>WNFE01002240.1_pt1 | contig 14223 bp, 9 predicted proteins | sample 5400451 | NCBI WGS metagenome assembly WNFE01 (sample SAMN13153344, study PRJNA577476) | soil metagenome | isolation source: 200 cm saprolite under Douglas fir tree site 2 hole 2 | place: USA:California | collected 2015-04-18 | reverse complement strand
GTCATGAATCCCTGCGCAACCTCAGTGATGGCGCGTCGCCCGACGGCCGGAGCGCCATTGACGCTGAGCGAGCCGTTTGGTGCGAAGCAGGCAGCCACGCTCGAGGCGTTCTGACTGCACCAGGCCGCCGTATAGCGCTTGGCGAAATCTTGCAGCGGAGCACGCCCCGGCGTCATTGGTGTCCCTCCTGATTCCGGGGGATGAAGGTACTTCGATTGGAGTGCAGGGTGCAAGTTGTACCCGGGGCAAACACAAGGGTACTGCTATAGCAGTACCGGAGGCCCATTCTGGTCCGCACAAGCCGGAAGTAACCTAGCTCCCTCGTGAATCTCATATTAAAGCGGATCGGGAGCGTGCTCGGCCGCGCCATTTCGGAACTTCTGAGGCGGGGGCAGGGCAACCTGCGATTAAGGACCAAGCTCCTCCTTTCCTTCGTGTTCCTTTCCGCAGCGCTTACCTGCGCCACGTTGCTGGTTGTGCGCCGCAACGCGCGGGCCCAGGTGCAGCACCAAATTGAATCGGACGCGCGGAACGCCACCTTGACATTTCAGGTTGTGCAGCACCAGCAGCAGATGGCGCTGAGCCGGAGGGCGGACCTGCTGGCATCACTGGCAATGATGAGGAACGGAGATGCCACGACGATCAAAGATGCGAGCGAAGACCCGTGGCAGTCGGAGGACTGCAACCTCTTTGTGCTGGCAAACAAAAGCGGCGAGGTCGTGGCGCTGCACTCGACCAGCCCGGTTTTTCCAAAGGGGGCCGCGCAAGAGATGGTATCCCGCTCGGTTCATCGCGGCGAGACGTCTGGATGGTGGTTCAGCGGGACGAGTTTGTACCAGGTGGTGTTGCAGCCTTTCTACGACGGCACGCCCAAAAAGAACAACTTGATGGGAATAGTGGTGGTAGGCCGGTTGATCGATGCCCGGGCCGCCAGCGATCTTGGCAGGATTACTTCAAGCAACTTTGCTTTCCTTTATGGCGGCGAAGTCGTAGTGAGCACACTTCCTGCGCTCAAAGAGGCGGAAGTGGGGCGCCAAATCCACGAGCGCCTCCCTTTGGCGAAGGTATACCTAGGCGGCGAGCGGTACTACGCGAGTGGGGTGGAGCTCACACCGGGTCTGCAGCCGGCGGCGGAGCTCATCGTCCTGAAATCGTATACTGAGGCGGCGGCGTACCTCCAGAGGCTCAACCATCAACTTCTGGCGCTGGGGCTGGTGGCTATCCTGGCAGGAGGAGCACTAATCTTCGTTATATCCAATACGGTTACCCGGCCGCTCGGGTCTCTTTTGGAGGCAGTGCAAACAGTCGAAAGAGGCGATTTCACGCAGAGTCTGGAGGCGCAGGGGTACGATGAACTGTCAGAGTTGACGCGGGCGTTCGACGGGATGCGCAACAGCCTGCATAGGAACGAAGCGCAGCGGGCGCAACTCGAGGGCCAGCTCCGACAGGCGCAAAAGATGGAAGCGCTGGGGCGGCTGGCAGGAGGCGTCGCGCATGACTTTAACAACCTGCTGACGGTGATCCGAGGGCACAGTGAACTGCTCCTCGACCGCCTGCGGCCTGGAGATGTCCTCTGCAGCCACTCCCAGCAGATTCTGAAAACCGCCGACCGCGCTGCTTCGCTGACCCGGCAGATGCTTGCTTTCAGCCGGATGCAGGTGCTGCAGCCCAAAGTTCTGGACATGAATGAGTTGATCGCCGAGATGGGGAAGCTCCTGCGACGGCTGGTTCGGGAAGACATTGAGTTCAGCCTTCGACTGGGAGACTCGCTGGGGCGAGTGAAGGCCGACCCCGGACAACTCGAGCAGGTGCTGCTAAACCTGACCGTGAATGCCAGTGACGCGATGCCTACGGGAGGCACGCTGACTATCGAGACGCAAAGCACGATTGTCGACAAGGAATATGCGCGAACGACCCCATCGGTGGAGCCTGGGGCGTACGTCGTGGTGAGCGTCAGCGACACCGGGCACGGTATGGACGCAGCCACCAAGGCGCGCATTTTCGAGCCATTCTTCACGACCAAGGAGCCCGGCAGCGGAACCGGGCTTGGCCTGGCGACCGTGTACGGCATCGTGAAACAGAGCGGCGGATTCATCTGGGTAGAGTCCAATCCCGGCCGGGGAACACGATTTGAAATCTATTTGCCAAGAACCAACGAACCGATGGTGGCTATGCAAACAGCGACAGAAGCCAATGGGTGTAACGGCCGTCCGAAAACCGTGCTCGTTGTGGAAGACGAACGAGAAGTGCGAGAACTCGCCAGCGAATTTTTGAGGACCGCCGGCTACAGCGTTCTTACGGCGAACGACGGTACGGAAGCGCTGGAGACTGCGGAACGATTTGGCAAATCGATTCAAGTGGTGCTGACGGATGTGGTGATGCCCAAGATGCGGGGGCCGGCGCTGGCGAAACAGCTTAAAACGCTGCTGCCTCGCGTGAAGATTGTTTTTATGACCGGGTACCTCGAACAAAATGGAGGCAATGCCGAGTTCTTGCAAGATGCCTTTTTCCTGCAGAAGCCATTCTCACGGGAGAGCTTGGTGCGTCAAGTTGGCGAAGCATTGAAGCGCGAAAAGCCCGCAAGACGGTTGCTGGAACCAACTGCTGCATAGCAATTCGCCTTAGGGCCCTTCCGACCTGGTTCGTTTCCCATCATAGGTGCGGTTAACAATTGAGGCGCCTGCGGCGTCTTGATTGGTGGTACGCGAAATATCGAACGCCGACGGGAACCGGAGGCCGGCTATGTCTCCAAAGCACTTGCACTTACCGCTTTACGTAGCGCTCGCCTGCAGCTTCGGCATCACACCGTATTTGCCGGGAAGAGAGGGCCGGCCCGTCTATGCCGCCCTCACGGCGCATGAATGGGGCACTTTCACATCGATTGCGGGAAGCGATGGCGAAGCGGTGCAGTGGTTGCCGCTTACGGGCTCCAGAGACCTCCCCGGTTTCGTGGAACACTTTCGGAATGCGGGCTTTAAACTCGGCCTGCGCGGCACCGTTCGCATGGAGACACCCGTTCTCTATTTCTACAGTTCGCAAGAAGAAACCGTGTCGGTCAGGGTGGGTTTCGCCAGAGGCGTCATCACCGAGTGGTATCCGCACGCCAGCCGCGTCGGACCAGCGGCGAATCTTTTTGATGGAAGTCTTTACCAGGAGCATCTTGAGGGGAGCATTGCGTGGGACTCGGTGACCATTTCGCCCACGGTGAGAGCGGAATTTCCGCACGAAATACAGAACAGCCCTTACTACGCGGCGCGATTGACTTCCGCGACGCCGCTTCGCGTGAGAACTCCAGCGGGAGAGCAGCAGGAAAAGTTTCTTTTCTACCGTGGCGCGGCCGCGTTTCCCGTCCCGATTTCGGCGACGCTGACGAACGAGGGCAGGGTGCGCCTCGAAAATCACGGCGGGGATTTGATCCCCAATACCATACTTTTTGAGCGGCGCGGGGAGAGAGTGAGCTATCGCATCGGCGGAGCGGTGCAGAGCGAGGCGACTCTGGACGCTCCGGAGCCTAACGATACCGTTGAGGAACTGGCGAGAGAGCTGGAAGGAATGCTGGTTGCCCAGGGACTTTATCAAGATGAGGCGCGCGCGATGGTCGAAACCTGGCGAGACTCCTGGTTTGAAGAAGGCAGCCGGCTGTTGTACATCGTGCCGGGCGGATTTGTGAACGCAGTGTTGCCGCTCACGATCAACCCGGCTCCTTCCCAATTGGTGCGGGTCTTCGTCGGGAGGCTGGAAATTGTCACACCTGCAACGGAAAAGGCGGTCGAAGAGGCATTCGCGGCTAAGGATAGCGCGACACTGGCGAAGTACGGGCGATTCCTGGAGCCAATACTGGAAGGAATTATTCGTAAAGAGGCGAATCCGGCCCGATCGGGCAGGTTCCGCGAGTATCTCAATGCCTACTACAGCGCGGAAATGGCACGAAGACAGTCAGGAAACTGAACACTCGAGCGACGAAGAAGCTGCGCACAAACTTCGAACAGCCTACCGCACCCTTGAATTTCTAAACCATAAGTTGAGCTGCGGTGTGCCCGGCCAATTTGTCGGTTGCGCGCGCATGCGGATTGCGCGAAAATTGGCATTCCCGCCGTGATGCGAACCATCCCCAAAAAAGCACCCGCGGGCGGCTCGCCGTCGTAGACCGCGAGTTCAGCGCAAGAAAAAGAAGGGCAAAACGTCATGACCCAACACATTGGCGAACTCAATCCCCCTGCCCGGTTGATGCTGACCCCCGGGCCGTCGTCGATGGACCCGCGCGTGTACCGCGCCCTGGCCACCCCGCTGGTCGGGCACCTGGATCCGTGGTTCAGGGGCTGCATGGAGGAGACGCAAATCCTGTTGCGGCAGATTTTTCAGACGGAGAACCGCGTCACCATGCCGCTGTCGGCGTCGGGTTCAGGCGGGATAGAAGCGTCGGTGGTGAACGTGCTCGAAGAGGGCGACGAAGCCATCGTGGCGGTCAACGGCGTTTTTTCCGAGCGCATGTACGAGATCGCAACGCGCGCGTCGTCGAAAGTGATCAAGGTGGATGCGGCTTACGGCAAGCCGGTCGATCCAGAAGATGTGCGGCGCGCAGCGAGGGGCAAGAAAATCAAGATGGTGGGCCTGGCGCAAGGCGAGACGTCCACCGGCGTGATCACGCGGATCGACGCGTTTCGCAAGGTCGCGGATGAATTAGGCGCGCTTTTAGTCGTGGATACGGTAGCGTCCCTGGCGGCGGTTCCGGTGCATGTGGACCGCGAACGCATCGACATTTGTTTCAGCGGGTCGCAAAAGGCCATCAGCGCGCCCCCGGGCATGTCGCCGATCACGGTGAGCCCAGCCGCCGAAGAAGTCTTCCGCAAGCGCAAGACGAAAGTGCAAAGCTGGTACTTCGACCTGACGACGGCGATGAATTACTGGGGCAAGGAGCGGCTGTATCACCATACGCCGCCGATTTCGCTGATTTTTGCGCTGCGCGAAGCCATGCGGCTGGTGATGGAAGAAGGCCTGGAGGCGCGCTGGGAGAGGCATCGCGTGAACCAGCACGCACTGATTGCCGGGCTCGAGGCCATGGGGCTGGAGCTGTTCGTGAAGAGTCCAGCGGACCGCCTGCCGACCGTCACTGCCGTCACGATTCCGGGCGGGATCGACGACCTGAAAGTGCGCAATCAGTTGCTCGACGAGTTCAACCTGGAGATCGCCGGCGGATTCGGGCCGATCAAAGGCAAAATCTGGCGCGTGGGGTTGATGGGCTACTGCAGCCAGAAGCCGTTCGTGCTGTTGTTCCTCGCAGCGCTCGAAAAGGTCCTGCTGGATCAGGGCTTCCGTGTGCCCTCCGGAGCGGGCGTTGGCGCGGCGGTGCAGAGTTACACGCATGCGGAAACCGCGAGCGCGGTGAGCCGGTAAAAGCAGAGGTTGGAGGTTAGAAGTCAGGAGAAGGCGGAAGAAGGAGCCTGCATGACGACACGCCCCGTTTTGGCAAATAGCGGCGCGATGAGCCAGTTTATCGGGGCCTTTGAAGTTACTTCCAAGCTGGGCGGACAAACCTATCAGTGCCGCTTCTCGCACATGTGGAACGGCATCGCAACGCGGCACGCGGATACAATCGACGCGAAATTCTTTGTGGATGGCACGGCGCATGTGGTGGGCCTGGCGCACACGGCGTTCGTGAAATTCCGCGAGAAGGCCGGGAGGGATTTGACGGACCGCGAGGCCAGTTTCGTCGCGGCGGAGTATTTGCGCGACCGGCTCGAGGAAGAAGATGTGCGGCCGCTGTACGATGTGCCGCACGACGAGGTGCTGCGGCTGATCCATCAGGTTGGCATCCAATGAGAATCGTCAAGAACCGATGGAGAAAGGGCGGACTACGGTCCGCCTTTTTTTATTTGCGGAGATCAATCACCGGGTTCGACGTGGAACGATTCGAGAACGGGATGGCGGATGCCGTCGCGGCGGATGTAGTGGATGACCACAAGCATGAGGAGAGCGCCGCAGACCATGACGGCAACGGAAATCTGAAGACCGAGCTGCAAGTCGCGAAGATCGGAGATGCGGCCGACCACCTGCGGGCCCAGCGCACCAACGAGCTGGGTCACGAACATGTAGACGCCGACGGAAGTGGCGTGAGCGCGGCGCGGCATCATATCGTGGATCACGGCGGTGACGGGGCCGTGATACCAGGACATAAAGAAACCCGCGACGAAGAGCCCCATCAGCACGGCCCACTTTTCTTCCGCCTCGATGGCCACCAGAAGAAATGGCGCCGCGAGCAAAAAGGCAGCCATGATGGCGATGAGGCGCCCGTAAACGAATCTTCGTTGCAGGCGATCGGCCACCCAGCCGCCCATCAGCACGCCGAATACAAGTGAAAAAAGAGCGATGAGCGCGAGGGAGACGGCTGCTTCGCGAAGGCTGAAATCCTTGTAATTGACGGCGAAATCGATGCCCCAGGTAAGAAGCGAAACGCTGGAGAAGGTGATGAAGATTCCCGCCACGATCATGGCTACAAACGCCGGAACGCTGAGAATCCGGCTCAGGGGAACCACCTCGGCGCGAGTGCCGCGCGGCGGCTCTTCCAGCCACAGCACGGCAATGCCTGGAATGAGCCCGGCTATGGCGACGATGAAGAAGGCGTGCTGCCAGCCATGGAATGCTCCCATGACGCCGCCCAGGGCCAGGCCCGAAGCGCCGCCTAGCAGCATCCCCGAAGCAAAAATCGCCTGAGCCAAGGCCCGCCGCTCCACCGGAAAGCCGCCGGAGATCATCGACTGCGCGGCGGGAGCGTAGGCGGCTTCTCCCACACCCACCAAGGCGCGGGCGACGAGAAGGAATGCAAAAGAAGATGCCAAGCCGCTGGCAAAGGTGGCCATGCTCCAGAAAACGATGCCGCCGGCGATGATCTGTTTCCGGCTGAAGCGATCGGCCAGAAAACCGAATGGAATGCTGGCCAATGCAAGAATGACGAGAAGCCACGTTTGCAGCGAGCCGAGCTGGGCGTCGCTGATGCCCAAATGCGCGCGCAGTAGCGGTACCAGCGGCACAAACACCTGCCGGTCAGCGAAGTTGACAAAATTGATTAAAGCAAGTACAGCAAGGAGGCGAATCTGCTGGGAAGTGAGCGGAATGGATTTTGTTGCCATGCTGAATTCGCCGGGTGACCTGAACGCGACCTGGTGGAGCGTGACCGTGAAGCTTGGGGGGCTCGCTCGACCTCCTCAGATTATATAACGCGTATGAATTCTGTCCCTTCATCGAACGCCACGGCCAGTGACCGTTTAACCACGGTCCTTTCTTACGGCGTACTTTTGCTCCTAATCTACCTCGTATTCCGAATTTACGAGCCCTTTTTGGCGGCGCTCGGTTGGGCCGCCATACTGGTGATTTTCTTCTATCCGATGCAGCGCCGGTTCGAGCGGCGCCTGTCGGCGAGTAAGGCAGCGCTCCTCAGCACTCTGGCGGTGACGGTGCTGCTGATCGTGCCGGGCATCCTAGTGACCACGCTGTTCGTGCGCGAGGCGGTATCCATTTCCAGGGGCATGCAACATTCCCTGGTCCAGGAGCACGCCCCGCTGGTGACGAAAAGCTGGGTCTGGATCGCGCAGCACGTGCCGGGACTGGATCCTGATGCCGACGTCCTGCATCTGCTGGAACAGGGCGTTCAGAAGCAAGCGGGATTTCTCGCGGAACGCCTCGGCACCATCCTGCGCAATATCGCCGCGTTTATTTTCGATTTGTTCGTGATGGTCTTCGCGATGTTTTATATTTTTCGCGATGCCGGGCAGATCACCCGCGGCGTCCGGAGCATCCTGCCCTTTGACCCGGCCCACCGGGAGACCATGATCACGCAGTCGCGTGACTTGATCTCCGCCAGTGTGACCACCAGCCTCCTCCTCGCGGTCATCCAAGGGGCGATCGGCGGGCTGGGCTTTGCGCTCGTGAAGCTGCCGACGCCGCTCTTCTGGGGCGTGGTGATGGCTTTCTTTTCCCTGGTGCCCGTGGTGGGCTCGGGTCTGATCTTCGTGCCCGCATCGCTCTGGCTGGGAATTACCGGGCATTGGGGGCGCGCCCTTCTCCTCCTGGCGATTTGCGCCGGGGTTTCCACGGTCGTGGACAATGTCTTGCGCCCACTCTTGCTCGGCGGGCGGACGGAATTGAGCGGGCTGGTCATCTTCATCAGCGTGGTCGGGGGTGTCGGGCTGTTCGGGATGCTGGGACTGGTGCTGGGGCCGATCCTGGTAGCGACGGCCGCGGGAGTCATGGCCGTGTACATGGAGAAGACCGAGAACCCGCCGATAACGGCTGGGTAACAGGGACTGTGCCTGATCGTGGCGGCGTGACTCGGGTGTGCTAGAGTAACGCGCTCGAAGGGATTTCATGACCACCAAGCCTGCGCCGAAGCACACGGAACTGCTTTCCGCGAAGCTGCGCTGGAGGTGCGAGCTCTCGCGCATTCCGTTCGAAACTACCGCGCAAGCCGAACTCCGCGAAGGCTTCATCGGGCAGGAGCGCGCGCTTCGCGCCCTGAAGATGGGCGTTGAGCTTTCGGCTCCGGGCTACAACGTTTTTGTTTGCGGCTTGGCGGGAACCAGCCGAGGCGGAACCATCGCCCGCATGATCGGAGAGCTGCACCCGGCCACAAAAGAGTCCCTCGACCGCTGTTACGTCAATAATTTCAAATTGCCGGACCGGCCCCGGCTCCTGGCCTTGCCGCGCGGGCAGGCGGATTCCTTCAAAAAGGACATGCAAGCGGGAATCGATTTCCTGCGGCGGAGGATTCCGCAGGTGTTCGAAGGCGAGCCATTCCAGCGGCAGAAAGCCCGCATCGTCGAGCGCTTCACCGTTCGTGAAAAGGAGTTGATGGATGACTTCACGCGGCGGATTGCGCGGGAACAGTTTGCGCTGGGGCACATGCAGGTGGGCGCGGTGGCGCTGCCGGAAATCTTCCCGGTACTGGAAGGCCAGATGGTGCCGATCGAGGACATTTCCAAGATGGTGCACGAGGGCAAGCTCGATGCGCCCGTCGCGGAAGATATCGAGCGGAAATACGAACAGTTCCGGCAGGAATTCACCGTGGTGTACCGGAAAACTCTGACGCTCTCGCGGGAACTGGCCAGCGAATTGAGTTACCTCGAGCAGGAAGCCGCGTCCGTGCTGGTCGACGGCGTGATTGAAGAACTGAAGGAAAAGTATCCGGGCACGAGCGTTGCCGAGTACCTCGAAGAGGTGCGCCACCATCTTCTGGACAATCTCGATCCCTTCAAGGAGCGTGAGGGCGAAGGAGAACATGAGGAAGAGCCGCCGGAGGGATTGCCGAAAATGGCCGGAGGCCCGGAGCGCGATCCGTTCCGGGTGTACGGCGTAAACGTCATTCTCGCGCACAACCATGAAGAAACTTCGCCGGTGATTTTCGAGACGACGCCGACCTATGCGAATTTGTTCGGCACCATCCAGCGCGCCTACGATACGCGCGGCGGATGGACCAGCGACTTCATGGATCTACGCGCCGGGTCGCTCCTGCGTGCCGATGGCGGCTTCCTGATTATGTATTCTCTGGAGGCGCTGTCCGAGACGGGAGTGTGGCGCGCGCTGAAACGCACGCTGAACCACAACCGCCTGGAGATTCAGCCGCTGGAAATGTTCTATCCCTTCGGCGGGAGCGCGCTGAAGCCGGAGGCCATCGACCTTAACGTCAAGGTGATTCTCATCGGCGACCGCGAGCTGTACGAGTTGCTTTACGAATACGAAGAAGATTTTCGCAAGATTTTCAAGGTGCGCGTGGAATTCGATGAAGAGATGGCCATGAGCGACGGGGTCATCGCGGAATATGCGGGCCGGCTGCGCGCGCTCTCGGAGAAGGAGAACTTGTACCCCTTCGACCGCGGCGCGTTTGCCGCGATGCTGGAATACGGCGTGCGCCAGGCGGGGCGCAGGAATAAAGTGACGGCGCGTTTCGTGGCCATCGCGGATCTCGCGCGGGAAGCGCATTACGATGCGGCCGCGGCGGGAGAATCGGTGGTGCGCGCCGCTCACGTGCGCGGCGCCTTGTCGGCGAAAATGGAGCGCCACAACCTGATTGAGACGCGCATCCGCGAAATGATTGAAGAAGGAACCCTGCTGGTGGATGTCTGCGGAACCCGCGTGGGCCAGGTGAACGGGCTCAGCGTGCTGGAGATCGGAGGGTACTCGTTCGGCAAGCCGGTGCGCATTACCGCAACCGCGGCGCTCGGAAAAGCAGGGCTGATCAATATCGAGCGCGAAGCGAATTTGAGCGGCCGCTTTCACGACAAAGGCGTGCACATCATCGCCGGCTACCTGCGCAGCCGGTTTGCCCAGGACAAGCCGCTTTCCCTGGCGGCGAGCATCTGCTTCGAGCAATCGTACTCGGGCGTGGACGGGGACAGCGCCAGCTCGACGGAGATTTATGCGCTTGTCTCGGCCCTTTCCGGATTGCCGCTGCGGCAGGACCTTGCCGTCACCGGCTCGATCAACCAGCAGGGCGATATTCAGGCCATCGGCGGGGTAAACGAAAAAATCGAAGGATTTTTTGACGTATGCCGCATCAAGGGGCTGACCGGCACGCAAGGAGTCATGATACCCGCGTCCAACGTGGAAGATCTGATGCTGCGGGAAGATGTTCTCGAAGCCGTCTCTGCGGGGAAATTTCACATCTGGCCCGTGGCAAAAGTGGAGCAGGGCATGGAGATCCTGACGGGAACAGCGGCCGGAGAAAAAGACGGCGGCGGAAAGTTCGAACCGGAAACCGTTTTCGGGTTGATCGATGAAAGACTGCGCGAGATGGCGCAAACACTGAAAGAGTTCGAATAGCCTCCAATGAGTATTGCTGGACTTGGCAGCATTCGGGTTGCTGGTCTTTGTTCAAGATTCGCAGAATCGCTACCTGGGTGCTGGCGCTATGTACGCCCTGCGATGATCGACGCGATAGGCGACTGCGGGAACATTTGGCAGCGGAGTTTGTCGGACGCCCACGCGAACTTCGAGGGAGTGAGAAACGCCATCATGCGCGGGGGGCGCGAAGGCCAGGCTGTATTCGTGTCGGACTAACTGCGCGATCTCCGCGTAGACAGCATCGAACTCTTTCGTAGTCGTTGGGAAATAGGCGCGCCCGCCGGCAGCTTCGGCCATCCCCTTCAGGGCTTGGTCCGCCTGTTCGAATTGCTGCGCGGTTTGCGTGGCGCCCGGCGCGGGTGCTTTCTTTTTGCTGCCGGCCGGGGGATTCTGCCATCCGCCTGCTACGGAAACTGCCAGTAGCCGCACGTCGCTGGTCGAGAGCTGTTGCAGCACCGCTGCCGAAACCTTCGCTGGAGAAGTGTCGACGCCCGTGGAGAGCAAGACGATCGTCTTCTTGCCCGGAACACTTGTGAGCCATTCCAGGACTTTCGAAATGCTGGACGAGAGATTCAGCGAGCCGAAACCGAGATTGAAGCGCAATTGTTCCAGGGCCGCCGCGGCCGCCTGTTTGTCCGGAGTGAAATCGAGAATCGCCTGCGGCGATTCCGCGTATTTCACGACGGCAACCCGATCGCTCGCAGACAGGCCGTTGAGCAAAGCATAGGCGGCACGCAAATGGCCGCCCTCCAGGAGATAAACGGCAGGGCCGGCTTCAATGAGCAGCAAAACCTGTGCGGGCTCCTCGACCGCGGCGAAATCGGTCAAGGGCTGTTCGATCCCGTTATCAGAAACGTGGAAATCTTCGCGACGCAGGCCTTCGACAAAGTTTCCGAGTGCATCCGTGACAACCACGCCGACATTCACGCGATCCACGCTGACACGGATGGCCTGCGCCTTCTCCGGCGGATGTTCCTGTGCATCTCCCGGCACAGGCAGGCAGAGCATGATAAGAACCAGCAGGGCCGCCCGAGAGAAACCAGTAAGCTGCATCCTCTGGCTACTCGAGCCACTCCTCAAAATGGATGCCCTTCGAATCCTTCCACGAGCCGCTCGCAGCGTAATGCAGATGGCGCGAAAAGACCTTTGGATCCGCCTGGGAGAGCCAGCCGGGGGCTTCCGATGGCGATGTCTTTTTCGAAAGGTCCGAGCTTCGGGCTCCCGAAGTCTTCTTCGCTTCTTCGATCCAGTGGTCCTTCACTGCCTGCCAGTCGAGTTTCTGAAAATCGAAATAGCTCAGGCCATTGAGCTTCTCCGGAAATTGCGCCCGGCCGGCATGAAATTGCGGCACAGCCGCAAGTGTGGCGGCCGCGGAAACCTGCGCGTGGCTGGCGAGCACTTCTCGAAGGGTATCGACGCGGCTGGCGCCGAGAATCATCTCCGGCGTGACCGCCAGATGAAAGAAATGCCACTGGGCCACGCCCGCGTTGCCCTGCTTTCCTCCGAGGGAGATCTTCAGGAAAGTCGTTTCTCCTTCATTTCGCTCCGACGAGAGTTGATCGCTGAAAAGCGTGCGAATGAGTTTCAGGGCTTCGGGTTTCTTGCGAATGCCGAAAAAATAGACCTGCTTGGCGGTGTCCATCGATGTGCTGGTTTGCATCGAGGCGAATTCTCCGCTGAGCACTCCCAGCGCCTCTGTCAGAGGCATGCCGAGACGCGCTTGCGCCAAAGTGTCAATCATATCCGCGTTGCCTTGCTGGCCCTGCGGCAGGACCGCGCGGGCGGCGCGCTTCAGAGTGTCGTAAATCCCCTGGAGATCGAGCTGCGCGGAGTTATAGGAGATGGCGTCAGCCGGGACGAAGGCGAGTGACGCCGGCGACGGCTGGCCCGCGGACCAGATGTCAAAGAGCGTGCCGGGCGTGGAATCCCCGAGGATGGCGCCTTGCATGTGTGTCCTGGCACCCTCGAAAGTGACGTGGCCGCTCAAGGAATGGACGGCGTCCAGCTTGATCGCGTCCAGCAGCGGCCGCACTTGGAAACCCTGCGCGTTCGAATCGGATGCGAGTTCTTTGAGGCTGGGAATTCGCAGAAAGAATTCCAGCAGGCCGCCGCCGAGATTGGGCTGAGCTTCCTGGTGCGCGGGGGATTGCGCGAGAGAAGCCGCTCTGGAAGATTTCCCGTCGAGGCGGCTGAGGATTTCTTCCATGGCGGAGCGCTCACTGGCGCTGACCGCGAACTTGCCGTGCTCGGCCCAGTAAGTGACGCCACCTTTGCGCTCGACCTTCAGGACCGGAACCGTTCCGATGGTGAGCTGCGAGAGGCGCGGCATTTCTTTTTCCTGCGCGCGCAAACGGATGACCGCTTTCGTGAGCAGCGCTTCCTTTCCGGTGCGGTCATAGACAAAAAACATCCCGTTCCATGCGGGCGCTTTGACCTCCGGTGCAGCGGGTGCATTCGAAGCAGCGTGCCTGGCGGGTTCGCTGAGGTAGCCCAGCGTGAATGAATTTTCCAGAAGCGAGGCATATTCCTCGATCTCTCCCCGGGTCAGCTTTGCTTGCGGCGATTTTTCTTCCGAAGAACTCAGCAGGCCCGCGGCGATCGCCGAGCGCACCGGAGCAAAGTCGGGATCGTCCCAAAGGGCAAGGAGGGAATTGGTTTTTCTGGCGTCCGGCGGGGGAACACCCCGCCAAATCAAGTAGAAAGCCGTGCGAGCGGGCATTTGCGCGGGCTCCAGGGGAGCTTGCGCGCGCGCGGATCTCGCCCCCAAAACGAGCAGGGCGGCTGCGAACAGTAAAAGGCATCGCGGATTTATCGCTTTCATCGGAGCGCTCCAGAAGGGACGGCAGGGGAATCGGCCATCTTTTTGATGCTAGCGCCGGTTCTGGAAAGACAGAAGCGCTGTCCCGCGCGGTGTTTCCAGAACGCGGAACAGGGCCTCTGCGGAAAAGAATTTCGAGCGTGTCAGGAGCCTAGGGCTTGCTGGCCGCTGCCGGAGGAGCGGCCGGGGCGGCAGCGCTCGCGTCCTTGGGTGTCGCGAGGTAGCCGGTAGCCTGACTTTTGCCCACGTCGAAAACGACGATCTCGTAAGGGGGCAGCCGGGCGCTGCCCTTCACGTAGAATTGCACGGGCTCGCCGACGGTCCTATCCTTCTTCTCGATGCTGCGATCGTCGACAAAAACGGTCAGGGTGTATCTTGATTTTCTCGGATCGGTTTTGGACAAATTGAGTTGCACAGGTCCGACGCGCTGCGGCGATTTGGACCTTTGCAGGGTGAACTCGTAATAGTTGCGGTCGCCGCGGCGCCTCAGCTCATCCAGGTCGTCGTGGTTGCGCGCGATCAGCCCGCTCATGACGTTCATGTCACCCAGGCTGCGCTCGAGTTTCCCCTTG
>WNFE01003659.1_pt1 | contig 14227 bp, 15 predicted proteins | sample 5400451 | NCBI WGS metagenome assembly WNFE01 (sample SAMN13153344, study PRJNA577476) | soil metagenome | isolation source: 200 cm saprolite under Douglas fir tree site 2 hole 2 | place: USA:California | collected 2015-04-18 | reverse complement strand
TGGACATGCGGTTAACGGCGAGCATCGCACTGACCCAGTTGTTAACCGCGTAAGTTAAATTGCCGTTGTCAAAATAATTTAGCCACAGCGATATTCCTTGCGGTCCGAACAAGCTGTGATCGCCGCTCTGCTCGCCGCGTGCGACGCCTGGATACAGGCTTGCTGCGTAATCCAACAAATCCAAAGTCGCTGCATTGGTCAGATCGATGTTAAGCCCCACTTCACGCAAGCGCTCGAGCCCAGGTTGCCACGGCGCGCGTCGCAGATGATAAGCGCAAGTATCACCGTCGATTCGTGCCTCCATACAGCCGGTCTGCACCAAGCGCTCCAAAATCCAGCCTAAAGCGAAACTGAAACGGGGCTGAAAAGAGAGCACACGACAAAGTTCATCCGCCGATCGCCACTCGTCGAGTTGGTCAATCAAATCCAATCGACGCAACAGATCGATAGCCAGTTCGATGCTATACCGCTCCATTAGTTCGATGCTTTGATACAAGTGTTCGCTGAACACCGGCGGCGGGTAATCCCTGAGCCAATGCGCCAGACGCGGCGGAGCTTTAAACAGAGGCGCATCAGGTGTTGCCGCGTTCACGAGGTCAGCTTGTCCCGCAACGGACCTGAAGTCGACCTTCAACTATCACGCGGTCTTCAACACGACACCAAAAATGGACTTCGCCGTCAGCGTTATGGGCTCCGGAAAGACAGATAGTGAACGGCTGATCAGGCTTCAAGGGCGCGAGAAACTTGACCGCGCGCATGGCGGTAAGGCGAGAATCTTCGCGCCACTCGGTCAAAGCTGCGACGATTTCGTCCAGGATCACTACACCCGGTACAACAGGCGCGCCGGGGAAATGCCCGAGCAAGCTGGGATGATCAGCGTCGATTGTACGGTGAACTTCAAAGTTCATCTGATGACTTTTCGCTCATCCCGCCAGATCCAGCAACTCGGCGAGCCAGCCGCCTAACGACTGCCGCGCGGAGTAGGTGCGTCGTTCAGGTTCCTTGTGTGACCGTGGGGTGATGCAAGGCGGTCTGCAGCTGCTAAGAAAATCGGAGCAGCAATCCTCGATGCTACTTTAAAACAAGCCTTTTCACGCAGTGGCTTGGTCTGTCAACCGCCTGCGCGGATAGATCGAAACGTTCGCAATAGGCCGCAAATGCTTCCGCTCCCTCGGCTGGGTCGAGGCCAAACTGCGAGAGATCGTAGCGATGCAACCCAGATTGTTCGTGCGCCTGGCTTGCAACTACGAGGCGCATTCGTTGCTCTGCTTTCTGCGACAGCAACCCGCCAAAATGCTCATAAATGCGCCGGACGGCAGCGATTGGGTCGCGACGGATCTGACCGTAGTTCACGTCGCAAACGCGGTAGTCCGCCAATCGATCGCGTTCTTGCAAGAATCTGTTCAACGTTTCCGACCAGTAGTGGATCGCCTCGTGGCAAACTATAAGCGGATCCACTGCATCGCTAAACACGCGGCGAAGGATCGTTATGAGACTCGATACCGAAGCCATTGCATCGAGAGGTGCCCGGTGGGTTTGGACGAAGAGCGCATCGGGATAAACGGAAAGCAGCGCTGGCAAGGCAAACATGTGCGTAGGCGCTTTCAGTACCCAACGGCGCGCGCTCTGTCGGAATTGCAGATGCTGAAGGAAACGGCGGTGATACTCGTATGCGGGCAGCAAATCCTGACAAAAGAACCAGGCTCGATACGATGGGACATAATACATCGTATCAAACTGATCACTCATAAACGTGGGCGTCATCAGGCCGACACATTCTTGCGGAAGCTCCGCACCAACGGCGTGCACGTGGCGGAACGTGGGCGCCAGCCAATTGAGGCAGTTACAACTTTGCGTTGCGCGCTGAATTCGTCGTTTCTCATTGTCGCGAGTAGGCGGGGATGGCGTCATGACTTCCCAAGTGAGCGGAGCTCGATGTTCGGGGTCCGCCGCGAGCAACGTATGCAAGAGCGTGGTACCGCTACGGGGCAGGCCGACGATAAAGAGCGGTTCGCGAATTTCCTGCCGCGCAATGTCTGGATAAAGCTGCCGATCCCGGTGCATAAACAAGCGTGAACGCAATGTGCGCATAAGATCGGTCCGAAGAGCTATCTTCCCGATCAGGTTAAGTCGAGACTCGCGGTGGCAAGAGTCGAGCAATCGCGAGAGACCCTCGAAAAAGTCTCCTCCACCAAAATCATCGAGGTTGCAGCGGCGCTTCGCCGTCTCGACTAAATCAACCGCACGAAGGGGCGAGCGTGGAATTCGGGTTTTCTCCAGCAACGCGCCGCAGCCATTGAGAAGCCGTACCGGCAAGACTGGGCGAGTCTGATCGAGGGTAGTGGCGAAAGGATTCATTTGAGGAAAAAGGTTTAGCTGATGTTGTGCCAGATTTGGCGGCAGCTGGCTACTAGGACTTTAGGCCAATACCAACGCCGCCAGCATCAGCCGTCAAGCAATGGAACGGAACGCGAAGGACGGTTGCACCCTAGGCGCAATCGTTCCATCGTCCTTGTATGCAACCGGAGAAAGGCACATTCGGCGCGGGCTGTTTTTGGGGCGTGGAAGAAACTTTCCGCAATTTGAAGGGTGTTTTGTCCACAGGGGTCGGCTACGCGGGCGGAACCAGAGATAATCCGACTTATGAGGACGTTTGCACGGACAAGACCGGGCACGCTGAGGTGGTGGAAGTGGAATTCGATCCGTCACAGATCACGTACGACGAACTTTTGGACGTTTTCTGGTCGAACCACAACCCGACGACCTTGAACCGGCAGGGTCCCGATGTTGGGACGCAATATCGCTCGGTGATATTTTATCATTCGCCCGAGCAAAAGTCGGCGGCGGAAACGTCCAGGAAAAAGATCGACACGAGCGGACGTTTTCGCCGACCGGTGGTAACGCAAATTGAACCGGCGCCGACGTTCTGGCGGGCGGAAGAATATCATCAGCGTTATCTACAAAAGCGCGGCCAGTCGCACTGCACGATTTGATGCTCGCCCTTTCCGCAGTCTGCGTGATTCCGCCTTTTCCCCCTTTGAGGGGAGAGGATTGAGGTGAGGGGTGCGCGCGGTGCAATGCTGAACCCTCACCCTACCGTCTCTCTTAAAAGGGAGAGGCGAACCAATCGGCTGACTATGCCCTCGGCTAGCGTAAATAAGTAGCGTATTTCACCCGTGAAAGCGGAGCCTCAAGTTATTCGAACGAAGAATCTCGCTGACGACGCTGCGGACTTCATTCTTGACCAGGCGCACAAGGCTCTTGGCGAACGCAACGAGTTCCGGATTGCGCTCTCGGGCGGGAATACTCCGGTCCCGGTTTACACCCGGCTTGCCGCGATCGCGCACGCTCTGCCGTGGGAGTTGACTCGAATCACGTTCGGAGACGAGCGTTGCGTACCGCCGGATGATCCAGAGAGCAACTTCAGAATGGCGCGTGAAACTCTTTTGGCGCCCGCCGCGGTTCCTGAAAAATCAATTATGCGTATGCGCGGTGAAATCGATCCGCAAATCGCGGCGCAGGAATACCAGGACGATCTCGATCTTTTGGCGACACAGTGCGGTGAACTGACTTACCGGCACGACCTGATTCTGCTGGGCCTGGGCGACGATGGTCACACCGCGTCGCTTTTTCCTGGAACTGTTGCATTAGAGGAAACAATACGGTGGGTAGTCGCAAATTTCGTTCCCAAGTTGAACGCCTGGCGATTGACATTCACGTTTCCGCTCATCAATCAGGCACGGCACATATGTTTCCTGGTGGGCGCGACGAAAAACGCACGGTTGATTGAGCGTGTGCTGAAAGGTGATCCACAATTTCCAGCTTCGCGAGTGAACCCAAGTACTGGAAATGCGACATGGATGATCGGGTAGCACGCGCGTCTCGCGTGCTGGTTTCGTCGTCGCGCTGAAACAGTCTCTACAACACTCACCATCTTCTAGACAGCGCCGAGCACAGGAAGAGTCCCTGCTCGCCAAGACCCGATCACGCAAGGCGCGCGCTGCCCGACACGCTTCAACGCTCTAACGCTCTCAGTACTCTTCGCCCTCATCTTCTCTGGGCGCCACGACGCGATCATCAACTGCGTAGGCATGAAGCATGACCGCGATGAGGTAAAAGAAAAAGAGACCGATCCCGAATCCCGCGGACGCGATGGCGGCCAGAAGCACGAAAATTCCTACGGGAATGGCGCCAGCCATCCACAAAAAGCCTGCCAGCTTGTGTCCCTTGTAAATGTGTCCCAACCCGGGAATCACACTTAGTATAACCGCCACTGCGTCGCTCGCTTTGCCTTCCGCAGTTTCAGTCGTGCCACGCGTCCAATCACAGCGGTCGCAGCTATCGGCATCCTTCGGCAAGACGTGTCCGCAGTATGGACACGGCATTTTATCTCCCGCGCTCGGTTCGGACCGAGCGGTCGGTGCATCCGTGTACTCCACGCTCATTTCAATCATTGAAGGTCACAACGCGCGCGGAATTCGTCAAGCAAACTTGCGGTTGGCCGCAATGCAGCGGTTCGATAGAATCGATCGTAAAAGATTGAAAGGCGCGCTCCTTCTTTTCCTCGGATTCTCCACGCAAGCTTTTAGCGCGGGGCTAAGTTCCCATGCTGACCTGATTGTTAAGGATTCTGGCGCAACGCCACGCGACGGGGTGCGCGTGACTTATCTCGGCACAAACGGCTATCAATTCGAATTCAAGGGCCACGCCCTGCTTGTCGATCCTTATTTCTCGCGGGTGAACCTTTTGAACGTCGCGCTCGGGTCGCGCATTCAACCGGACATTTCTCGCGTTGCTGAAGGAATGCGACATCTGGCGCCGAAGCCGGACGCGATCCTGGTCACGCACGGGCATTTTGACCATGTGCTCGATGTTCCAATTCTAATGTCGAAGACGCAGGCCCGTCTCATTGCTTCGGCTTCGGCTGTTGATCTTGCGAAACGTGTGGGCGCTTCATTCGGCGAGGCCGTGACAGCAGGAGACGTGCGGCGGATTGGGCCATGGAAAATCCGCGTGTTGCCAGCTACGCACGATCGGCTTTTTGGTAAGGTGCCGTTTGATCAACATGAAATGCGCGGCCTTGGCCCGCCACAACGTGCCCCCGATTGGATTTGCGGTGAACCGCTTGCTTTTCTCATCGAAGTCGGTGAACAGCGTATTTATATCGATTCTGGTGGAACACCTGCGCAGTTGCCGCCCCATGAGCGGGTCGATCTTGCAATTCTGGGCGTGGCATTGCCAGATTCACGTGCACGACTGCCTGGCGCGCTCGAACGTTTGGAGCCACGCTACATTTTGCCAAGTCACCAAGACAATTTCTTTCGGCCGTTGGACGGCGGATTTCAATTTGGGCCGCTTACGGATTTTTCGCGGGTGCGGCGCGACTGCGAACGAGCGAATCGTGGCCGCTTAATCCTGCTGGAATATTTTCGGCCATGGACACTGCCCGCCGCAGCAAGCTCCAGATCCCAACGCCCAAAGTGACGCGAACATGGTAGGGACGCTGCGCCGTCCCTCCCTGCTTTGCTGAACAGCGCGAAAGATATTACAAGAACGAGCTGACATTCCTTCTCGTGAGTGTGAGGCTCACTTAGATCGGGAGGTCCCTCGCTTTGCTCGGGATGACATGTGGCTGGGCCGGTGGCAATTTCAGTCTCCTATGTCAATCGATCGGACCAAGGTGACTGCGGCGCGCGAACGTTACGGCCTTCTGCTCACAGCGCTCGGGCCAGTGGTTCCGCAAATTATCGGGAGCGCGTTCAATATCTGGTATAACGCCACGGTTATTCAGCCGTTACTCGTTTCTCCCTCCTTGAAGCAACGTTTTTTCGACACGGTAGTGGTTTATAATACCGTGGTCTATCCAGTCGGCGTTTTGCTGTGGCTCAGACGAATTTTCTCGTTTCGCGGATTGTTCCATCGTCGTTGCGCGGCATCAGCTATCGATTCTGCGTCACTCGCAAGAGCGCGCCGCCGACTGATTCACCTGCCATGGTTTGCAGCTGCGATTTGCGGTGTTGCCTGGTTTTTGTGCATTCCTGTCTTTATTGGCGCGCTTCTGCAAGTTCAAAATCCACTTGATCCGCGGTTGCTCTGGCATTTGCCGATTTCATTCTGCGTTTCCGGTTTCATCGCAGTCACACATTCATTTTTTCTGGTCGAACTGGCCAGTCACTGGGGACTGTTTCCCGTTTTCTTTCGGGGCGAGCGCGCCGATCTCACCCCGGGCGTCTTCACGCTTTCGTTGCGCGGCCGCGGAATCTTGTGGGCCGTTTCCGCGTCTATCTGTCCGATCGCTTCGCTCTTGCTATTGATGTTCGCGCCGCGATCGCCAGCTATTAATGCAGAGTGGCTCGCCGTTTCCGTGGGGCTAATCGGCATCGCGTTTGGGATTTTCACCGCTCTAATGATGAGCTGGCTGGTTGCTAAACCGATTGATCAACTGCATGCCGCATCGGATGCGGTGTCACGCGGGGATTTGGATGTCGAACTCGGTCCGGCAGCTGCTGGACGGGCAGATGAATTTGGCCGGTTGCTCGGCGAATTCGATCACATGGTTCACGAACTCAGAGATAAGGAGAAATTGCGCCAGACATTCGGCTTGCATGTAGGCAGGCGCGCAGCCGAACAAATTCTGGCGCGCGATCCGGGATTGAGCGGCGTCGAAGAAGAGATCACCGTCATGTTTGTGGACATGCGTTCGTGGACCGCGCGGGCGAGCGCATCCACTCCAGGCGACGTTGTGGAAGTGATGAATGATTTTTTTCGCGTAACCGTGCGTGTAGTCGAGGAAAAACATCGCGGCATGGTAAACAAATATTTGGGCGACGGGTTTATGGCGATTTTTGGCGCAGGCGACTCCGGTTCCAATCATGCCGGCGATGCTGTTGCGGCTGGTCGAGAAATTCTGACTGCTGTGAAAAAGTTGAATGAGGATCTTGCGGCAAAGGGTCGCGCACCGATCCAAATCGGAATTGGAATCCATTGCGGTCCGGCGATTGTAGGCAGCATCGGCTCGCCGCAACGACTGGAGTTTACCGCCATTGGAAATACTGTGAATATCGCTTCACGCGTGGAAGGGCTGACGAAGGCGACGGGGAGACCACTGCTTGTCACGGCGGCAGTGCGAGATCGTGCAGATGATTCGTTCAGCTTCGAGGAGCTGCCACCGCAGGAAGTGCGCGGTATCGATGGGCGATTGCCGATCTTCGCCGTGCGATGCGAAACGTGATCATGGCGTCGCTTTCGGACATTGTTAGCTATACGAATGATTTTCTGCGCATTCGGGAGGTGGGCGATTGGGACAACGCGCTCAATGGTCTGCAGATCGAAAACTCAGGTCGCGTTACTAAAATCGGAGCAGCCGTGGACGTCTCGACACGAGTATTGGAAGCGGCCGCAAAACAAGATGTCGATCTCTTGATCGTGCATCACGGGTTGTTCTGGCCTGGTCTCCAACCGGTGACCGGCATATTGCGTCGGCAACTAAACGTCGCGTTCGAAACCAACATCGCGCTTTACAGTGCGCATCTGCCACTCGATCTCCATCCGCAAGTTGGCAACAACGCACAGCTCGCAGCGGCGCTCGGACTTAAGTCGAACCAGCCGTTCTTCGAAGAAAAGGGTCAGATGATTGGGCTCAAGGCGCGCACTTCGTGGCTGCGCGAAGAACTTGATCGCAAGTTGCGAAAGGCATTGGGTGGCCCAGTAAAAACTTTCATGTTTGGTCCCAAGAAAACCGGGGCAATCGGGATCATTACCGGCGGCGCCGGTTCGGAAATTTACAAGGTCGCCCGGGAGGGGGTCGACACGTTTATCACGGGGGAAGCGCCGCATTGGTCGGCAGTGGCTGCCGACGAACTTGGAATGAATCTCCTGCTCGGCGGACATTACGCCACCGAAGTCTTCGGCGTAAAAGCGGTGGCCGCGCATTTGTCCAAACGGTTTAAGGTTCCATGCACATTCATCGATTGCCCAACGGGAATGTGACGGGTGCGACCGTGGCACGGCGTATTTGGCGCGCTGCAGTCCTGTTTAGCTTTGTCGCGATTGTGCCGATCTCGATTTTTGCCGCGGCCAGAAGCGTTTCGCCAACGCAATTACCTGGATACAAGGCAGTGCCGGTCCGCTACGGGCCTTTAAACAAGATGATAATGTCCGTCCGCATCAATGGACAGCCGGCGAATTTGCTCGTCGATACCGGTGCCAACCAAGTCATCCTGGACGCGGACGCAGCTGAGTCATTCGGCGTACGACCATCGCAACGTGGCCTGCGCTATATCCGGTTCACGGAAATTAATGGCCAGATACTCCCCGTGGGCTTTGCGCAGAGTATCATGGCCGGCAGTATGAATTTTGGCAGCAGCCCGGTGACGTTGCGGAATTCAAACCGCCCGGGTGCTCGGAATGCCGGCGTTGATGGCGTTCTTGGTCTGGACATTCTCATGCGGTATAAAGCCGTAATTAACTGCCGGACGAAATTTATTTTCTTTAAAGTCGATCAGTCACGAGAAGTGCATCTTGGTTCCGTCGCTTCGGCGGAAAAATTCACGAGAGTGCCTTTGCGGCGGGAGGAAAACGGCGCCTTAACTGTGTCGTGTCTGATTCACGGCCAAAGCGGGCGCCTCTTAGTCGACACGGGAGCATTTGTTACGACTTTCACTGAAGCTGTCCTCAAATCGCTTGGGATCGGGCTGCAGCCCACACATGTATCTGCGCGTTTCGCTAGTGGAACGGCGAGGCAAATTAGTGCCGCCCAGATCAATGACCTCAGGATCGGCGATTTCAAAGTGCCCTCAGCCAAATTCGGCGTGGCTGCATTGCCTCATTTTGCGTTGCAGCAAGGGAGCAGCAGGATCAGCGGGATACTGGGGATCGATACGCTTTACATCTATCATGGCATCATCGATCTCGACAATATGAATCTGTTTTTGAAATAGCTTGTAGCGGATTGTTCCGAAGTTTTTTCTTTCGTAAATCGCGGGGCGCTGTTCTTTGTTCGCCGATGGCTGCGGCAGAAGATCGGCGGGTGAGCACGCGCGCGACGGGAATCGTCGGCATAGCGATTCTGTGCAGTCGCGTGCTCGGTTTAATTCGCGAAATGGTGTTTGCAGGTCTGTTTGGCGCGGGAAGAAATCTCGATGCGTTCTTAATGGCATTTCGCCTCCCGAATTTGCTCCGTGACTTGTTTGCTGAGGGCGCGCTTTCAACGGCCTTCATCACGACGTTTTCAAAAAAGATTGCAGTTGATGGCGATCAATCGGCGTGGCGACTGGCGAACAAAGTTGCGACGCTGACGGCCGTTTTCATGAGCGCAGTGACGTTGCTCGGCATCGTATTCGCGCCGCAGCTTGTCGATCTTTTGACATGGGGGAGTTGGTCGCCGGATAAAACGGCACTGACGATTTTCCTCACGCGAATCATGTGGCCTTTCATGCTGCTCGTGTCGCTTGCAGCGCTCGTGATGGGAATACTCAATGCGAAACACGTTTTTGGGCCGCCGGCCATGGCGTCGAGTTATTTTAATCTCGGTTCGATTATTGGCGGCGTGGCAATCGGCTGGTGGCTCGATCCGCATTTCGGGGCGCGTTCGCTCGTGGGCCTAGCAATTGGGACGCTCATCGGCGGCGCGTGGCAACTAACGGGGCAATTCCCTTCCTTGCGGGGCGTTGGCTACAAGTATCGCGCCGATTTTCACTGGCGCGACGAAGGCGTGCGCACGGTGCTGACGTTGATGGGACCTGCCGTGATTGCCGCCAGCGCTGTACAGGTGAATGTGCTCATCAACAGCGGATTTGCGGCGAGCCTTGGCAACGGCCCGGTCAGTTGGTTGAACATTGCATTTCGACTGATGCAGTTGCCATTGGGAATTTTCGGGGTCGCGATTGGCACAGTTACCCTTCCGTTGGTATCGAAAAGCGCGGCAGTTGGAAACATGGACGAGTTCCGCGCGATTCTCGCTCGGGGAATACGGCTCGCATTTTTGCTCACTATTCCGTCGGCGATCGGGCTCGCGATGCTTGCGTCGCCCATTATCAGCGTGATCTATCAGCACGGCCGGTTTAATGCCGAAATGACGCGCGAGACTGCCGGAGCATTGCAATTTTACGCGGTCGGGCTCGTTTCGTACGCAGTATTGAAGGTGTTAACGCCCGCGTTTTACGCGATCGGTCAACGCAACACACCGATGCTGGTGAGTTTTCTCGCGATCGGTGCGAATCTTTTTCTGAACTGGCTTTTTACATTTCGGCTTGGGTGGGGGCATCGCGGCCTTGCGTTTTCGACTAGCCTCGTTGCGACAATCAACTTCCTGTTGCTTTACGCTTTGATGCGACGTCATGTACGCAGGCTGGAAACGCGCCAGATGCTAATCGGCCTTGGAAAAATGTGTCTCGCTGGCGCCCTGCTGGTGTTGGTCTGCTGGGCGGCAAATTACTGGTGGCTTGATGCATGGGCGGGCCTGCGCTTTTTTCCAAAGTTATGCGAGTTGCTGGTTGCGATTGCGTTTGGTGCGATGGTATTTTTTACTGGTGCTTTCTTGCTGCGCGTGAGCGAAGTGCAGGACATCGTCGATCTTTTTCGTAGCAAATTTCGCGGCGCGGTGTAGAGGCGTTTGTGTCAAACGTCTACCCCAGCGCTTGATCGAGATCCTCGATCAAGTCGTCCGCGTTTTCGAGGCCGATCGACAATCGCAAGAGGCCTTCGGGTGAAGTTGTTCCTGCTCCCTCAATCGATGCTCGATGCTCGATCAAGCTTTCCACGCCGCCGAGACTGGTCGCACGCGTAAAGATATTTGTTTTCGCCGCGACCGACATCGCTGCGTCGCGCCCATTCCTTACTTCAAACGATAGCATTCCGCCGAACATCGACATCTGGTGCGCGGCGATTTCATGTCCGGGATGAGAAGACAACCCCGGATAATGCACGTCGTTCACTTTTCGATGTTGCGCGAGAAAATTTGCAACTTTCATTGCATTTTCCGAATGCGCGCGCATCCGCCAGGGAAGGGTGCGCATTCCGCGCAAGACCAGCCAGCAATCGAAGGGCGAGGGGACTGCTCCGCCCTCGTATTGAATGCTACGGATACGTTGAAAAAAATCGTTCTCAACTTTGGCAGCAATAATTCCTCCAAGAACGTCACAATGGCCGCCGAAATATTTTGTCGTCGAATGCAGGATCAGGTCGGCACCCAGATCGAATGGTCGCTGAATGATTGGCGCCCACGTGTTGTCGCAAACGCAAAGTGGCAAGATCGACAATTTTTAATAGCGGATTCGAGGGTGTCTCCATCCATGCCAGCTTTGTTTTTGGGCGCAACGCATTTTTGACTGCGCTCAGATCGCTCATATCGATGAAGTTCACGTCCAGGCCCCAGCGCAGGAAAATTTCACGGAGCAATCGCGTTGTACCATAATAAGCGTCAACGTGAGCCAGAACATGATCTCCCGGCGCGAGCGTTTGAAACAAAGCCATCGCTGCAGCCGTACCACTGCCAAAAGCCGCCGCGGTCTCGCCGCCTTCGAGCATGCTGACTCCGCGCTCCAGTGCCTGCCGATTCGGATTGTTGTTGCGCGTGTACATGAATCCGCGTGAGTAAGTGCCTTCGACGTCGCGCTCGAAGGTCGTGGAAAGATGGATCGGCGTTGCAACCGCTCCCGTCGCGGGATCAATAGTGTGTCCTGCGTGGACTGCCAGCGTTTCAATTTTCATTTTCATTGATTTATGAAAAGAGACGCTAAGGATTCCGAATGTGATTGTCGATCTTGCGCAATGGTTTCGATTTGACGGCTCTATCTGCCGAGCGCAAATAGCAAGCCTGTACTTGCGCTCGATTGGGGCGTTCCCATGACGATTTACGACGACGAAATTTTCAAGATGGCCTGCGACCAGTTCCTGGTCATCGCCGACTACTTGAACATCGACCAGAACGACCGCGAATGGGCGACATATCCCAAGCGCGCCGTGGCAGTGACCCTGCCGGTCCACATGGATGACGGCAGCACAAAAGCCTTCCAGGGTTATCGCGTCCAGCATCACATCGCGCTCGGCCCGACCAAGGGCGGCACGCGTTTCGCCCCTTCGTTATCGATGGGCGAAACCGCCGCGCTGGCGATGTGGATGAGCTGGAAATGCGCACTGGCCAACCTGCCCTATGGCGGCGCCAAGGGTGGCGTCGCTATTGATCCGACGAGATTATCGCACACGGAGCTCGAAGCCGTCTCGCGCCGTTACATGCAGGAAATGATTCCGTTCGTGGGTCCACACACTGACATCATGGGTCCGGATATGGGCACCAACGAACAGATCATGGCTTGGTTCATGGATACCTACTCGGTGTACATGGGCTACGCCGTGAACGAAATCGTTACCGGCAAACCGGTCGCCATTGGCGGGACTGAAGGCCGCCGCGAAGCGACTGGACGCGGTGTCGTTTACTTGGTCGAGCGCGCGATGAACATGTTGAAGATCGATCCGGAAAAGTGCACGGCCATTGTGCAAGGTTTTGGCAACGTCGGCTCGGTGACGGCACTTTCGCTCGCATACAAAAGCGGCGTTAAACTTGTGGGCATTGGCGATCACACGGCCACGATCTACAATCCAAAAGGAATTGATGTCAAAGCTGCCGAGCAGCACGTTCTTAAGAAAGGAAACCTGCGGGCGTTTGCCCAGGGCGATCACGTCAATCCAAACGAATTCCTCACCCTGCCGTGCGATGTGCTTATTCCGGCGGCGGTTGATCGGGTAATACACGGAAGGAATGCAGGCCAACTCAAATGTCGCATCCTTGCCGAAGCCGCCAACGGCCCGACGACGCCGGAAGCGGACTTAATTCTGGAACAGCACCAGGATGAGGTATTTGTCATTCCAGACATTCTTTGCAACGCCGGCGGTGTAATCGTTTCCTATTTCGAATGGGTCCAAGGCTTGCAAAGCTTCCTTTGGACCGAATCGGAAGTGACCGACAAGCTCTTCCGCATTCTCGAGCACTCGTTTGCGCAAGTAATCAGGCGAGCGAAAGAACACAAGATTTCGCATCGCACCGCGGCCATGGCCATTGGCGTCGAGCGCGTCATCAAAGCCAAACAGATGCGCGGTTTGTTCCCATGAACCGCGATGAAGGCTTCGCAGCGCGAAGATAACCGGCAGGATCGTGGATCTAGTCTACGAATCGACAGGAATAAAGTGAGCGTCCTATTCGATTTTCGGAACGAGGAGCCTGAACTAACCGCGCATGTCGCATTTGGATTGCATCCGGGATTCGGTGCGGCTTCGTTCGAAAGCTTTCGTTTGCAAATGCCGTCGGGTTGTTATCGCCGATATTTTTCGCACCGGCAATTATCTCTCTGGCGAAATGCGGGACTTCGATTTTTCCGGTGGGGAAATGCCATTCCCCAGAAATGAATTGCCAGGATCCTGCATCCTAGAGCTTGTTGATCTGCCGGCGCGAGAATTTTGCTATGTCGAGCCGCCAAGCGGATGCTGGGTGATTGTAGATCTAAACGGCGTGCCTTATCTAACTCTCTGGTCCGATGGCGGGCCACTTCTCTGCATCGAACCTTGCTGGGGTCTGACGGATCATCACGAACAGCGCGCATTTGAAGACAAGAAAGGCATTCAAAACCATTTTACGCGGCGATTCCGATTAGCGTGCACGTTAGCCACAACAACTGAAAGCCGGCAGGTGCCGAACGCGTACATGAAAACCGCACTGCGGATTGAACCACGCTGCGGTTTTTTACGCCTATTAGATTCCCGATGCCGCCCTTCTCACCAGAGCCGCTCACCATGACTGGGGGAGAACCGCCGCCCTTTTTGGTTCGTTGGGTTGGTTTTGTTGAGAAGTTGCGGAATGGATAAATAAACAAAACCGCCCCGCGGGATCGAACCACGGTGCAGCTCTCAAACTTATTGTTACCGGTTGCGTGTGTTGCCTTGAATCCGGTGTGCGTCCGCAACTTTCACGCCGCCTTTGGCGTCTTTTACTGGCTTCAGGTCACGGACTTTGATGTTTTTCTTTTTCTTGTCTCTCATTTTTAGTTTTCCTTTGTTGGGTTGTTTGTTGTTTGTGTTGTGTCAGTGACACCGAATAGCAATTGATGCCCGCCTTTAACGTCCTGTTTTGGAATCAGGTCATCCAGACGAATCAATTTATCTTTCCTGCGCTTGGGCCTTTGATTTCCTGATTCTCCGGCGGGCGCATTTTTTTTGTTCTTCGGTGCACTCACTT
>WNFE01002977.1_pt1 | contig 14227 bp, 11 predicted proteins | sample 5400451 | NCBI WGS metagenome assembly WNFE01 (sample SAMN13153344, study PRJNA577476) | soil metagenome | isolation source: 200 cm saprolite under Douglas fir tree site 2 hole 2 | place: USA:California | collected 2015-04-18 | reverse complement strand
TTTGCTTGTTGGGCGTGCTGGCGTTCGGTGGCCGCATGAATTTCTGGCAGGCCTTCGCGGCTGTGCTCTATTCCTATATGCCGGTGGCAGTCATCAGCAAGCTGGTGAGTCTGGTGATTCTCTTCATCAAAGCGCCGGACGACATCCATCCGCTGATTGGACAAGAGACGCTCTTGACCGACAATCTGGGAATACTATTCAAACCAGCAGATCACCCCGTGCTTTTTGTGCTGGGCAGCGCCATTGGCGTGCTTTCGTTTTACGGCCTGTGGTTAAAGGCCAAAGGATTGGCCAATGCCGGTCAAAAAGTAAGTTCAACGGCGGCCTGGGGAGTTTCGATTACGCTTTGGGTCTTGAGTCTGATTATTGGAATGATCTTTGCCACGCTGTTCGCAGGCTTTATGTCCTGAGGGGCAAGGAGCTAAGGGCAAAGAGCCAAGGGCAAAGCGTAAACGGGTTCGCCGCTCTTAGCTCTTTGCCCTATGCTCTTTGCCCTATGCTCATTCGTACCTTAACGATTCGATCGGATCGAGCCGCGCCGCTTTCCACGCCGGCCACAAACCAAAGATCATGCCGATGCCGACGCTGGCGATAAAGCCCATCGCCGGCGCCCACCACGGCACGTACGACGGCATGATCAATTTCACCAGCAGCGTCAGCAACCAACCGATCCCCAGTCCTACCAGACCGCCAAAGCCAGTCAGCGTCATCGCTTCGATCAGGAATTGCCACATGATGTCTCTGCGGCGCGCGCCGATGGCTTTGCGGACCCCAATTTCGCGGGTGCGCTCGGTCACCGAAACCAGCATGATATTCATCACGCCGATGCCGCCGACCATCAAGCCAACTGACGAGATCACCACCATCGCGATGGCGATGCCTCCAGTGATCGCGCGAAACTGAGTCAGGAAACCTTCGGCCGTCTGAATGCCAAAACTGTCGGGCGCGCCGAAAGGCACCTGGCGCCGCACGCGCAGCCGGTCGATGACTTGATCCTGTGCCTCCGGCATCATGCCCGGCTTGGCGACGACCAGGAGATAGACGTCTTCCGAGTTGGGTTTTAGCTTTCGCGCCACATTGAAGGGCAGATAGATGATGTTGTTCTGATCGTCGCTGCCTCCGCTGAACAAAAATTGCTCACGCTTTTCCAGGCGGCCGACGACTCGATACTCCTCTGAGCCGATCTTGATCGTTTCGCCCACGGGCGAGCTGACCTTAAAGAAATCGTCCGCCACTTTCGAGCCCACTACGCAGACATTCTCGTTGGCATCGTTTTCGTATTGCGAGAAGAAGCGGCCTTCGGCGAGCACTTGCGTGCCGGCTTTTTCAAAATCCGGCAGCGTGCCTTCGAGGTTTACCGCCGCCGAAGTCTTGCCGCCGCCGCTGACCATAATCTTCTGGCCGAAAAAATTATTGGTGATTTCCAGGAAGGGAACCGCCAGCTCGACCGTCGGCAGTTTTGCCAGATCGATCGCGTCGTCGTAACTCATTGGCTTGCGCATGCGCTCTTCGCGCGACAGTCGGCCGACGTGAATGCCCGGATTGTATTTGCTGATGTACATCGAGCGCGTGCCATAGCTTTCCACTTCCTTGCGCACCGATGAATCAATACCGCTGATCAGCGAAGCGATCAGCATGACGGTAATCACTCCTATGATCACGCCGGTGACGGTCAAAAACGAGCGTAGCTTGTTGGCGCGCAGCGTGGCTAAAGCCAGCCAGAGATTTTCAATGATGTCGCTTCTGAATAGTTTCATTTGCGTTTACCCGCCACAGAGGCCGGAGAGACGGCATGAGAAGAATGGTCGGACGGCTTTGTAAATCCTGGTAATTTCTCTTCCACTCCGGTCTTTCTCCGTGTCTTCCGTGTCTCCGTGGCAAATCACGTATCCGCTCGTAAGGCTTCGATCGGATCGAGGCGGGCGGCTTTCCAGGCGGGAAAGAGTCCCGAAACAACGCCCGCCGCGGCCGAAAAGGCTAGCGCACCAGCAATCGCGAACAACGAGAGATAAGTCTGGAAAAAAATCACGGCCACAATCTTCCCGACAATCCAGGCCAAAAACACCCCAATGATGCCGCCAATAGTGGCCAGCGTAATGGCTTCGAACAAGAACTGCTTCATGATATCAAGCCGCCGCGCGCCCAGAGATTTGCGCAGGCCGATCTCTTTGGTGCGTTCGGTCACGGAAACGAGCATGATGTTCATGATCACGATGGCGCCCACCACCAGGGCAATTCCAGGAACAAAAATCGCGACGATAAAGATGGTGCCGAAGATGCGGTCGCGCAAACCGGTGATCGCGTCGGGCGTGACGATGCCAAAGTTGTCTTTTTCGTTAGTCCCCAGATGGCGGCGCGCGCGCATCAGGAATCGCGCTTCGTCGACGGCGTCGTTGAAGGTCTCGTCGGTCTTTGAAGTAGCTGTGAAGTAGAGCGAGCGCTGCCGCACCAAAGCCCCAAAGTTGATGGCGTAGGTTTTCAGGGGCACCACCACAAAGTTGTCTTGCGGGATACCGAAGACCGTCCCCTTGACGGCTTCGACGCCGATCAAACGGTAGGGCAAGCCGGCGATCGTAATCTCTCCGCCGATGGCGTTGCCCGCGGGGAAAAGTTTACTCGCGATGTCCGCGCCTACGTAGGCGACGCGCGCCGCGCCATCATTTTCAGTGTCGGTGAAGAAGCGGCCGTCCGCGATATTGCGGTTATCGATGTCCGCGGTATTTGAAGTCGCTCCGATCACAAATACGTCCTGAAGAACCTGATCATTCCGCTTGACTTCGGCGGGCGTGCCGCGCGCTTTGGCGCCGAGCTTGGCGATGAGCGTCGCGCGCTCTTTCAGGTAATCGTAATCTTCGAGCGTGAGATCTTTGTTGCGGCGCTGGGCGGCGGCGATTGTGTCCGTGTCTTTGAAATCCTCAAACGGATTGAAGCGTTGAATCGAAAACGATTTGGCGCCGATGCCGGCGATCTTTTCGTCGATGTAAACGTTGAAGCCCTGAATCAGCGACACGACTGTGACGAACGCCGTGACGCCCACGATCATCCCGAGCAGCGTCAGCGCCGAGCGCAGCTTGTGCGCCCAGATGGCCGCCAACGCAACTTTCAGGATTTCGATTAGTTTCACTGTGATTTACTACGTTAAGCGAGCAGTTTTAGTTACGGCTTGCCCCCTCTCCCTTTGGGAGAGGGCTGGGGTGAGGGGCGCAGCTAAGCGAGCTGAACAAAAGTTTTATTTCTCTTATTCTCGGATTCGCTCGCTGAAAGCAGAAAAGAAAAATAGTCTGTCGCCGCTAAGCCCTCACCCCGACCCTCTCCCAGAGGGAGAGGGAGCCTTACTCCCAACGCAATGATTCAATCGGGTCCAGGCGCGCGGCTTTCCAAGCGGGCCACAGGCCGAAGACGATGCCTACGCCGGCTGAAATTCCAATCCCAACGATGACCGCCCAGGCGGGGACGTATGCCGGCAGCGGCGAGTATTTGTTCATCAGGTAACTTGCAAGTTCGCCAATCCCCAGGCCGATCAGTCCGCCAATTGCGGTCAGTACGACAGCTTCGATCAGAAACTGCGACAGAATATTGATGCGCGTGGCGCCGACGGCTTTGCGCACGCCAATCTCCCGCGTCCTTTCGGTTACCGACACCAGCATTATGTTCATTACTCCGATGCCGCCAATCATCAAGGCTACCGCCGAGACTGCTGTCAGGACCAAGAACGTTGCGCCTGTTAATTGATTGTAGATGTCCAGCAGCGCGTCCTGAGATGAAATGCCAAAGGTGTCAGGACCGCCTCGCGGTACCTGCCGGCGACGCCGCAGGATATCTGTCATTTCATCGATCCCGCTCTTGACATAGGCGCGCGACACCGGACGCACGATGATGGCGAAGATCGTGCCCGGAAAATCCATCTCGGGATAGTACTTGTGAAAGGTCGATATCGGAATGTATAACTGGTTGTCGCGTGATTGGCCAAAGATCTGGCCGAGTGGCTCCATCACCCCAATGACCTTGAAGGGTCGTCCCGCAATCTTAACTTCCTTGTCGAGCGGGTCCTCGTAGGGAAAGAGCGCGCGGACCAGGTCCTGCCCAAGCACGCACACGTTGGCGCGGTCTTCAACGTCAAGATCGGAAATGTAGCGCCCGTACCCGACATAGTTCGAGAGAGTGAATTCGTGGTACGGCGTGACGCCCAGCAGAATCGGAGTATCGCTCTGCTTGTCCTGGTAGCGGACCGTCTCAGCAATCTTGCGATAGAACGGCGCGACGCTGACGATTGAAGGTGCTTCGCGACGAATGGCGTCAGCGTCTTCGACAGTCAACTCTTTTCGATGGATTTCTTCACTCGTTGGCTGGTGTCCAAAACTAGGATCGAACTTCAAAGCCCAGATGGTATTCGAACCGAGCGTTTCTACCTGCGCGGCGAATGCTTTGTTCAGGCCCTGAATAATCGAAACCATGAACATGACGGTGACCACGCCGACGCTCACCCCGAGGATCGTCAGCGCTGAACGCAACTTGTTCGCGCGCACCGTGTCGAGCGCCATGAAAGCTGATTCCTTGAGATCGATGAAGTTCATTTCAGGATTGCCACAGAGACACAGAGGCACAGAGAACAAGCAAAAACCAGCCACGGATAAACACGGATAGGCACAGATCGGAATTGCGTTTGTCTTATCCGCGAGTATCTGTGTTTATCTGTGGCCATATCTTATTCCGCTCTCAGCGCCTCAATCGGATCCAAACGCGCCGCCCGCCAGGCCGGCCACAGGCCGCTGATGACGCCAACGACTGAAGACACACTGACTCCGAGGACTGCCGATCCCAGGCTGAAGAGCAATGGAAACCCGATCAGCAGCGCGATCAACCACGCCACCGCAAATCCAGTCAAGACGCCGAACACGCCGCCGATTGCCGTTACCATGACAGCTTCGATCAGGAACTGCGTGCGAATGTCGTTCTGTCGCGCGCCGACGGCTTTGCGAATTCCGATCTCTTTAGTTCGCTCAGTGACGGAAACCAACATGATGTTCATGACCACAATGCCGCCGACCACGAGCGAGATGGCCGCGACGCCGACAGTAACCAGATAGATATTCGAAGTAGCACTCGAATAGAGACTGATAAAAACATCTTCGGTCTCCAGGGCAAACCCATCATCCGTGTCATTGAACGTTCGGCCGCGGCGATTGCGCATTATCGCCCGGACTTGATCCTCCGCCCCTTCAAGTTGCTGGGCGTTCTGAGTTTGAATAAAAACGACCAGTGACCCAGTGCCACTGAAGGCCCCACGCGAAATGTTCAAGCCAAAGTCTTTCTTGTAAGTTGCGAAAGGGATGAAAATTCGATTATCGCGGGCGAAGCCGAAGATTTTCCCCAACGGCTGAAGCACGCCTACGATCCGGTAGGGACGGCCACCCGCCCAAATGTCCTGGCCCAAAACTTGATCGGCCGACTGGTTGGGAAAAAGGTTTGTCACGATGTCCGACCCGATGACGGTAACTTCGTGCGCGGATGCACCTTCGCTTTCGCTCCAGAAACGTCCTGCGTCGATCGTCACGTTGTCGATGTCGAACATTGCGGTTGGCGCGATCGCCCGCACGTTGACGTTGTCGCTTCTTTGATTGCCATGTTTGACTGTCACCGCATCATTCGCCACGATTCCCGTGCGCCAGCAAGTAGTGCACAAACGAAAAATCGCTTCGGCATCTTCTTCGGTAATGTCTTTGCGCTTGTTGAATTTGATGAAGTCCTCGCGCGAAGTAATGACGCGCGGCCGCTTCGAGATCGTAAATACAGTCGAGCCCTGCGAAGAAAAAGTTTGGGCCACGGTCTGGTCGAGACCCTTGATGATCGTGACGACCGAGATGACAGCCGTGACGCCGACAATGATGCCGACCAGCGTCAGGGCGGTGCGCAGTTTGTTTTGCCGCAGGCTTGACGCCGCAACTAAGAACGCTTCCCAAAGCGCGGCGACCCGGAACAGGGGGAACGAGCGGATTCTGTCGGAAAGGCGCACTCGCCGGCCGATGGCATGGTCGGGAGCGTCCACTTTTACATCGCTGTGCGTTGACACGACAGCATATCCTATTTGATTTGCTCGTCTTTTTCGATCAGCCCGTCGCGGATCGAGATGATGCGACGCGCGCGCGCGGCGATGTCGTGCTCGTGCGTGACGAGGATGATGGTATTGCCGTCTTCATAAAGCTTTTCGAAGAGGTTCATGATGTCGTAACTCGTAGAGGTGTCCAGCGCGCCGGTCGGTTCGTCCGCCAGCAGGATCGAAGGATGATTCACCAGCGCGCGCGCAATCGCGACGCGTTGACGCTGGCCGCCGGAAAGCTCGTTGGGGCGGTGCGTCATGCGATCGCTGAGATCAACTTCGCTGAGCGCAGCCTTGGCCATCTCGTGACGCTTCGCACCCGGAATGCCGCCATAGATCAGCGGCAGCTCAACGTTGTGCAGCGCCGTGGCCCGCGCCAGCAGGTTGAAAGTCTGGAAAACGAATCCCACTTCCTGGTTGCGAATACGCGCCAGCTCGTCATCGTCCATTTCGGAGACGTTCTTGCCGTTGAGCCAGTACTCGCCCTGCGATGGTGTGTCGAGACAGCCAATCAAATTCATCAGCGTCGACTTACCCGAACCTGACGGGCCCGTGATCGCCAGATATTCACCGCGGTGCACGTCAAACGAAACGCCATGGAGCGCGTGAACTTTTTCTGCGCCCATGTCATAAGTCTTCCAGATGTTGCGCATCGAGATCAGCAAGTTGGCCTTGCCGTCGTCCGATGGCAGCTCAGGCTTGACCATGACGCCCGCAGCGGGTTGCGATGTGACCGTAGCGTCCGCCATTAGTTTCCTCCGGCGTTGGCGTTGGCGGCGGAAGCGCGCGTTTGACGTTTCACACTGGTGCCGTCTTTCAAAGTCTTCAACACGCGACTGGGGCCAGTGACCACTTCTGCTCCGGCTTGCAAGCCGCTGGTGACTTCGATATCAGATTCGCCGGTGATGCCGGTGACGACTTCAACGAACTTCACCTTGTTGGTCTTGTCCAGGATATAAACACCCTTCTGTTCTTTCACCTTTTCACCCTGCGGCGTTGGCGCGCTGCTGGCAATCGACGGCCCGGGTGATGGTGCCGGTGGCGCTTTTTCGACGATCGCCTGTAGCGGCACGGCGATCACGTTCGTTTTGGTCTTGGTCGTAATCGTGGCGGTGGCACTCATGCCCGGGCGCAGCTTGGCGCGCACCTCTTCCGCCAGGTCTTTCAGTTCGATCGTGACTTTGAATTCCTTCGCTTCCTGCACATTGACGCGGTTCGAGAGGCCGCCGGTCGTGTCGGACTTCGCGATCGCGAGCGGATTCTTTTGGGTGACGGTGGCGTTGATCTCTTTTTCGCCCAGCGCGTCAACTTTGACTTTCACTGGTTGGCCGACATCCACGTTGGCAATTTCGGTCTCGTCAACGTTGACTTCGACATTGATCGTAGACATGTCGGCGATGGTCATTAGCGGCGTGGACGAAAGTTGGGACACCGCGAATTCGCCTACGCGCGTCGGAATGTCGGCGACGACTCCGGTTAGCGGCGAGTACTGCGTCGCCTTTTCCCGCTGGCTTGTCTGGCCACGCAGAATGGCCTGTTGCTGGTTCGCGCGGTTCTCGCTCGATTTGACGCTCGTCTGCGCTTCCTTCACGGCCACGCGTTGCTGATTAGCGCGCTCGATCGCTTCCTTAACCGCGATGTTCTGGGCTTCCAATTTCGCCTTTGCCTGATCATAGCGATCGCGCGCGGCATCGTACTCTGATCGCGACATCACGTTGGACTCAACCAGATTCGTGGCTCGCTTCAATTCGCGCTCGGCAGTCTTCAGATCGATTTCGGCGCTCACGGTCTGCTGTCTTGCTTGCGAGACGGCCGCCTCAGCCACCACCAAACTCTGCTGAGCTGAGGCCACGCCGTTGCGAGCATTCTGCACGTCGTTGATCGACGCCTGGGTGGCGGCAAACTGGGCTTCCTGGCTGGATTGCAGCTGCGTCGGATCGATGCGGACCAGCGACTGGCCTTTGTTAACTTGATCGCCGGGGTTGACGTAAATCTCCAGAATGCGGCCTGCAATTTCGCTGGTCAGCTTGATGTAGCGAACTGGCCGCACTTCGCCTGAGGCGGTCACGGTCGAGCGCAACTCGGGTCGAATGTCGACCTTTACCGTGGTGACTTCGGGTTCATCCTTGCGGCTGGCGATGACGCTGATGATTACGATCAGCAGCAACACCACGACCGCGGATACGGCGATAATAATTTTCTTTTTTCTGCTCAGGGCCATTGGAATCAGATCCTTACGTGATTTTGTTAGCTGGACGCTTGCTTCCGGTCAGTTTAGACGCCGCATGCCACGGACAGTTTCATGCTTGAGATGCTTTTACGATGAAATCAACCGCTCGGTTTCAAAGAAATCCCATGTACTGCCGATTATAGGCGGGTTTAGAGTTCAAGCTTTAGCTTGGGTCTGGCTTTCGCTTGCGCTTGCACGAAGCAACCTAAAGGTTGAACTCTGAACGCAAAACAATCCTGGTGCCGGGATGCAAAGCCTTTGGTGCGGTCAACCGTTTCGCGATAAGATAGTTTTTCGCTCCGGCGCTCGTTCCTGCGCCCTGTGCGAGAGGTTTTGCGGGATGATGACTTGCGAAAGATGCGGTACGGAAAACCTGGATGGCTCGCGTTATTGCGACGAGTGTGGGGCCGCGATGTGGCTGGCGGGAAGATCGAGCGACCTTACTCGATCGCCTGAGCAAGGCAACGGCAGCGGCGCCAAAGGACGTCGGGAAGCGTCGGCAACCATCTCGCAATCAGTGCCGGCGGCGGGACAGCCGGCAATCTCGCAACACCAAACTTCGTCGCCCCTGGTTGCTCCCGATAAGAAAGTGCATGCGGTGCTCGTCATTGAGCGCGGCAGCTCGGCCGGCAAGCAGTTTTCGTTGAGTGACGAAACCTCGAACATCGGTCGCTGGGACGCCGAGGGTGGCGTATTCCCCGACGTCGATCTTGATTCGGACGATCCGGAGGCCAAAGTATCGCGACGGCACGCGCGCATTTCCCGGCGCGACGGCCAATACGCGATCGAAGATCTGGGATCGACTAACGGAACTTTTGTTAATCGCGGACGCCGGCTGGTGCCAGGCAACAGTCAGCCACTGCAAGATGGCGACGAGATCATTGTCGGCAAGACCTTCTTGCGGTTCCGCGTCGCGAAATAGAGACACTCCGGCCCGACGGGAGTGCTCACTTCAGTTGATTATTTTTCGGTTCCTCAGGCAATTTGCAAATGGCCCTTTGTGGTAAATGCGGTGCGAACGTAGCGCCCAATGAAAATTTTTGCGGCACCTGTGGCACCCCGCAACCGCTCGACGACACACCTATGCCGGACGCCCCCAGCGGCGGCACAGACGCTAAGGCCGTGACCGGAGAGTCCAAAGACAAAACCGCGGACTACTCAGAGAAGCTGGCGTTGGGCGATACGTGGGGACCGGCAGGCGAAAGTGAATCGGCCGCCGGCACGGGCGAGATAGTCGAGAGCGAACCAAATTCGTCGGCAACCTCTCGGGCAGATGCCGGGGAAAAAAGAAAGCCGAAGCCCAAGACACTCCCTTCGGGAAAAATCCTGAACGGCCGTTACGAGATTGTTCGTCGCATCGGTGGCGGGGGCATGGGAGCGGTGTATCTGGCCAAAGATCGCAACCTGGGCGAAGCACCCCGCGCCGTCAAGGAAATGATCGAGTCCCACATCGACGAAGCCCAGCACGAAAAAGCGGTCGCTGATTTCAAACGAGAGTCGCTGCTGCTGACGGCGCTCGAGCATCCATCGATTCCGACGGTTTACGATTACTTCTATGACGAGATTTCGGAACGTTTCTATCTAGTCATGAAGTTCATTCCCGGCAATGACCTGTCTTCGCAGCTCCGCAATTCACCGGGCGGACGCATTGACGAACTCACGGTTACGCAATGGGGAATTCAGGTGGCCGACGTCTTGCACTATCTGCACACCCGGCCGGAATCAATCATCTATCGCGATCTGAAACCGGCGAACCTGATGGTCGACAGCAACAACAACCGCGTGATGCTGATCGACTTTGGCATTGCGCGTTGGGTCAACAAGAAAGAGAGAGGCGTCACGGCGGTGGGCACGATGGGCTATGCCCCGCCTGAGCTGTTCAGCGGCCAGGCCGATCCGCGGGTGGACATTTACAGTCTGGGCGCCACGATGTTTCATTTGCTGACCGGATCGGATCCTCAGGACAATCCGCTCCTGATCTTTGACTTCACCAAGAACCCGCGACCGCGTCAGATTTGTCCGGCGCTGTCGAGCGAGATGGAAAAAATCCTGATCCGCGCGGTTGAATACAAACCTGAGCACCGCTTCCAGTCCGGAGCGGAATTGCGCGATCTGCTCGCCGCGCATCTCGAGAAGCTAAAGTCGGGCCAGGTCAGTTATGGCGCGCCGCTTTACGAACTGGGCAGCGAGACCGTGCAGGCGGCGATGGTCTTTTGCGGGTTCTGCGGCGGCCGGATTGCGGCCGACGACATTTTTTGCGCGCATTGCGGCTCGCGCCAGCCGATGGCTACCGGCGATTCCAGCGCGGCGATCGCCGCGGCTCGCGCGACTGCCAAACTTATCGTGGCCGGCACGACTGAGTTGGACGCATCATTCCTTTTGCAGAAAGACAGCAACCTGGTGGGCCGCACGGATCCGCTGTCGAACATTTTTCCGGAAATCGATCTTTCCCGCTTTGATCCGGAAACCAAAGTCTCGCGCCGTCATGCGCGCATCTGGCGCGAAGGCGAATCGTTCATGGTCGAAGACCTTGGTTCAGTTAACGGCACCGTGGTCAACGACCTGATTCGCCTGGAGCCGCGCCAGCCGCGCCTGCTCGACAGCGGCGATCGCATTCGCATGGGAGAGACAACCCTGCACTTTCTGGTAGGATGAGCCGCTTAGATCGCGAATCAGCAATGTCAGATCAAGGTTCCCAATGATCCCAGGAGAGAAGACTGCAAGGCCGCCCCGCGCCAAATCCGTCACGCGCCCTGAGTCGCATGCCGGCGTGCGCTACCGCGCGCCCTTTGCGCTGCGTTGCGGCGCGCTTTTGATCGACTACATTTTGCTGGCCCTGATTCTTACGTTCAGCATCATGGTGGCGCGTCTGATGGGTGGCGGCGCGCGCATGGCCGGGGGCACGGCGGAAAAGTTCGGAATCCTGTTGACGCTGGTCGTGGCCATTCTGGACCTGGGCTTCTTTGCTGGACTAACCGGAAAAACGGTGGGAAAGTGGACGACCGGTTTGCGCATTGAACGCCCTGACGGACGTCTCCCGGGGATTCCCCGGGCGCTGCTGCGCCACTTTGTCGGCTATCCACTTTCGCTCTTGCCCTTTGGTCTCGGATTTCTAATCGTCACGGTGAGCGGCCGGCGCGCGCTGCATGATCTGATTGCCGGAACGATCGTCGTGCGCGAGCCGGGATCGCCGGCGGCCGCGCCGGCACGCAAACCGCGGGTGCAAGGCGCGCAGAGTTAAGAGTTCAACCTTTAGGTTGCTGCTTGTCCGGATCCAAGCTGAAGCTTGAACTCTAAACTTACCTGACATGGCTGAGTTAATCGTCAAATATCCTGATCGGACGGCCGAGCATTTTGCGATCAGCCGCTTACGGATCACGATCGGGCGTTCGGCGCGAAACGATTTGTGCATTCCCGATCCGTTCGCGTCCCGTGTCCATGCCGAAGTGCGTCACGAAGGCGACGAATACGTTTTGCAGGACCTGGGATCGGCGAACGGCACGCTCTATAACGGCTCGGTGGTCGAAGCGCCGATCCATCTGACGCGCGGCGGCCGCATACAGATCGGCGAGACGGAAATCTTTTTTAATGACGCGCAGTTCCCGCTCAGCAGCGGCGCGACGATGATTACCGACAACTCGTCGTCCGTGCCTGAGGCGACGATCTCTCTGGCTTCGACCGGTCGCACGACTTCGGGCTTGCTCGAAGCCATCGAAGATGCGCGCACGCAATCTGACGAAACATCTCGCGTCGCCCAGCGGAGCGACCTGCTCGCCCTGATCAGCAAAATTAGCGTCGCGCTGCTCGACACTGCGACCCTCAACGAAACGCTCGATCAGGTCGTTTCCATGGTGTTCCAGGCCGTTCCGGCGGATCGCTCGATGATCATGATGCGCGACGAGAAGAATCCGGATCTGAAAGTAGCCGTGGCCCGTCTGCGCGACCGCGCCGGCGAAGTGGGCGAGATTCGCATCAGCCGCTCGGTGATCGACGAAGTTGTGACTAACGGAAAATCCGTGCTATGTTGCAGGGCGTGCGCTCGGTGCTGGCGGTGCCGTTGGGCGTGGGCGAAAAAGTTTTTGGAATCGTCTATGCCGACTCGCCTCTGGCCGAAGGCCGCTTTACCGAAGATCATTTGAAGGTCCTGACGACGCTGGCGTCGGTGGCCGCGATTCGCGTGCAGAACGCGCGCCTGATGGAACAACAGATGGAGCGCGTGCGCCTCGAACGCGAGCTGCAAGTCGCCAGTGAGATTCAGCAGAGATTTCAGCCGGCGTCGGCGCCAATAGTCACAGGTTACGAGTTACAGGGAATCAGCTTTCCCTGCTATGAAATCGGCGGCGACTATTACGACTTCATTCAGCGGGACAACGGCAAGCTGATCGTGGCGCTCGGCGACGTTTCCGGCAAGGGGCCGTCGGCGGCTTTGCTGATGTCTTCGCTGCACGCGGCGGTGCACGCACACTCTGACACGCACAACTCGCTGGCGAAAACAATTGGGGCGGTCAATCGCTATCTGGTTGATAGCACTCCCGCGAATCGCTTCGTCACGCTTTTTTACGCGGAACTCGATCCGAAGAATGGATCGTTGGCATTTCTAAACGCCGGTCACAACCCGCCCCTGATCTGTCATGCGGGCGGCACGATGGAGCAGCTCGCCGCGGGCGGTCTGCCGCTGGGCATCATGGCGAACGCGGACTTTCGCGAAGGCAAGACGCGTCTGCGTCCCGGCGACGTCCTGGTGATTTACTCCGATGGCGTTTCGGAAGCGGTGAATCCGAAGGGCGAAGAGTTCGGCCCGACGAGACTCTACGAGACGGTGTCGCGCAATCTCGACGCCTCAGCTGCGGGCATCCGCGACCGGATCGAATCCGCGCTCACAAAATTCTGCCAGGGCACGCCCGCCGCCGACGACATCACGCTGGTAATTTGTAAGCGCCTGGCCGAATCGGCCGAAGTTGTGGCTGCGGCGGCGAGCTAAGCCGGCCTGACATACGCCTTCGAAGAGTAAGCCAAGCAATCATCCCCGAGGGGGATCAATTCAATAGCCGTGGGCATCGCCCACGGATCGGTGGCGAGAGTATGAATCCGACCCTGAAAGGGTCGAACCAATCTAACGGCGTGTGTGATTCGACCCCTGACGGGGTCGCGGTGATTTGGTAGACTCTGATCCGGTGGCGTTGCCACCGGCTATTTAATTCGTCCGCTGCGCGGACGACTAGGCGGCTCTAATAAACCGCTCGCCTGCGCTCACTCGCCTTCGTCGCCAGACTAAAACGCGGTTCGATTCCTTCCTGGCTGCCCTCGATTCGCGCAGCGACATACTCCCCGACCACGGGCCCATGTTTGAAGCCGTGGCCTGAGCCGCCGCCAACCAGCCAAACGTTATCAAACTCCGGATGAAGGTCGATGAGGAAGTCGCCGTTGGAAGTGTTCTCGTACTGGCAGACGCGCGCTTCTGTAACCGGCGCGTCTTTCAATGCGGGCAGACGCCGGGCGAGACATTGACGCACCTCGGCGAGTCCTTCGCTGGTCGCAAGTCGATCCCCAGTGTCGGGATCAAATTCGATACCGTGGCGATCGATTGCGATCTTGATGCCGCGCCCTTCCGTGTCAGGTAAACCATAAGCTTCGTCTTTGAAGTCGATCCAGGCGGGCAACGCCGGCGCGGCAAAACTTCGGTCGCCTGCGGGCGCTCCAAAATAGAAAACCTCCTGCCGCGTAGGATGAATTCTTTCGCCCAACAGATCAGGAAAAAGCTTTGGCAGCCACGGGCCGCAGGCAAAGACATAGTTTCCGGCTGAGATGCGTTGGCCAGTCGAGGTCGTAATCTCATTCAGCTTCTGTTTTGTGGCACGCGCATCCTGCGCGTGATTCACGGGCGGGACGAGCACCCCAGC
>WNFE01002236.1_pt1 | contig 14235 bp, 10 predicted proteins | sample 5400451 | NCBI WGS metagenome assembly WNFE01 (sample SAMN13153344, study PRJNA577476) | soil metagenome | isolation source: 200 cm saprolite under Douglas fir tree site 2 hole 2 | place: USA:California | collected 2015-04-18 | reverse complement strand
GGTCCAGCAGGTTGCGCAGGGTGAAATGGCCTTGGGCGTCTTGAAAGCCACCCACCACCAGGAGACCGGTGGGCAAGATCAGGAACATGAGCGCAAAGACGAAGAAGGGAAGGACGCCTGCCCACGCCCAGGATACGTGCCTGAACCCCGATGCCGCAGCGGGAGTCGGGCGGATTGCCAGGGGCGTCACCTGTGCCATAGAGGTCTTCCGCGCCCTAGCCTCTCCCCCGGACCGGGGGAGAGGTGGGCGGCAGGATGTCACCTTAGAACCCGACCTAGTCCGGACCCAGATGTAGACGGGACCAGTGAGGGTTACTTCACGTTCGCCCCCACGACAGTGTCCCACTGCTTGGTGATGATTCCCTTATATCGGTCCTGCTGCTCGAGCGTCGGGAAGAGCGCCTTGGTATAGTTGGCCGCAGCCGGAAGCTTTGCCAGGACGTCGGCCGGCACCTTGCGACTGCTGACCAGATTCTGGAAGCGCGCCGGGTGGCAGTAGCCCCGCAGCCACCCCAGTTGCCCGTCGTCCGAATACAGGTACTCCATCCACAACTTCGCGGCATTCGGATGCGGCGCGTACGCGCTGATGGCCTGGATATACACACCTGCCACGACGCCATTCTCCGGCACCACGACCTCGACCCGGGGATTGCCTTTCAGTGTGTCGCGATCGGCGAGCGCATTGTAGTCCCAGCGGATGATGATCGGCGTGGCGCCTTGAGCGAATGACGCCGCTTTGCCGATGACCGGCACGAAGTTGCCGCTTTTGTTCAGGTTGGCAAAGAACTTCAAGCCCGCGTCCGCGGCCCCATCCAAGTTCCCCTTCGTGGCCGACAGGCCCGCCGCGAACACGCCTTGAATCGCCTGGTTCGACGTGCGTGGATCACCGGCGAGGGCGACCATGTTCTTGTACTCTGGCTTAAGCAAATCTGGCCAGTCGCGCGGAAAGATCGTGACCGCGTCGGCGTTGATCTGGAACGCCAGGACGCCGTAGTAATCCCCGTACCAATACCCGTCTGCGTCCTTCGCGTCGTTCGGAATCGTGCTCCACGTGGAGACCTTGTATGGTTGGAGCAACCCGTCCTTCCTCGACGACGGGCCGAACGACAAGCCGACGTCGATCACGTCTGGGGCCTGGGGCCCCATGTTGCCCTTGTTCGCTTTGATGGCTTCGATTTCGTCTCCCGAGCCGGCGTCTGGATTGAGCTCGTTGACTTTCAGGCCGTACTTCTGCTTGAATGCGTCGATGACATCGCCGTAGCCGCACCAATCATGCGGTAGTGCGATCACGGTGAGCTGGCCTTCCTGCTTGGCGGCGGCAACAAGCCGGTCCATGCCTGTTTGTCCGGCCGCGCCCGTGCCGAATACCAGGACGACCAGCACGGCGAGTGAAAACATGCGTGTCCAGATAAGCCTCTGTCGCATACGATCCCCCCTCTGGGAATAAGAACAACTTGCCCTGCTCCGGGATGGTTCAAAGAGTACCCTATCGGGCCGGTAATTTCCTTGTGGCCGGGGGTGACAGGGGCCTTCCGAAGAGAGCGCAGTAAGACGATCTATGCCTTACAAGTGATGGGAAGTGCCATCGATTAACGCCGCCACCCCCTCCAACCGCATCATCTCACGGGTCCGATCGCCCGGAGTCGTTCGCCCCTCCAGGCGCTCCCACAGCGGCCTGAGAATGCTCTCTTCGCCGCGCCCCCGCCGCCGCAGGCCCCCCTCAGCGAGGCGGAGGACGCTTTCCACAAAACGTGTGACCGGTTCTTGGGCCCGCAGACCGTGCATGATTGCTGCGCGCCGGTACCGACGCAGCGTCCTCCAGGGATCTGGGAGCGCGTCTTCGAGGAAGGCCTGGACCTCTGCTCGGGCCTCCACCCACCCCAGAGCCAGCGCGGCCACAACGAGCGGCTCTGCATGAGGCTGCTGGCAGGCGGGGCGGATTTCCACCGTTGAGTTATGGGGGCGGGGGCGGGCCGAGTTCCACGTGTAGTGTTCGTGCCACAAGTAGGCGTTGAGGTCGGGACCATGATCGCGCAGATATTTTTCGAAGGGGCGGTTGTAGAGCCGGAAGCTGCCATTGCGCCGGAGGACGTAGCAGCGATAGTGGCAGATGTACCTGACGAATTCCTCCAAGGACTGGAATGGACGGGGCGTCATCCCCGCTCGATTCTCCCCGAGGGTACCCAAGAGCCCCTCGCGCCCCGAGAGGTAGCGGCCGGGCCGCCCTGCGTAGACGGAGGAGTTGGCGGTTAGGGCGATCAACGGCGCAGACAGCAGATTGAGAGTGTTGACGGCGTCCACGATCTCTGAGCGAGAGATGTCCACATGCACCTGGTCGGCCGCCGTTGCCGTGAAATGCCACCACGCTCTCCCGACGGCCTTCGCGAAATAGGCGTAGCGCCGCTTAGGCGTCATCAAAGCAGGGGAGGATCGGCTGCGCGGTTGGATCCCTAATCCCAGCACGCGCATCCCCACCTGACGTGCGGCGTCCCCCACGTCCCGGAGCAGACGGGTGGAGCCTTCCGCCAGTTGCCAGAGATCTTCGTACGGTCCCAGCACAAGCTCGACGGTGGCGCGTCCGACCTCGACCTCGACCGTCCCGTCGGGACCTTTGAGCGCAACGATGAGCCTGTCCGTATCCGGATCATCGTAGCGAGGCACATACCCGCCCCGCGCGAGCAGCGGTTTCCACAACTGGGAAACGTCTCCGGCCCTCCCGTCCGGATACACGATAGGAAACTCCGCCTCCCGGCCGATCATCCGAATCGGGCGGAGCGTTCTGCGGAAGCGGGCGGCATATTGCTCAGTTAGGGCTGCGTACGTGTGCTGGAGGGCCCCCATTTAAAAGGAAGGATACTGTGAGGCCTGCGGAACAAGAGGCTGGCTTCGATGACTTTTCAACTGTCCTTGCGCGTCGAGATGAAACAGATTCAGCTCCAGGTTCAGGATGTCGTTGTGCAGGGCCTCGAGGAAACCCAGGCCTCGTAACACGCCGTGGAGCTGCTGGAGGAAGGTCTGGTGGGAGGAGATGAGGATGCGCCGCCCGCGATGGCGTTCCAGCAGGCGGTGCAAGAACCGTCTCGCGCGGTCTTGCAGGGCGGGGAATGGTTCGCCGTCGGGGGGATTCAGGGAGTAGCCCACATGCCCGATCTGGAGGTAGCGGACCTGCGGGAAGCGCGATTCCACCTCTGCGCGCGTAAGTCCCTCCATCCGCCCGAATGAGCGCTCCGTCGCCTGCGGGTCGATCGCGATCGCTTCGCGTGGAAATCCGGTCACGATCTCGGCTGTCTGAATCGCGCGGAGGAGCGGCGAGGATATCACGACATCCAGCGGCGTGCCGGCAAAGTGTTCGTGCGCCTCCTCCGCCTGACGGATCCCCTCCGGCAACAGGGGGACATCGAGCGTCTGCCCGCTGACGCGTTTGTCCCGGTTGAGCTCGGTCACCCCATGGCGGAGCGTGAACAGCAATGTCTCTTTTGGCGCAAGGACCGGGATCTCGATCATCACGGTGTCAAGCGCACACGGGCCACGGCACACGGGGGGGTGCCGACTACTCACCGTTACCCGAAACGTAAACAACCATTTCAGGTACTCACGCCTTGCGGCATGAGGGCGCCGGTCTGATGCGGCGATCCGCTGCCGGCTTCGCGGCTCATCCGGGATTGCTCGCATGCTGCGAGTCTGACATCCCGTCCCCGCGCGTTTAACGCCTCCGGGCCACTCCCGGGGGTGGCGGCCGCGAGGGCCGCAAGGTTCGCTGCGGCGTTGAGATCGCGGTCCATCACCGCGCCGCAGTGCTCGCACCGAAAGACCCGCTCCGACAGGGCCAGCGTGGCTTTTGCCGTCCCGCATCCGGAGCAGAGCTTGCTGCTGGGGAAGAACGTGTCGGCTTCGATCAGCTGCGATCCATACCACTGGCACTTATAGCGTAGCTGCTCCCGCAGAGCTCCCAGGCCCGCATCAGCGATCGCGCGGGCCAGGCGGCGGTTGCGCATCATGCCGGCGATGTGCAACCGCTCGATGACGATCGTGCCGTACGTACGCGCCAGCCTGGTCGTCAGCTTGTGCATCGCATCGGCGCGGATGTACGCCGCGCGCCGGTAGGCGCGGGCGAGCTGGCGGCGGGTCTGCTGCCGGTGCCCGCTTCCACGCGTCCGCCGCGCCGCAGTTCGGTGTAAGCGGGCAATCCGTCGCAAGGCGCCATGCAGTGGGCGGGGATTGGGCACAGCCTCGCCAGTGGAGAGGACCGCGAGATGGTGGACGCCGGCATCCACGCCGACGACGCTGGTGGGGCGTGCAGGACGTCCAGGCGTGCGGTCGACCTCGCAGGTGAAGCTCACGAACCATCGGTCGCCTTCCCACGACAGCGTGGCTGTCAGGATGCGCGCCGTCCCGGCCGCAATCCGCTCGGCCAGCGCGGTGGTCGACTCGTGCGTGCGAATACGGCCGAGTCGGGGAAGGACAATGTGCGTGCCGTCGGCGACCGCGATCGCCCCGGTGGTGAAGCGGACCGACTGGCGCGCTTGACCTTTCTTTCTGAAGACCGGGAAGGCGACGCGTCGGCCTCGTCGCCTCCCACTCCGGCTGTCGAAGAAAGCACGCAGCCCGCGGGCGAGGCCGTCCAATCCGGAGGAGTACGCTTCTTTCGAGTGCTCCCGCCACCACGGGGCCGCTTCCTCCTTGGCCTGGTTCCACTCTCGGCGCAGAACCGGCAGCGTGTAGGGAACCTCGACATTGTCGCCTCGCGCCCGCGCATCCAGGCGCGCTTTGACCAGGGCGAGCCCCCAGTTATAGGCGAACCGGCGCGCCCCGAGGTGCGCGCGCATGGCGCGCTCCTGGCGAGGACTGGGATCGAGAGCGAACCGGTAGGCTTGCAGGATGCGCATCAGATCATCACAATCTTCGCTCCTTCTACGGCGGCGGTCGCTCGGGATCGGGCTCCCGGGCGTCATAGAGGCGTGCGCAGAACGAGGTGAGGACTTCGATCATGTCTCTTGCCAAGTCACCGGAGGTTTCCGCAGGGTCCACTACGAGCAGCCGCCGTCTATATTCTGTCTAGCAGTTAGTTACCCCTTGATGCGGCTGTTCGTGGGGTCGAAGCGCGGCTCGCGCTCGACGCGCGCGGCGATACGGCGGCCGTCCAGCTCGACCATCATGTCCGTCCCGGGGGCAGCCAACGTCATCGGCAGGTACGCGTAGGCAATGCTCTCCTTCACGGCATACCCAATGCCGCCGCTGGTCACGCGGGAGACCACACGCCCGTCAGAAAGCACCGGTTCGTTGCCCAGAGGGTGGGCTGTGTTATCGCTCAGGACCAGGCAGCAGAGCTTCCGGGTCATTCCGTCCTCTCGTTGGCGCAGCAGCGCCTGCCGTCCCTGGAAATCCTTCCGGTCCGCTTTGACGCAAAAGCCCAGCCCTGACTCATACGGTGTATAGTCCGGCGTCACATCAGCGCTCCAGTAGCGATACCCTTTCTCCAGTCTCAAGGAGTCGACGGCCCGGTATCCGACGGCGCGCAGACCGTGGGGCGTCCCGGCTTCCCAGATGGTGTCCCACACGGCCAAGCCGCTTGCGATCGGCATGTACAGTTCCCAGCCCAGTTCCCCCACGTAGGTCACGCGAAGCGCGCGCACCGGGACTCTCGCGATCCTGATCTCGCGACCGCTCATGTAGGCGAAGCCGCCGTTGGACACGTCGTCGGCGGAGATCCCCTGCAAGATGTCGCGCGCCCGCGGTCCCCACAGGCCGATGCACGCGAGTTCCCGAGTGACATCGCGCGCCGCGACTGATCCATCAGTCGGCAGGTGGCGGCGAATCCAGGCGAGATCGTGCACGCCAAACGCGCTCCCCGTTACGATAAAGAAGCGATCGGGCGCCAGGCGCGTGACCGTGAGGTCGCATTCCACGCCGCCCCGGGCATTGAGCATCTGCGTATAGGTCACGGCGCTGGGCGGTTTGTCGAGATCATTGTCGGTCAGCCACTGCAAAGCCGTGAGGGCGCCCGGTCCTTGCACCTCAAACTTGCTGAAGGAGGTGAAATCAAAAATGCCGGCGTTCGTGCGCGTCGCCGTGTGTTCTGCGGGGATGGCTGACGACCAGTTGTGTCGGATCCACCCTGCAGGGATCGGGCCGGGTGGGTCTTTGACCTCGTTGACCTTGCACCAGTTGGGCCGCTCCCAGCCTGCCTTCTCCCCGAAGACCGCTCCGAGGGCCGCCAGGCGCGGGTATGGCGGACTGGTGCGCAGGGGGCGGACCGATTCAAACTCTTCCAGCGGAAGGTGCACCGTGTAGTTGCGCGCGTAGACTTCCACCGCTCGGGCGGCGGCATAGGCGCGGTCAGCGTAGTGTCCGCCGAAGCGCCGGATATCCGCTCGCCACAAATCGAGGGAGGGCCGCCCCTCGACGATCCATTCCGCCATCGCCTTCCCCACGCCGCCGCCCGCGGCGATCCCCGGCGTTCCCCCGCTGACGAAGAACCCCCGCACTTCGGCCGACTCGCCCAGTAGTAAGTCCCCGTCGGGGGTGAAGGTTTCGGGGCCGATCATCAATTTTCGGATGCCCGCCTCGTTGAGCGCGGGAATGCGGATGGCCGCGTTGCGGGCCAGGGTTTCGAAGCGATCCCAGTTCGGTACCATCTTGACCGGATCCAAGTCGGAGGGGATCGGCTCGGGTCCGCAGCGGACCGGGTTGCCTTCGTATCCGCCCACCAGCAGACCGCCGACTTCTTCGCGGCCGTACACGCGTAGATCCTGATCGCGAAAGGTGGGCAGGTCGCGGGACACACCAAACGGCACGGTCATCATGTAATGGTGCTCGATGGGGACAATGGGGATGGCTACCCCAATGATCCGGCCGACGTGCCAGGACCACACCCCGGCCGCACTCACCACCACGGGGGTGCGGATCGTCCCCCGTGATGTGGTGACGGCATGCACACGGCCATCGCGCACGCTGATGCCCGTCACAGCCGTGTCCGTATGGATTTCGCATCCCCGACTGCGCGCGCCGTGCGCCAGCGCGTAGGCGAGGCCGGTGGGGTCGATCCGGCCATCGGTGGGGATGTACGCGCCACCCACAAGATCTTTGTCGCCGATGATGGGACAGAGCGCGAGCGCCTCGCGGGGCGAGAGCAGTTCCACCTCGAGGCCAAACGCCTTGGCCTGGGCCACTAGGCGGCGGATCTCTTCCATGCGGAGCGCGCTCGAGGCCAGGCGTATGCTTCCGACCTGCCGCCAATCGGGATCAATGTCTGTTTCCTGCCGCAGGCGTCCATAGAGCTCCACACTATTCATGATCATACGCGTCAGGTTGTGGGTGCCGCGCAGTTGCCCGACGAGCCCGGCAGCGCGGTGCGTCGACCCGCCGGTGAGCTGTCCTCGCTCGACGAGCACGATGTCCCGCCAGCCCATCAGGGTCAGGTGGTAGGCGATGCTGCAGCCCGCCACGCCCCCCCCGATGATGACCGCTTGAGCTTCTTCACGCATGATTCCATCGGATTCGTGACACCCTATGCAGCATTCCTTTTGTCACAACGCCGCACGCTTATCGGGAGGAGAAGACGGGGAGGAGCCGAAGGCTGAGAGAGCGTTCTGCGCTGTGGCAGTGCCAGCGAAGGCCACCTTTCACTGAGGGGAGAGAATATAGATGCCCAAAGGCGACCTTTATGACTATCGCCTTGTCCATTCCATGCGCTATCAGAAGTCGCCCTTGTTCCCCGTCTTCCGACGGCTAGGTGCTGTCTCGTTCCTGTGGTACAACCACCTGCTGCACGCCGTCGATTTCGAGGGCCAGACCAAAGATCAGGAGTACCAGGCGATTCGCACCGCCGCCACGCTCTGGGACGTCAGCGTGGAGCGCCCGGTGGAGATCGACGGCCCCGATGGGTTCGCCCTCATGGACCTTCTCACGCCGCGCGACATGCGCAAATGTGCGGTCGGGCAGTGTAAGTACGCGCTGATCTGCGACGAGAACGGCTGTGTGGTCAACGACCCGGTCGTACTCCGTCTCGGGGAGAACCGGTTCTGGCTCTGTCCGTCTGATAGCGATGTCCACCTGTGGGCCAAGGGCGTGGCGGTCGGAGCGAGACTCACGGCCACGGTCCGTACTGCCGATGTCTATCCCGTGCAGATCCAGGGCCCCAAGTCTCTCGATGTGTTGCGCGCCATCGTGGGCGATCGCATCAAGACGCTGCGGTACTACTGGTGGATGGAAGCTCAGTTCCCCGGCAACATTCCGGTCCTGATTACCCGCACGGGCTGGACGGGGGAGGTCGGCTATGAAGTATTTCCGCTGGATAACAACCGCGCGGAAGAGGTGGTCACGCTCATCATGCGGCACGGGAAGCCCTTGGGTCTCATCCCGGCTGGACCGAATCACGCCCGCCGGGTCGAGGCCGCCATCTTGAATAACCAGTCGGACATGGACCTGACGACCAATCTGTACGAACTGGGCCTAGAGTGGCAAATCGAGCCGAAGGACCGCTTCATCGGCAAGGAAGCATTAGAACGCATCCGCCGGGCAGGAATCACACGCAAGCTGGTGGGGTTCCAGGTGGACGGCGAGCCGGCTCCGCACGAATTTGAGGGACCGTGGACTGTGTACGCTGCGGGGGCCCTCGTGGGCCGCGCCTCCGCGTTTGTCTACTCCCCCACACTGAAAAAGAACATCGGGCTCGCCATGATCAAGCTCGAGCACACGACTCCGGGGCAGCGCATCGAGGTGCAGCGCCTCCCTGGCGAGCCGCGCCATGCCGCGACGGTCGTCACGCTGCCGTTCGTCGATCCAAAGAAGGAGATCCCCAAGCGCCGCTTAGACGTCTCCTAAGTGCTCGCGGCGACCGCAGCAGCTGGCGAGAAACGCACGCCATGCCCATCAGCATCGAGGAGGCTATCCACCGCATCCCTCGTTGGGCACAGGCGTCAGCGCTGGCCGTAACGTCACTGCCCGGCGGAATCACCAACCTCACTTATCGTGTCTCTGTGGATGGGGAATCCTTCGTCGTGCGGATTGCCGCCCAGAATGCCGCCCAGTTGGGCATTGACCGGCAGCGCGAGTACCGCTGCACGGTGGCGGCGAGCCAAACCGGCATCGGCCCTGAGGTCGTCTATTTCCTCCCCGATGTGGACGTCTTGGTGACGCGGTTCATCGTCGGTCGGTGCCCCTCGGTCTCCGAGATGGTCGCACCGGAGATGATGCAGCGGCTGGTCGCATCCATGCATCGCTACCGGGAAGGACCGGCGTTCGATGGGTCATTCTCACCGTTCCACGCGCTCGCGCACTACCGGCGCGTGGCGCGAGAACAAGGCGCGCCACTACCCCGGGATGTGGACCCGATGTACCGCCGTCTCGCCGAGATCGAGGACGCGCTACGGCGCGGTCGGGCGGTGATCCAACCCTGCCACAATGACCTCTGGGAGCCAAACCTGATCGATGACGGCACCGTTATCCACATCGTGGACTGGGAGTACGCGGGGATGGGTGACGTCCACTTCGATTTGGCAAATTTTGCCATTCATCACGAACTGTCCGATCTGCAAGATGAAAGACTGCTGCACAGCCACTTCGGGAAGGTCACCGACAGCGGGCTGGCCCGGCTGAAGTTGATGAAGATCGTCGCCGAGCTCCGCGAAGCGATGTGGTGCATCGTTGGGATAAACGTGTCCAGTGTCGCCTTCGACTTTCTGGGCTATGCCGCGACGCACTTCGATCGGTACCGCCGCGCGCTGGACGATCGCCGCCTTCCGCAATGGCTCGCTCAGGCGGCCACCGGTGCGTAAGGACTCCTGGGTCCCGGGTTTCGCCGCGCTCTGTCTGGGGCAGTTCCTCGCGCATCAGACCAGTCTCACGTTCTCCGTGCTGATCCCCATTCTGACATCGGAGTGGCGCATCAACGCCAGTCAAGCCGGCTTGATCCTCGGCGTCTTTCAGTTGGGGACGTTGGTCGCGTATGTCGGTGTCGGGTTCTTGCTGGATCGCATCCGCAGCAAGCCCATCATGGTCTGGTCGGCGGCGCTGGTCGGTGTTGGCGACCTGCTGTTTGCCCTCGGCGCGCGCGGTTTTCTTACAGGGTTGGCCTTGCGCCTGCTGGTCGGGATCGTCTTCGGTGGTCTGTACCTGCCTGCGCTCAAGCAGATTGCACAGACCGTTCCCGCCGGACGCAGGGGCACGGCGACGGGAATCTACATCGGCATAGTTGTTCTCGCCTACGCAATTCCGCTGTACTACGTGGGATTGCTGGCACCACGCCTGGGATGGCGCCTCACCATGGTCGGCGTGGCCGCCCTTGAGCTGTTGGGCGTGCTGGTGATGGCCTGGAAAGTTCCCAGTGTCCCCCTGCCGGCGATGCTCCAGCGGCTGGGCCCCTCGCGCTACATCGGCGATGTCTTGGGCAACCGGCCGGCGCGCCGGGTGATCCTCGCATACACCGGCCATAACTGGGAGCTGTTTGGGATGTGGGGGTGGATGACGCCTTTCATGGTGCAGCTGCTACTGGCGCGGGGCAGCACCCGCCCCGATGCACTCGCCTGGGGGGGTCTGCTGGCGGCGGGGGCGATTGGGCTCGGCGGGGGGGTAGGCGCCGTTCTCGGCGGGCGCCTGTCGGATCGGCTCGGCCGCGCGGAGACGGCCATGCTGATGCTCAGCATTAGCTTAGTGTGCTCCATTGTCTTCGGGTGGTTGTTCGCGGCTCCCCTTGTCCTCTTGATCGGCGTTGCGCTGCTGTATGGCTTGGCCTCATTGGCGGACTCGCCGTGCTACTCGGCCACTCTCATGGAAGTAGTGCCGCCGCAGTCGCTGGGTGGTGCGTTCAGCCTGCAGATGCTGACCGGGTGGGGGGCGACGGTCTTAGCACCTCTTGCGGTCGGCATTGTGCTGGATCTGACGAAGGCGGCGCAGATCGGCCCCACCGCGCAGTGGGGGTGGGCATTTGTCCTGCTGGCGTTCGGTCCCCTCATCGCGTTGGTTGCCCTGAAGCCACTGCGGGCTCGGCGTTCACCTGATCTCATCACACTTGCGCAGACGGGTGGCCGCACTGGGGAGGGGTAAGATAATCGGCGCTCCCTTTCCGAATTCCGTCCGTCAGGGGTTGGCCTCGCAGCGATTCGTGCTCACGGTCGAGGTGGCCACTCCCAGCGCGACCGAGCCATTCGACCGAGCCATCCGCTCGGTGCTGGCCCTTGCTCGCGAGATCCGTGACGATCCCCGCATTGATGCCCTCGCGCTCACTGATCGCAGCCGGTCCGACCACGATCACGATCCCCTCCTCACCGGGCACCGCGTGGCCCAAGAGTCGGGCAAAATGCCCATCGTGCACTGGGCGGGCAAAGACCGCACCCTCCGCGACTGGGAAGCCGACTTGCAACGCACCGAGAAGTTGGGCCTGGACACGTTTCTCCTGGTGACGGGAGACAAGGTCAGGCAGCCGCGGCCCGATCGGCCAGTGCGCTACCTCGACTCGGTCAATGCTCTCGACGTAGCCCGGCAACGATCAGCGGAGTTCCTGCTCGGGGGCGCCGTCTCACCCTTCAAGTACCGCGAGGAGGAGCTCGTCAACCAGTATCTGAAGGCGGCCAAGAAGCTCCGGGCAGGCGCGAATTTCCTGATGACTCAGATCGGTTGGGACGTGCGAAAATTCCAGGAATTGCGCTGGTTTCTCGATCAGCGCGGGTACCGTGCCGCACTGATAGCGGAATGTCTGTTCCTCACGCCCGCCCGCAGCCAGCGCATCCGTATGCTCGGCCTGCCGGGCGTGACCATTACAGACGACCTTGCACAGCGGCTGCAAGAGACGGCGGCCTCACCCGATGGAGGGCAGGCCGCCGCCTTCCGTCGCCTGGCACTGCAGATTGCTGGCGCGCGTGATCTAGGCTACGCGGGGGCGCAGATCAGCGGGCTCGAGACATACGCGAGCATCGTGCGCTTGCTGGACGACGTCGAGACTGTGACCCAGGAGTATCCGACGCCAGAAGCGCGCCGGCAGGGCTGGCTCGAGCAGCTAATGCTCAAGGATGGTCGCACCGCACAGGTGGCCCCAGCAGATGGTCTCTACTTGCAGGTATCGGCGTTCGCGGAGCGCGCGGGCCCTCCGGCAAAGCAAGCCAGTACCGGGGCCGGTGAGTGGCTTAGATTTCGCGTCATGGACGTGATCGACCATCTCATCTTCAAGGAAGGGTCCATCGCTGCCCGTGCGCTCGCTGTGGTTCTGCGGCGGCTGGATGCACGGGCAGGGGCGGGCGGCATCCTGCTGCGTATCGAGCATGCGATCAAGGAACCGTTGGTCGGCTGTCAATCCTGCGGTTTCTGCCGGCTTCCCCACACGGTGTACGTCTGTCCGGAGACCTGCCCGAAAGGTTTAGCCAGTGGACCGTGTGGCGGGACGAAGGACAATAGGTGCGAGTTTGGCGACCGAGAGTGCATTCACAACCAGATCTACCGCATCTCGAAGCAGGCTGGCCTCCTGTCGAATCTCGAAGAGGTGCTCATCCCCCCAGTCCCCGAGGCCGCCTGGGACAGCTGCTCTTGGGTGACGCATTTTCGCGGAGAGGGACCGCAGGTCAAGCGGTTGCAGGGCAACGACTTTCCGGCCTGAGGCTGCGGATGAGTGGACGGAAGGATCGCCAGGGGTTGCTGAGGACTAGGCGGTGACACTGGAGGAGGTTATTGTCCGGATCCCCCGCTGGACCGGCGCCAGAATCGTTACATCGACGCTGGGTGGAGGGATCACGAACCTCAACTACCGGTTGGACGTGGAAGGGGAGTCGTTCGTCGTCCGGATTCCGGGGAAAGACAGTGAGCTGCTCGGGATCGACCGCCCACGGGAACACGCGTGCACGCGCGCGGCGAGCCAGAGTGGCGTAGGACCAGAAGTCGTGCACTATTTAGAGGCGGAAGAGGTTCTCGTCACTTCCTTCATCCCCGGTCGGGCTTTATCCATGGAAGAGATGGGACGGCCCACGACCATCCGGCGCGTGGCCGAATCCCTGCGGCGCTACCACTCCGGTCCCGCCTTCCCGGGAACCTTCTCTGCGCTAGAAACGGTCCGCGAGTACCTGCGGATCTCCCGGTCGGGCGCGTCGCTCCCGTTACGCATCGACTGGATGGTCGAGCGGGCCGAGGCCATTGACGGCGCGCTGCGGGCGGTCGCGAGAACCCCTCGTCCTTGCCATAACGATCTGCTGCTAGGCAATTTCATCGACGATGGGGACCTGATCCGCATCGTCGACTGGGAGTACGCGGCCATGGGCGATCCGTTCTTCGACCTGGGCAATTTCGCCGTGCATCATGGTTTCAGCGATACTCAAGACGTGATGCTCCTCGAAGCGTACCTCGGGCAGGCGACAGCGCCCGATGTGGCCCGGCTCAAGCTGATGAAGATTGTGTCCGACCTCCGAGAGGCGATGTGGGCGATGGTGCAGGTCACGATCTCTTCATTGGACTATGATTTTGTGCAGTATGGGGAGAAGCACTTCAACCGGTACATCACACAGCTGCGGGATCCGCGGCTCCCCACCTGGCTGACGGACGCGGTCCGCGAAACCTGATCGTAGACCCACTACGCCACTCGGCACGCGCTGGACGAATCAACTAGAGGATGGCAGACTGTTTGTAAGAACGGGTGCTAATTCTCGTCAGGCCTTGAGGAGGGTGCGATGCCGATCCGGTTGTGTATCATTAACGGCTACCCGAAGCCGAACCGAGAGGTCCTGACGCGGGCCGGGATGTGCGGGGCTGATGAACTCTATGTCCGGGTGCTGAAAAAGCTCCTGCCCGACGTCCGGGTGGAGACGCTGTTCATCGCGGACTTGGACACGTCCCTCCCCGACGCGCGGCAGGCGGAGGGCTATGACGGGTTCATCTGGACGGGGTCCAACCTGACGATCTATGAAGACGACCCCAGGGTGACGCGTCAAATCGAGTTCTCTCGGCTCATCTTTGCCATCGGGCGACCCCAGTTCGGCAGCTGCTGGGGCCTTCAGATGGCCGCGGTCGCTGCCGGGGGTGAGGTGCGGAAGAACCCCCGTGGGCGCGAGATGGGATTTGCGCGCAAACTCCATCTGACCGCTGAGGGGCGCCGCCACCCGATGTACGAGGGCAAACCGGACGTGTTCGACGGTTTCATCTCCCACCTCGACGAGGTGACCCGGTTGCCTAACGGCGGAGTGCTGCTGGCGACCAACGATCACACTCGGGTGCAGGCTCTCGAGGTGAGGTCCGGTCAGGGCGTCTTTTGGGCGACCC
>WNFE01002235.1_pt1 | contig 14238 bp, 19 predicted proteins | sample 5400451 | NCBI WGS metagenome assembly WNFE01 (sample SAMN13153344, study PRJNA577476) | soil metagenome | isolation source: 200 cm saprolite under Douglas fir tree site 2 hole 2 | place: USA:California | collected 2015-04-18 | reverse complement strand
GTTTGTGCCGGCCGACTGGCTGGCCATCATCTTCAATCCCTCCTTCCCCTATCGCCTGGTCCACACCGTGTTCGCGGCCTACCTGACCACGGCGCTGGTCGTGGGCGCCGTCGGCGCCTGGCATCTGTTGCGCGAGCGCGCCAGCGAAGGCGCCCGTGTGATGTTCTCCATGGCGATGGGCATGATCACGGTGGTGGCGCCATTGCAGATCCTGGCCGGTGACCAGCATGGGCTGAACACGCTGGAGCACCAGCCGGTCAAGGTCATGGCCATGGAGGGCCACTTCAAGAGCTACGACAATGGCGCGCCCCTCGTGCTCTTTGGCTGGCCTGACGAGGCCAGGGCCGAGGTGCTTTACGATGTCGAGATTCCCAAGGCCTCGTCGCTGATCCTGAAGCATTCGCTCGATGCGCCGCTCAAAGGGCTCGATTCGGTCGACCGCAAGGAATGGCCGCCGGTGGCGATCGTGTTCTGGGCCTTCCGGGTCATGGTCGGGCTCGGCATGCTGATGCTGGCGCTCGCCGTCTTCAGCCTGTGGGCGCGCGTCAGGCACCGACTTTACGACTGGAAGCTCCTGCACCTCTTCGCGCTGGCGATGGGACCGGCCGGCTTCGTCGCCGTGATCGCTGGCTGGGTCACGACCGAGGTCGGACGCCAGCCCTACACGGTGCACGGCCTGTTGCGCACATCGGAGTCGGCCTCGCCATTGCATGCACCGGCGGTGGCGAGCTCGCTGCTGGCCTTCATCGTCGTCTACTTCATCGTCTTCGGCGCCGGCGTCTTCTACATCCTGCGGCTGATGAGCCACTCGCCGCAGGCCGGCGAAGAAGGGCCCGAGCGCGGCCAGCCGGTGCGGGCGGCCGGCATCACGCCGGCGCCCGCGGTGCCCGACGCGCTCGGATCGCCGGGCGGAGGAGCCTGATCATGCCCGCCTTCGACCTGCCCACCCTGTGGGCCTTCATCATCGCCTTCGCGATCTTCGCCTACGTGGTGATGGACGGTTTCGATCTCGGCATCGGCATCCTGTTCTCCCGGATTCCGGCCGGCCATGAACGCGACACGGCGATGAACACCATCGCGCCGGTGTGGGACGGCAACGAGACCTGGCTGGTGCTGGGCGGCGGCGGGCTTTTAGCCGCCTTCCCGCTCGCCTACGGCACCATCCTGTCGGCGCTCTATGCGCCCATCGTCGCCATGCTGCTGGCGCTGATCTTCCGCGGCGTCGCCTTCGAGTTCCGCTGGCGCGATCCCCGCCATCGTCCCTACTGGGATTTCGCCTTCAGCCTGGGCTCGATCATGGCGGCTTTGGCGCAGGGCATCACGCTCGGCGCTCTGCTGCAGGGCATCGCCGTCGAGAACCGCGCCTATGCCGGCGGCTGGTTCGACTGGCTGACGCCGTTCAGCGTGCTGGTCGGCGTGAGCCTGGTCTGCGGCTACGCGCTGCTCGGTTCGACCTGGTTGATCATGAAGAGCGAGGGCACCCTGCAGGCGCGCAGCTATCGCCTGGCCTTTGGCCTGGCCATCGGCACCATCATTGCCATCGCCCTTGTGAGCGCGGCCACGCCGTTCCTGAGCGACGTCTATTGGCGGCGCTGGTTCGCCTGGCCGCAGGTCCTGTTCACCGCCGTGGTGCCGGTGCTGGTCGCCGTTGCCACCGTGGTGTTCTTCACCAGCCTCAAGCGCCGTCACCATTACACGCCGTTTCTGATGGCGCTCCTGATGTTTGCGCTCAGCCTCGCCGGCCTCGGCATCAGCCTGTTCCCTTATGTCGTGCCGCCCAAGATCACGATCTGGGACGCTGCCGCGCCGACTTCCAGCTTGATGTTCATGCTGCCCGGCGCGCTGGTGATGGTGCCGATCATCCTGGCCTACACCGGCTATTCCTACTGGGTGTTTCGCGGCAAGACCGGGCACGAGGGCTATCACTGATGCCCGCGCCCAGGCAGTGGCTGTGGTTTTTTGGCCTGTGGGCCGCGGGCGTCGGCGTCACCGCCCTGGTCGGTTACGGGATAAAGCTATGGCTGAAGTGACGATCACGTCGTCCGCCGCGTCGGCCGGCAGTTGAAAGCGAGCGGCCGGGCGGTGATGTTTTCGCGCAAGCTCGCCAGGTCGTCGCGACCGATCCATTCGTTGGCCGTGTCGGCATAGCGGAAGCCGTCGCCGGTCGGCTGGTACACCATGCGCCAGGTCTTGTCGCCCAGCGTCACCGAGGCGCGGTTCTTGGCATAGACCACGGTCACTTCCTTGCGGCCGTCGCAGAGATAGGCGATGCCCGACGGCGTCGGGTCGTCCGGCGCGGGGCGCGGGATCAGCTTGGTCACCGGCTGCTGCTGTTGCGCGCAGCCGGCCACCAGGATCAATGCGGCAATCGACAGGCGCTTCATGGTGCGCTTTCCTCCCGGCCGGCACCTTAGGGAAATGGCGGGAGCGTTCAATGCCACACTTCAAGCTCAGCGACGGCGCGGCGCTCTACTACGAAACGCACGGCAGCGGCCCGCCGCTGTTCCTGGTGCCTGGGCTGGGCGGCGACGGCCGTTTCTGGGGCGCCAATGTCGGCGAGCTCGCCAGGCATTTTACCGTGATCGTGCACGATCATCGCGGCACCGCGCGCAGCACGCTGTCCAAGATTGCCTACTCGGTCGAGCAGATGGCCGACGACGCCCTGCAGCTGATCGACGGGCTGGGCTTCGAGCGGGTCCATTGGTGCGGCCATTCGACCGGCGGCGCCATGGGCCAGGTGCTGGCGATCGACCATCCCGACCGCCTCTCCCGGCTGGTGCTGAGCGCGACCTGGGCCAAGACCGACGCCTTCTTCCATCGCCTGTTCGAGGTGCGTTCGCTGACGTTGAAGGAGCTGGGGCCGGCCGCCTATCTCAAGGGGAGCGCGCTCGCCCTCAATATGCCGTCCTGGGTGCGCGATCACGATGTCGAGCTTGCGGCCGCCGAGGCCAAGGCCGACGAGACCATTCCCGTGCCGGAGATCGTGCTCTCACGCATCGCCGCCATCGTGTCCCACGACCGGCGCGAGCAACTGCAGCGCGTGCGCGCGCCGACGCTTGCGATCTGCGCCCGCGACGACATGGTCACGCCGCTCTACTTCACCGAGGAGCTCGTCCGGTTGATCCCTGGCGCCAGGGCGTATGTTCTGCCCGACGGCGGGCATTTCTATCCGAACGTGCATGGCGGCGAGTTTCGGCGCGTAGTGACTTCTTTCCTGCAGGAGTCCTGAATGGCCTTGCGGCTTGTGGCTCTCACCATGCCCGGTCTCTGTCGCGCTACAGTGCAAGCAAACAGGCCGAGCGATGCAGACAGTGCTTGCTGCAGCAGCTCCTGAGTTTTTGCGTCGGATGGTGCGCAAAAACTCAAAAGCCAAGATCCCCGGCACTGGCGACCAAGTGATGATTGACACCAGGGTTAGTGTTATTTACGATATGCCGTCAGTCAAAGATTCAAGACACGGACGAACACGGACGACAAGGAGCACCCAACCAAAGGGCCGATCCGGGCCTGAAATCTGCATGCTGGTTCTCTGTCTCACTTGCGTGGTGCGCTGCACCCTCCTGATTGGCGTAGCGCTTGCGGAAATTGCGGAAACTCGCCGCGGAGTGCACCGGTATCTGCGCACGTAGAGCGGCCATGCAGATCCGGGCGTGCACGCGCGCAGAATTCGGCGTGTAATGCTCTTTTCTAGTCTAGCCGGAGTGCACGGAGTCCCATGAAGATCGAACCCAGGATCGCCGCCGCGTCCGCCGAGCTCACCGCCATCCGGCGCGATATCCACGCTCATCCCGAGCTCGGCTTCGAGGAGGAGCGGACCTCGCGGATCGTGGCGGGCAAGCTCAAGGAATGGGGCCTGGAGGTCACGACCGGTATCGGCAAGACCGGCGTCGTCGGCACCATCCGGGTCGGCAACAACCCGCGCGCCATCGGCCTGCGCGCCGACATGGACGCGCTGCCCATGGACGAGCTCAACACGTTCGATCACAGGAGCCAGCACAAGGGCCGCATGCATGCCTGTGGCCATGACGGCCACACCACGATGCTGCTGGGCGCCGCCAAGTATCTCTCGGCGACGCGCAACTTCGACGGCACCGTCCATCTCATCTTCCAGCCGGCCGAGGAGGGCCGTGGCGGCGCCGCGGCGATGGTCAAGGACGGGCTGTTCGAGAAGTTTCCCTGCGAGCAGATCTTCGGCATGCACAACCGGCCCAAGCTCGATGTCGGCAAGTTCGCCATCCGCTCCGGCCCGCAGATGGCGGGCGGCGGCCTGTTCGACATCAAGATCACCGGCAAGGGCGCGCATGGCGCGCGGCCCGAAACCGGCATCGATCCGGTGATCATCGCCACCCAGATCATCTCGGCCCTGCAGAGCGTGGTGTCGCGCAACGTGGCGCCGCTCGATTCGGCGGTGATCTCGGTCACCCAGATGCATGCCGGCGACGCCTACAACGTGATCCCGCAGGAGGCGGTGCTGCGCGGCACCATCCGCGCCTTCCGCAAGGAGACGATGGCGCTCATCAAGGAGCGCATCGAGACGATTTCCGCCGGTATCGCCAAGACCCTGGGCGGCAAGGCCGAGGCCGACGTGCGCATCGCCTTCCCGCCGCTGGTCAACAACAAGGAGGCGGTGAAATTCATCGCCGACGTGGCGGCCGAGATCGTCGGCGAGGACAACATGAACCGCGAGGGCCCGTTCGTCATGGCCTCCGAGGATTTTTCCTACATGCTGGAGAAGGTGCCGGGCGCTTTCATCAATATCGGCAACGGCGGCGGCGAGGGCGGCTGCGAGGTGCACAATCCGAGCTACGACTTCAACGACGACATCATCACCTTGGGCGCCACGCTGTGGTCGCGCGTCGTCGAGAGGAAGCTCGCCAAAGATGCGCGGTGACGATGAGCCAATCGGTTGATCCGGCGCCGCCGGTCGGCGTCAGGCCCTGGCTGCTTCGCGACCTGCCCTATGCAGCCATGCTGGCGCTTGCGCTGGGCGGTATCGTGCTCACGAGCTTCCGCGGCCCGACGACGTATTACTACTGGATGGCGCTGGCGCCGATCTACGGGCTGATCAGCATCGTTTCGGGATGGCGCCAGCTCGCCACGGGTGCCGAGCGCATGAAGCTGGTGACAACCCAGGCGCTGCACTGGTTGGCCTTCCTGGCGGCGATGTGGCTGATGTTCCTCCCCCAGGTGCGCGGCGTCGTCAACGACAACGCGACCAGCCTTTCCCTGCTGATCCTGCTCGCCCTCGGCACCTTCGTCGCCGGCGTGCACGCCGGTGTGTGGCGGATCTGCGCGGTCGGCGCCTTTCTCGCAGCGTCGGTGCCGGCGGTGGCGTGGATCCAGGAATCCGCCCTGCTGCTGCTCGTCGGCGCGCTGCTGGTTGTCGCGGTCGGCGCGGCGTTCTGGTGGATGTGGCGTCGCGAAAGCGGGCGGGCGTGATCATCCTCTGGATCGATTATGTCAGCCCCTACGCCTTCGTCGCCAAGGCAGGCGCCTATGCGCTGGAGGCCGATTATGAGGTCGAGCTGCTGTGGCGTCCCTACACGCTCGACGTCGCCTCCTTCATGGGCGCGGTGGAAGAGCGCGATCCTCATCATTGGCGCCGCGTGCGCTACGCCTACATGGACGCGCGGCGCTTCGCCAACAAGCAGGGCCTGACGCTCAAAGGACCGAAGAGAGTCTACTATGCGCGGCCGGCCAACGCGGGCATGCTCTATGCCCAGCGGCACGGCGCCTTCCGCCGCTACAACGACCTCGCCTTCGACCGCTTCTGGCGGCGCGAGCTCGATCCGGAGGATGTCGATGCCGTGGCCGCGCTGCTGGGCGAGGCGGGCGCGCCGCCGGGCTTCGCCTCGTTCCTGACGGGCGAGGGCGGCGCCGAGCACGATCGTCTGCGCAACGAGGCCGAGGCCTCGGGCGTTTTCGGTGTGCCGACCTTCGTCTTCGAAGGCGAGCTGTTCTGGGGCGGCGACCGGATCGGCCTGTTGCGCGAGCGACTGGACGAGAAAGGCGTGAAACGCCGCCCCGCCTGAACCGAGGAGGCGGTCGATGACCAAGTCGGTGATGAAGCCCAGGCGCAAGGCGAAGCTGCCGCTCGCGCCCGCCATGGAACCGCGCCACAAGCGCACCCTGATCGTCGTCGCCGACGGCGCCCGTGCCCGCTTCTTCGAGCCCGACCACGATGCCCACACCCTTGTCCCGGCCCGCCAGGCCGACATGGTGGCCCCCGACAGCCGGCGGCTGACCCACGACATCGTCACCGACCGGCCCGGCCGCGGCTTCAGCGCGGCGCGCAGCAGCATGCGCCACGCCTTCGAAGCGCCGCACGACGTCCACAAGCTCGAAAAGCACAACTTCACCGCCGCGCTGGCGCAAGCGCTGGAGGACGCCCGTGCCCGCCGGCAGTTCGATCGACTGGTGCTGGTGGCGCCGCGCCGCAGCCTGGGCGAACTGCGCGCGCTGCTGTCGCCTCAGGTAAAGAAGATCGTCAGCCACGAAGTCGCCAAGGATCTCACGGCCTCGACGCCGCAGAGCCTGTGGCGCGCGCTGGAAAAGGTCCTGCCGACGCCCGTCCTCGCCTAGCCTCAGTCCGGCTGGTCGAGCGTGCGGTCGATGCGCTTGTGCAGCGCCTTGACCTCATGCCGCATGACCTTGGCGCGGTCCTGAAGGCGGCGCCGTGCACGCCGGAAGGCATCGGTGACGGCGAACAACGGGTCGGCGAAGCGTTCATCGAGGCCGGGCGTGCGATCGACGTCGACGGTGACGCCGCCGGGCATCTTGAGATGGACGGTGACCTCGTAGAGGCCGCCGGTGCGGTGATTGCCGTCCGGCAGCTTGAAGACGACGTGGCAGGCCGTCATCCGGCCGAAGAACTGCTCCAGATGGTCGACCTGCTCCTCGATCAGCTTCCGGATGGCGGCGCTGGAAGGAGTGTTCTGAAAGGTGATCCTGAGCGGCGTGTGCATGCGGTCCCTCCTTCTTGGCCGTGCCCGTCCAAACATGAACGCGCACGGACGGCGGCAAGTTGCCGGCTCAGGGCGCGGTCTTGGCCGGCAGGCCCTGGGCTGCGAGATAGCTCTCGAGCGTGGCGCTCCACAGCTGCGGCGCCGAGCCGATCTGATGGCCGGTCAGCCCCTCCGGCGGGGTATAATCATGAAACGCGCCTTTGCCGCCGGCCGCCTGGAAGGCGGCAAAATTCGCGCGGCTGTGCGGCAGCGGATAGAACGGGTCGTTGTCGCCGTAGAGCCAGATCGTCGGCTGGCCGTAGACCGCGCCGCGTCCGAACAGGTCCTGGTTGACGGTACTCGCACTCCAGCAACCCGTCCCAAGCCAGCCGCCAACGAAGTTGATGACGGCGCGCGGCGTGCCGGGCTGGCGGCCGCTCCAGGCGACCGAGAGGATGCCGCCGCGAGACTGGCCGCCGACGGCCACCTTGCTGCGATCGACGAACGGCTGCGCCAGGATCGCCGGCGTGATGGCGTCGATGTCGCCGAGCGCACGGTCGGCGCCGGCGAGCGAAATCGTTTCCTCGCAAGTGTAGCCCTTGGCGCGGCCGAGCGAGGAGAAACCCTCGTCGTAAAGACCCTCCGAGCCGCCGCGGCCGCGCCGTGAGGGCAACACCACCGCCCAGCCGCGCACCGTGAACCAGTTGGCCAGCGGCTTGGGATCGTAGGGCCGTGCAAAGAGTGAAGGGTCGAAACCGCGCCCGGTTGATCCGTGGTGAAAGATCAGGGTGGGGAAGGGTCCCGCGCCAACGGGCTTGTAGGTGATGGTGGCGAGCTTCACCGCCTCGCCGTCGACGGTGACGGGCACCATCGCGCGTTCCTGGGCCGCGGCCGGAAGTGCCGCGGCGAGCAGGCCGGCGATAAGGAAGAGCGAGGTTAGTCGTTTGCCGCGACCGCCGCCGCGCTTGCAGCGCGCGCCGGCTGCACCACGCGATGGCTCACCATGCGATGGTGCAAGGACCGGATCGTGTCGCTTCCCCGCGTCAGGCAGAGCCATGGACAGAAACCATGCACGAAACAGGCAAGCGCGCCAACCAGCATGCGGCCGCCGAAGCTGAAGGCGGCTCCCATGTGCTGCAGGTAGGTCTCGTTGACCTGGGCGGGATGGTCGGTGAAGCGGCGAAACATGGTGCCGATTCTAGCGATCCGGCCGGGAAACGGCTTGCTACCTTTGCGTCGCTTGCGGCAAATTTGAGAAATCCATTCCAAGGAACCACCCATGGCCGCAAAAACGTCGCTCGACTCCTTCGACAAGAAGATTCTGGATTGCCTGCAGGACAATTCAGACATGGCCCTGGCCGAGATCGCCCGCCGGGTCGGGCTGTCGACCACGCCGTGCTGGCGGCGCATCAACCGCTTGCAGGAGGTGGGTGTCATCCGCGCCCGCGTGGCCCTCCTGGAGCGCAAGGCGGTGAATGCCGGCGTCACGGTGTTCGTGGCCGTGCGCACTGCCCAGCACAATGCCCAGTGGCTCGGCCGCTTCGCCAAGGCGGTGGCGTCTTTCCCCGAGGTCATGGACTGCTACCGCATGAGCGGCGAGATCGACTACCTGATCCGCCTGGCGCTGCCCGACATCGACGCCTACGACGCCTTCTACAAGCGCCTGATCGCCAAGATCGAGCTCTCCGACGTCACCTCGATGTTCGCCATGGAGGAGATCAAGTCCACCACGCGGCTCCCGCTCAGCTACCTCCCTTGACCTCGCTTCCTCCCCCGTCATACGGGGGAGGTGGCCCGCAGGGCCGGAGGGGGAAGGCCACCCATTGCCTTCCCCCTCCGCCCCCTTCAGGGGCACCTCCCCCATAAGATGGGGGAGGAGAAGACTCTAGAAGCCGCAGGGGAAACGATGACCACGGGCAAGAACCGCAAGAAAGTGCTGATCGTCGGCCGCATGCCGCAGGCCGGCATTGACGTGCTGAAGAAGCGCGACGACGTCGACTACGAGATTCTGACCGACGATTCGGTGCCGTCGCTGCATGCCAAGCTCAAGGACGCCAACGCCGTGACGCTGGGCGGCACGCCGTTCCGCCAGGCCGAGCTCGACGCCGCGCCGGGCATGATGGTGGTGGCGCGCCTCGGCGTCGGCTTCGACTCGGTCGAGATCCCCGCGCTCAACAAGCGCAAGATCCCGCTGATGACCACCGGCATCGCCAATTCCGTGTCGGTGGCCGAGCATGCGATGTACATGCTGCTGGCCTCGGCGCGGCTCACCCGCAAGCACGACCGCTTCGTGCGCGAGAACGCCTGGGGCCAGCGCCTGTCGGACCTGCCGGCCGATCTCGCCGGCAAGTCGATCCTGGTGGTCGGCATGGGCCGCATCGGCTCGCGCACGGTCAAGCGCTGCGTCGCCTTCGAGATGGACGTCTACGTGCTCGATCCCAACATCTCCGAGGCCGACATCAAGAAGGCCGGCGCCAAGAAGGTCACCGACCTCAAGGCGATCCTGCCCAAGGTCGATTTCGCCTCGGTGCATTGCCCCAAGTCGCCTGAGACGGTGAACATGTTTAACGCCGAGACGCTGGCGCTGATGAAGCCCGACGCGTTCCTGGTCAACACCGCGCGCGGCGGCATCATCAACGAGGAGGCGCTCTACAAGGCGCTGACCAGCGGCAAGCTGCGCGGCGCAGGGCTCGACGTGCTCGACAAGGAGCCGCCCGATCCGACCAACAAGCTGTTCGGCCTCGACAACGTGATCTTCAGTCCGCACATGGCCGGCGTCACCAAGGAGGCGAGCGATCGCATGGCGGTCAGCGCCATCGAGAACATCCTCAGCGTCTTCGACGGCAGGGTGAATGCCGCCCACGTCGTGAACAAAGAGGTCTTGTCGTAGCGCACCGCTGTCATGACAAAGGGGTCAGGACGACAGAATACCCTCGATCTCGTCGTCGGTCGGGAAGCGGCCGGTCTTGCTGCGGGTGTATTTCAGCGCGCCGTCGACGGTGACGTCGAACTGGCCGGATTTGCCGGGGCGCAGTTCGATCTCGGCGGCGCCCAGTCTTTCGAGGCGTTCCCTCACACGGAGGGCCTGCGGCTTATAACCTCAAGCACCGCAATATTCGATCAGGACTTTCATGCCATCAAGGTGGGGGCTTAAGCTCGCGCCAGCAAGGGGGATATCGCGATGAAGTACGGACCGCTGGGCCGCTCGGGCCTGATCGTCAGCCGCATCTGCCTGGGCGGCAATTCGTGGGGCGCCAAGGGCCGCCGAGGCTGGGGCAAGTTCGACGAGGCCGAGGCGCCGGCCTATTTCAAGCGCGCGCTCGATGTCGGCATCAATTTCTTCGACACCGCCGACAACTACAATTTCGGCCGCTCCGAGGAGATCATGGGCGGCACGCTCATGAAGATGGTGAAGCGCGAGGACATCGTGCTGTCGACCAAGGTCGGCATCCGCCAGAGCCCGGTGGCGAATGATGTCGGCACCGGCCGCAAGCATCTCATGGCCTCGATCGACCAGCAGCTCAAGCGCCTGCAGACCGACTATATCGACGTCTACCAGGTCCATCGGCTCGACCCGCACACGCCGATGGAAGAGACCATGTACTCGCTCGACCAGCTCGTGCGCTCGGGCAAGGTGCGCTACATCGGCGGCTCGACCATGCCGGCCTACAAGTTCGCCCAGATGGTCATGATCGCCGACTGGAAGGGCTATGCGCGGCCGATTGCGATGCAGAACCTCTACAACCTGATCCAGCGCGAAGAAGAGCGCGAGATGAATCGCCTGTGCCACGAGCAGGGCGTCGGTTTGATCCCGTACTCGCCGCTGGCGCGCGGCTTCCTCGCCGCCAATCGCAGCAAGGAAGGCGGCGGCGCCACCGAGCGCTCCAAGAACGACGTGCAGGTCCAGGCCGGCACCTATCGCGATTGCGACTGGGAGATCGCCGAGCGGCTGAAGAAGGTCGCCGTTGGCAAGAACGCATCGCCCGCCCAAGCGGCACTCGCCTGGCTGCTCAGCAAGCCCTACATGGGCTCGCCCATCATCGGCGCCACCAACCTCGACCAGCTCACGTCCGCGGCTCAATCGACGGAGATCGCGCTCACGTCCGACGAATCGAAGATGCTCGAGGAGCCGTATCAGTTCCGCGTTTCGCCGATGAATTGAGCACAGTGGGCTGATGGAAGACCTGCTCGCTCTTGCGGCCACCCCTCAAGCCTGGGCGGCGCTCGCCACATTGGTGGTGATGGAGGTGGTGCTCGGCATCGACAACCTGATCTTCATTTCCATCCTGACCAACAAGCTGCCGGAGCATCAGCGCTCGCGGGCGCGCCGCGTCGGCATCGGGCTCGCGGTGATCCTGCGGCTGGGACTTTTGGCCAGCGTGGCGATCATCGCCCAGCTCACCCAACCGCTGTTCAGCCTGTTCGACCACGGCTTCTCCTGGCGCGACCTGATCCTGATCGCGGGCGGCCTGTTCCTGATCTGGAAGGCCACGAGCGAGATCCACGACAATGTCGCGGGCGAGACCGAGCCCGAGCCGACGCCCGCAGGCGTCGCCGGCATGACCATGGCGGGCGCCATCGGCCAGATCCTGCTGCTCGACCTGGTGTTCTCGCTCGACAGCATCATCACCGCCGTCGGCATGACCGACGACATCCCGATCATGGTACTGGCCGTGCTGATCGCGGTCGGCCTGATGCTGATGGCGGCCGATCCGCTGGCGCGCTTCATCGGCAACAATCCGACCATCGTCATGCTGGCGCTGGGCTTCCTGCTGATGATCGGCGGCTCGCTGCTGGCCGAAGGCATGGGCGTGCACGTGCCCAAGGGCTACATCTACGCCGCCATGGCCTTCTCCGCCCTGATCGAGGGGCTGAACATGCTGGCGCGTCGCCGGAGGAAGAGGCCGCGCTGACTCACTGAGTCGGTGGCGCGCCCCAAAGCTGTTCGAGCCGCCGGTCGCGGCCGCAGGTCCAGCGATAATAGGCGTAACGCACCGGATTCTTCCGGTAATAGTCCTGGTGCTCAGCCTCGGCCGGATAGAACGCGGTTGCCGGCAGGATCTCGGTCATGATGCGTCCGGGAAGCTTGCCCGACGTCTCGAGCGCTGCCTTCGAGGCTTCCGCCAGCGCACGTTGCTCGTCGCCGGCGACGAAAATGGCCGAGCGATATTGCCGTCCCTTGTCGCAGAACTGACCGTCTGTATCCAGGGGATCGATGTTGCGCCAGAACACCTCGAGCAGCCGTTGATACGTCACGCGTGCCGGGTCGTACTCGACCTGCAGAGCCTCGTAGTGGCCGGTGCGTCCACTCGATACTTCCTCGTAGCTCGGATCGACCTTCACGCCGCCGGTGTAGCCGGACCTCGTGCTGATGACGCCATCGACCTTGTCGAACGGCGGTTCCATGCACCAGAAGCAGCCGCCGGCGAAAACCGCAACGGCGCGCGTCTGGGCCTCGGCCGCTGCGAACGCAACCAGCATCAGCAGCGACGCGAGGACGGCCGACGTTTTCATGAGCTGGTTTTTCATGAGCGTGTCGCGGCCGGCTTGAAGATCATGGCGATGCCGTTCATGCAATAGCGCAGGCCGGTGGGCTTCGGCCCGTCGTCGAACACGTGTCCGAGGTGGCCGCCGCAGCGCCGGCAATGGACCTCGGTTTGCTCGATGAACGGCAATCCCTCCTTGCGGGTACGGATCGCATCGTCGAGCGGCTGCCAGAAACTGGGCCAACCGGTGCCGCTGTCGAATTTGGTGGCCGAGGAGAAAAGCGGCAGGTCGCAGCCAGCGCAGTGAAACGTGCCGGCGCGCTTCTCGCCGTCGAGCGGGCTGGAACCGGCCGGCTCGGTCCTGCTCTTGCGCAGCACGGCGTATTGGGCCGGCGTCAGCAGGCGACGCCATTCCGCGTCGCTGCGCGTCACTTCGAAGGCGTCGGCCCGGTCGGCCGGCGGGGCCGCGGCGCAAAATTTCGCGCCGACGAAGGTCGCGGCGGCGGCGACAGCGCTGTACGTGGCGAATTGTCGTCGGTTGAACACCATAGGCGCCACTCCTCTGCGTTCCACGCTATTTGGAAATTGGCTGGCCGTCGGTCAACGACGGCTCACTTTATCGTGCGGTCGCAAAACGGGCCGGCTAGACTTGCGGGTATGAAGCTCAAGGACCGGGTTGCGATCGTCACGGGCGCCGCGTCGGGCATCGGCGCGGCGTCGGCCCGCCTGTTCGCGGCCGAGGGCGCCAGGCTTGCCCTGGTCGACCAGGACAAAGTGGGCCTGGGCCAGGTCGCAACCGATATCGAGGCGGGCGGCGGCAGCGCCATAATCATCCCTGCCGACGTCAGCAGCGATTCAGAGGCGCGTAGCGGTGTCGAGCAGGTCATGGACAAATGGGGCCGCATCGACGTGCTGCTGACGGCAGCCGGCATGTCGACGGGCGGCACGGTCGATGCGATCGAGGAGGCGGCGTGGGACCGCACCTTCGCGGTCAACGTCAAGGGCACCTATCTCTGGATCCATTACGCCATCCAGCCGATGATCGCCGCCAAGTCGGGCGCCATCGTCACCATCGGCTCGCAGCTCGCACAATCGAGCCCGGGCAAGAACGCGGCCTATGTCGCCTCCAAGGGCGCCATCGCCTCCTTCACCAAGACCGTCGCGGTCGACCATGCCCATCAGGGGATCCGGGTGAATGCTCTGATGCCGGGGGTCATCGACACGCCCATGCCGGCCAAGTCGCTCACGCGCTACCCCGATCCGGAGGCGATGAAGGCCTGGTGGAAGCAGCGCCATCCGATGGGCCGCATCGGCCAGCCCGAGGAGGTGGCGCGGGCGGCGCTGTTCCTGGCAAGCGACGATTCGTCCTTCGTCACCGGCACGCTGCTGTTCGTCGACGGCGGCTGGACGGCGCACTGACATGCGCCAACGGACATACAAGAAGCTCACGCCCGAGCAGATCGCGCGCTACGAACACGACGGATACATTTGCCCAGTCGACGCCTTTCCGGCCGAGCGGGCGCATGCCTGGCGCGAACGGCTGGAAGCCTTCGAGCGCGCCGAGGGCCAGAAGATGACCCGCGGTCACAATTTCAAGCCGCATCTGCTCTTCCCTTGGGTCGACGAGATCGTGCACGCGCCCGAGGTGCTGGACGCGGTCGAGGATCTGATCGGGCCCGACATCCGCCTGTTCCATCTCACCGTCTGGCCCAAGGACGCCGGGTCCGGCACCTATGTGAGCTGGCACCAGGACGCGACCTATTTCGCGCTCGAACCGGCCTGCCACGTCACCGCCTGGGTGGCGCTCA
>WNFE01002233.1_pt1 | contig 14240 bp, 13 predicted proteins | sample 5400451 | NCBI WGS metagenome assembly WNFE01 (sample SAMN13153344, study PRJNA577476) | soil metagenome | isolation source: 200 cm saprolite under Douglas fir tree site 2 hole 2 | place: USA:California | collected 2015-04-18 | reverse complement strand
ATCTGGACAGGAATAATAGGCAACTCGTTCTCAAACAACGGCTTTAACATAGTCTCTCAACTCGCCAACTGCGGCCAGTTTGCAGGCCAGCCCTACAATCTGAGTGGCGGCACTACTGACAGTGCGTATTTCGGGGCAAACCTGAGTACTGATCTCAAGGTTACGTTCGTTGACTCCATTGTTAATGGACACTGGGACTCAGGGGAGACTGTGATCTACGACGCTGACACCAGCGGAACCTACACTCCAGCTACAGGCGACAAGCTAATGTCTGGAACACCCCCCCTCGTAGGGACAAGCCTGAGTGTTGACCCCAAGCTTAGAAACCAACCCACCCAAACAATTCTTACCAACGAGAATGTGATCTACGACGCTGACACCAGCGGAACCTACAGTGCAGGCGACACGGTAATAGTGGGATTATCCCCTGCCTGCCTCCACTACGAGAACGGCATAGGCTCAACGGGAGCGCAAGCAGGCAGCTACAGCGCAGTGACAGGATCAGGATGCGATACGACAAACCACTGCAACGTAGCAGCATTCTCACAGGTCGTGCTCGCCGGATTTTTCAAGAATAACTACCTGGACTGGACACAACCTATTTCATTCCCCTACACCAGCAGCACTCTGCCGGGCGCAACGCCACTCAACCCCACACTCTACGAGGGAACCAGCACGCTACAGTCCTCCACCAACGGTGGAAGCTGCACCACGGGCTGGACCCAGAGCAACGAAGCAACAGCAGGATACGACTGCTAACCCAGCAAGAACCTCAAAAATCTTTTTTTTCTTTTTCAGACCGATAGCGAGAGTTCGGCCTATTGGATACGCCCTACAACTCAAGAAACTCAATTGTCAGTTCGCCTGGTGCCAGGAAATCTATCTTCCGAAATCGTGCAAGTGTTGCGGGTCTCAGCGCTGAACGCTTAGTACCAAGCATCCGGATTGGCAAGGCGGCCAAGCAGCGCATTTTGGCAACCAAACTAAGGAACCTTGAAGGACAGTTGTGCTACTTGGAAACGGCCGTAGTACGGACGCCCTATCACGACGATGAGAGCTTCGGAGTAGAGAACATCCGAACCATCTACGCGAAGGAATCACTCTCAATCGGACCCAAGACCAAGGCTACCAAGAATAGAGCAACCCAAGCATCTGATGCGTGCTATGGACGAACAAGTCGGAGTACTCGGCCCTGAAGCGTCAACGGAACCGGGCGAGAGTCCAAGCAGACAAGATTCCGTTAGGACGTCTTGACCCTCGGGGCTATGATGTCCCAAGCATCTGAAACGAGGATGGGTGTGCAAGAAACTCATCATCACTATCGCCGGCGGCTTGGAAACGTATGATCTGCAGAACCCTCGGCTCGTCCTAGGGTACACGCCGCTTCGTTGGAGCGTTTCTTACCTTGGCTAGGAAGAAAATTGTAACAGCGATCCCGGCGGAAATGATGTACCAGTACTGTTGCCATAGTGGAGTATCTTCTGAATGGAACGAGTTTTGGGAATAGCTTGTCAGTCTTGCTCCGTATATGGGATCTGGCCCGAGTGTGGTCATCACTTCGTTGATCGACCTGTCGACTCGATCGCCCTTGAGAATCAGCTTCACGAGCGACTCGAAGGTGAGGTCTGTGTGAAAGACGGTTACCATTCTGTCCCATCCCACGTACGCTCCTGCGCCTTTCTCCACGAATGCCCTAGCGAGAGAAGCGTGCTCGGCTCCTCCACAATACATGCCCAAGATGAGAGTGCCAGCAAACCGTCCACACATTACATCCGAAACGAAACTCGGCTCCAAAGCGAAGAACCGGATTCCGTTGACATCGACGGATGCCACTCTGTCCGTAAGTTGATCACCCACATATTGAGAATCGCTATAATGCTCGGAAGTGACGAGGGCTGCAGGGTCCGTTGCAACAACACCTGTGCCGTGGGTTCGAAGGATTATGATCGAATAGTCACGGCTTGGGAGGTTGACGAAGAAGTCTACGGTCGCGTTTCCTGATGGATAGTAGTCGAATCTGTAGCCCGCGCTCTTGGCTGCAGAACTTATATTGTCGATGAAGCCACTGTTTGGATATTCGTTAGCCATCCCATCTATGAGCGCGATGGCACGCTGACCCGTCTGATTCTGGGTCTTGTTGACGGTACTGTCGCAGTCAGATGCTACCGAGAGAATTGACTGAATATGTGAGCTTGAAAAGACGGCCAGAAAACCGGCCAAGAGAAGGACTAGAAGGATTATTCCTGTACGATGCCTGTGTGGCAGGGCTCGTGAAGGTCCAACTTTCCCATATCGGTCCCGTTGCCTCGAAAGCTCATATGCAATAAAACACGCCAGCTCTTCTCCCCGCGTGCGGGGTCTATCAGACCCTCCAGTGGACTCTCTATCCGAGGTCGCCATACTGGCCTATTCCCTGCAAACTGCCATCCCCAATAATGATACCTGGTTAGGTTTGAAAATCATAGGTTCGGACTTCGTCCCCAACCTGCATGATTACAGCGTTACCCTTCGGATTCCTCGCCTGCTCCGCAATATCGCAAGACAAAACCGGGAGAAAGAGACGACGAGTTCAGGCTTTTTCATCGCTTTTCTTTCTTCTCTTGACACGTGCGATGTAGAGTGCTGCGGCAGTTAGAGCCATGACTGAGGATGTGATTCCGATGTAGGGAGCAAGCAGGACGAGCTTGTCGATCGGTACCACTGTCCCGCCAACGCTACTGCAACTGCCATCGTTAAGGACACTCAGAAATACATCCGTAATTGCTGTTGCTGTTCGACTAGTGCCCGTCACGGTAATAGTGTAAGACCCCCGCATCGTACTGCACCCCGTAAGGACCGTGAGAGTAGAGGTGAAGTCTGGGGAACCAGAGCTAGGGTTGAATGAGCATGAAGCCCCTGCGGGCAAGCCACTGCATGAGAGACTAACGGTCGTAGAGCTTCCACCAGCGAGCGAGACACTAATGGCATCGGACCCTGATCCGCCCGCTTGGATAATGAAAATACGCTGGCTATTGGTCAGATCCCACCCTGTAAGAGGCCCGTTGATAGCATAGAGATTGCCGTCGATGTTTCCAGCATAGATTGTCCCGTCAGAACCTATCGCGAGACTGGGTATTATATCGAAACTACCTCCCGGGGTCGGATACATCCACTTGAGGGTTCCACCGGAACTGATCGCAAGGAGACTCCCAGCCCCAACATAGATTGTCCCGTCGTTGCCTATTGCAGTAGGCACTTCAATAGAACCTTCAGGGTAGGTCCACTTGGGCGTTCCATCAGAAGGATTGAGCGCGTAAAAATTCCCATCTGAGGCCCCAACAAATATGGTACCGTCAGAGCCTATCGAGGAAGTGGAGACAATCATTCCGGTGAGAACGTTCCAGTTGAGGGCTCCATCAGGGCGGATAGCATAGAGACCGCCCCCTACGCCATTCACAGTCGAGGTTCCAATATACACTGTGCCGTCAGAGCCGATGACGGGCTCCGACGCGCCAGGAGCAATCCCAGTATACCTCCACTTCATGGTTCGATCTGGGTTTATCGCATAGAGACTACCATCGGGAGGGGGAACAGCAATGTATATCGTTCCGTCAGTACTGTTTATTGCGGGTGCTGAGTAAACACCGTATCCAGTACGAAATGTCCACTTGAGAGTGCCATTTGGATTGATCGCGTAAAGGTTCTGATCGGCGTTTCCGATATAGATTGTCCCATCCGATGCTATCGCAGGAGATGAATGCGTCCAGCTTCCCATGGGATATTTCCATTTGGGAGTCCCATCAAGAGGATTGAAGGCGTAAAGATTATGGTCGTCACTGCCAACATACACAGTCCCATCGGATCCTACGGCAGGAGATGAGAGAATATCAGACCCCGTAAGATAGTTCCACCTGAGGGTTCCATCTGGATTTATTGCATAAAGATAGCCGCCGTTGTTCCCGACATAGATGGTGCCATCTAAGCCTATTGCTGGTGATGATTGAATTAAACTTGATGTGAGGTAGTTCCATTTTTCCCTATTTCCTTGCGAGCCAAGGTAAGGAGACCTGCCCGTATGGGAGAGATCATGATGAATCATTGGCCAACTAGTGGCGGCAAGCGAGGCTTGAGCAACAAGTGTTGGTGCAAGACCAGAGGAGAGAAGGATTAGGAGGATCGCAAGCGGATAGACCATCAATTTGAGGTTAGAGCGGAGTATTCGTCCGCATGGTCTCCTCCTACTGTTCCTCATGAGGAATACAGGCAACAATTTCGCCCTACAACAATCGATTCCTGCTCGACGCCATTATGTATTTAACACTAACTGAATCCAAGACCTCTGCTAATTATCTTGATCAGGGCACGTCTCGGGCGAGTCCAACTGGGTTATGTGGAGTAGACGGTGTCGGTCGGAGTGCATGGTCTAGAACCAATTAAGCTCCTCCGTAACATGCGAGCTTCCAGCTTTGGCTGAGAATTGGCCGGCACCACTTTGTGAGCACGCGCCCGGGCTCGCTTCACTTACAGTCTGCGTTCGGGTTTCTGGAAAAACCATCGTCGTAGCTTAGCAATTAACACTCAAGATACGGAAGGAATCGGGAGAACGCGGCTAAGCCGTGTCCACCAATGACGCCGTTTCCCCTTTTCTGACAGCATTGTCTAAAGCTCATTGCTTGGTTCTAATTGGAGAACGTAGATTACCGCTTAGGTGCAAATGTGTCATGGAACGCTCTAACCCAAAACAGGCTGCCAGTCGTGGAACACGGTAATCTGTGTTCCAGTTTCCCTGAAAAAGCTGCATTTCCCACCGTAGAGAACGAGTAATCGCAAACCATCAGGATGGCCCGGCGGGAAGATCGCGGCCCTTAGCCGGATTCTCGTGCTCCGGGTCTTCTCGAATTTATGACGGAAGGTAATTCTCTTGAAGGCTATTCCCAGCATCGACGTCAAGACGTTGTAGTTTACAAGAGTGTAACCGCATTTGCAGGCACTGGAAAACCATTGGAGGTGTTCGAGCGATACGATGCAGAGAAGATCAGAACGGAGTTAGAGAAACGAAAAAAAGAGAGAGCAAGAACGAAGGAGGATAGTATGCTCTATACCTGTGCCCTGCATCACTAAAGCGATTTCCATCTCGAAGAAGCATCTTGTCTCTTCTTGTCTTCTTCTAACCGATGAATTTCTCTTCCCAAGTTGCAGTATTCAGTCATGAACTCGGAGTACTGCTTGTCGAGTGCATCCAAGAGCTTGTCATAAGGCGCTTGGAAAAAATTCCAGTTTAAGGGGGCGATGACGGACGACCTGCCCATTGGATGTTTGTCCTGTGTGTTGAAATTCTCGCTTCCGAGAATTGGAATTAGAGGTTTGTCAATCGACTGAATCATCTTCCACAACGGCGAATCTCGTATGAAACGAAAATGCATCGTCTGCTCTCCACATTTTAACCACTCATCAGAGGCTCGTAGTTGGGAGATTACGTCGCTTACGATCTTTGAAGAAGCTTCATTGAGACTTGCTTTCAGCTTTCTGAGTCGGTCATCCGGTATCTGCCTACTGACATCGTGGTTCTCGCTAATTATGCGATTGACTTCCCACTCCAAGTAGAGTGGAAGAGCTTCTTCAAGTTCGTCAATTGTCTCCCCCTTCTTCCTCTCAAGTTTCTCACGCACATTGGAGAGTTGCGTTCTCGCTTCCTCAATATCCAATTCCCGCATCACCACCATTCGGAGAAGTCAGCTTCGACCTTAATCCTTTTCGGGTCCCAGAAGCAAGGGACATCGTCCCTTGAGTAGGGGGATTCCAGATACAATCTGTTGATTTGGACACGCAGCGAAGCTGCCACACGGGTAAGACTGTCGAGGTCGATGAAATAATGACTGGACTCTGGGATGACGACAAGCCCGTCAAACGAACGCTCGGAATCAGGGACAAACAGATCCTATACGAAAGGTCACTGCACAAATGTGAGAACCCTGCCTGTGGTAAGGCGATCGAGTCTTCGGAGATGCAGGTCGGCCATAAGAAAGCCTATTCCAGGGGCGGCGGTACCACTCTCAAGAACTCTGTCGCGCTATGCTGGCGTTGCAACAAGCTACAAGGTACAGATAACTGGGAAGTGTTCTTGAAGAAACAGGGAGTAGCTGTCCCCCGCAACGGGGTCAAACAACTCTTGAAGAAACTGAGTCTGTCTGAACTCAAGTATTTGGCGACTAAACATGGAGTCAAGCTCAAGGGAAGATTCGTTGAGGGCGGATTATTTACCGGGGATTATCGTCATGCTCCTTCCAAGAATCAGTACGTCAACACTTTGGCTAGACTGGTTTCCGAGAATGATGTGAAATCCGGCCTGAGTGAGAAACTGAACTCAAGACTGCAATAATTCCTGTCACGTCAAATCACTCCTAGGTAGGTGAAGACTGGAAATGGAAACAGACAACAGGAAACAGATGACCCTTCTTAGCGGACTGGGAAGCTTTCTGTTGATGTTCCTGGGCGGCCTCATGCTGATGCTAACGAGGATCGGAATTGACTCTAACGGATACTTGGTGATATCACCGACTTTCGCGATTGGGTTGACCTTCTTCGGATTCGCGATTCTACTCGCGATTTTCGGAAAGCGTGCCCAGCGTGACCTGTGGGCAGAGTACGTAGCTGCCACCATGGTTCTTCGGTTAGCAGACACTGGGCAGGCGTGAACTAGATCCGCGGCGGCTGAAATTCCACGCAGCCTAGCCCAATTTTGAGCGATTTACAGTTCGAGTTGGGTCGAATGTAAGGCTTACTTAGTTCGGGCTAACCCGAACGAAATCGCCTAGGTTGACGCGACTCTCCAAGAGTTATTTCGACAAGAAGCTTCGAGTGGGAAAGCTCGACTCGGCCCTGCTCTTCCTTTCCTCGACTGTGGGCATCATATTCGCAGTGATACGTGCGGCAATCAGCCCCTCAGCAAGCATAGTTACGGCGATTCCACTAATAATTTTGGGGATAGTGCTCCCATTCTATTATGGCTACGTCAGGGGAGCACTTGTCAGATCGTCTACTGTCGATCGGTATCGCGGGTGGATCTTCTTCCTCGTAGGACTAGGGGCTTATGGATACAGCATTATCGTCGAATGGATGAACATAGTGCTCCCCGCTTATGTTGGCCGTGGCGCGTATTGGTTTGACATTCCCCTGGCCATAGGCGCGGTCTTGCCAGCCTATCTGATTGCCCGAAAATTCCACAAGTTCATTTTCAAGGTCTTAGAGGAGCCTCCCTCGAAGGTCATCAGTAGCTCAGCTTTCTTGACTGCGATGTCGGCGATTCTCTTTGCGTTCGTGGGTTCCGACATCGCTACGCTACAGAGTCCTAATCCTTGGGTAGCACTTGGTCTCTTCCTCTTCATTGCAGTCGGCGCTTTCTATCTGAGACAAAGCGGACGATTTGCTGGCTACGCCAATTCTGATGTTCCGTATTCGGTCCAGGTCATAACGGGCAGATGGCACGACAGGCGGTTGGTTTCGTGGATCGTAAATGCTCTGTATTATGGGGGCATTCTCCTCTTCGTCGGAGCAACTTTATACTTTCTGACCGCTGCATCGACGGCCGCGGACGTAATAGGCTATCTAGTTGAACTCATCGTTGCCTTATTGCTCATTGTCACACATATTCTGCTTTGGCCGCGCATCGGGCAGAGAGAAGTTTATCGAGATAGGCTTCCTGAGGGGTCTGAGGCAGAGTTTGATAGCACCCACGGTGTGGCCTTATCATCGCGCAACCATTTTCGAAGTGCTATCGTCTTGAACAGAATCAGATTGGCGTTTTGGGCATTAGCGCTGGTGTCCACTTTCGTAATAGGAGTCGCCACTGAGTTCGTGGGTACTCTACCGACCCCCGCTCGACCCACTATGGACCTCCGTGATCCTCGCCGCAGTCTTAGCATTCGCAACATTGCTCTTGATGCGAGAGAACAGATTGTTCCGCCTAGAAGCGGTGAAACCTGCATTCGGGTTTGAGTTCGGCACATGGCCTATCGACGGCATTCCCGTGAGGTGGTATCTCAAGAACTCAGGAGCACTAGTTAGGATGCTTCGTATTGAGATCAAGCAAGGACTTGACGTCAAGGGACTCTCTCTTCCGTCATGCGGAAGAGATGAGCTAGTGAAACTGGGTGATGACTTTCAGTCCAGATACGAAGAGGGGGGCAAAGTATCGCTCGAAGTGGTCTATCATGATATCTATCAGCGATAAGGGAAGGAGCTTGTGGAGATAGATTTCGACGAATTGAAGCGTTCCGGAGGCATGCCTTACTCGCACACTCACCTCGCAGCACTAGAAGAGATTGTGCAGGAACTTCGTCGTCTCCGACCGTGAAAGATGAAGAATCTATAAGGCGAGGAGAAAACTTCGTCACATGGCTCTTGAGCCTGCCTCATCGCTTAATGAAATCAGAACCATCCTTTCCAGACGGACCTATTATCGCTCCGCTAGAGTCATGCTCGCGCTGGCCCGAGCTGGTGGGCAGTGTAGACCAGTTGGAGGGTATGTCATTCTCTCTGATAAACCAACCGGAGAGACTCACACTCTAGACTATGATAACCTGGTTCTCTTGGAAACTAGTCTCGCACCGGACGCATTCGACGAATGGCTAACAAGGCTTGTTGAGGAAGGAAACGGCTCGCTTGCGGGATTCGAGATTGCTGCAAAAGGAGGCTTTGAGGCTGTGAGTTGGCCTCACGACCGATTCATGCCGAGTGACTACGAATACCTCCCAGTAGACTGGGGTTGTGATTTTTTCAAGTTTAAGCTGTCGTCACAAGGGTCCCTCCCGGGCCCACTCCCATTGAAGCCCGAGCTTCCTCTCTACCCAGACGGGCAGACGGCATGGGGACAGTGGATGAAGATCGAGCCGACTCGAATTGATTTGCCAGGGAAGTTCTTTTTCCTCTTTCCGAACATGGAATCCAAGATAGATCAAGTCGTCCTGACTTCCAAAAGCATCAGAATCTCTCTTGCACAAGGCAAGGAAGCTTTCTCCTCCCTCAAAGGGAAGCTATTCGTTCAAGAAGCCTATACGGGTTCCTATCGACCCTCGGCGAACTTGGACCTAACATTTGCCCAAGGCTCTGCCGAAGTCCCCCTGAACTTGAAACCGGGATTGATCTATCTGACGCTCACCTCCAAAGCGGGAGATCTGGTTGATGTGAGAAAATCATACATCTCCTATCCGGCGGCACCAGGGGTAAAATTCGAGCTATCATCCGAAGAAATACAGCAGATCATTGATCAAGGTGAGAATGAGACAACCGAGTTCAAGGTAGAGATTTCCAAGAATCACTTGGAATTTGCCGAGACCATGGTAGCCTTCTCCAATCTCAGAGGAGGCTTGATCTTGCTGGGAATCGACGAACACAGTGAAGTTAAGGGGGTTCAGGACTCTGATCCTGTGAAGCTGGAAGAACGGATTCAGAACTTCAGTCGGGAGTTTTGCGATCCGCCTGTGAAGTTTACGTTGAAAAAAGTCGACCTGCAAGGGAAATCCGTTTTCGTAGTGGAAATCCCCGAAGGCTCGACCAAGCCATACTGGCTTAAGAATCGCGGGCCGATGATAAGAAGTGGCTCCACGGATCGCCTCATGAGCAGAGTCGAAGCTCAACAGACTTTTTCGACCCCAAAGGGTCCCTTTAGCTAGGGTTGCGGACAATGTGACAAATTCTGGTAGAAGAGCTTCGCATTTTTTCCCGGAGATGCGACAATCCTTATGCTACTTCAACGGTAACTATCCGCATCTTGAACTGTCCCAGATGCAGGAAGAAGATGGAGATGCTGCGACACTTCTCCAACACGAGATACGGCGAATCAGTCTTCGCGTGTAAGTGCGGGTACACGCTCGTCAACTACAATACGCCAACGTCGATGTTAGGAATAGCGTTCAAAAGATTACCAAGCGTCACAAATCCGAGAAGACCCGGAGCACGAGAATCCGGCTAAGAGCCGCGATCTTCCCGCCGGGCCATCCTGGCCAATATCTATTACTCCTTCTCGGTGGCAGAATTTCCCGAAATTTCCCGAGGATCGATCACAGGATTACCGCGTTCTATGACAGTAGAAATGCCGAGTATCCACGGCACCCAAAGGACTGGTAGGATTCGTGAACCATGTTTACGGTGTTTCAGCGTGGTGCATATGGGACTTCATCTAAGGGCTCTAAGGCGATTTCTTCGACTTCTGCTCCTTTGCTAATTCAAGCAATCCTTGAATGAACCATGCTCCCCAGATTGAACCACTGATAGATGTTTCAGCCGATTCCCAACTCTTGAATATTGACCAAGTCGCTAAGACAATCAACGCAATTGACACCCCTAACAGGTAGGGTTGCTGAGTCAGAATAACGAAGACTGAAGTAAGCGCAGACACTACAAGCAGATACAGCGCATTTCTACCGTATTGTCGTATTTCCATCGCTCCGCCCATGAACCCTTCTACGTTCTTTATTGAGTTCTTGACGACATCTCCAAGCACGCGCACCATGGCAGGAACCGACAGTGTCTTGAACTGTTCGGGACTCCGTGCTTCTGCCCACTTGGTTACATCTTCAAGTGTTACGTTCTTCTCAACCGACGCCTTCATCATGTCTGTGAATGAGGGGTGAATTTTCTCTATTGTCGCTGGTACACTTTTTAGAATCTGACCGAGATAGATAGAAGTCAATACTCCGGATGCCGCTGCCAGAAATGCCGCAAGCGAGATCAGACTTGTTGCGGCAGTGTTCACCGTTACTCTGTCGGCGTCGTTTGAGATACCTATTGCAATCGTTCCCACAACGGCAGAGATTCCGTAGATGTAGCGACGAGACCAGATTGTCTCTAACTTCGGATGTTTTGGTAGCATGAAAGGAATTCTGTTAGTGTTGATTATTTCAATTCAAGCCTTAGGCGCAACAGATCTGCCACTTCAGCTCGACCAGTTTTTCATGAAGCCTTTTCATTTCCTCGATGTTGCTGGCAAGCCGCATGTCTAGAAAGACCGTCTCATACTCGAACATAGGTCGCAGAGAAAAGATGGGGAAGAACTCTTCTAGCCCCCAAATAGTGTGCGGAAGCCACGTCTTGTACTTGCCAGCCTTGACCGGAAACCCTTGTTCGGGCCATCGGGTGTAGGCTATCTCGGCTATGCGCGGCTTCCTCAGTACTGAACGGTCACGATATTAGCCATGAGAGTCGCCCCACTGAGGCGATTGCATTCTGGACCATTCAGACCTTCGCAGGTATTCCAAGAAACAAGCTTACTCCTGCGATCTGAGTTCAATTCAAGACGATCTCGGTGGCGAGAATCGTTGTTTTCGGACCAGCCTCTCTTATTAGCCGGATTGTTGGTTCCAACTCGTGCGATTGTCAGCTAATCCAGGGTCACCATCGTTACCCTCCGACGGAGGCTGGAAGGCACGGAAGATTCTCTGGGTCATTGGAATAGTGGTAGTTGCGGCGATAGCCTCAATCGCGGTTCCCTACGGGTTGAGTTACCAATCTGTGAAAGGATTGACTGTCGAGATCGTTCAAGCTTCCAGAACCTACAACCCAGGAACATTGGCGAACATCGAGTTCGACATGGCCGCCCACGTATGGAGCACCAACTCCCTAGACACCAGAATTGATCAGGTACAGTTCGCCTTATGGGTCGATGACATACCGTTCCCAACCATCGACGCAAGAGGTTCCACATTCGCCACGAACAGCTACCTCCAATACGATCTCAGATTCGTGGACCATAGTTCTCAGGATGCTACCCTTCTGGCAGGCAGAAGCAGTCACCAGATTACTTTGGCAATGGCAACTCTTGTACAAGCCGGACTTTACTCGACTTCTCTCTCCCCCTCCACCTCTCGCACCCTCCAGATTCACAAGGTCGTCGACCAGACTATCAGTCCCACTACTCTCAAGGATTGTCAGATGGTCAGCAGTCAGGTACCGATGAGTCAACCGGGCGGAGTCACGATCTCGATGTCGTCATCGCCCGACACCTTGCTCATCTCGATAAGTGATTCTCATCAGAACTCTGTCTTCAACCAAGAAAGCACCGGCTTCGACAGCGTCATTCGACTTCCAGCCGACACTTATTCAGTGCAAGTCCAGAACCCAGGCTTCTTCTGCTCCGGTGCCACCGACCAAATCACCGGGTCAGTACAATTCTGGCACGAACAAGCCGTTCTTGGCTAACGATTCGAACGTTCATCCCAGTCATCATGAGACGCGAAAGAATAACTCGAAAAGACCACGTGATTAGCCGGAGCAATTCATGAGTGCGCGGACCACGGTACTCGGTTGGCTCGCGAAGCGAGTGGGGTTTCCCTTCTCCTAGACAGAACTCTCCCCCGTGCTGAGGCGGAAGGTTGGAGAGATTTCTGATGTCGAACAACGAATCTATGGCATAACATATCTAATCGACCAGAAAATAGCGGCAGTTGCGAACCTCAAGTCGAAAAAAAATTCACAGACTTTGTGGATGATCGTCAGTGCAGCATTCGGAGCCTTACTTCTGATTGTCATAGTGGGGATAGCTCTCTTTCCTGTCACGTATCTCTTCTATCGCAGGCGACAGAGAACGGATCAGCTCATTAAGGAAAGAACCCTTGAAATCGAGCAGTTGAAAACTGAACTTGTGACCCTCAAAGCTACACTCGACGCGAAGCTCACAGCTCTAACCCCAGAAATCTTCAACGAACTTTCATCTGTCCACCAGGTTAGGGTCGCCTCATCCAGCAGCGGATCTACAGTCCAAGTAGTCAGAGAAACGATCAAAGAGGTAGTAATGGTGCCATGCGGTTACTGCCACAGTCTCATTCCTCAAGTTTCTCCTCGTTGTCCAAATTGTGGGGCGACGCGCAAAAGCTGAAGCGCGGGCCTGCAGCAGAACTCAAGGAACACTAGAATACTGGCTCACCTACACTGATACCAAACGGTCTAACAAAGGGGGTGACCATGTTTTCTTCTAGCTACGACTGAAGTATTTAGTCGTCTGGAGAGCCGTTTACCTACCTCTCATGCACTTGAGGATCGAAACCTCTAAACTGTTGCCTATGCGTTGCGCAGTATGTCATCAAGACAAACCCGACGTGACCCGGCGACCGGAGTTTTCCCCCAGCTATCTATGCGACCTCTGTTATGAGTACGACAAGGCGTTTCTCGCATACCGCTTGGCCACTACTCTTGAGGCAATGAACAGACACCATCAGCGAATGGACGAGCTGGAAGCTGTTAAATCAACAGAACTGCGACGACCCACCCAAGTTGAAGATCGAGGAACCGGAAGAGGATGAAGATCTACTAAAGAAACTCGAAGAGCACGCTCGACTACAGATTCAGCTAGATCGCAAGTTCGGGTCACTTGGCTTGGGACAGTTATTGACGTTGATCTTGCTCTTCCTCGTCTTGGTCTTCGTCCTCGGTACTCTGGGCGAGATCTTATTCCTTGGCTCTCCGTTCGGGACAATTATCGCCTCTGTCTTGTCCGCTCTGGCTGTCGTCGGTATGAGCAATGGGATTAGGTCGAGTAACGTTCGGAAGTTCTTACGCGCCAGAGAGGAAGCTAGAGAAGAGAAGCAAGAGAGACTTGGCTAGAGTTACCCTACGTAGTGTATTTTTCTGCGGCCTGTTCCTGCTTTTTTACCCATTGAAGTATTCCCGCCACCGCCCCGTTGAACGTCTGAATTACTTGATCTGCCATTATGATATTTAGCCCAATGAGTTCTTGCTTGGACATCTTCTCTAAACTAGACGCCCACTTCGAATTGTCCGTCTGAACCAAGACGAAAAAGTCAGTAGAGCGATTACCGCAAACAACTCAGCTATAGCCTTCCCCGATGAAACGGGATTTAGCGAGTGGGTCTTCTCACCTTGTAGACAAGTACAGCGATAACGATGATCATCACAAATCCCGCGATCGCTCCAAAGAATAGTACTGGTAATATTCCGAGAATTCTCAACGGTTGCACTGGAGTTGGGGAGATGAAGCTGAAGTGGACTCGGGCCGAATGAGATAGAGCTCCCATCGAGCCCGTTATAGTGACGTTGTAAGAGCCTGATGATCCTGAGCATGAGAGAGCAGTGCTGTTTGAATTGACTGAAATTCTGGTTGAAACAAGAGAGCAAGACAAACCTATTGCCGGACTGATCGCTATCCCTAGATCCACTGGTCCAGGAATACCTGTCAGCCAGGTCAACTTGACCGTTGATTTGCCCATAGTGCCAGGGTTGAGGTCTTCTGATGATGGACTAACGACGAG
>WNFE01002231.1_pt1 | contig 14247 bp, 8 predicted proteins | sample 5400451 | NCBI WGS metagenome assembly WNFE01 (sample SAMN13153344, study PRJNA577476) | soil metagenome | isolation source: 200 cm saprolite under Douglas fir tree site 2 hole 2 | place: USA:California | collected 2015-04-18 | reverse complement strand
CCGAGGCCATGGCGGTCAGCGAGGGGAGAGTCACTTGCATCGGCAAGATGGACCACGTGCTCACGGATTGCGGCGGCGGCCAGGAAGGCGTTGACACCCTCAATCTCAGAGGCCAATTCGTGATGCCCGGCTTCAATGATGCGCACGTACATTTGGGCATGGCCGCAGCGGATGAGCTTGCAGTCCCCTTAATAGGCGTATCCTCGCCCGAAGAGATGCAGAAGCGTGTCGCCGATGCCGTCGCGCATCACAAACCGGGTGAATGGATTACCGGCGGCGGTTGGGACCACACCACCTGGCCGGAGAAACGATTTCCCAATCGCCGGCAGCTCGATGCCGTCGCGCCCAGGAACCCCGTGATCCTCACACATATCTCCGGCCACGTTGCGGTCGCGAATTCTCTCGCGCTCAAGAGCGCGGAGATCGTCAAAAGCACTCCGAATCCGCCGGGGGGCGAGATTGAGCATGATGCGCTCGGTGAACCCACAGGCATGTTGAAAGAAGACGCGGCGATGTCGCTGGTTAGAGTGCGGATTCCCGATCCCTCGCCGGAGCAGCGCCGCCGCGGAATCGAACTGGTCCTCCAAAACGTCGCCAAGAATGGAGTCACTTCCGTCCAGGACAATTCGGCTTGGGAGGATTTTGAGATTTACAAGCAGCTCAAAGAGGAAGGCAAACTTACCGTGCGCATCACGGAGTGGCTGCCATTCAATCTGCCGCTCAATGAGTTACAGAACATGCAGGCGCAGGGCGGCACCAAGGATCCCTGGCTGAAGACCGGCGCGCTCAAAGCCGTCACGGATGGCGCTCTCGGTTCGCGCACGGCCGCAATGCTGGAGCCATATTCCGACGATCCTTCCACCACCGGAATCCTTATTTACGATCCGGAAAAACTGCGCGTCATGGCTATCGAACGGGACAAGGCCGGCTTCCAGCTGAGTTTCCACGCCATCGGCGACCGCGCCAATCGTATTGCTCTCGACGTCTTCGAGGCCGTACTGAAAGCCAACGGCCCCCGCGATCGCCGTGACCGCATCGAACATGCGCAAGTCGTCGAGCCCATGGACTTCGTCCGTTTTGGGCAACTCAAAGTCATCGCCTCCATGCAGCCCTCGCATCAGACTACGGACATGCGCTGGGCCGAGGATCGCATAGGGCCCCAGCGAATCAAGGGCGCCTACGCCTGGTCAACCATGCTCAAGAATGGAGTTCGCCTTGCTTTCGGCACCGACTACAGCGTGGAAGTTATCAGCCCGTTCCGCGGCTTGTACGCTTGCGTGACGCGCGAACGCCCCGATGGCGGTCCGAAAAATGGCTGGGAGCCCCAAGAGAAAATCTCGTTGGATGACTGCATTCGCGCATACACCTCAGGTTCCGCGTACGCTGAGTTCGAAGAAGGTAAGAAGGGTGAGCTGAAACCGGGCGAGTACGCCGATTACATTGTTCTTTCGAACGACCTCACCAAAGTCCCCCCTGCCCAATTCACCAAGACGCGCGTCCTCCGCACCGTCGTCGGCGGCCGCACCGTCTACTCGACCCAGTAATTTGCAGCCACACACTTTCGAGCCGATTTCCCTGTGACTAGGACACGTCAGCTCAGCGGCCTGCGGCAAGTTGTTTGTGAATTTGTTGTAGCTCGGGCAAATCACGGTCTGCCTTGCCCCAGAGCTTTTCAGCAGCCGCAAGCGCCTGGCGCGCCTCAGCCGAATTGCCCGCGTGCTCAGCGGCGAGGCCATAAGCAAAGTGCCCTCCCGCGTAATTTAAGTTGTGCAGGATCATCTGCTGTGCCAGGAAACCGGCCAGTTGCCAGTCGCCGGCATTGCGAGCGCTACGCGCCATAGCTTCGAGTTCGAATAGCGCGGAAATCCATGCGTCTGGGCCGGGCATCGCTTGGATGGATTTAGCCACATTCATTGCGAGGGGTTCGCCCTCGGACGTGTTCTTCTCCTGCAAAAGAATGTCGGCCCGAAGTATCGCCGGGTAGGGAAGCGCGGCGAGCGCTCCTGGGGGAAGCCGTTCGGTTTCCCTCTCAGCCAAAGTCATCTCCTCACGAGCCTCCGCCGCCGAACCCATCCCGAGCAGGGCTTGGCCAGCCAGGGTGTGCCCGGCAAGGCGCGGCAGCGGCCACTCGCTCTTTGCCAATTCACGCGCGGCAAGCAGAGCCTCTTGAAACCGTTCACGGCTGAGCAGAAACTCCGGCCAGCACTTGCGGTTGTAGTCCAGAAAATCCGTATACGTAGGGTAAGAGAATGTCTCGTGAAAAAGTGCCTCGGCCGATTTCATTTGCCCCAGCAACTGGTAGCTCATCGCCAGTAAAGTAAGATTGTGCGCGTGGTGCCAGTCGTAGCGGGCGGGAATCTTCTCCGTCCGGTAGTAAGTTTCCTCTAGTTCTTTCGTTTTCAGAAACTCGCCGATGGCTTCTTCCGTGCGCCCGCTGCGCATGAGCGCATGACCGTGCATGTGATGCGCGTGCGGAATCGAAGGCGCCATGCGCGCATAGAGAGCGCTCTCCTCGAGCGCGTCCTTCGCCCGCCCCATGTTTTCGTAAGCGTGAGCGCTATAGTGATGCGCAGCGAGATTTCCCGGGGCAAGCGCCAGTGCGGTTCTGTAAAACGCAAGTGCGTCTACCCCGGCGGCTTGGCCATGAGTGAACGGACTGGCCTCGTCTGCCAATCCGCGCTGGATCCATAGCCAGAGGTCGTTGGGATTCGCTTTCAGCGCCTGGTTGATCGACTTGCGGTACGCGGTGTAACCATTGGGATTCCCGGTATCCTCAACGAATTCGAGTTCGCTTTCACGGATGGAGAGCCACGTCCGCTCGCGTTCACTCATTCCTTTTTCCAATCCTTTCGCGCGTTCAAGCGTGGCCCGCGCTGTGCGCACGTCCTGCAGGCCAATAAAAGCATCTGTCAAGCCGAGGTAAGCCATCGCCAGGTTTGGATCCACCCGCAAGGCCTGGTGAAACGAACGCGCCGCTTCAATCCAAACGTAGGAATGGAGGTAGCCAAGCCCCTGATCGTAAAGAGCCTGGGCTTCCGCCGACTGTGTGGACACTTTTTCGTGGAGTTCGCCAATTCCTGTGCGAAGCGTCACGGGCCGCTGCAGAACTTCCAGAGGGACCGGTCCCGTATTGGAGTGTCCTTCATGAGGCGATTGTTGCGCTGGCGACGCGACACCCGGATTGACGGCCAACAAAACCAGTGAAAAGAGCAACCAAGCGACTCGCTTCACCCACTCACCTCGATGTTTTCAGTCGTACAAAAAAATCCACTCATACTTCTACAATCTCGACCGTACGCACATAGTATCCCGAATCCAGCCGCCTGGCTCGAATCCCCGGATCTGTAATAGCCAGGCGAATCGAATACGTTCCCGGCTCCTTGGGCGACCATGCGTGTATCCAGAATGTCCAGGGATCATTCTTCGTTTGAGCAAAATTCTCCACTGGAACGTAATCCTCTTCCGGATTGAAACGAATCATCAGATTCTTGACCGGGGCGGTTCCGCCCCACGCAATCCCTACAACACGGTATTTGAGCTTTCCTTCGACGAGCCATTTCTCTACTAGAATGGGCATAGCCGCCGGGTCAATCGTTGCCGGCTGAAAATCACGCGCCAATGACGGCATTCCGCGCTGGTGAGTTCTTCCCGCGTACTCCCGCATTTGCGAAGTTGCCTCCGCCGTTTCGCCCACCAAGGCCATGCGGGTCACCCACTTAGTGCAGGTGCAGCCATACCATCCCGGTACCACCAGTCGCACTGGCGCGCCGTGGTCGGCGGTCAGCGGTGATTCATTCATTTCCGTGGCCAGGAATGCTTGCGCCCTTTGCAGCTCTTCTAAAGAAAGAATCCAGCTCGCGCCGGGGACAGAGGTCACCGATTTTGTCGCGTACTGATCGAATCCAGTAATTAACACCCGCGAGCGCTGGCGTTTCGCGCCAGGATTGTCCAGAATCTCCGCGACTGGCACGCCCGTCCAACTGGCCACGCTGATCAGTCCGAAATGGGCTAACGGGACATTCCCAGCGCATTCCATCAGGTGCAAACCCACTGGCTTCGCCGCTTTTCTCAAGTATTCAAGCGTGAGAGTTCGCGGTTTTTCCGAGAATCCCTCGACTCGCACCTGCCATGATTTGATATCAGGCAAGAGCTTCGACACTCGCGTCCGGATATAGAATTTTTCCGTGGCCGTCGCCGCGTCCTGCAAGGAAACGCTTGCCAGATCCGTATACATGCGCCCGTCCAGCTCGTCTCCCAGCACTGTTTGCATAGGCGCCAGCCCTTCGCGCAAAAACTCCACCACCCCCAGCTGCTGGCCGCCCGAAAACGGATCGCCGGACGTGTGCTGCGGCGAGCCAAGGCTCGGCATTGGCCAAACCACCTGCTCAAATCCCGCCAGCAGTGCGCCGCTGCACATCGCTCCCTTTTTGGCAAAATCCCGCCGCGTCAACATGTACCTTACCTCTGTAAGGGATTTATCCGCCCCAAACCCGTTTACTGCTCGCGTACTATGAGCACCTGATCGGCCTCTATGTTCTTGAGAATTTGGTGCGTACCACTGGGCCAAAATAACTCAAGCTCCTGGACCAGAGCCCGCCGGCCAAGGCCAAAATGAACGCGCACGTCAGAACTGCTGGCATAACCACCCCCGGTGCTAACGGCATTGTATTGGACGCCATCCTCCGTCAACAGACGGATGCGCGTGCCTATGCCGTCGCGGTTGCTTTTCGTTCCTATCGTCCGAATGAGCAGCCAGTGATTGGCGGCCGGACTGACGTTGTGAAGGATTCGCAACGGCCCATCGAGTTCAGTGAGAACCACATCGACGCGGCCATCGTTGTCCAGATCTCCAAAGGCAGCGCCACGGTGCACGCCTCTGCGGCCTAGGGCTGCGCCAGCCCCGGCGGTGACATCAGCAAACTTTTGAGTGCCCAGATTCGCGAAGATAATGTTGGTCTGCGGCACAGTGGCGCGCAGGCTGCCTTCGGCATCCATCACGTGACCGCAAGCGGCGAATAAGTCCTTGCGGCCGTCATTGTTGAAATCATAGATGCCATTGCTCCATCCCGTCTTCGCGAGCGAAGCATGCGCCACGCCGCTGGCGAACGTGATCTCCTCGAAGCCCACCTTTCCCAGATTGCGAAACAGCGGCATGGTCTCGTTGAGCAATGCCGTCTCGAAAATGTCCGGTAGTCCATCATTGTCGATGTCGCGAGCATCTACTCCCATCCCTGAGATGGCTGCACCGTTTTCTGTGAAGGCAACGCCTTTTTCGATTGCGGACTCTTTGAACGTTCCGTTGTGCTGGTTCAGGAACAAGCTGTTCGGAAGCGTATCGTTTGATATAAACAAATCCGGCCAGCCATCGTCGTTGAAGTCGGCTGCGGTTACTGCCATGCCCTTGCCAATGCTCTGGCGAATTCCAGAGGCGCCAGACACATCGGTGAACGTGCCGTCCCTGTTGTTATGGAACAAAGAGTTGGGCACGCCGGCGTAAGCGCGCGGGTAGCAGAAGTCCGGCAAGCCGCCTTTTTCGCAAACCGGCTCGGTCTTCGGATCCCACTGCACGTAATTCACGACCAACAGATCGAGCAATCCGTCGCGATCGTAATCCACCCAAGCTGCTCCCACAGCCCACAACCTTCCGTATTGGGGGTCCGGGCGCGCCAGACCGGCGCGTTCTGTGACGTCGGCAAAGGTTCCGTCTCCATTATTGTGATAGAGGGTGTTGCGGCCCACGCCGGCAACGAAGATGTCCTCAAAGCCGTCGTTATCGTAATCGCCGGTGGCCACGCCGATGTTGAAACCCTGGCCAGCTACGCCAGCCTTTTCCGTCACGTCAGTAAAAGTGCCATCGCCATTGTTGCGAAATAGGCGGTCGGAGTATTGCGGACCCTCTTTCACCAGGCCCGGCATACTCGCACCGTTCACGACGAAGACATCCAGCAGACCATCGTTGTTGTAATCAAAGACAGCGACTCCGCCGCCCATCGTTTGCGGCAAGTACTTGCGTGCAGTGCGCCCCGTGCGAGTGATGAACTGTGGCGCCGGTTTGTCCTCAAAGCGAATTGGAACTACGCCGCTTGTCGGTGCTGCCAGAAGGCCCAGGGCTCCAGCCTGGACCAGTCGGAGACACCTCATTTCGGAGCCCCGGCATTAGCTCTCTGTTGAACAATTTCCTGATAGCGTCGGAGCTGACTAGCGGCCTTTTCATCCTCGCCTAGCCTCTTGTAAGACTGGATGAGCATCTGGTGAGCCGCCTCCATATCCGGTGACCGCCCCACTGCCTGCTCCAGGTATTGCGTCGCTATCCGATAGTCGTTTTTGCGATAAAAGTAGAGCGAGCCAAGCCAGTAGTACGTACTGGCGCGATTCGCATCCAGCTCCAGCGAGCGTTTGAAGTGTTCGAGCGCGCGTTGTGTTCCTTGTTCGGTTTTCATCCAAGCCTGGCCCGCGTAGAAATGGATGCCTGCATCCGCGGGTGCAAGTTTGGCAGCTTGCTCCAGATTGGCGATCGCCTCCGGATAACGCCGCAGTGCCAATTGAATCCTCCCCAACAGAGACAAAACAGCGGGGGATTGCGGATCAAGCGTGGCGGCCTGCCGCTGCATTTCCAGGGCACGCTCCGGATTGGCGGCCTCCAATTCAATATTTCCGGCTTCGACACGCGCCGCCACCGAGTGAGGGAAGTGCGCGACTGCGCGAGCCATCGTTTCCGAGGCGGGACCGGCCATGCCCTCTTTGGCGAACAGATGCGCAAGCCGGAAGTAATGGCTCTCAGTATCCGGATCGAGGTCTATAGCGGCTTGGAAGGCCCGGGCAGCCCTGCTTGCGTCCTTCGCCAGCTCATAGCACTGTCCCAAACGTGAGAACCACAGGCTCCCGCTGCTGGTTTGGGAGGGCGCGAGAGCCATCACCAGTTCGAACTCTTTGTTTGTCACTTCTCGAAATGCGGAGCTGGCCAGCCAGCAGGCGGCTTGCTCGTGTAAAGCGAGGTTGGCAGGTGCCAAGTTCTCAATTTGGCGTTGTGCATCGGCAGCGCCTTTCGGATCGTCTTCGCCAACGCCACAGCGCATCAGGTAAGCCCAAGCTGCCGGCTCAGTGGGCGAAATGACAACGTACCGCGCAAACAGCGATCTGGCAGATGCAAAATCCCCCTCGTCAGCCATCAGCCGCCCCAGCCCGAACAATGCTTCCTTGTTGTGGGGATCGCGCTCTAGCACCTGGCTCAACTGGCGCTTCGCCACCTCACGCCCGGGCTGTTCGTTCTGTGCGGGGCCAAGTTGCGGCTGAGAGTAAGAATTTGTGGCAACAAGGCAAGCCACCGCCAGCGCCAATACTACACGGAGCTTCATTCAAGCCCTCCCACCCATTCCAAACGTCGTCCAGTGTACTGCCGTGCGCCATGCCCGTCCAAGCGGCCGGTCCTACGCTTGAACCTTCCTCCGCGAGACCACATACCGGTGTGCGCTATGAACCTTGCGTCGTGACGAGAAACAGTTCCGTCTCAATCAGTACCGGATAAAATTGATTTCGCTTTATCTAAAGTTTATCTCAGGTGCTTCTAACTTTATGCTTGACAAACGGTTCCAGTGGTTATTCAATACGCGCAAATGGGGTGGCTTCGCCTGTGATCCCCGGCGCAGCTGAGGTGACGAAATCCTAAATCGTCGAGAGATACGGGGCCCTGTGGTGGTTTGCAAAATTCTAAATCAGTTTTTCAAATTCAGGGGGTGTAGTGTGAGAAAGGGAACTTTCTTGGCTTGTCTTGCTGCGTGCCTCATGATTCTTGCGGCGAGCAGTGTGGCGTGGTCTCAAACCGTGCAGGGCGTCATCACCGGCACGATCACGGACCCGACGGGCGCGGTAGTGCCAAACGCGACTGTGACGATTACGAATGCGGGAACGAACATCTCGCAGACGACTACGACCGGATCAGACGGTTCTTACCGGTTCTCGCTCGTGCCGCCCGGGACGTACGCCATTGAGATTAAGGCCGCCAATTTTGGCGGAGTTAGAGTTTCGGGAGTCGTCGTCGAGGCAAGTCAAACGATTGCCATTAACCGCCAGCTGGAATTGGCCAAAACCTCGCAACTGGTGGAAGTGACCGCCGAAGTTCCGCTGGTGCAGACCGCGACTTCCGATCTCGCATACGAAGTGGACAGCTCCACTATCCAGCATGCGGCGCTGGTCGACCGCGACATTTTTGACGTCCTCCCGTTTATGGCGCCCTCAGTGAGCCCGGGGCTGGATATGTCGCCGACGTCCGGCGGCGCCAGGGAAGCCGGCACCTCGTACATGCTCAACGGCGCGGAAGACAATAACAACTTCAGCGCGGGCGCTATCAACATCAATCCGCCGCTCGAATCCGTCGAGGATTTTACCCTCCTTACCAACAATATGGGCGCTCAATACGGCCGTGGCGCAGGGGCCCTCGTCAGCGCCAATCAGAAGTCCGGCTCGAACAAATTTCACGGCGTGCTCTATGAACAAAACCGCAATGCTACTCTCAACGCCAATGACTTTTTCTATAATCGAGACCTAAATAACAGCAAAGGGACGCCGGAACAACTCCCGAATAGACCGAAGTACATCAAGAATCAGTTTGGCGGGGTGGTCGGTGGACCTATTAAGAAGGACAAGACTTTCTTCTTCTTTGCCTACGACCGGTTCAAATTGCTTCAAGGAGTAACCGCAGCCGACAATTTTGCGCCCACTACCGCGGCACTTACATATATGAAGACCAACGGCGGGCCGATTGCCAAGAAATTGCTCGATCCCACGACCGGGTACCCTCCGGCTACCTCAGACGCAAGATGCCCGGCATCGATTGATCCGGGACCGGTATTCATTACGGGTGCCGGTACGCAGGCGAATGGCTTACCCAACGCTGTGGGATGCCTTTCCTTTTCTGACCCGCAAACCACCACGACAGACGCCTACTATGGCCGCGTGGATCACAACTTCCGTAACTCGGACCGCCTCAGTTTTGTGGCCAACATTTCCCGGTTTACTTTCGCGGACAAGTTTGGCGGGGGCGGCCTGCTGGCGAATGGTGGCAACATTCCCTCAACGACCATCCAGAACCAGCACAATCTGGCGTTCATCGAAACGCACACCTTCAGCCCGCGCGTTCAGAACGAAGTAAATCTCTCTCACAACCGGTTCTTCAACCCATCCATCGAAGGCGATCCGGCCAAGCAAACCGCTCCGAATGTCTTCATCGACAATCAGTCGGTTGGCGGCCTGAGTTATCAGCTTGGCCCCTTCGAAGGCGGCCAAGTTATTGCCTTCACTGAGGACCGCTGGGCGTTGCAGGACAATTTGCTCTGGACCGTGGGACGCCACGCCCTGAAAATCGGTGGTGGCAGCAACTATGGCATCCTTTACCGCAACTGGGATCTGGGTCTTCCCGGCCAGTATGAGTTTGGGGAGTATGCTAGCCTCGGCGACGGGGTGAGTTCCCCCTGCCCTGTGGGCGCACTAATCACGCCCCTTTGCGACGGGACTCTGCAGCCGGATGGAACGATCGCCAATGTCACCAACGAAAGCAACGCCAATTTCGCTGGGGAATACCCTTATTTTCAGGAAACGTCCGTTGACCCGCGCATTGCCGCTCCCAACAAAGCCAATGCTTACCGTCATTACACCACTCACGATTATTACGCGTTCGCTCAGGATGACTGGAAAGCTACTGCCCGCCTGACTCTCAATCTGGGACTGCGCTGGGATCGCTACGGCGCCCCAAGCGAAGATCACGGGATTGTCTCGCAGTTTCCTAACTTCGGCTGCAATATCACCACCGACGCCGCCTGCATAGCCGCAGCGCGAGTACGGCCAGTCAGCCGGATGTGGAAGACGCAAAACCATGATTTTGCGCCACGCGTCGGTTTTGCCTGGGATCCGTTTGGTAAAGGCAAGATGGCCGTCCGCGGCGGTTATGGAATCTTCTATGACCGCATCTTTGACAATATCTGGTCCAATGGCGCTTGGAATCCGCCCTTCTATGCGTTGATCGACTTCGAGGCGGATCTCGGCGACGCCATCTTCTACTCGAATCCTCCATCCATCGGTGCCGCATACGACCCTGCCGGGCCTTGCGGTCAGATTCCGTACCCTCCGTGCGCTACGGCCCCCGCAGGGAAGCGCGTCTCCGTGCGCACCATGGACTCGAACTTGCATGACTCCTCCGGCCAGAACTTCTACCTGGGTGTGGAGCGCGAGTTCTTCGGCGGCTTGCTCTTGAGTGCAAAATACTCAGGATCGTTGGGGCGTCATTTGCCCATGCTCGAGAATTACAATCGCGTGGACGGCATCGGCTACAATAATACGCTCGCGCCAAACCGTCCTAATCCTGTCTACACTGGCTTTAACTACCGCTCCAATAGCGTCAGCTCTAACTACAACTCCCTCATTGTGGAAGCGCAGAAGCGCATGGGTCATGGCCTGCAGTTCCAGACGGGCTATACTTACTCGAAGCTGCTGGACGTTAACTCCGAACTGTTTGCGGGGTGCTCCACTATCGGCGGCCTCACTGCGCCTTACTATTACATCTCCAATGCCCTCCCGAAACTGAATTATGCCCGGGGTGCAGAAGACCACCGCCACGCTTATAAGTTCAATGTGACCTACGAAATGCCCTTCTTCAAAGCCGAAAAGGGTTTCGTCGGCCACGTTTTGGGCGGTTGGTCCCTCGGGAGCTTCCTCCAGTTCTATTCGGGCCATCCTGTTGATGTTATCGATGGCCGGACTCGATTCCGCGCCCGGGGTGCCGGTAATGCGCTGATTCGGGACGCGAATGGCATTCCCATCAATCTCGGTGGTGATTACAACTTGGATGGAGTAACCAATGACCACCCTATATTTATTGGCTCGAACCTGAACTCTGTCTATAGTGGCGCCAATCCCGCCGATGGCATCTTTACGGATAACAACATCATGGGGTGCGGCGCGTCGTGGATTCCCGCGACCGTCACTGACATTGCTGCTTGCAATGTCAGATTCGGAGTCCCCGGCGCTTGCGTCGCCGCGAATCCCCCCACATCCGCGTGCCCTGTTACCTCCGTCGGCACGCCGAACAGCCTGTTTGTAACTCCGGGCTATCCCTCGTCGGGCCCAGGGTTCGAGCGCTTTGGCACCCTTGGCCGAAACGTCTTCCACGGGCCGAGACTGGTCAATATGGACTTGGGCGTCCATAAAACGTTCAAGCTAACAGAAACCGCTAACCTTCGTTTCAGCGCGGAGGCACAAAACCTTGCTAACCATCCCAACTTCGATGGCGTTCAAGGTAACTTGGCCAGCGGCCGTTTTGGCCAAGCAGAGCTTCTTGTTGGAACGCGGTCACGCATTATGTCCCTTAGCTTGCGGCTGGCCTTCTAACCTTCTTCCGCGGTTCGCAAGGACTGCGCTTTTAACTTTGGGTAGCATCGACGGGGAGAGTCCATCGGACTCTCCCCGCTTTCTTTTTGGTTCGGAATAAGAGACGCAGCGGCAAGAACTTAAAACTGAGAATGAAAACCGCTCAGCGGCCGTTGGAGTAGTACTTCACGTCGACGGAGTCGTACATGGTGGCGGTGGCGGCGTGCATTTTTTCGTACGCGGTGATTTCCGGCTCATGCTGCATTGTCGTGCCGATGTCGTCGAGGCCCTTCAGCAAAACTTCCTTGCGTGACGGCGCGATTTCAAATTTGAACATGAGGCCGTGCTTGTCGGCGATGGTCTGATTAGGAAGATTGACGGTCAGCGAGTAGCCTTCTTCTTTTTCGGTACGCTTGAAGAGTTCTTCGACCTGTTCTTCGCTGAGCGTGGCGGGCAGAATGCCGTTCTTGAAACAATTGTTGTAAAAAATGTCGGCGTAGCTCGGCGCGATGACCACGCGAAATCCATAGTCCTTCACGCCCCAAGGGGCGTGCTCCCGGCTGGAGCCGCAGCCAAAATTGGCGCGGGCGAGCAAAACGGACGCCCCTTTGTAGCGCGGAAAATTCAGCACAAATTCCGGATTCGGTTTCTCGCCGGGCAAATAGCGCCAATCGTAAAAAAGTATTCGCCCAAATCCTTCGCGCGTCAGCGCCTTTAGAAATTGCTTCGGCACCATCTGATCGGTGTCCACATTGACGCGGTCGAGCGGCATCACCATGCCGGTGTGCATTGAGAACGGTTGCATAAAATTCAGTCTCCCAAAACTTGAAATCTCTCAATCTCGCCAAACGGAGTCCAATACGCCGCGCCCTTGTCTCTCTTTCCATCGGTACGATTCGTGGATATCAAGATGTAGGTAATCCCGCAGCACGGCTCGGGACTGGCACAAACGGTCAGCTCATGCAGCTGGATTTCCAGCGATTCTCCGTCTGCAAGCTCGACGCGCATGCGCTTGCCTACGTGTTCTTGGTTCAGTCCGCGCGTGTCCACCGGCATTGACGATTCCACTCTACTCGACAGATGCCACGTCGAGTTCGCGAATGTCGACGAAATGCCCCGCGATCGCCGCGGCAGCAGCCATCACCGGGCTGACCAGGTGCGTGCGGCTGTCTTTGCCTTGTCGGCCTTCGAAATTGCGGTTCGATGTGCTGGCGCTGCGTTCGTGCGGCGGCAAGACGTCGGCGTTCATCCCGATGCACATGCTGCAGCCGGCGTCGCGCCATTCGAAACCAGCGGCGGTAAAAATCTTGTCGAGCCCTTCTTTTTCGGCTTGCGTCTTGATGCCGCGCGAGCCAGGCACAATCAACGCCTGCTTGATGTTTTTTGCCACGTGTTTGCCTGCCACAAAATGCGCCGCGGCGCGCAGATCATCGAGGCGCGAATTGGTGCACGAGCCGATGAACACGCGATCCACCGGAATATCAACGATAGGCGTGCCGGCTTTGAGGCCCATGTATTTGAGCGCGCTCTCTGTGGCTTTCTGGTCGTTGAGATCCTTGAAGTCGTGCGGGTCGGGCACGCGCGCGGTGACGCTGGTGACCATGCCGGGATTCGTGCCCCAGGTGACCTGCGGAGCGATCTGCTCGGCTTGCAGCTCGACCTTCATGTCAAAGTGGGCGCCGCCATCGCTCTTGAGCAGTTTCCAGCGCTCGACAGCTTCCTGGAACGCTTTGCCGCGCGGCACAAACGGCCGGCCTTCCAGATACGCAAACGTAGTGTCATCCGGCGCGATCATTCCCGCGCGCGCGCCGCCTTCGATAGTCATGTTGCAAACGGTCATGCGCCCGTCCATCGAAAGGGAGCGAATGGCTTCGCCGCCGTATTCCGCGACGTGGCCGTTGCCGCCGGCAATGCCGGTTTTTCCGATAATCGCCAGAATCAAGTCCTTCGCGGTGACGCCCTTGGGCCGCTTGCCGTGCACCAGAATGTGCAATGTTTTCGAGCGAGACTGAACCAGACACTGTGTCGCAAGCACGTGCTCGACTTCGCTCGTGCCGATACCGAAAGCCAGCGTGCCAAACGCGCCGTGCGTTGAGGTGTGGCTGTCGCCGCAGACAAGGGTCTGCCCCGGCTGCGTGATGCCGAGTTCTGGCCCGATGATGTGCACGATGCCCTGGTTCTTGCTGTTCATGTCGAACAAGCGCACGCCGGATTCGCGGCAGTTTTTCTCCAGCGCATCGAACTGGAGCTTGGCGTCGTTGTCGAGGATGGGCAGCGTGCGGTCGGTCGTGGAGACGGAATGGTCCATCACCGCGAAAGTGAGATCGGGGCGGCGGACTTTGCGGCCCTCCGCGCGGAGCCCAGCGAAAGCCTGCGGCGAAGTGCCTTCATGGATTAGATGACGGTCAATATAGATAATCGAGGGCTGGCCGGGATCTTCGCGAACCACGTGGGCGTCCCAGATTTTTTGATAGAGCGTTTTAGGTGTCATGGGAGTTCCATTGAATTCTAGCACTCCTGCCGTGGGAGGCAAACGGAGGACGAAGGGTTGGAAGGTGTTCGGAGGCGTGATAGAAGTAGGCAGTGGGCGGAGGGGCGCGACGTGAAACAGGGCAAAGTGAAGTGGGGAGTGCTCGGGGCGGCGTCCATTGCAACAAGGAAAGTAATTCCCGGGATGCAGCAGGGAGAATGGAGCGACATTGCAGCGATTGCCTCGCGAGATTTGAAGAAGGCGAAAGATGCGGCGAAGAAGCTGGGAATAGCCAAGGCGTACGGATCATACGAAGAGCTTTTGGCGGATGAGGAGATCGAGGCGGTTTATAACCCGTTGCCGAATCATTTGCACGTGCCGTGGTCCATCAAAGCGGCGGAGGCAGGGAAGCACGTGCT
>WNFE01004597.1_pt1 | contig 14251 bp, 18 predicted proteins | sample 5400451 | NCBI WGS metagenome assembly WNFE01 (sample SAMN13153344, study PRJNA577476) | soil metagenome | isolation source: 200 cm saprolite under Douglas fir tree site 2 hole 2 | place: USA:California | collected 2015-04-18 | reverse complement strand
CCTGTAATGCCTGGTGAGTCCAAGATCGTGAAATAAGGCGCTCATGTAAAGTAACTCCGGATCGTACTTCAGGTTCTCCTGACGGCCGAGCAGTGATCCAAAGAGGAAAACGCGGTGCGAATGGTTCCACAGCAGCGGGTTGCCGTATTCGCGAAGTGCATCCGCTGCTTCGGTGCTCAGTTTGCTATCGGGAATGGCAATCCCTGCAATACTCTTTGTCATGATGATGTGCTCCTTGCGACTTCTTGACTGCTTGTTCTGTTCCAACACAGAGATAAAAAGGTTTCCTTCCCGAGGGCATTTCCTCACGCAAAGGCCCACCGTGCAAGATTGCGGGCCACACCTCAGGTGATGCACCTCGTCCTTGCTAGTTCTACTATCTACTATAAGGAGGAAGCGTCATGAAAGCGTCATGAGCTTCGTCATGGGCAGTGGCTGAAGCTCTGAGCTGGAGAGGAGCAAGAACGCGGCTCCGCAGGAAGCACACAGGCCAGCCCGTACCGCGACAGAGCAACGTGTGGACTCGATCACGAGTGTCGGCATGAGGAGTTGATCTTCTGAACTCGCCTTGTCAAGAAGTTCAGCTCAGTTTCCTCTCTTTTTGCAGTTAGGAAGCGCGATGTCTGTGTCAGACAGAGAATAGGCTTCACGGCAAAGAGGTTCGGGCTCTCTCTATCTCTTCTAAATGATATACTGAAACGCATGAGACGCTATTAAGGAGGATTTAGCATGGCTTTCAACTTGAAAAACCGGCATTTTCTGAAGCTGGACGACTTCACGCCAGAAGAGATCGGCTTTCTACTGGACCTCTCCGCCGAGCTGAAAGCGGCTAAATACGCGGGCAGGGATGTACCACGATTGAGCGGTAAGCAGATCGTTCTCATCTTTGAGAAGGACTCGACGCGCACTCGCAGCAGTTTCGAGGTAGCAGCTTACGACCAGGGGGCCCACGTCACCTACATAGGCCCGAGCGGTTCGCACATCGGGTCCACCGAGACTATCAAGGATACTGCACGCGTGCTGGGCCGGATGTATGACGGCATCGAGTTTCGCGGCTATGCTCACGCGGATGCGGAAGAACTGGCCCGCTATGCCGGCGTACCCGTGTGGAATGGGCTCACCAATGAAGCCCATCCGACCCAGATCCTGGGGGATTTTCTCACTATGCAAGAGCATGTGGACAAACCTCTGGAAGCAGTCTCGTTCTGCTTCCTGGGCAATGTCGGCTACAATATAGGGGATTCGCTCATGATCGGCGCTGCGAAGATGGGTATGGACATCCGCCTGGCAGGCCCCAGGTCATCCTGGCCCAAGCCAGAACGGGTGGACCAGGTGCTCGCGGTCGCCAGGGAGACCGGGGCCAGGATGACTTTGACCGAGGATGCCATGGCAGCGGTCAAGGGGTGCGACTTCCTGTACACAGACATCTGGGTCTCGATGGGCGAATCGCCCGATCTATGGGGAGAGCGCATCAAGCAGATGCTGCCCTACCAGGTGAACAGTAAGCTTATGGATGCAACCGGCAATCCCGACACCAGGTTTATGCACTGCCTGCCCTCCCTGCACAATACGGGCGCCCAGGTGGGCAAGCAGCTCTACGAAAAGTATGGCCTGGACGCGTTGGAGGTGACCGACGAAGTGTTCGAGTCCAAAGCCTCCATCGTCTTCGACCAGGCAGAGAATCGGCTGCACACCATCAAGGCCGTGCTGGTCGCGACGCTGGGAGGCTAGGGCTGTGCGACTTTATCCGTCATCTCCCTGAAGCAGCTTTCGAGGCCGTATCAGGTAGATGAGCATGAAAATGCACTATAAAGTGCGGTATATTTTTTGCCGATGGTGTGATATGATAGCATTGTGAGGAAGAATAAGTGTGAGAAACAAAGAGGACACTATGCAAGAGTATCGAGTAACGTCCTATCAAGGCAATTATGAGCAGGAAATTTCGCAGCGCACGCAACACCTCGTTGATTCTTTGAAAGATCTGTGGATTCGGCCTCATAAACCGTCTCATGAGGAACTGAATCGTATTCTTGAATTTGTTATTCACCTTCCCGATCCGTACCGTGCAGCAGCTATAACGACTATCGCTGAGAACCTGGTTAGCAATATTGGATTACATTATCTTGACATCCTGGCAACATTTCGAGAGAAAGCTGGACAAGAGGGCATTGATACGGAAGAGCAGGAAGCGACGCTGGTTGATAGTATGACAGAGTTGTTTCCCTTGCTCATGGGCCTCAGCAAAAGGATTGAGATTCAGTCATTGGATGATCTTGCTACCCTCAGCGCTATCACAATTGGACTCTACGGACTAAGCCATGCTGAATCTGCTGAGCAGGCTCAACGCTGGATTTATTCACTGCCAAAGGTGTATATGCGTCAGCTCGCCCAGGAACACATGTTTGCACATCCCCAAATGCACTTTACGGTGACGGTTCGTGCTGTGGCTGTGCCGTTCATAATGGGACAGTCGCAGGTAACATTTCCATTCGTTCCCTCAGCTTCACAACCCGTGGTAGAACGTCCACATATAACTATAAGCATTGGTTCACAGCCAACACGCATTATAGACTCAAATATGCCGGATTCGTCAACAACATTAGTCGCATAATGGTAGGAAGATCGAGGTAGTGGTATGCCTTCTGAGCAAGAGGAGTCACCCGGCAGTAGTGAAAGTGCTAACGCATCAGGGAGCCAGCCCACTGCACTCCCTCTATTTGCAGTCCAGCCGCAAAATATTATTCCCGTGGAGATTATAGCAAAACGTTTTCTCACCACAACGACAGGCTCCGCCGTACCTCCGCCTGAGCAGTTTACTCCACCAAATGTCCAGCTCGCTATTGAAGAGCCGACCATTCAATCTGAAAGCCAATAGGTTTTGTGACTTTTGATGATGAGAAGCCTATCAGACGCAAGATTGCGCGTCTCCATTCATCGCCAGTACTCAACGCCTATGGTCTGGATAGCCTGGGACTACTGCGAAACAGTCCATTTTGATAAAGGTGAGCGCTTTGCAGCCGCACTGCAAGCGATACTGGTCACGTGAACGCGTCGGACGTATGGAGTGAGTTCGTGGACCAGATCTACTAAGTGTCGAGATGGCTGTGTTGTGTAGGGAGGGCAGGCCCGGCGCCGCCGGGCCTGCCCTCCCTACACAACACAGCCATCTCGACACTTCCCTATGGCTTAATGTTTCGTAATCTTTATGAAGATGATCGTCAGCTCGAACAAACAGGACATCGCTACCCCCAGGATGATCGGGCTGTAGATATCAGCGCCGGGTGTCAGGAATGTTGCCGCGATCCACATACCGATATGCGCGGTCGGCCTTCTCCTGGTAAGTGTCTGTGAAGTCACCAGGCCGATCTGTGCGAGAAAGGTGAGCACTAGCGGAATTTCAAAGACGATGCCAAATGCCAGCAGGAAAAACGCAACGAACGTGAAGTAGCTATCCGCCGTCACCAGTTCGGCAAAGCTGCTGGATGCAAAGTTCACTAACCACTGCACCGGGTATTGCAGTACGATGAAGCCGAGTGCAATGCCGGCAATGAACAGAACGATGCCAATAAAGATGAAAGGAACGGCATTCTTCTTTTCTCTCTCAAATAGTCCCGGGGAAATAAACGCCCAGACCTGGTAGAGAATAAACGGCAGTGCAATCAGGAAACCTACGGCAAACGAGAGCTTGAGGAAAACAGTAAAACCTTCCGCCAAACCAGTCACAATAAGCTTACCATGCGTAAGTACATCCGCAGTTTTTGGCAGCGGGTACGTCAGGAAGTACATGATCTGCGTCCGGAAGATGAAGGCGACAATACCTCCAATTACAATAGCGATCAACGATTTGAGGATACGCCAGCGTAACTCTTCCAGGTGTTCCACCAGGGTCATGGAGGACTCTTCAGCCTCTTCCTCAAGTGTTCCGTAGTCATCGGCTGTTGCCATAGGATCCTGCTGATTTATATTTCTGGTTGCCATATCTTCCTCAAAAAGGCGGGGTTGTGATCCCTGCCTCTATTGCCTCTAACTGCAACCACCATTAGTCAATCTTTGTTTCAGCGTTGCTAGTTTCGCTCGAAGTCGCTTTGAGGTTGATCTCGCTTTCAGTAGCTTTAGCGCCAACCTTGCTCATATCCTGGGCGCTTACCGGCAGCTTGTTTTCTTCTTCATGCTCATCTTTGGGAGCGGACAACTCTCTCATACCTTTTTGAAACTCTTTGATACTTTTGCCAATGGCTGAACCCATCTCTGGTAGCTTCTTAGGACCAAAGATCAGCAGCGCGATTACGAGAATGACAATCAGGTCAAGTCCATGAAATCCGGGTACCATGGTAGTGTCCTTTCTTGGGTAGTTGTATGTCTCTGATTTACAGGCTTCTTGTTTACTAAACGATACTACGTAAAAAGATCAACGACAGATGATGGATCTCCATCCTTTAGGGTGATTGACGAGGGCCGGCCGATACATCGCGCCCTACGGTTCACCCGGAAGGATATAGACCCTGATAGCACTCTTCACATCAGGAGTACGCGGGTTTGGTAACATCCTGGCCTATCAACGCTGATTCAAGCAACCTTACACCCTCCAGGGCGATGCTTAAGCCGCCCAGCCCTGCTGTACCGATAGCCACCAGTCGAACAGCGTGCCGGCGACTCACGCGCCGTTCTCTCAAGTGAGAAGCAACCTGTTGCCTTTCGACCAGTTCTGCTGCCTCGCGGCGTACCGAGGCGACTAGTTTATCCTCTAAACCGATGGGCGCTTGTGCCATGCTACCGTAGTGGCGCAACAACAGGGTCTCGATTGAATCGTTCCGCATAGGTCCTCCGTAAGGATGAGGGTTAAGATGCAGCAGTCGAAGTTCGGCTCTCAACTCGCTCTATATTATTATGATGCTTGGCAGAGTGTTTTTGTGACATGCTTGTATCAATTGTGGTCTCCGCGTTGTCAACGATCGCTTCACCATTCTCGAGGGCGTAAAAATGCTGGAATTGTTTGCGCGCCCGCCTCAATCGCTGGCGAACTGCCGCCTCCTCAATATCCAGCATCTCTGCGATTTCACTTGTGGAGAACTGGCCAATCACTGAAAACAGCAGGCACAGTCGCAGTGGTTCGGTGAGCCGTGCCAACGTCCTCTGTACGGCATCCTGCTCAGCCACAAACGTTTCCAGGTCGATTCCCTCAGTCGCTCCATACCCTGCTGGTTGAACAGGTGCAGCACGTTCGTTCAGTACATCTGTGTTGATCTGCTGGACTCTACCCTCGAACTCTGCCGATTCCTCCTTCTGCATGCGTGAGAAAGGAATGAATCGAAAAATGCTGCGCCTGCGACGCTGCATACGCACGGTGTTCAGGGCAATTTGTAGCAACCAGGCTTTTGCGCGGAACTGCGAGCCGCTTTTAGCGCGGGCAGCGTCTATTGATTTCAATGCCTGGTGAAAGGTATCCTGCGCCAGGTCCTGGCTTTCTTCCCAATCTCCGGTTAAGCCATAAATCGTCTGGAAGACCAGTTTGCCATATTCATGAATGAGCGCTTCTACCGCTTGAGCGGCAGGCATCGTATCCACAAACAAACCTTCGTTCGCGTCTCAATAATGCACGACATCAATGGAGATACAATAATCTGGAGAAATATAACATGCCCATGAATGAAACAACTAGAAACAAAATCAGGAGTAATGTACTCAAGCAATCAGGCGACTGCGGCCAGGTCTTAGATATACCTGGCCACATCATACCATATTACTATAGGGGCGACCCTTGCGGTTTTTCTGATCCCTGTAGTCGCCCTCATCTCTGTAGTTACCCCATCTCTAACGTGTTTTATTATGCTTCACGCTTCTGCGTTTATCGTAGGTGTTCTTCTATGTAATCGTCGGCCTCTTGAACCGTCGTGATCTTCTCTGCGTCCTCGTCAGAAATCTGAAGCTTAAACTCCTCTTCCAGGGACATTATAAGCTCAACCAGGTCAAGAGAATCGGCGTTGAGATCCTCAACGAAAGAAGCGCTGGGAACGACCTCGCTTTCATCTACGCCGAGTTGATCGACAATAATCTTTCTGAGCCGTTCGGAAACTGTTGCCACTATTTCACCTCGCTTTCAGCTATAGGGGTGGGCTGTTGTTGCGCCCGGTTAAATATTGTACCCAGGACGCCATTAATAAATCGGCTGGAAGTATTGCTGCCAAAAAGTTTGGCAAGTTCCACCGCTTCGTTAATAGCAGCCTTTGCTGGTACCGTATTATTAAACAGAATTTCGTAGATTGCAAGTCTGAGAATGTTTTTATCGATGCGGGCCATTTGTTGTAAAGGCCATTCCTGCGCCGCACTCTGAATGTGCGCGTCAATTTCAGCAAGATGGTTACATACGCCTGTTACTAGCTCTCTTGCATATTCAATGACTTTCGGCTGCAGATGGCGATCTTCTGCATGGCGCTGCAAGACCTCTTCGGGTGGGTGTTGAGCTGTGTCATATTCGTAGAGCGTTTGCAATGCGATCATCCGCGCTTGTCTGCGTATCCCTATTGGCATACTTTCCTCGAGTGGTCGCCTGTTTCCGGCTTCCTGACTGCAATTTTGGTTAATATTTTACTTCAATTATTGTAACTGCACGATGTGCTGTATGAATATCCAACTCAGGCAACATCCTGAATATAAACATTCACTTCACGTACCTGCATGCCGACCATTTCTTCGATGGCTGATGCCACTTCTTCCTGGATCGCTGTACCAACATCAACAATACTAACGCCTGAAGCGACTACAATATACAGGTCGGCAGAGACAGTATTTTCTTTGATCGTCAAGGATACACCGTTTTTGGGTAGTTCGCGCCCAAGCAAGCGTGACCATTGATCGTTGACCTGAGCCATACGGACAAAGCCAGGAATCTGCGATGCTGCATTAACCACGATGGTTATAAGCACCTGGCGGGCCACACGTACAACTCCTAGCGATTCTGTAACCATTTGTTTTCCCCGAATGCGCTTGATCTTATAAGCAAGGATAGGCGTTTCTCAGCGTTCTTGTCAAGTACACTATCCCAATCCTCCCTACATTTCCATGAAAGACAGCTCTCGCTCGGGTGCGATGGTCTATTGATTATACCCCAACCACAAGTCCCATTTCACGAATTGTAACAACTGCTTTTTCGATATCCGTCCTGTTACTCACATTCATGGTCGTAACGCCTTTCGCTATACGTTTTACCATTCCTGTTAAGGCTTGACCAGGACCAATTTCGACAAAGGTCGTCACTCCTGCATTCACCAGGTATTCAATTATACGAATCCACTGTACCGAAGTAGCAATCTGTTGCGCCAGTTCTTCACGAATCGCCTGCACGTCAGTAAGTGGCTTTGCATCAATATTGCCAATGACTGGAATGGCTGCTTCGTGTACATCGGTGCCCTCGATAGCCAGAGCCAGTCCTGCTGCCGCAGGCTGCATAACGGGCGAATGAAAGGCTCCACTCACAGGCAATGGAATCACTCGCTTTGCTCCACGCGCCTTAGCCAATTCCATAGCCAGGTTTAGCGCCCCCTGTTCACCCGAAATGACAATTTGCCCCGGCGCATTGAAATTCGCAATGGTTACCTGCCCCTTGCCAGGATGGGCATCCCTGGCGAGATTGGCGGTCGATTGAACTGTTGCCTCACGACAGATCTTTTGCAAAGTCTCAGCATCCATGCCAATTACAGCGGCCATTCCTCCGGGACACACGGTTCCCTCGTGATGCATCAAGCGGCCGCGTTCCCGCACCAACCGCACTGCATCTTCCAGATGTAATGTAGCAGAAGCTACGAGGGCAGCGTATTCTCCAACGCTATGTCCGGCGGTATAGCTTGGAACGAGTGGTGATGACCAGGAAGAGGTGGATTCGCTGAAGGCTTCTTGTAATGCAGCCAGTAATGCAAGGCTGACAGTCACAATCGCAGGTTGGGCGTTGATCGTCTCGCGTAAAACATTCTCGGGACCTTGAAAGCAAAGATTGCTTAGCCCTATTCCTAAAGCCTCATCTACGCTTTCAAAGACTCGTCGAGCTGCAGGAGATGCCTCAAAAATATCGGCGCCCATGCCGACGGCCTGGCTGCCCTGTCCAGGGAAAAGAAAGGCGACTTGTGTCGTCATGACTGTACACTCTTGTGTGAAAAGGAGGCAGGAAAATCATTCCCGCCTCCTATGCAAATTATTTCTTCCTTGTTTTTGGGAAAAAGATCTGGCGTCCGCGATAATACCCACAGTTTGGACAGGCATGGTGTGCGAGGCGAGGCCTCCTGCAATGTGGACATGCCACTAACTGCGGTAAGGTCAGGTGATGATGCGATCGCCTTTCACCCTGGCGGGCGCGCGAAGTACGTTGTTTTGGTAATGCTCCCATAAGATTATCCTCCTCTTCCGTCCAGGCCAGGACTACTCAGGCCTCTACATTTCGTTTTGCAGTAATTGTTTAAGTACACTTAGTCGTGCATCAACTTCTGGCTTGCATTCACACGAACCGAGATTTAAATCTTGACCACACTGCGGACATAATCCCTTACAGTCCTCCCGGCAAATCGTCACCATTGGCAGCGCAAGCAGCACATTTTGCCGTACCGCCTCGGTAAGATCAACCTCGTGGTGAGCATCGATGGGGAAGATTTCATCCTCATCGAAAGGGTCCAGCGGCATGCCACTGATCACGTCAACAGTCGGATAGAACTGCTCTTCAAAGTCCACATGCATTGGCTGCTCGAATGTCTTCAAGCAGCGATTACATGAGAGTTCAAGCGTGAGTTCCACCCATCCATCCACCAGCAATCCCTGGTTTGTGCGCCGCATGCGCACATGCCCATCAATTGGGCCAATCACCTCGATATCGTCATCAAGCTGAATATCTTCTTCGTGGAAATCATTGACCAATGAAGTCCCAACAGGGGCTTTCATTAGCTGCGCCACATTAAAAATCATACTTTCCATCTTCATCTTCCTTTGATTGACTTCAAATGATTCAATCGTACTAAAGACAATTTCGAATAAATAAACTATGGCCGTGGCGAAGCCATAGATGATATCCTGCTCTGGCGCTTGCTCATTATAGGATAGGGGATAAAAGGTGTCAAGCCCACCTATTCCTTCTTCATGGAGTCCTGCTGATACATCGGCCCTCCCATGGTATCAACAGCCAGCGAAGCTCTCCTTGGAACAGGCCGGGCTATTGGTTGACTAACCTGTGGATCTTCCTCGTATGCCTCTTCCTCGCTCTCTTCTTCCCCTTCAGGGAGTTCTTCCAGGCTGGCCAGTCCTTTTTCAATACTCAATATGGAGCGACCAACTTCCATCTCGATGTTGGCAAGATGATCTCTGAGGGCACGTAGTGTTTCCGTAACATAAGCATCGGCCTCAACTTTGAGTTGCTCGGCTCTCTCATCTGCCAAACGAAGTATTTCCTGGGAACGTCCTTCCGCAATACGCAGCAGACCTTCGCGATGAAGTGTACGCTCGGACTCTTCACGCGCTCGTGTCATTAGTTTGTTTGCATCCGCTTGTGCCTGGGCCAGGATCCGCTCTTTATCCTGAATAATCCGTCGTGCCTGCTGGATTTCATCGGGAATGGATGTCCGCATCTGGTCAATAATACTGAGAATATCCGCTTCTTTCACCATGATCTGGTTAACAAGGGGCATCCTACGGCTACTCGCAATCAGATTCTCCAGGCGATCTACAAGATAGAGTATATCTATATCCACGCCTTTTCTCCGTTCCCAAGTTCGCTCACCCGGTCGCTAATGGTCCAGGCAGCTTCAACGCACTACAGCCCGAGTTTTTTATGCAGTGCTCGCACTACCGTAGGAGGCAGCATATCTGTCACGTTTCCTCCCAGGTGCGCGACTTCTTTGAGTAAGGAAGAGCTGACAAAGAGCTGTTCTAGATTGGTTAGCAAACAAATAGTTTCTATCTCTGGCGCTAACTTGCGATTCATCAATCCCTGCTGGAACTCTGCCTCAAAGTCATTCGGGGAGCGTAGTCCCTTGATTATAGCCTGCCCACCGACTGAACGGACATACTCCACCAGGAGTTCGGTGAACTTGTCTACCTGTATATTTGCAAGCTCTTCAGCGGCAATCACTTCTTGCCAGAGCTGCATCCGCTCTTCAACATTAAAGAGCGGGCGTTTGGAACCGTGCTGCTCGCCGCGCAATATCAAGATGTCCATTTGTAAGTGGATCAAAACTGCCTGGATACACGGCAACACGTTTTTGTCTCTTCTCATTGCTCACGCTCGAAAATCCCCTCTGTGCGGTCGTTGTAGGCTAACAAAGTATCTAGAAACAGCGAATTGCCACCATTAAACCATATTAGCGAGCTTTCTACAATAGTGCAAAGCCGATGGAGATCCATCCTTCGGGGTGGTTTACGAGGGCTGGCCGATAAATCGGCGCTGGCGGCGATAAATCGCGCCCTACGGTTCACCCGAAAGGATATAGATCCAAGCCGATTGCTAGGCAGCAGCCCTGGAGGCCCTCATCCTCCGATAACGTCCTCCGATTATCTCGCCCAGGCTAATGGCCGCGAGTCCGAGTAGAAGATGTATCACCTGAATTATCCAATGGTTGGGGCCGATCAACCATCTAGTTTGGAAGAGACCTACCAATGCAACCAAAAATCCTACTACAAAAGTTGCTAATGCCAGTCCGAAACTACCACCCCGCAAACCTTGCGCAATCCCTATTACCCAGAGCGAGAGCACTACTAAAATTCCTAATACCATATGAACAAGCTGGAGACCATCTGCATTGCCTGTCCAGAACAAGATGCCTAATACCAGCGCTGTCAGTACAGCAACGCGTAATACCATCAATGATATACGTACAACCACGAGTAATCCTCCTAAGACAAAATATTTTATGATGTGGCGGCCTCTGTAGTCGCCACTATATATCTTACGATGCTTTAGTGTTCTCCTGCCAGGGATTATGAGGTTTGCTGCACTGTCTCCTCACGTGCTCGGAAGCACGTCCAGATCATCCCCAAGCGGACGTGCTGGATCAGGCATGCACATACTGAAAGGTGGTTTTCCGCAGATCCCCCATGGCCACCCGTACGGCTTGTGCCAGGGGTGTCTCCTCAAGGAGATCAGGCACGATGATCGACTCACGGGAACGCAGGGTTTCCCAAATCAGTCCCAGGTTCTTGAGTGGAAAACGTAACTGCATCAGTGGTTCTTGCGGGACGGGGTTCCGGTTGTCAAGGAACACGAGATCCACGGCAGGATTCGTAGTTACAGTGAGAATCAGCCTGGCTAGCCAATTGGTGTTGAGACTCATTCGGCCCGAAGGTGACACGCTCTCCGGCGTCGGTCAAATGAGTCTCAACGTCAATCACTGTCACAGGAAGCAAGAGGCTCTGTTCAGACGAGAGAAAACCATCTCCATTGTCGCGCTACCAGCAGTCGTGTTCTACTCCGTTCATGTCGTTGAGAGAGCCGGGACAGACAAACCGTCTCTTCTGCTTTGGCTTTGCCTACAACTTTTTCACCCGCTTGCGATGTGCACCCTATGAGCTTGACTATTTCCAATGCCGCATGGGTAATCCGGCCACGGGTGATTGGAAGGTTGGAAGCGTGCTCATCGCCAGTGAGCCGAGATAGGCCGTACGCAGGTCTGGGCCACCGAAGGCTAGACTCGTGATAAATTGCAGGTTGGGGCCGACTGCCATCACCATATCGTTTGGTTCTGCCGTGCCATTGGCAATTTTCGCCTCGAAGCCTTTGAGGACATCCTCGCGTGGGTCTTCAATGACGACGTGGTAGTCACCGTCGGGAGTGATGATGCCCAGGCCATTGCGTAGTACCAGCGTGACCCACAGGTTGCCCTCGGCGTCGAAGCTGAAGCCATCGATAGCTGCTCCTGTACCGAGATTGTTTGGCCCAAATATTTCTTTGCCGGTCAGGCTCCCATCGGGCTGGACGCGGAAACGCAGCAGATGATTCATGTTGGTTTCTACTACGTACAGATACTCTTCCTGGGCATCGAGGCGAATCTCATTTGTCAGAAAGAGACCATCTGCCACGATACGTGGCCCCTTGTCGTCTATCAGGACGATATAGCCATCAGGGCGTGGTGCCGCCGCCGCAGGCCACCAGTGGTGCTCTCGCGTCATGACCGAAATCCAGAGCCGATTGCGGCTATCAAGGAAGACAAAGTTCGGCGTTGTGATGCTCACACCATCCACCTCTGTCAACAGGTCTTCAACATGCCTATCGGGGTGGAGTTTCTGAACTTTGCCCATACCGAGGTTGGCAACAATGATGGAGCCATCATCGGTCATAGCCAGGCCATTTGGTTCATTGCCGCCCAGACCAGCGATAAATTGCTGTGAACCATCGGGATTGATACGGGTCACACCACCACGACCATCTGATGTCCATAACGTGCCATTGGGCTGAACCAGTACTGATTCGGGGCGTACCAGATCATGACCCGTGTAGGTCAGATCGCTCAGTTCAAGGCGGAACTCTTTGATCGGAACAGTGCTGTTACTCATACGAAATCCTTTCTTCACTGAAAAATAGACTTCTCGCCGCTGCAACATCGCTAACAGCGCAAGCAGTGACAGGCTGCGAGGAAAAAAGTACCGTCCTGCTAGCTGTCAGGAAAGGCATCCCTCTATGGATGCCGCTTCATTGTACAACTTCAGCAGAAAAGTAGACAATGGCTCAACTTCCTACAACTTTTTCATACACCCGTAAAAAGTTGGCTTCAGGCATGAGGGCCTCCTGATCTGGAGCGCGGGATGACCGGCAGTTCCAGATTGCAGGACCAATTGAGGAGTTTGAGCCGGAAATGAATACCCCTTTGTCAGGCAGCTTCGATTGCCTCCGGATCCTCTAGACGGAAGATGCCTCGCTCTTCCTGATAGCTGAAGAGTTCTGCATAGCGTCCCCAATCCACCAGGATATCCAGCTGTTCTTGTGCCCACTCTTCACCCAATTGTGCCTCTAGCGTGCTGAGAAAGTACTCTTCAGGCAGTGTATGACCGGGTGTCGTCTCCAGGGCATGTACAATCTGTCCGAGCAGAGGGACATGAGCCAGCGCCTGCTCACGGAATATCTGCTTTTCCTGCAGCACGTCCGCTTCTGCAAAGTGTTGCCCTTGCGGAGTCAGCACCAGGTCTCCCTCCTGCATCTCGGACAGCGCGAGGAGATCGGTCGCTTCCACCAGTGGAAGCAAATCATCGATCTCCAATTGCAGCGTTCGCCCGATCTGGTAGAGATCTGCTCGATCTCCCTGGGCATGCACCAATTCGATCAGTCCGGTGATATCGCCAATCGAGGCATGCGGCAAGAGCGGAGGGGAGGTCGGAGCTTTGGGCAGTTGGCCCGTTTGGGCACGAGGAGCAACCGTCGGCAAGAGCGCCGAGACCTCTTCATTGGGACTGGTCATGATGCGGTAGATGAGATCGACCAGGGCCGTATGCGCCTCATTCTGGATGATACGCTCTGCTTGGGGAAGCCCAGGCAGTTCCACACGAATGTGCCCCGGATTGGACCCCAGCACGAAAATGCGATCGGCCATACTGACGGCCTCATCGATATTGTGGGTGACCAGCACAATAGCGCGCGTCGGTATGCTGTGCGTGCTCCACAACCCTATCAACTCCTTGCGCAGATTCGCGGCCGTCAGGACGTCCAGCGCGCTAAAGGGTTCATCCATGAAGAGCAATTCTGGCTCGACAACCAGGGCTCGTGCAAAACCCACCCGCTGGCGCATCCCTCCAGAGAGTTCCTTGGGATACGCATCTTCATAGCCATCCAGCCCGATCGTATCGATGGCCGCAAGCGCACGCTTCAGGCGCTGCGTGCGCGAGAGGTCCAGAGCCTGCAAGCCCAGATCCACGTTCTGCAATACCGTGAGCCATGGAAAGAGGGCGAAGGATTGAAACACGATGGCCAGATGGGGATTGGGTCCATATTGGGGTACTGCTCTGCGAAATGTATGAACACATATTCGCTTCCCTGGTCGCCCAGGAACACCGCACGTTAAACGGATGATCCGCTTCCCGTGTGTGGCCGAAGCCCGGCAATGAACCGTTGATAGATGTTGATGGCCGAGTTTTCGTCGCGGTCCATCACCAATCCACAGTTCGGACAGCGATAGGTGCGCTTCCACAGCGGCATCGGCTGAAGCCGTTTGCAGCGGTGGCACCTCTGGCTGGTATAGCTTTCATCGATCACATGCAGCGCTTTCCCAAAGCGTTCACATTTGTACGCCAG
>WNFE01002382.1_pt1 | contig 14261 bp, 12 predicted proteins | sample 5400451 | NCBI WGS metagenome assembly WNFE01 (sample SAMN13153344, study PRJNA577476) | soil metagenome | isolation source: 200 cm saprolite under Douglas fir tree site 2 hole 2 | place: USA:California | collected 2015-04-18 | reverse complement strand
CCAGATCGGCGGGCACGATCCGCGCCAGCACCTTCCAGTGCTCGATCGCGCGATCCTCCTGCCCGAGCGAGTCGTAGATCTGGCCGAGCCAGCGCCGGCCCTTCGGGTCGTCGGGCCGCCGGCGCACGTAGGCCTCCAGTGCCGTCGCCGCCTCGTCCTGCCGGTTGAGGCTGCGCGCGGCGCCGGCCAGCTCTTGCACGGCGTCGGGGTCGGTCGGGCCGAGCGCCACCAGCTTGCGGAGCACCGCGAGCTGGCGCTCGTAGTCGCCCTTCCACCGGTACGTGGTGAGCAGGTGTTTGAGCAGCGGCACGTCGTCCGGTCCCGGCGTCGCGGTGAGCCGCTCCAGCACCCCGGCCGCCGCGGCGGGGTCCTTGTTGGCGTCGTAAGCGCGGGCCAGCTGGAGCAGCAGGTCGCGGCGCCGCGGGATGCGGGCCCGCGCGTACTGCCGGGCGGCGAGATAGGCCCAGCCCAGGTCGCCGCCCCACGGCACCGAGAGCGCGAGCAGCGCGAGGGTGAGCAGCACCCCCAGCCCGAGCTTCCAGCGCTCGATCTTCACCCGAGCCGCACTTCCACGTCCGCGGCCTCCCCGGCGTGCACCGTGAGGTGTCCGTCCGCCCCGGTCCGCGCCCGCTCGCGCCGCGACCCCGCGCGCTCGCGGATCTCCACCGTGATCTCGCGGTCCGCGGGCAGCCCGGCCAGCTCGATCAGCTTCGGGCCCAGCCCCGAGAGCGACACCGCGACGCGCGCGGCCTCGCGGACCCACGCGGTGACCCGGTGGCTCGCCTGCACCAGGTACGGCATCTGGGGCGGCCGGTCGCCGAGCACGATCAGCGCGGGCTCGGGCCCGGCCAGGTGCACGTAGAGCGCGCCCTGGTGGTGGACGAAGCCGAGGACTCCCTGTGAGCGCGCGAGGTCCACCGGCGCGCGGGTGTCGTCGAAGCGGACCGTGCGCAGCGCGCCGTGGTCCCAGACACGCCAGCCCGTGGCGTCGCGGGCGATGCGGGTGGTCCGGAAGCCCTCCACGATGGCGAGGTACTCGCTGGTGAAGAGCCGCGCGAGCGGCTGCCGCCCGACCCATTCGTGCACGTGGCGCAGCGAGGCCAGCGAGGCCACGCGCTCGGCCGAGTAGAAGTGGTAGTAGACGTTGACCGGGGCGACGCGCCGCGGCTTCTCCGTGTTCTCGAACGTCTCGACCACGTGGCGGAAGCCATAGAAGGGGCCGGTCCACAGGTTGGTGTAGAGGTTCTCGTTCGAGGCCGAGGTGTAGGTCTGCCACTGCCGGCCCACCTGGCGCATCAGCGGGGCCACCCGCGTGTAGCTCGGCCACTCCCGATCGCGCATGGTATCGCCGCCGTTGATGTTCGGCACGCCCAGGCGCTCGAGGACGGCGATCGCGGCCTCGCTCACCCGAGTGGACCCGGACCACTGGAAGAGCCGCACCCGCTTGCCCGGCGGCAGGAGCCGCTCCTCGATGTAGCGGATCGAGCCCGCGGTCTCGGTCTCCACCGAGTACGGGATCGCGGGCAGCGGGAAGCTCCGCGTCCGCTTCTCCCAGTCGAGCGGGTGGGTGTAGGAGTGGCTACCCGCCTCCACGTTCGGCAGGCGGTAGATGGCGCGGGCCAGCTCGTGGAACTCGGGTGAGCCGAGGAGCGTCGGCTCCACTTCCGCCGCCACCACCGATACACTGGTGGGCAGCCCGTACCGGCTGAGGATCTCGTCGAGGATGATCTGGCCGCTCGAGACGCCCGGTCGGACCTCCGAGCGGTTGCGCAGGCCGTCCCCATCGATGTGGGAATAGAAGATGCGCCGCCCGCACTGGGTCGTGGTATCGGGCCGCGGCCACTCCTCGACTCCCAGCGCGTCCCGGAAGAACGCGAACGGATCGAGCCGCCATTGGGCGCCCGGCTCGTGCGGGAACTGGACTCGGACGTACTCGGCCGCCGCGAACCCGCCCCACGGGCCGGTCACCACCATGTGGCTGTCGGAGTCCGGCAGGTCGCGCCGGGCCAGCACGAGGTGCGCGCGCGAGTCGAGCCGGCGCGAGACGACCTGCTGGTAGGAGGGCAGGCCGAGCGGAAGAGGCCGCTCGAACTCCACCATCTTCGGGTCCTTGCGGCGCAGCTCGATGACCTGCTGGTTGCCCGTCCAGTTGCCCCGGAACTCGAGCCCGCTCGGCGCGAGGGCGTCGCTGACCACGGCGAGGTCGAGGGTCCGCAAGGTCCGGCGGTCGCGGAGGGCGCCCAGGTACTCCAGGATCACCACCCGGCGCCCGGCTCGCATCTGCGCGCCCAGCCAGCGCAGGTAGTCGAGCGGCGCCGCCATCTCCTCGGTCTGGAACCAGGTGACCACACCGCGGTAACGTGACATGGTCCGCTCGTCGGGCAGCCCGCGGGCGATGTCGTGATACTCGACCATGAGCCCGAGCCAGTTGAGCGGCATCTGCGCCCACCGGTGGATCTCGTTGACGGTGGCGTTCTTGGGATTCTGGCCATCCACGTCGTTGGAAATCTCGGTGGATTTGTAGAGGCCCAGCACGTAGCGCGGCAGCTCCCCCGGCGCGGGTGTGCGCGTGCTGGGGGCCGCCTGCGCTGCGGAGGCCCGCGACCCGGCCGCCCGCAGCGCGAGGGCGCCCGCGGCGGCGGCCGCGCGCCCGAGGAGGGCGCGGCGCGAGAGTTTTCTGATCATGGGCTGGTCATGGGCTGGTCATGGGGCGAGGGTGTGGGTCGAGACCTGGTCGAGTCCGATCGTCGAGACGTACGGGATGAAGCCCCGGGCGCGCGAGCGGCGGATCAGCTCGGCCGGCCAGGGTGCGCCGCGCTCGGCCGCCGTGTACTCCAGCGTGAACACCGGCAAACCCAGCGCGACCACCCGGGCGAGCAGGAGCGCCCGGGCCTCCGCCTCATCGGCCGGCCGCACCCGGTAAGCCTTGGCCTTGAAGTCGTAGTCGGTCCAGATCGACTCGAGGGCGACCGCGTCCACCACCGTCGCGAGCCGCTCCGCTACGGGGAGGCCGCCGTTGATCATGAGCAGCGCCCGCGGATGGCGGCGCTTCAATTCCACGAGCACGCGCTCGAGCGCCCGGGCCGCGCCCGCGAAGCGCCGCGGATCCGTGTGCTCGAGGTCGAGCGCGGTGTCGGCGGTGTCGAGGAAGAGCCCGTTGACCGGACCGGCGAGCGCGGCCGGCACCACCCGGTCGAGCAGCCAGCGCTCGTAGCCGGGCGCGCGCACGTCGAGGCGGCGCGCGTCGGGCCAGCCCGGGTTGGCGGAGAGCACCCACGGCTCGCCCGAGATGGCCGCGAACTCGGGATGGCTCGTGTTCACCTCACCCAGGCTCACGTAGGTCAGCACGAGCGAGCCATGCCGCTTGACGAGGGGAAGCGGCGGGTGGCCGTGGGGATCGAGCACGACCACGTCGAAGCGCGCCAGCTCCGCGGCCGCCTCGGGGGCCGCCGCGTAGTAGGCGACCCAGGTGCGCACACCCGCCAGGGGCCGGATCGGAGAGGCGGCCGCCACGGAGGCGGCCGGCCCCGACGCCCCGCCGAGCCCCAGGACCAGGGCGGCGGCGAGCAGGCGTCGCGTCAGACCCACGCGGCGAGCGCCTCGCCCCGGGTGGCGTGGATCGTGATGGCCTTGATCAGGCGGGTCATCTCGAAGATCGCCCGCACGTCGTCCTGCAGCGCGCAGAGGTGCAGGTCGCCGCCCGCGGTGCGGGCGTGCTTGAGCGTCGCGACGAGGGCGCCCATGCCCGAGCTGTCGATGTAGCCGACCTGCCCGAGGTCCACCAGCAGCTTGACGGACCCCTCGTTCACGAGGCCGGTCAGGACCCGCTTCATCTGATCCGCGGCCGCCATGTCGAGGTCGCCCCGGGGGACGACCACCGTGATCGCGGCCGAACGCGTTACCTCGATGTCCATGGCCTCTCCTGATCGAGCCGGCGGCGCGCCGCCGGCGTCCACGATCGAGCGATCGGCCGGGCCATGACCCGGCCGGAACTTGACGAGGGTCCATCGGGTCCCTCGCTCCCGGCGCACGTCGACGGAAACAGAATCGGCGATGCGGTGCACCAGGTGGATGCCCAGCCCGTGGTCCGGTAGCGCGTCGAGATCGGGCTTGACGTAGCGGGTGGCGTCGAAGGCCCGGCCGAAGTCCTCCACCTCGAGGACCAGCCGGTCCTCGAAGCCCCGGATCGAGACGTGGATGGGCTGGCCACCCCGGCCCTCGTACGCGTGCTCGATGGAGTTGGCGCACAGCTCGCCCACCGCCAGCACGAGGGCCGCTCGGGCTTCCCGCTCCACGCCGAGTCCGGCCAGCTCTTCGCGCAGCCACTCGCGGAGCCGCGCCAGATGCTGGGCTTCGCTCGACATCGTGAAGCGGCCGGACGCCGCCGGGTCACGCTCTGGCCGGGTCACGCTCTGGTGCCCACATCGCGCGATTCAGTATAGCAGCGGGAGGGCGCCCACCCCGCGGAGCGCTGGAGGGAACGACAGGAAGGCTCCGGTCCCGGGCGGGAGCGGAGCGCGAGAGCCGCAGCTACCGTGAGCGCGAGTAGCCGAGCTGGGCGCCGACCGGATAGCCATTGCGGTCGCGCCGGTAGGGATCCGCGCTCACCGACTCGCGCCAGGCCTGGTATTCGCGCTCGTCCTGCCAGCGACGAAGGGCCCACACCGCCAGCCCCACCGCGACACCGCCCATCGCCACGACGCACACCAGTGCCCCACGCTTCATCATCGTCTCGAGCGAGCTGCCCTGCTCCGATAGGGGCGTGTCCATGGCCGCCCTCCTCCTAGTCGGCGCCTATCGAGAGCCAGAGCACGGCCGAGCTCACCCCGATGAACACCACGGTGATCAGCGTCGTCAGCAGCATCGCGTTCGGGCCTCCCGGATCTCGTTCATGGCGCGCGTCTTTCATCCGCCCGGGTAGGGTAGCAAGAGCCAAGCCATGGCGGCCGCCGCACGAAATCAACCAGTTGGGGTCCCCCCTGCCCACCGGCATCCGGAGCTTGTCAGGTCGGGTGCCCAGACTTGGTCAGCGACGCAGCGCATCGGCGCTAAGTGCGCGACATTCCTGGAAGGAAGACTGGCCCTGTTCTTGCGTCCTTCATACCGTCATGACTGTCATCGCCGCACTCCGCCTCAAGGTACTGGGGGGCGCCCTGCTCGGGCTGCTGTTGGCGATCACCATCCTCACCGTGCTGGCGGCGCGGCGGGAAACGCCGTCTCCGGTGGCCGAATCACGGCCCGCCGAAGTCCCGATGCCCACCGGCCCGTCGGTAACGGAATCGCCGGCGCCGGCCCCGGTCGTCTCCCGGTCGCGGGGCCAGACCGAGTGGGCGTTCTTCTTCCGCCCCGGTGATACCTTGAGCCGCATGACGGATGGAAGCCCGCTGGGCGTCGTCGCGCGACTCGAGCGGCGGCACACGTTCCCCGACGGCTCCACCGGCCCTGCCTATGTGGTCCGGTCAGCCGATCAGCCGGAGAGCGCCTTCGACGCTGACGAGCTGGAGCGGCGCGCGCGCATCGAGACCATCCGGGACGTCCGGGTTCCCCCGGCGCGCCCGCCCGACGCGCCGACGACGCGTTAACCGAAAGCCCGCTCCACCGCGAGGGTAGTCCGGATGGAAGACTCCGCAGCCCTGGTCGACACGATCATCCTGGTGGCGGGAATCGTGCTGATCCTTCTCACCAGCGTGCGCGTCTCCCGTCGGCGATCCGGCGCCAAGCCCGACAAGGGCCAGGCCGGCGCCCTCATCGGCATCGCGGTCTGGCTGGGATTCCTCGGCGTCGCGCTCTATCTGATCTTCGGCTGAGGGCTACGGCGTCACCGCCTGCTTCCAGGACACCGCGGCCGCCACGTTCGCCGGCTGCGGGGCCGTGCACGCAGTGCCGCGCGCTCCCACGCTGGCGGTTCCCCCTCGCACCGAGCAGACGCCGAAGGGAGTGCCCAGCTCCGCGGTGCCCTGCACCACGGTGAGCGCGCTCTGCCCGTCCTCGGTCACCTTCACGTCGATCTCCGAATCGCGCGCCGCCACGACCGCGACGGGGCTCTCGATCTCGAGCTGCCGCGCGCCGTCCCCCGCCTTGGCCCAGACCCCGCCCCGGCTCACCCTGAGAATGCGTATCGTCCCGCCGGTCTTGTCCCAGCGCGAGAGGATCTTGAGCGTCGTGCGCTCGTTCAGGGCGACGGGGATGCCGGGCCGGAGCTGGATCAGCGCCTGGCTGGCCGCCTCGGTACGGAGCACGTCGCCCTCGAAGAGCGGCAGCGACCCGCGTCCCTGCAGCCGATGCTCGATGCCGTCGGTTCGCACCACCACCAGCGTCCCCACCGCGTTCTGGGTCGTGCCGACCGGCACGCCCTGAGCGGCTGCCAGGCCCGCGCCGCCGCCCGGGAGCAGCGACCAGACCGCCAGCGCGATCACCACCCCTCCACCCCATCCGGCCCGCGCGCTCATGGTGAGCTCAGTTCCCGTGATAGACGACGCGAATCGGCTTGCGACCCACCGGCACCGTGGCCAGGACCGAGCTGCTGCCGGTGTCGATGACCTTCAAGTCGTTCGAGGTTTCGTGCACCACGAAAAGCCGTGTCCCCTCCCGGTTGTTCGAGATCCCGTTCGGCCGCTGCCCGACGTCGATCTGCTCCAGGATGCGGAGATTGCTCGGATCCGCGCTCACCACCACCACGCGGTTGAGGCCCGCGACGGTGACGTACGCGTTCGGGCCCTGCAGGCCCTTGAACCCGAAGGCGATCTGTTGTGGGGCCGGCCCCACGTTGATGGCGCCGACCTTGTCCTGGGTGGCCGGATCGATGACGTAGATGTCGGTGCCGCCCGTGTTCGTGCCCCAGATACGCCCGTCGGGGCCCAGCACCAGGAAGTGCGGATTGGTGCCCACCGGGATCGCCTTCAGCACGCGGTGCGAGGTGGTGTCGATCACCTCCACCGTCTTGTCGCCCTGGTTGCTCACGTAGGCGAAGCGGCCGTCGCGTGAGAAGGTGAGTCCGGTCGGCCCCTTGCCCACCGCGATGGTGCCAAGGATGCGGAACGTACCGGTGTCCACGATCGAGATCGTGTTGTCGCCGATATTGGCGACCCAGGCCTGCCGGTTGTCGTTGGTGAGCGTGACGACGTGGGCCCGGTCGCCGGTGGCGATGGACGCCACCGTCTCGAGCGCACGAGTATTGATGGCCGACAGCCGCCCCGACGCCAGGTTGGTGGCGAAGAGCCAGCGGCCGTCGCGCGAGACGGCCAGGTCGTGGGTGGCGTGGTTGCGCGAGTCCACGGTGGCGATGACCTGGAAGGTGTCGCCGTCCACCACCGTCACCGAGTTCGAGCTCTCGTTGGCGATGAAGACCCGCGAGCGCGGCGCCTCATCGGCCTCCTTCATCTGCAGGTCGGCGCAGCCGGCGACGAGGCCGAGCGAGAGAGCAACCGCAATTCCGCGCATGGGGCTCCTCCTGAACTTCGGCTGGGAAGCGCCCACTACCTTGGTCCAGGAACCCCGGCGAGTCAAGAGCCGTTCGTTGACAGCCCTCCGGCGATGGGCTTAGTCTCTAGGCCAGGCAGAGTGGAGAAAACGCTATTCCCATGACGTGGATACGACGCAGTAAGGGCACCGTTGCGGGCGCAATCGCCGGCCTCCTCGTGCTGTCGGGCGGACTCTCCGCGTGGGCCCAGGCGCCGAAGGCCGACCGGCCCACCTACGCGGTCGGCGACAAGTGGATCCGCAGCGACGGCGCCTACGACCTCATCCGGATCGAGAACGGCCGCTACGTCTTCGCGGCGGATGGAGGCCGCGAGGTCCACCTCAGCCGCGACCTGGGCGTGGCCAAGATCGTCCGTGGCGGCCAGGTGCTGCTCGAGCTCGAGCCGCCGCCCGGCCTCACCTGGCCGCTCGAGGTCGGTCAGGCGGGCGTGTCGTGGCTCACCCTCAAGAGCCTCGATCCGCAGTTCGGCCAGAGCGTCGTCCGGCTGACCTGGAAGGTGGACGCCTACCAGGACGTGCGCGTGCCCGCCGGCGTGTTCAAGGCCTTCCGCATCGTGCAGGTGCTCGAGCCGCGCTTCCTCGCCACCTCGCCGCAGTCGCGGCGGCTCGAGCTCGCGTTCTGGTACGCGCCCGCCATCCAGCAGCTCGTGCGGGCCGACGGCAACGATCTGACCGGGCTCGCCTTCCAGGCGGTCGCGCTCGACAAGCCCGCGGCGGCGCCGCTGGCGGTGGCGCTCGCCGACCCGAAGGACCAGGGTCGCGTGGCCACCGAGCGGGTCACCCTCACCGGCAAGGTGACGGGCGGCACCGGCCCGCTGCGGATCGCGGTCACGCTCAACGGCGCCGAGATCGCGCGGCAGCAGGAGCCCGGCGCGCCGGGCAAGGACGTGGCGCTCAGCGTGCCCGTGAAGCTCGCGCCGGGGCGAAACACGCTGATCGTCACTGCCACGGACGGCGCCGGCGTCAGCCGCCAGGAAGGCCGGGTGCTCTTCTACGACAGGCCCGCGCCCGCGGTGGCCGCCGCCCCGGTCGCGCCGCCCGCGCCCGCCCGGCCGGTGCCGCCTCCCGCGAGCCCGACCCCGCCGCCTCCGACCGCCGCGGCCACGCCGGCGCCCACGCCGCCGCAAGCGACTGCGCCGCCGCCGGTCAGGCCGCCCGTCGTGGCCGCACCCGTACCCGCGCCGGTGCCCGCACCCCCTGCCGCGGCGGCGGCCGCCCCCGAGCCGCGGCAGCCGAGCCGCCCGTCGGCCGAGCCGCCGCGCGCCCCGACTCCGTCCCCCGCGGTGGCCTCGCCCGCGCCGGCCGCACCCGCGCCACCGCCGGTCGTCGCGGCCGTGCCGCCCGAATCATCGGTGAGGCCCTCGGCCGCGTTCCGGATCACGATCTCGACGCCCGCGAACCAGGCGCGCGTGGAGCAGGAGACGATCACGTTCGCGGCCGTGGTGCACGGCGGCACCGGCGTGCGCCAGGTCCTCGTCACCGCCAACGGCGTGGAGCTCTGGCGGCACGAGAACCGGACACAGCAGCCGTCCATGGCGGTGAACCTGCCGGTCAAGCTGGCGGAGGGCCAGAACACCCTGGTGGTCACCGCCGCCGAGACCGACGGCACGATGCACCAGGAGATGCGCACCATCCACCACGAGAAGCTGATGCCGCTCGCGGTGGACGTGCGCTACCCGGAGGACCGCGCGCGCGTGACCGACGAGGCGAGCGTGGTGGCCGCGGTGGCGCGGTCGAGCAAGGGCATCAGCCGGATCACGGTCACCCTCAACGGGGCCGAGGTGCACCAGCAGGAGGAGCGGAGCCCGCAGAAGACGATGGCGGTGAGCGCGCCCCTCACCCTGCGCGAGGGCGCGAACGCCATCGTGATCACCGCGCGCGAGCCCGACGGCGCGGCCCGGCAGGAGGTGCGGACGGTGATCCTGGAGCGCGCGAAGCCCGCCGCTCCCGCGGCGCCCCCGGCCCCGCCGCCGCCGCCACCCTCCACGCAGTGGGCGGTCATCATCGGGGTGGGCGGGTACGAGAGCTCGGCGGTGCCCCGTCTGCGCTACTCGGTGGCCGACGCGGACGCGGTCTACCAGACCCTGATCGGCGCCGGCTTCAAGAAGGAGAACATCCTCCTGATGACCGACAAGACCGAGCGCAAGCCCACCCTGCGCAATATCAAGTGGGCGCTCGGCACCTTCCTCGCCCGCTCCGCCCACAAGGACGACCTGGTGATGATCTACTTCGCCGGCCACGGCGCCTCGGAGGTGGACCAGCGCGGCATCGAGCGGGACGGGCTCTCCAAGTACCTGGTGCCGGTGGACGCCGACCCCGACGATCTCTACTCGACCGCGCTGCCGATGGACGAGATGCAGAACGTCCTGGCCCGGATCGAGGCGGAGCGGGTCACCGTATTCCTCGACGCCTGCTACAGCGGCGCGGCGGGCGGGCGCACCTTCGCCTCCACCAAGACGCGCACCGTCAACGTGGACGACATCTTCCTCGACCGGCTCACGCGCTCCAAGGGCCGCGCGATCGTGACCGCCTCGCGGCCGTCCGAGCTATCCATCGAGCTGGCCGAGCTCGGCCACGGCATCTTCACCTACTACCTGGTGCGCGGCCTGCAGGGCTACGCGGACAACAACCGCGACGGGATCGTCTCGCTCCAGGAGCTCTACGAGTACCTCGCCCAGGAAGTGAGCCGCAAGTCGCGCCAGGTGGGCGGCAACCAGCACCCCATGCTGAAGGGCGAGCTGGAAGGGGTGCTGCCGCTCACCCGCACCGGGAAGCGCAATTAGCCGGCACCGACTCGCCCGCTTCGCCGCCGGCTTCCCCGCCGGCTTTGCCACCGCTCTTACCGTGGTCGCGCTGGCCCTGGGCGCGGCGCCGGTCGCCGCCCAGCCCGCCGCCGATGGGCAGAGCTGGGAGACGCCGATGGCCGCGGGCGACCGGGCCTACCAGCAGGGCCGCTACGCCGAGGCGGAGCGCTTCTTCGCGGCGGCGCTGGAGCGCGCCGAGCGCCTCGGGGCGCAGGATCCGCGGGTCGCCCTGAGCTTGGGCCTGCTCGCCGCGGCCTACCAGGCCGAGGGCCAGTACGCGCAGGCCGAGCCGCTGCTCCGGCGCGCGCTCACGATCGCGGAAGGCGCGCTCGGCCCCGATCATCCGGAAGTGGCCGCCACCCTCACCGCGCTCGGCGCCCTCGGCGCCGCCCAGGGCCGCTTCGCCCAGGCGGAGCCGCTGCTCCGGCGCGCGCTCGCCATCGACGAGCGCGTGCTGGGGCCGGAGCATCCCGAGGTCGCGGCCACCCTCGACGCGCTCGCCGCGCTCGAGCGCCTGCAGGGCCGCTACGGCGACGCCGATCTCCGCAGCCGCCGGGCGCTCGCGATCCGCGAGAAGGTGCTCGGGCCGGACCACGTCGACGTGGCGGCGAGCCTCACCGGCCTGGCCGCGCTCTACCGGATCCAGAGCCGCTACGTCGAGACCGAGCAGCTCGCCCAGCGCGCGCTCGCGGTCCGCGAGAAGGCCCTCGGGCCCGAGCACCCCGAGGTGATCGCACCGCTCGTCATTCTGGGCGAGCTCCACGCCGAGCAAGGCCGCTTCGCGCAGGCGGAATCGCCCGCCCGCCGCGCCCTCGCGGTCGCCGAGAAGGCGCTGGGCCCCGCCCACCCCGAGGCGGCCGCCGCGCTCGATGTGCTGGCCGGCCTCGCCCGCACCCGCGGGCGCTACGCGGAAGCCGAGGCGCTGGGCCGGCGCGCGCTCGCCATCCGCGAGAAGGCCCTGGGAGCCGAGCATCCCGACGTGGCAGCCACGCTGGCCGGGCTGGCCGAGCTGTCGGCGCTCCGGCAGAACGCGGCGCAGGCCGAGCCGCTGGCCCGCCGGGCGCTGGCGATCCAGGAGAAGACGCTCGGCTCCGAGCATCCGGACGTGGCCCGGAGCCTCCGCGCGCTCGGGGAAGCCCAGCGGCTGCAGAACAAGTACGCGGAGGCGGAGCCCGCCTACCAGCGCGCGCTCGCCATCGACGAGAAGCGCCTCGGGCGCGAGTCACCCCGGGTCGCGCTCGACCTGGGCAGCCTGGGCACGCTCTACCGCCTGCAGAGCCGGTACGCGCAGGCCGAGCCGCTCTACCGGCGCGCCCAGGCCATCGGCGAGAAGGTGCTGGGGCCCGAGCATCCGCAGGTGGCCGCGACGATCGTCGAGCTCGCGTCGCTCTACCGCGCGCAGAGCCGCTTCGCGCAGGCCGAGCCGCTCTACCAATGGGCGCTCACGCTGCAGCGCAAGGCGCTGGGCCCGGATCATCCGGAGGTCGCACTGAGCCTCGAAGAATACGCCGCGCTGCTCAAGCAGATCAATCGCGAGGCGGAGGCCGCCGAGATGGAAGGGCAGGCGCGGGCCATCCGCGCGAAGGCGGCCGCCCCGGCGCGGTAGCCGCTAGCGGATCTTCGCGGCCGCCCCCTCCGCGAGCTCGCGGGCGCGCGCGTAATTGCCCTTGGCCGCGGTATCCCACTCCGTCTCCATTCGCGACTTCACCTCGGGCTTGTCCTTGAAGGCCGCATTGACCTCCCGGTCGGAGGCGCGCCGGGCGTCGAGCGGCACCGCGCTCGCGAGCTTGCGGGCCTCCGCGAGCTGGGCCAGGGCGGCCTCCACGCCGCGGCCGCCCGCCCGCGCCTTCACCACCTGCGCGTCGGCCGCGTGGATGGCGCCCCAGGCCGCCTTGAGCTCGGCGTGGCGGAAGGTCACCACCTGGTCGAAGAGCGCGTTGACCACGTTGCGGCGGCCCGAGGAGAGCTTGTCGTCGAAGTCCACCCCGCCCAGCTTCATCGTGAACGGGTTGGGATAGCCCTTGGGCGCGCGCGCGTAGAGCGCGGGCACCACCGGCAGCCGGCCGATCTCGGGCGCGAAGAGCCGCTGCTGCCCCTCGTCGCTCAGCAGGTACTCGACGAAGGCGCGGGCATTGGCCGGGTTCGGGCCGTTCTTCACCACCGCCACCGAGGCCGGCACCACCGAGGTGAGCCCAGGGTACGCGAAGTCGATCGGCTGCCCCGACGCGATGGCGGAGAGCCCGAAGAAGTCGATCACCACGCCGACGCCGTACTGCCCCGACACCACCGCCTCCGGCACCCCGAAGCTGCGCTCGGTGATCGAGCCCATGTTGCCGCCGGTCTGCAGCAGGAGCGCCCAGCCCTTCTCCCAGCCGTAGGCCTGCAGGATCACCTCGACGGCGAGATGGGTGGTGCCGCTGCGCGAGGGTGCCGAGATCACGAGGTGGCCCCAGTAGCGCGGATCGGCCAGGTCCGTCCACTCGCGCGGAGCAGGCAGCTTATGCAAAGCCAAATAGCGCGTGTTCCACATGAGGCCGTAGCCGGAGACCGCGAAGCCCCAGTAGTAGCCGTCGGGGTCGTGGAGCGGAAAGCTCCCGATCTTGGCCGGGATCCGCGCGAGGGTCTCCTTCGGCAGCGCGACCTTTTCGAGGAGGCCGTCGGCCTTGAGGGTCTGGAAGGCGTCCACCGCCGAGACCCAGAAGACGTCGGCCTCCGGGCGGCTGCGCGTCTCCCGGAGGTAGGTGACGCCCTGGTTGGTCTGCTGTTGCTTCACGATCACCTTCACACCCGGCGTCTTCTGCTCGAAGGCCTGCTTGTAGGCCTCGAAGAGCTCCTTGGGGAAGGAGGTGAGCACCACGACTTCCCTGGTCGCGGGCTGGGCCGACGAGGACACGGCTCCCCCCAGGAACATGAGGGCGGCGACGACGATGCGGATCATGTGGGCTGGTCCTCCCGGATCGGGCGGTATCAGGAGCGCTTGAGCACGAAGACGGTCATGTCGTCCTGGATGCGCGCGCCGCCACGCTCGAGCACGTCCGCGGTCAGGCGGTCCGCCAGGGCCTGCGCGCTCAGGGCGCGCTCGCGCTCGAGGAGGGGCAGGAGGGCCGTGATCCCGGGCCGGTGCCCGTCCTCGCTCGGGGCCTCCACGATGCCGTCGGTCAGCAGCACGAGCGTATCGCCGGGCGCGGCCAGCGTCAGCTCGATCTGCCCGAACGCGGAGTCGGGAAACACGCCGAGCACCGTGCCGCCCGCCGCGCCGAGCGAGGCCACCGCGGCGCCGCGGTCCGCGCGGACGACCACCGGGTCCGGGTGGCCGCCGCCCGCCAGCACCACGCGGCCGGGATCGGCGGGATCGAGCCCCGCCAGCACCACCGTCACGAACATGGACGGCGGCATGTCCCGGCAGAGGGAGGCGTTCAGCCGGGTCAGCACCTCCGCGGGCTCGGCCAGGTCCCGGGCGATCTCGCGCAGGAGCGTCCGCACCATGACCATGAGCAGCGCGGCGGGAATGCCCTTGCCGGAGACGTCGCCGACCACCACCGCGAGGCGCTCGCCCATCGGGAAGATGTCGAAGAAGTCGCCCCCCACGATGGTGGACGAGCGCAGCACCGCCCCCGCGTCGAGCCCGGCCACGCGCGCGGGCACCGGCGGCAGCAGCCGCTGCTGGATGTCGCGGGCCGCCTCCAGGTCGCGGCCGAACTGGGCCATGTGCTCGGCGGTGAACCAGTCGCCCAGCACGCTCAGGAGCGGGCTCACCACCCGCGACTGGGCGGTGCGCTTGAGTAGGGCCTGCACGCGGGCCAGGATCTCGGCGGGCTCGAACGGCTTGGCCACGTAGTCGTCGGCGCCATGCTCGAAGCCCTTCATCTTGTCGGCGAGCGCACCCTTGGCGGTGAGCATGATCACCGGCGTGTGCGCGGTGGGTCCGTGCTCCCGGATGCGGCGGAGCGCCTCGAGCCCGTCCGCGCGCGGCATCAT
>WNFE01003318.1_pt1 | contig 14282 bp, 13 predicted proteins | sample 5400451 | NCBI WGS metagenome assembly WNFE01 (sample SAMN13153344, study PRJNA577476) | soil metagenome | isolation source: 200 cm saprolite under Douglas fir tree site 2 hole 2 | place: USA:California | collected 2015-04-18 | reverse complement strand
AGAGTGGCCGGGAGACCCCCGTTGTATAGAGTATACCTCAATTGCCTCTAGTACACAAGAGAGACCCCCCGCTTGGGTCAGGCATTTTCAACAGTAGGACCCTTTGATTGGTCGGTAGCAGTTGACGAGGCTTGCCCCGGCTGGGTTACCTGTCCCCCAGACAGGGTCCCAGCACCGTAGATCATATCCGTCAAGTCTTTTCGTGTGTGTTCAATAATTGCGCGCAGACGTGCAAGTCGCTCTGGGTCTTGCAGGGATATTCTGCCAGCTATAGCGAACAGGCGCACCAGTTCGCCAGCCTCGCTTCGCAGTGCTTGCATTTCTGGGGCGGCGCGATGGCCAGCCCGGCCATGCCAATGTTTCCAAGGAGGCCCTGCAACATCTTCGTCACTTTTCTGTCGCTCAGCCAGGAGGGCACGTCCAGCATCGGTAATGCTATACACCTTCTTGCCTTCAACCTCTTGAACGGACACCAGGCCACGGTCTTCCAGCATTTGCAACGTTGGGTAGATGGAACCAGGGCTGGGCGTATAGAAGCCACCGGATTTCTCCTCCAGAGCCTTCATCATCTCATAGCCGTGCATGGGCCACTCTTGGAGAAGTTCCAGTAAGGCAAATTTTACATCGCCGCGCCCAAAGAAGCGTCGCCCTTCACCCATCGGACCAAACGGCCCACGACCGCGATGCATGCCAAAAAAGTGTGGGCCACGCCATCCGTGACCACCAAAACCAGAACCGAAGAAACGCCGACCATGCTCCTGGTCACGCAACCACGGTGGGGTCCAACCCTCTTCTGCTGGCCCCTGAAATTGGTAGGCAAACCGCCTAAACATGTGTATATGCTCCTTTCTGCATATCATCTTTTCGCAGATAACGATATATCGTTATCTATTAGATAATTATAACGATATATCGCATTTTGTCAAGGGGGGAATGGGGCAACCATAAGAGCACGACGGGCGACCACAAGGGCCCACCGATCCACTCCACACCCCGCTCGCCCCTACGGACTCAATGGGCACACCAGCTTGCGTGGCTAGGAGGTCAGTGGTAGACTGAAAATAGAATATATTGACAGAGGACGGTAGTCATGAACGACGAACCTGAAATCAATCACAGGAGAATCAGTGTGCCAGGGAATTATCGCATTGGAGAACTATTCGCAGGACGCCGTGTTGTCACCATTGGTGGAGGTTCAGGGACATTCTCTCTGCTTTCAAACATAAAAAAACATCCATTCAAGATCAGCGCCATCGTCACCATGTCGGATAGTGGTGGGAGTTCACGCATGCTGATGGACGAGTTTCGTCGACAGTTGCCGCTGGGGGACTTACGTATGTCATTAGTGGCGCTGGCACGCAATGGTGCATTGTGGCGTGAGGTATTTATGCATCGTTTTGAGCGCACAGAGGATAGTGACGTTGCACAGCAGAACAAAGGGGGAGTTGGCGGTCATAGTCTGGGGAATCTGATTATTAAAGGATTACAGGATATCAACAATGGTGAACTTTTACTTGCACTTGAAGATGCACAAGAACTGCTCGACACGGCTGGTCGTGTACTCCCAGTCACACTGGCAAACACTATGATTTGTGCTGACCTGGAAGATGGCACCACAATCTGTGGTGAGACGGAGATTGATACACGGGGCAAGAAGAATCCTGGTCCACTCTCACCCATTGTACGCTTACATTTGCAGCCACCGGATGCTCCTGGCTGCGCGCAAGCGGTACGTGCTATCCGGCGTGCTGATACGATCATCATCGGCCCTGGTGACCTGTATACGAGCCTTCTCCCCAATTTCCTGGTACACGACATAGCACGCGCTGTACGTGAATCTGAGGCCGAGAAGGTCTATATTTGTAATCTGATGACCAAACATGGTGAGACCGACGGCTACAAAGCCTCGGACTTTGTCAATGCCATTCATCAGTATCTAGGCGGGCGGGTAGATCGTGTGATTGTGAATGACGGCCCATTCCTTCCAGAGGTGCTCAAGACCTACGCTGAGGAGAAGAGCGAACCTGTGATGGTAGACCGTGCACGTCTGATGCGCCTTGTCCCCAACGTTGTGATTGGCCATCTGAACCTGGAGGATGACACTCTGGCTCGTCACGATCCTGAACGCCTGGTGCAGGCGATCTTCCCTGCCGAAGGTCTGTAACGTCAGGAGCCAATACACCGGCACCTGCGCGGCCTTGTCATGTCGTGCTCTCGCCTAGGGTAAACCACGAGCAAGTTGCTCAAACTCCTCGCGAGGGAATGCACGCATCGTTTGCGTGCGCACGCTACCCTGTGCAATCGTGCCGAGAATCAGGCGGGCCGCAGTCTGGTCATCGGGCGCTTCTGTAATCACAACATAATCATACTGTCCCATGACCAAATAGAACCCTATCAGTTTTCCTCCGGCCTCTTTGGCGGCCGTATCGAAAGCATGTAGACGTTCAGGAGCATTTTTGACTTCCTTGATGCCTTGTTCGGTGAGATTAACCAGGCTAATGTAGGTTGGCATAAACTCTCCTCCTGGCGACCGCAAGGGTCGCCCCTGCTATCGTCAGACAGGGCGCCCGCAAGGGGCACCCTCTATCATCTGATGTTTTGGACTCCAGGGGTTATCTATCCCCTGATACTGTGCCTCTATGATCGCCCAAGCGGTCTTCAATATCATTGTACACACATCAGGCTATATAGTACAAGGCTCACGTCCGCTTGTAGAATACCCATCCTTCGCACATGCCAGCTAAAGCCCCAACTAATGAGCATAAAGCGTTGTATTGGAGCACAGGCTCACCAAAGACAAAAAAGCTGCTGTTCAATGCAAGGTACGTTAGGGCTGCGAGTACAATGCCCAGGTACGGACGCGCAAACCAGGTTACCAATACGAAAGCAGGTACATTGATTGTATAATTCTGATGTTTTGGCCGCCCCAGCATGATGATGCTGCTCACACAACCACCGAGTAAACCATAAACCAGCACAAACCAGGGGACGCCCAGCGGGGTAAAATGAGCCGTAAATATGTCGCTCCATACCTCCAATCCCTGTAGTACGGCCAGGGTTAGCACACCTAGCAGCAGCACAACGAGGTAGCATGCAAAGGCCATCAGCCAACGGCTCCGATATCCGCCATCGCAGGTGTTCCGCACAGCTTGTGTTGCCACCTGTGAACGTGCTTTACCCATCACGACGGCCACCGGCTCAGTGTTCTGCTCCAGTGGAACCGGCTGTATCCCCTTCTTGAAAGCCGAGCGTACGAGCAATTCCTGAAAGTATGCATCTGGTAACTTGTGCTGCCTGGCACTGTCTAAGAGACGTTTCGCATAGAAGTTATCGACGAATTGTCGCTCTGGGGAGAGGAGACGATATTGCCGCCGGGCATTAGCCGAAGCAACATAAGTGACAGCCGTGATCTCACGCTTCCGATATATCTCATACACCACCACATGAACAGACTCAAAATAGGGAGCAGCATGCACCTTGTCAAGCAACGACTGCTGGTTAGCAGATTGCTCGGCCAGTCGACTTGGGATACGATACAACACTCCCCATACCTCTGCCGCATCTTCTTGACTGGGCACAATGGTCGCCACTACCTGACCCATAGGGGACCTCACGGCATCAAATGTGACTTGATAACCTTTCAACACCGCCGGTCCATAGAGGAGCGCGCAGCCATCAAGCCGCTCACGACCGTTCAAAAAAAAGACATCCATTTCTAGCCCATACTCAAAGAGCCACAAGAACTCGTTCGCCTGCTCATCTGGTGACTCTGACTTGACAGGCGTGACATTTGCTTCCCCAGCTAACGACATTGGTTCAACTGCTTCGCTCTGAGGCACTTGACCGTTACCCACCTTTACCCTCCTAAATGTTCTTACCCTCAACTACTTCGATTCTTCCACAACTGAAAGAACATTTTTCTACCACATAGGGTACTCGGATTACGCCTTTGCTCCAAATGTATAGGACTCCTTTCACATTGGGATGGTCCTGTCGAGCATCTGTTGATTGCGCACCGCCCTGAGAGCCATCTGTCTCACCTCTTGCTTACCCATCAAGCCCTGTTCTGTGATGACCTTCGTCACCAACTTTGCCGGTGTACGATCGAAATAGAAGTTTCGTGCTGTGACGCCAGGGATAGGCTGCTCCAGTACCTCCTCAGCCTCTTTCTCCTCCAGTTGGCTTAAGTCGCCGGACCAACGTCGTGGGGCAATTTTCAGCGTCTCGCAAAGTACATAGAATGGGACCTTATGCCCACGTGCAGCCCAGGCTAATAAAGCTGTACCCGCTTTGTTCAGCACGTCGCCATTTGCAAGCACGCTATCCGCACCAACCACGACTGCCTGACACTGCGCTAGAAAGATATCAGCCTGTGCATCGGTAATTAGCGTAACCGCCATGGCATGTTTGGCCAGAGCGCGCGCCATGTCGCGCCCCTCATAACGCGGACGACCTTCTAGCACAACGATACGCTCAATTTTCGGACTACAGGAGATGAGCACTTCTAACACAGTTCCTGAAAGACTGTGTGTCATCAATGTTCCGCCGAGCAATGGACAGGCATATGCCGCAATATGTTCCACTGCGTGATCGTATTCTTCTAGTAACTGTGCTGCTTCACGTGCTATACCCTCCAGGCCATCCTGCGCACTGAGAATACGTCCTATGGCAACGGACAGAGCCGCCATAGCTGGACGCGCTTGCGCCAGCTCTAACGCAGATCTCCAAACCTGCCGTATCTGTTCGTCGGCCGGTAACGTCCTTTCAGTGGCCAGATCATGTAAAATCGAGATTGCTTCACGTACTAACCAGCGCGATCCATGCTCGCGGTCATTGCGTACAAGCTCGATACGTTGTTCCAGGTTGTCCATGTTTCTTCCTCCAAAATCGTGCAAAATAGTATGCAACTGTAATGAGTATCGTTTGCATTTTAGGATTTTAACCCCAAATGTGTCTTAAGGATAGAACAACACTAAGCGATGTTGAGTTCCTTAGTGCTCCTCATTGGAACACGCAATCTACAAATTGGTAGACTTGGACAGCATTGGTTGGCGTTCATCCAGGCTCTTGGTGGCACGGCCAATCTGATCATGCTCGTCATTCCAGTACTGCTTGTACTGGTCAACTTCCTCTTCTGGCTTATCGTCATCCTTGTTGCCATACTCCTATTGGTGAGTGTTGTTTGGATAGTGACGATCATTTTGTGAGCCCGGACGCCTGGCAGTCGTAAGGACTGCCAGGTTTTCACGGCGTGCAAAATTGGCTTCCTGGTATATCCACCAATTGGCGCTTGTACTCTTCTTTCCTGTTTAGCTATACTGACTGATATGAGCCAATGAGGAGGAAGACATGCGACAATATGCGACTCATGAGCCACGACCACTTTTCACAGCACCTATTTCTTCGCTAATCCAGCTTGAGCGAACCAGCGGAGTACCACTCTACAGGCAAATTTGTCAGAGACTGCGTGAGGCCATTCTTTCGGGCGAACTACCAGAAGGAGTACGTCTCCCTACCGAACGAGCACTTGCCGGTGAATTAGGGGTCAATCGCACCACCGTCATGAATGCCTACAATGAACTTGCTAGCGAAGGACTTGTCGAAGGACACGTGGGACGCGGGACACTGGTAAGACGCAACCACTTTGGTTACGACGATGAGCATTTTGACACTATGGCCTCGTGGCTACTTGGACTGCCTGCGGGCGAACGTGAACTACTCGGACCGGATGCTCGTCTGCTCAGCGAGCTAGCTTCTATGAGTGAGCGCAAGGAAATCATATCACTGGCAGCGGCTTCGCCTGCCCGTGATCTGCTGCCAGCCGAGATGCTCAGCACAATTTTTGCCGATGGGCTGCTCAATGCTCGACAGAGCGCATTGGGATACTGTCCCGTTGAGGGACTCAATAGCTTGCGTCGGGGCATCGCAGCACGTATGCGTCAGCGCGGAGTTGCTATCGATGCGCAACACATCTTGATTCTTTCTGGCTCAACACAGGGTATTGGTCTCACCGGTCGCCTGCTACTCAATCCGGGCGACGAGGTCGTGGTCGAAGTGCCGACATACCTGGGAGCAATCCAAGCGTTTCGCGCACTCGGCGTACGTGTCATCGGCGTACCTACAGATAGTGATGGGATGCGCATCGATCTGCTCGAATCCATCCTGGTGCGTCATCGACCGCGCCTGATCTATACGATGCCAACCTTCCAGAACCCTACGGGCGTGGTCATGTCACCTGAACGTCGCCGCCGCCTGTTGCTACTGGCAAAACGCTATCAGACCCCTATACTGGAAGACGACCCCTATGGCGAAATATACTACGAAGGCAAAGAGCGACAGCCGCTCAAAGCATTGGATACCAATGGGCAAGTGTTGTATCTGAGCACTTTCTCGAAAACACTGGCTCCTGGCTTGCGTGTGGCCTGGCTCGCAGCACCTGAACCCATGATCGAACGCCTCTCGCTGCACAAACAGGTCTTCGACCTGAATACCAATGCTATTGGACAATGGGCCGTTTCAGAGATACTGCGTCGCGGCCTGATGACAGATCACCTCACGCTGCTGCGCCAGCGCTACCAGCAGAAACGCGACCTGATGCTCGAGGCCATCAGAACACATTGGCCTAAAGACGTGCGCGTTAATTCGCCGACCGGCGGTTTTCATCTCTGGTGCCGCCTTCCCGGTGATATGCGGGCTCGCGCTCTGTTACGCGAAGCCGCTCATGAGCAGGTGGCATTCGTCATCGGCGAGCCGTTTCACGTCGATGGCGGTGGCCAACAGCAATTTCGTTTAAGCTTTGCCTACCTTGAAGAAGAACACATTGAAGAAGGCATACGGCGCATAGGCAGTGCTATGAGACGCCTGCGTGCGCAGCGTACTCCTTATGCAGAGCAGCATGACCTGCGCGTCGAACACGTCCCGATGGTGTAAATACCTGGCAGGAGTGGCCTTATAGGCGGAACCACCACGCCGGGTCCATCCACATTAGGCTACCATTAACGGCCTGACGCAGTTGGATATAAGCCGATCGAAACGATGACCAATTGTCCTTGTTCGAGATGGAAGCGCAGAATCCAATCAAAGTACGCGATGGGACTGTTATCGTCGCAGGAGACGTTGGTCAATTCGATACTGGCTATGCCGCTTTGAGTGTCTGATTGAGATGGGAATATGTTAACTATCTGCCAGCACCCTTGAAAGAGTGTATAGTTCTGATTCTGCGTGAAGTCGCTAAACGGCTCTTGAACACGCATGTCTGAACTTAAAACGTCGTACGCTTGCTGGCAATGCCCATCGAAAACAAGCGTAATATAATACCATACCCTCTTCTCAATGAGTTCCTGGTCAGACGAAGATGGTGGCGTGGGCGAAAGTGATGGAGATGGCAATAGGATGGGCATGGAGGTTGATGGCGTGCAGGTAGGAACGAAGGTTGCCTGTGAATCTGCGTGTGCATCACCAGAATTTACCGCACATGCAAACAAAACCACCAGGAGCAACACTACCGGGACAAAGCAGCGTGCATTCAAGCGTCTGCGGATAACTACGGAAGAAATCTGCAAGAGTGGAAGACATAAGTCGTCTTCGTCGGAGTTGGAATCCATAGAATTACCTGCTTTCTTGCTAGTATAATACTGGCGAGCAACGACTAAAAACCAATCGAGTTGTGCAGATGCATCTATATTAAAAGACGAGTATGTGACTAATAAATTAAATCTTGCCAGGTAAACAATTTTACTGGCTAAGCGCAAAAGCCTTCATATTTGATCAAGCGCATCTTCTTGCGTGCGGGTGAGAGAAGGCGCGACTGTACAATAGTTTGTGTAAATAGCTCAAGGCCAAACGAGTGACAACGAGGTAATAAGGAGCAATGCATGCGTTTCTCAGAATTAGAAGCCAATTTACACGAGGCTCAAAAGGTGGGATAATCAGTTTGGCGGACCAAACGATGAGGTGTTAGTAGAGCATCGACGGTGGGGAAGAGGAATTTGTTTGTTTGAAAGAGAGAAGTAGTAAACGAGGCTGTCTGTATTCATGGTCAGCGTTGAAAGCAATTTACACAAAATAGTTGGCAGACTCATTTCGGAGATGCAAAGATAAGTGATTTCTAGACTACTGATGCCACACAAAGCTCACACCGGGTCCAGGACGGAAAGTGATGACACTGAGACGCGCCCAGCCAGCACCGCCAGGGCCGTACCAGTTCCAGCCGCTTGTAGAAACACTGCCATCAGGATTGATCGACTCGACGATAGCAACATGACCAAACCAACCAGCTCCCTGAACGCCGGGTTGCAAGATGATGATCGAAGGCACTTTCGGCTTTGGTGACACGACCCAGCCAAACCCACTGGCCTCATATGCCCACTGGTAGGCATTCCCTAGCCATGGGACCCACTGACCCTTCAACTGGTGATAACGCATAGACGCGTAGTAGGTACATTGACCAAAAGCGAAGTGATCACTGGCTCCGCCAGGAGCCAGAGGTATTGCACTATTAGCAGGGTCATAGCCATCCTGGTGGGTCACCGTCGCCGTCGCATCTTGCTGAGCGATCGAACTCGGGTTGCCGCCGCTAGTTTGCACCAGATTGCTAATCGATTGGATTGGATTGAAGAGGTGATCGCCAGCCTTATCGACAGGCACGACACTCAACAACGTACCGATGGTTATCACCACAATCAAACCCGTTACGACAATTTGTCTACGCCAATGCCGATCCCGCGGAGGTCGTTCCGGTCCCAGGCTGCTGGTGCTACGTTTCTTGGCCGTAGCAGGAATGACCACCGGTTGGCGCACCGATGTCGTACCACTACTCATGAGATAGGGTAACACACCAGTCTGTTCATCAATGAGTGGACGTGTAACCACCGACTTATATTCTGGTAAATGCTGGGTCACACGAGGTGAGGTGATAGGTTCTGCTAGAGGAGATGTCCCGTTAAGCGGCGTAATGGGTTCAGACAAGGGGCTGGTCATACGAGGAGAAACATTGTACTCTGTTCGATGGGGCATGCCTATAAATGACGGATCAGTATCGGGAATGGGCAGATGCTCCACAGGCGGCAGCTTCAAGGGATTCTTGATCAATCTCGGCCTGGCAGGAGCACCACTCTCCCGTAGTCGAGCAGTATCGGGGATGGACGGCTGCTCCAAAGGCGGAAGTTGATCGACCGGGCTTGCCAGCTTCAAGGGATTCTTGATCAATCCCGGCCTGGCGGGAGCACCACCCTGACGATTATCAGTAGGAGGTGGGGGAACAGTATCAGAAAAAGGTGCTTGCTGTGCAGGAGGAAGCTGATTGACAGGATTCGGTAGATCAAAAGGTTTCTTGATTAATCCTTGTCCACGAGTAGCACTACTTTGACGATTATCAGCAGACGACATACATGTATCCCCAATCCAGTAGAGTCGTAGCGGCACCAAACGATCTCGATGCACAACGTTCTCTTGATGAGACTGTAACCTGCTACGAGATGGCTGGTCAAGCGACTCAGGCTGAGTGTAGGACTATGGTACTGACCAATTTGCTACTCCTCCACCACCTTCAGGAGGATGGAGAGCTAAAAACATAAAGGGAAGTCATGAGGCTTTATAAGCGTATATAATATATAACAGTGTTTAGATGCCGACAAATTCATTGAATTGATAGGAGAACGCCTTCATGCGTTTAAGGTATAAGTTGTTTCCTTTCATCATACTGCTGCTGCTCACAGCCTGTAGTCCTCTTGGCGCTCCATCAACAGGCAACGGTTCCACACTGACAGCAACGAAAATACCAACGCGAACGCCAGTCGCACTACTCACACCAGCTAGCACAGCGGACCTCTGCCCAGCCGCGTTAGGTCAAAGTAAAAGTTGCTACACACCCCATGCCTTGCGCGTGGCCTATGGCATAGAAGCACTGACCGAGCAAGGCTTCACGGGCAAGGGACAAACGGTCATCGACATCGTTTCGTTTGGTAATCCTACCTTGCAGCAGGATATGAACATGTTTGATCGGCAGTTTGGTTTGCCTCCGATTGCTCTTCAAGTTGTATCACCACTGGGAACCGTCCATTTCGATGCCAATAATAAAGATATGGTCGGTTGGGCAGTTGAGACGGAGCTCGATGTACAAATCATTCACGCCATTGCACCAGACGCAGGCATTGTGGTTATGACCAGCCCGGTCGATGAAACCGAAGGCACCATCGGCTTACCAGAATTCATGAAGCTCGAGCAATATGCCGTCGCGCACCATCTCGGCCAAATCTTTTCACAGAGCTTCGTTGCCTCAGAAGCGACACTCACTGACAACGCCGGGCAACAACTCGTCATGCAGTATAGCGACTTTTACAAGCAAATCACGACCAAACAAGGGTTCACCATCGTCAGTGGCTCCGGCGATAATGGAGCAACCGACTTTGAAGATATCAAAGCCACGAAGCTTGCCCCTACGCCGACCGTCAACTTCCCAGCGGATGTTCCCTGGGTGACCGCCGTCGGGGGCACCACACTGACACGCACAGCCAACGGCTACGACGAAAGTGCCTGGCCAGATAGTGGCGGTGGCATGAGCAAGTTCTTCAGCGAGCCAGGATTTCAACAAGGGTTGCCACCAGCCGTACAATCAGAACTGGCAGGGCATCGTGGCTTGCCAGATATCGCTGGTGACGCCGACCCTGCAACCAGTATGGCCAACTATGTTGATGGGCGATGGATACAGGTGGGCGGTACGAGTGCTAGCACACCATTGTGGGCCGCTATCATCGCTATTGCCAACCAGATGGCAGGTCATCCGCTTGGGTTCATCAATCCTGGCATTTACAAATTGGGATTATCCGCGCGTGCTCAGCAGGACTTTCGCGACATCACTAGCGGCGATAACAGCGTAAATCAAGGAAGCGTTCATGTACAGGGATTCCAGGCGGTGCCAGGCTGGGATGCTGTGACCGGCTGGGGTTCGCCATTGGCCAGCCAGTTGATCCCCGATCTGATCGCGGCACTCAAATCATAGCGACCAGGTGCCGACAAGCGGTGCCCGTTCAGTTCCTAATATAGTAGGAGTTCATTGATGATTGCTCACATATCCCGACGTTCCATTCCATTCCTTTTGATGATCATGTGTCTCCTTCTCGCCGCCTGTAGCCCATTGGGAGGCATCGGCGGAGGAAGCACAACACCAACCGTGGGCGTAGCGACGCATGCACCTACGCTCCCTCCGGGGGCAACCACAGACACTTGTCCAGTTGACCTGAGCCAGGTACCGGGCTGCCAAACGCCACATAGCCTGCGCGTCGCATATGGTGTTGAGTCCTTGATAGAGCATGGTTTCACAGGCAAGGGGCAAACCGTCGTCGACATCGTCTCGTTTGGCAGTCCTACCTTACAAAAGGACGTAGACGCGTTTGACCAGCAGTTCGGTTTGCCACCCCTAAAAATTCAAGTTATTTCGCCACTTAACGAAAAAGAGAAGGATCCTTATAGGGATAAGCCGTCATGGGGCATGGAGACAACATTGGATGTGGAGCTTATTCACGCTTTTGCCCCTGATGCAGGCATCGTCGTGCTGACCAGTCCCGTCGCTGAAACGGTGGGTACCTTCGGCCTGCCGGAGTTCCGCCAACTGGTCCAGTACACGATCGACAATCACCTGGGCAACATCATTTCCAATAGTTGGGGCACATCCGAGGTCACGCTCGAAGACCAGGCGGGGCAGCAAGAGATTCAAAAGTGGGATGCCTTGTTGCAGAACGGGAGTGGAGGTGGCTTCAGTGTGTTTTATCCAATGCCGACATACCAGCAGACGCTCCCGGCCTCGGTACAGCGTATGCTCCAGAATCGGCGTGGTGTGCCCGATGTGTCAGCAGACGCCGATCCTGCCACGTCAATGGCCGACTACATTGATGGATCATGGACGCTGATAGGTGGTACCAGTGCCAGTGCTCCCGTTTGGGCAGCACTTGGTGCCATTGCCGATCAGATGGCAGGTCACCCACTGGGCTTCATCAACCCAGGTCTCTACAAGGTGGGGACATCGAATGCATATACACAGGTATTTCACGACATCACTGTTGGCGATAACAGTGTTGATGACCCAAACGTAAAGGGCAAGGGTTATGGTGCTGTGCCCGGCTGGGACCCCGTTACCGGTCTTGGCTCTCCCAATGCGGAGGTGTTACTACCAGCATTGATTGCTGCACTCAAGCAGTGAGATGTGTAACTTCTACAGGGAGGTTGCAAATGCCTATTTAAACGACTAACCCAATAACAAATGGGAGATACATGTGGGAAGTGCCATGACCAAGAAATTATCGAGGTATATGATATCCAACTGTTGCTACATAAATCATAACAACCAGGTACCGACCTGACTGTGTATCACAAGTTTGATCGACAACGCATGGTAGAATCAAAGAGAAAGCCGCAATCGATCAAGGGAAAGCGGCCAGACAAGGAGGGAAAGCCATCATGATGCCAGCATCGACCCTGTTGTCGCCACTGCTGTGGGCAGAGGCCACCTTTGGTTCGGTCCAGTTGGGCGATCCACGCCGAAAGCTTCGTGCCGTCGCCATTGCGCACGCCTTGGCGCGGGATACGGCAGCGTCGCTGCCCAAGCAAATGCATGATGGAGCCGCCTTGGAAGCCTCCTACCGCTTTTTGCACTCGGCGCATGTCAGCTACGAAGAACTGATCCGACCGCATGTGGAGGCGACACGACAGGACTGTCGTGAGCAAAAAACGGTGCTGCTGATCCAAGATACGACCGAAGTGGATTACCACCACCATCCCAAGACCAGCGGACTGGGACCCATTGGCAATGGCTCCCACCAGGGTTTTTTGCTGCAAACCGTCCTGGCGGTCGTGCCCACGAGCCGTCAGGTCCTGGGCATCGCGCACCAGGAACCCTTTTTGCGTCAGCCTGCTCCCCCGAAGGAGAGCAAGCAGCAGCGTCTGAGTCGAGAGCGAGAGTCGCAGGTCTGGGAACGAAGTGTCCAGGCGCTGGGGTCTCCACCGGAAGGGATGCGCTGGGTCCATGTGGGAGACCGCTACTGCGATATCTTTGCATTCCTGCGCTTGTGTCGGGAAATGAAGTGTGACTTCGTAATCCGTGCTTGCCAAGACCGCTGTGTCGATCTGTTGGTGGAGCAAGCCGAGACGGCCGTGCCCCCGCGTTCGCATCATCCTGAGCGTCCCAGTCCGCCCGCCCAGCACCTCTTTGAGGTTGTGGGGAGTTGGTCGGCCCAAGCCACCTCGACCGTGGAGATAGCAGCAAGCCAGAAGCACAAGGCCCGCACCGCCAAGGTCTCGCTCTCCTGGCAGCCCCTGCGCTTGTTGCCGCCGCGCACTCACGAGACCAAAGGCTGGCATCCAGTGGTGGTGTGGGTGATCCACGTCTGGGAGCCAGAGCCACCCGAAGGCGTCGAACCGCTGGAATGGGTCTTGCTCTCTTCGGTCCCGACGCAGACTCTGGAGGACGCGCAAGAGCGGGTGGAATGGTATCGTGCCCGCTGGATGGTCGAAGACTTTCATCAAGGACTCAAAACCGGCTGCCAGATCGAGCAGCGGCAGATGCAGGACTATGAAGGATTGCGCACCCTCTTGGGGTTCCTTTCCCCCATAGCCGTGCGCTTGATGCAACTGCGAGCTGCGTCCAGGCAAGATCCCGAGCAACCAGCATGCCAGGTCTTGCCACCTGATGTCGTGCAGGTGGTGGCGCATCTGGATCACCGCACGGCTTCGACGATGACGATCCAACAATGTTGGCATGCCATTGCCCGCTATGGCGGCTACCTGGGCCGCAAAAGCGATGGCCCGCCGGGGTGGAAGACCCTGTGGCGAGGATGGCTGCATATCCAAACGCTGCTGGAAGGTGTTCATCTTGCACCTTTCCTTTCTCGATTAAACTTGTGATAACAAGTCAGGCCCCGGCCAGGGGACTGCGTCCCCCGGCACCCCTGCTGAATCGTTACGGATCGAGCCACTATTTTAGTGACTTGATCGCAGTGTAGCAGAGTAGGTATAAAATCTCTGTTAAGCTCCTTGACAAAGCCTGGGGAGTAGCCAAAAGTCATAAAGAGATCGGAGAGACGTCGATCATGCAGATAGGTATCTCTTGCCTCAGGAGGAGTTGGGAGTGGGCTGCTTCGTCGTGGTCACTGCCCTTGGGAGGCCAGGGCTTGCTCCGGTGTCATGCTACGTCCCTCATCATAGGCGGCGGCGAAGGTTTTCTCCCCGAGCTGAGCGCGTGCAATAATAACCGCCTGCTCATAGCTAGCACGCTCGACAGGTGGCAGTGG
>WNFE01005738.1_pt1 | contig 14291 bp, 13 predicted proteins | sample 5400451 | NCBI WGS metagenome assembly WNFE01 (sample SAMN13153344, study PRJNA577476) | soil metagenome | isolation source: 200 cm saprolite under Douglas fir tree site 2 hole 2 | place: USA:California | collected 2015-04-18 | reverse complement strand
CTTGATTAAGGCTGAGGTGCGCTTGTTGGGAGCTATGCCTAAAAAGCGGGCGTATTGCTTATGGAAGAAATAGCCCGAATGGGCGGCAATCAGATACAAAAACCGGGCCTCGGATTCGGTATAGCCAAACCGCCGCGCGAGATACTCGATTTGTCCCGGCTGAATCATCGCAAAACGCTCATGATGAGGTCTGGACCATAAGGAGAGCGACCGGAACGGCCGCCACCGCTCCCGGCGATGTAAAGCGAAAATCCGGCCCTGGCTTTGGCGGCAACCTGTCCCGGCTTGTAATGGTCGCTGACGTATTCCAAATCCACAGACCCACTGTCGCCGCCTATACTTAAGCCGTGGTCTGGGCCTTCGTACTCAATCCGCACATCGGGAAATCGAATCTGGTTATCTACGATGGGCAGGTTGTGTTTGCGGGCGACTTCCTCCCGCACACTTACCAAACTCCTATTCTTTCCTGGCTCGGGCCAGATCGCGCTGTACATCGCGCTTCAGTTCGTAATCGAGCACAACCCGCTTAGGCCGGCAGCCGTGCTCCCGCATCCTTTCCGCTTCCTGCTTGTACATGCGATACAGGGCGGCATCGTGCTTGAGTTCGCGGGGTTTCTTCAGGCCGGAGTGAATCTGTTGTTTGCGGTTGGGATTGAATTGGCGGTTGACCAACTCTTTCCCCGTCTTGGTCAGGGTCACGTACTTGGTGCGAGCCCGCCCTGGCAGGCCGCTCACGCGGACTAATTTCTCATTGGCAAGATGACGTAAACTGCGGTCGGCTGCGTCCTGCTTGCCGTTATAGATGAATTTGGCAAGGTCGCGGGCGGAGATGGTTCGGAAGCTGCCCACATCGCGTATGACGGCGATTTCTGCGGAATTGAGGCGATACTCTTTATCGTGTTCGCGGTAGACTTGGCGTAATTCTCGGCCCTCTCGCGGTACCTCACGGACTTGATGGTCACGAATGGGAACTTTGGGATATCGTTCGTATTCGCGGCCATCTCGTCCCCGTTCCGATTCCCGTGGATCGTATTCCCAGCGAGACACAGCTACTCTGCCTCTACTTACTCAGACGCTGTAAGTCAGCCAGCAGTCACGAAACAGGAGGACAAATATCAACAAAAGTACAAATATGCACAAAACGGTTGAAAATAACGTAAAGCATAGAAAGGATAGAAATAGACTCTTTGCCCTTCAGAGGCATCCAAATTATTCAGAGACTCTGTTCCGCTTCATGTTTGCTCCACGCCGACCTACGCCTCCTTGGTTCAGTTCCGAGCTGCCATTCCGCAGAGTCGGGAAGCTGGAGGACTGTATTCATGTCGGTTGGCCATCCATCAACACTACCTTGCAATGACAAGTATCGCTTCGAACATTTCGTAACCTCACAGGAAGCATCACGCTTGCTTTCCGTCCATCCCAAAACTCTGGAACGCTGGGCACGCTGCGGCCACGTACCGGCGCATCCGATTGGGTACGGAGCACGCAAGCAGTGGAGATTTTTGCTTTCTGAACTGCACGAATGGATGAAATCTGGGGTAAGATCACAAAGCTATCCGTGTCGCATAAACAAAGGAGAAAAACTTGTTTAAGCGGACACGTTATCAGTTCGGCTGTTTGTATCTCAAGAAACGGGCGAAAGGTCCTCACGTTTGGGTTCTGCGCTTCCGGCAACCCCAAACAGAAGGAAAAAAGACTCATTGCAGCGTTCAAGTAGGCAGCATCGAGCGATATCCCACCGAAAGCCTGGCGTGGAAGGCTGCGGAGTCACTTCGCCTCTCCATCAACTCTGGTCAACTTGTGCATCCGGAAGCAACGTTCGGAGCACTGGTAGATCGGTACGTCCGGGAAGAGCTACCCGAACGTTTCTCAACCCGTGTGTCGTATCTGTCTTGCCTCAATTGCCATCTGAAGCCGAGATGGGAAACATGGCCAATCGAAAACATTGCGAAGAATCCTTTCGTAGTGGAGCAGTGGCTGGGGGAATTGACCTTCGCACGCAAAACCAAATCACATTTGAAAGCACTCATGCATCGGTTGTTCGAGTATGCGATGAAATGGCGGCTCTTGGATGTGCAGCGCAATCCGATGGATTTGGTGGAAGTGAAAGGCGGTTCCAAGCGGCGCAAAAAACCGCGCGTGCTCACCGTGGAAGAGTTCTATGCCTTGTTGGATTTGCTTCCCAATCCTTATCGCGTGATGGTCATTGTGGCGCAGTGTCTCGGCTTGCGAGTGAGCGAAATACTGGCGCTTCAATGGCAAGACATACACTTCGAGCAACTAACTGTGGTCGTCAGTCGCGGCGTTGTCCACGGCAGGGTGGACGAGGTAAAAACGGAGTACTCGGAAGACCTACTTCCGCTGCATCCCGATTTTGCCGGCATCTTGCTGGATTGGAAGGCACTGTGCCCGGATTCTACAGAAGGTTGGATATTTCCCAATCCAGATACGCTCAAGCCCTACCATGCCAGTCCTATCCAACAGGACTACATCAGGAAGGCTGGGCGCGATCTTGGACTTGGCAACGTCGGATGGCATACCTTCCGCCATACTTATCGTTCGTGGTTGGATGCTACCGGTGCTCCCATGGGAGTCCAACAGAAGCTCATGCGACACGCGCAAATTGCTACCACGATGAATGTTTATGGCGATGCTTTGCTGCAGTCAAAGCGGGAAGCCAACAACAAGGTTGTGGAATTGTTGCGGCCGGTGTTGAGCGTCCTAAAAGACAATCGGCTGCCTGCCAGCAGCCGTTAATGTTCCCTAATGTTCCCCAATCGCGATCAGTCAATCTTTGTAAGTTGTTGATGGGATTGGTTGCGGGGGGTGGATTTGAACCCCAGGTCCGCATTGATTCCACGTAAGTTATTGATTCTGCAATACGCGAAATTGGCACAATTGGCAAAAAAGGCAAATCTTTCTTACACTTTTCTTACACTTCCCGTTTTTGAGCACGCTATCGAGCATTGTCGCCTTTCCATGCCACTATTGCCCCGCATCGCGCCTTCCTTAACCCTTCAAACGATGTCGATAGTATCAAGATTCGTTGCGGCGGTTCAAACTGCGATTCCCAAGATTTGATGGGCTTCCCAAAAGTTAATCCAGTTTTCGGGGCCACGTCACAATCAACATAGGTATGCCCGCTTCAAGGCAATTCTTTTATGCTTATGGTGGTGAGATGGAAAGCGGGGAACTGGGGCATGATTGGGACGGTGAGATACCTGTCTCGGTCAAAGATGAGGTACTGGAGAGAAAAGAAAGCGGTGAAAGGTGGTTGCAGTGAATGAAAGGGACAACGGGGCCACGCATGGCCAGTCTGGATAGTCTATCTTCAAAGAGTGCCGAGTTAAATGAAGGTTCGAGGGCATATGCCGACGGGCACTTGTAAGCTGTGTTTGAAAAGTGAAGAACTTCAGAATAGCCATTTGATACCTAGCGGTGCATATAGGCTCATCCGTTCGCCGCAAAATAAAGGAAATCCGGACCCGCTCATGCTCACGACAAAGCGCGTGAAGCGTACGTCAAAGCAGGTCCAGCGGCATCCAGGTCCAAGTTTTCGGTCGTGTAAAACGACGGAGTCGAGCTGTATGATTGATCGTGACTAGCCATATAACAACCATTCATCTCCGGCGTTCATACGCCCCCTGGTTTTAAGCAGTCCGCTGGTAGCGCGTCTCGGACCAACGCGATCTCAGTCCATGCGATGTGCCGCCCTAGCGGAACGTGGTGATCTATATGCAGATTAAATCGGTTGCCGAAGTGCTCGCACCGTCAGGTCTCGGCGTGCCGGAACTCAATGCACTGGTCCCCAACGAAACCAACTACACAGTGCTACTCATGCAACCGCGTGGTCAGATTGAGGCGAGTAGTGCGGGGGTTCAAAATCGGGATCGCGATCTCGCCCAAAGACAGTTTGGGGAGTTTCTATCGGGAGCTCGACATGCCCAGGCCGACTTGACGGTGACGCCTGAGTACTCGATGCCCTGGGAAACACTTGTTGCCGCGATCAAGGAAGGTATCGTTCCTGCACAGGGAAAACTTTGGGCGCTCGGCTGCGAGAGCATCAAGTATACCGAACTGGAAGAGCGCAAAGAGGATCTAGCTTCGTTCGCAACGATGCTCTATGAACCGCTCCAGCCAGATCATGGGCGATTTATTGACCCGCTCACCTATGTGTTCGCCGCCCCGCGAGCTGAAGAGAATGGTGTCGTAAGAATCGTCATGCTCGTGCAGTTTAAGACGTACCCGATGGGTGATGACGACCACGTCGAAATCAACAGTCTGCAGCGGGGTACCTATGTCTACCAATTCGGTAACGTTGGGCAAGGCTTAAGGCTTGTCTCGTTGATCTGTTCTGATGCCTTCGCGTTTCAGGACGCGCACGCAGTAGCGATCCATGACCGTGCTTTGGTCATCCACATACAGCTGAACCCGAAACCACGACAGGAGCAATATCGCCAGTACAGGGACCGCCTTCTGAGATTTCAAGGCGACGAGACAGAACTTATCTGCTTAAACTGGGCAAGAGATGTGCGTGAGTGGTCGGGAGAGCAAGAGAAGCTCTGGCACAATATTGCAGCCTCGGCCTGGTACTTGAGACCTGACAAGTTTGACGAGCGTGATGCAACACTGAGCGCTAACCATCGACGGGGCCTCTATTACACGTGGATGCAACCGCTCCGTGCGCATGCTTTATTCTTTAACTATGAGCCCGCAACATACTTGCTGGAAGCGACTAAGGTCGCCCATATCGGCGTTCCCGCTGTCATCTCTCGACGCCGGGGGCCGCAACTCACGAAGGTGTGCGTATGGGACGATGCGGCGAACAGTTGGGTCGAGCAAGTGGCGGCGACAGATGGGTTTTCGACTGTGATCGGTGAGAGCGGTCATGCAAAAGACGAGATACAGCGGATCTCCGATGACAATCCGTTTGAGACGGAGCGCATCCTTGCGCTTTGTGCTGGCAGGATTGAATCTGGAAACGAGTGGCATTCCGTTCGTCGGTTGGACTCCTGCGTCATTGATACGTCCGAAGTCATTTGTCGAATCACATTTTGCCAAGACACAGAGGAACGGGCGAGCGCATTTCGTGTAGCGCGGCTAAAGCGCTGTGGGCACCTGTGGGATATTCTGAAGACGAACGGTCATCTGCCTCCTGCACTTGCTGACTTCAAGGAGGGATTCGAGCTCACATGGTCCCAGGACGCCCCTCATCAGAATGCAATATCCGCCGAAGGCCAGCGGGCAACAGTAATCTACATGGGCGAAGAGTCCAGCGCGGATCAGATCGAGAAGACGGCAAAGATCGCCGCTGAGAATCTTCACAGGGGATTTCCAAATCCCGATGAAAGCCTGTCAGCTAGACAACGTCTAGCTGTCTGGTTTCGTAAAAACGGTGAGATCACGCGCTGTGATCCCCATCGATATCTCCAGATTGACCAAACCGGCAATAAATCAGAGTTCGACATAGCGAGGGAGGCATGAACTTAAGCATCGCTCAACTCCAAGAGCGCGTAGCCGCGAGGTTCACCGACGTTGAGAAAGTGGATAATTCGATTATTCGCTTCACGAGAAAGGCGGGCCAGATGCCGTTCGCTGTGTATTACCTCGATATCACACAAAACCTGCCAGGAACTCCAGAGCTGTTGACGAAGTATCAGGATCGAGTAATCGGGAACCACTATTTCGAAGGGCGAAAGAGCCTTCAATGGAGTAACTATTTGTACTTCATCACTAGCAGAGATCTTTTGGCGAGCAGCGAAGCGCGCCAAGCCAAAGAGCTAATCGAAAGCGACCGAACCTATGCGCGCAAGTTCGTCATCTCCGAAGATGACCTTGAGTCGATACTCACGCCGGCAGTGCTGGCACCCGCAGATGCACGTCCGCGCACGAGTGTTTTGTCCGTATGGATAGAGCACCTTGTCGAAGTGGGTCTCGACAAAGCGATTTTTTCCGATGACGACCTCCCCACGCGGCTGGCGCTGATTGAATCTTCTTCCGCCGCACCCGCTACGAGGCCGAAGTCGCCCGCGCGCAATGCAGACGTCGAGGTTGTGCCGTTTATCCGATCGTTAGAATTGAAGAAGTTTCGGGACTTTCCACTTCAGCGGAGCTTCCAGTTCGGAACTGTCAACCTCATCTGTGGTCCTAATGCTTCGGGGAAGACGTCTATTCTTGAGGCGGTCGAGTTGTATTATTGCGGACGGAACAAGCGAAATCCTAGTCCTCCTGCTCCGTACGAGTTGGCAGTGGTCCTTGCAGATGGCCGTACCGAAACAGCGACCGCCAATCGGGGCTTACAGGTGTTTCGGGAACACAATCTTTCGTGGTATGGGCGCTCCGAAATCAAGACGAACTACCTTTACATGAGTTTTGCTCAGTTCAATTTTCTTGACACTGATGCCGCAGTGAGCCTCGCGGAGTCTACGACTCGGATTGAGGAAGACTTGTCCAAGCTACTCGTGGGACCTGATGCCTCCAAAACTTGGCGGAATATCGAACGAGTGCACGAGGCGCTGGGCGCGAAATTGCATGACCTTCGACAACTCGAAGCTCAAATCAATGGAGAACTTGCTGTTTTGGAGAAGCAGGTGATGAAACCTGCCGACACGAGCCAGGAGTCAGGCTCGATTCGGGCTCGCCTCGAGGAAATGGTCCGCCGCGTTGGATGGGTCGTCACCAAGAGCGACGACGAAACACTTGCCGGAAGTCTCGTAGAGGCGCTCTCTGAGCTTGTGCCCCTAGCGCAACAGGCGACGGCGCTTGATTGGACGGAGTCGCCTGCGTCAATCAACGGGCTAGCCAAGTATTGTGGCGAGGCGAGGGCTGCTCACAAGAAAGCTGAGCGGGATATTGCTCGCCTTGACGTTTTGCGAAAGAACCAGAAACGTCTCACAGACACGATTGAGCATGGCAGAGAAGCATTAGATCTTGCAAAACAGGCTGAACGCTTGATCAACGCGGGTGTAGCTGATCGAACGGCAGAACGCAGCAAACAGCAGAGTGCAGTGGCGACGTATTCCGGCTGGCTAGCCGGTTTCAATGCAGATACCATAAGTCCGCTTTCGAGTGCCGATCTGGATATGACTGTGCTCGTCTTCCAAGAGATGGCTGTTTCGAAACGTTTCGCTGCAGAGGGGTTGCTAACAAGTGCTAAGAGCGAACACGCCAACTTCAGCAGGCTGCGGGACCAGTCGCTCAATCTAGCACAGGAACTACGGGAGGTCGCGGCAAGAATCCTGCAGAATAGCACCAAACCAAATGAATGCCCGCTTTGCCACACGCAGTTTGAACCTGGAGAACTGGCAAAGCACATGAATGTGGGTGTCGATGAGCACCTCGAAGCGCTTGGCCAGACACTTCTCAAGCAGGTACGGGAACGCGAGGCCGCAGTGCGCGAGGCCATTGCTGGTGAGACCGCATTTACTTGGCTCAAGAGGTTTTGTGAGACAGCAGGTCTTTCTGCCAACATCTCGGTCAGCTCAGCCCTTACTGAGTTAGAGGATGCAAATCGAGGTTTGGCAGAGGCGCGTGGTCGCCTCGACGCGCTGAACAGCGAGATGCTCACATTGGAGTCGCAGGGGCTTTCGCTAGCGCAATTAGAGAAGATTTCCGTTCGGCTTCGGGACTTGGGATATCCCCTAGCAGACTCCTCGCGGGAAGCTATGGATCGACTGCTTTCGACCGTTACAGAGACTACACAGTCTTCATCCCGCGCTCTTGAAGCCGAAAAAAGACAGGCAGATGAACTGCAACATACGGTTGAAGCAATTCTGGATTCGGTGGTGTCTGGCGTTGAGGAACTCAAGGGCGCGTTATCGCGACTGAAAGAAAGGCTCGCTTCGACGGAGAGCCTGCAAGCGAAGTTGAGCCGCTTTTCCTCATCGTTTCCCTGGCCCGGAGAGAAATCGATCACAGAACTCGCAATCGAAGCGGAGTCGATACGGAGTGTGGCCGCTGAGTTGCAGGCAGCACTAGCCAAGAAAAGACAAGAGGAGGTTACTCACGCCGAGTCGATCAAGCGGAAAGACGAGCTTGAACGACAGCACGCCACGTTGCTAAAACGAACGAAGCGCTTGGATGAGGCGCACTCTGCTCTCGAAAGCCTGCGAAAGCAATATTCTCTGAATGGAGCAATGGAATTCGCACTAAAGCAGAATCACTCTGCCATCGAAGCAATCTTTTCACGTATTCATTCACCAGCGGAATTTAAGGGACTCGGCTCGAATTGGACGACGCTTCTTCGCAAATCGGACAATTGCGAGGCTAAGATAAGCGAGATCAGCTCTGGACAGAGGGCAGCGTTAGCCTTGTCCATCTTTCTGGCGCAAAATGCTCAGCTTACAGTGGCACCTCCTGTCGTTCTTATCGATGACCCTATAGCGCACATCGATGACCTGAACTCGTTGTCCTTTCTTGATTACCTGCGCGAAGTTGCTTTGGCTGGCCAAAGGCAGATTTATTTCGCCACCGCCAACGACAAACTGGCGACACTTTTCGAACGGAAGTTTGACTTTCTGGGTGTGGAGCGCTTTCGCCGATTCGATCTCCGACGGGACGGACAACCGATTACGTCGTCGGAGTAATGTGAGAAGAGATTGACACAGCTGTTCTTGGGTCAGGCGGGCCGTTGCGGCAAGTTCGAGCTGGTGCCGCATCCACCCCTGAAGCACCAACCGGCCTGGCTGCACACGCTCTGAAAGACGGACTCGCAAAGAGATAGCACAGATACATGCGACTCGAATATGCCCTCGTGCTCTTCGCCAATCGTAAGCGTCCGGCCAGCACCGTGCTGATGCTTGAACTGGGTTATGAGTGCTATGGCGATGTTACGTCAGCAATCCTTTCGGCCTGCACCACTCAAGTCGCTGTAGACTCGCGATCTCGCCATTGATATGCTCACAAACGACAGTGAGCGGCATCGGCAAGAGTTGACATGCCCCGCGGCCCCGGTCCTCTGCCCCGAGCCCCGTTCCCGTTTCCAAGTCGCAGCTTTTGCACGCCTGGTTTGGGGAACTTTGGATGACGCTGTCGGGGTCTTAATAGATCTGCCGACGCTACAATGGCCGGGACGCTTACGTCGGAGGAAGACGTGGTGGGAAACCGCTCTATGTCGACCCACATCAGACTCGCCCCGTACAGATCGCGCTTCCGGTTTCGGCGATTTGCGGCACAGACGCTCTTGGCGGGAGGACAAGCGTTCTACGCGGGAGTCATGGCGATAGGGTGGGAGATTATCGCAAACTCTCTTGGATGGACCGAAGATAAACAGTTTCCACTCGCTCCTGCTGGTCCCCAGATTCTCAATGCCTGCGTGATAGCTGGGCTGGGCTTCCTAACGGGGTGGTTGTTGGCCCGGCTACTGCCATCGGCTGCCCGAGCAGGCCTTTGGGCGTGGTTGCCACCGACAGCCCTTTTGGCCCTAGCCATAGGGTGGAACATTTTGGGGGACCACTGGAGCTGGCACTCGGTCTCCGCTTTCTACTTTTGGAGCTACCCCGCTAGAAAGATCGGCCCCGTTGGACGGGATTTGTTTACTTATCCGACCCTCTCGGCGATTGCTTCTTCGTTGGGAGTTATGGTGCGTATTTCACGTTGTTTTGTAAACAGGCGTGGGTGTTGAAAAACCCTGGTCTTGCAGCGTGCTTTTCCCCGTATGCCTGCTGGGGTTATTCGCTTCTTTGTTTCTTCATGCTTGCGTTCAAGCAGTTGCGATCTCTGGGGCTGGCTTACAGCTAAGGAACCGCACCAGCCGTTTGAGATTTTGTACCGTAGCCGCCAGGTAGAATTGTTCGCGCACGAACCGCATCCGGCGCAATCTCAGACGACGCAGTCCGATCTGGTTCTTGAGTTCCGCGAACAACGCTTCCACTTTCTTTCTCTGCCGTTGCGCCTTCGCGAACTCAGGCGTGTTGGCCAACTCCCGTGCCCGTTGTCGTGCCGACTCATGGATGTGGATGGCGAGATATTTATATCGCCCACTCGTGCATTGCGCTTTTTGGGAGCATGCTCCGCAACGTTTGGCGCTGCCGATGTAGGCATGGGCTCGATTGCGAATGTTCAACCCAACGTAGTTCAGTTGCTCTCCGGCAGGACAACGGTAGCTGTTGCTCTCGGGCAGATAGGCAAATCGCTCCGGGCCATAACCCGGATTGTTTTTTCTCAGAGCACTGTCTCGGGTGCGCATATAAGGCGTGATGCCGCGGTCCAGTAACCATTGCAGAAACTCACCATTGCCGTAGGTAGCATCGGCCGCCACGGATTCTGGCGTTCGTCCTTGCCATCGTGCGAAACGTGTGAGCATATCTTGTGCAGCTACGGTTTCCTGGCTCATTCGCGCCGCCGTGGCCTCCACTCCCACAATCACGCAGCTTTGATTGTCGATGAGATAGTTATCGTAGTAACCCAGCCGGGCCGGTGTACCACCCTTGGTGGCGTAGGTGGAATCGGGATCGGTGGTCGATACCAGGTCTTGCTCATGCACCGGTTCTTCCACCGGGTTTTGTTTTTCCAGTTCCACCAGATACTGTCTCACCGTATGATTGACTTGGGCAGCTTCCACCAACTGCTCCCGTGGAATGCGGCTTTCCTTCGCCGCATTGGCTTCCACGAAACTGCCATCGACCGACAGGTGCTTGCCCTGCACCAATCCCACTTCCACACACTGGCGCACGATCTGTTCAAACAGCTCCTCGAACAGCTTCGACTCCTGGAACCGTCCGTGCCGATTCTTGGAAAACGTGGAGTGGTGCGGTATTTCCTGATCGAAACCCAGTCCCGTGAACCAGCGCCACGCCAGATGCATGCGCAACTCCTCCACCAACTTGCGCTCGCTGCTGATGCCGTATAGATAGCCGATCAAAAGAATGCGCAGCAGGAGTTCGGGGTCAATCGACGGACGGCCCGTATCGCTGTAACTCTGTTTCAGCTTCTCGCGCACGAAGGCAAAGCTGATGTGCTTTTCAATAAGCCGCAGTAGATGGCTCTCAGGAACTTGATCTTCCAGGCGGAAGTAATAGAACAATGCTTCTGAGCGGGCGTGGTATCCCATCATGATCAGCAGGCCTCCGAAAATGGAAATCCAGCAAAGCATGGGCAGCAACTTCCTTAATACCACGCTTCTGCTGTATCTCAGCCTTCAAATCATGATGACTTTTTCAACACCCACAGGCGATTACACTCAGAACCCGGTCAATGAGTGCAATGACGATTTATCGCCGGTTGCGACTTGCATCAACGAAAATACAGGCATGACAGGTCTTCCTAATCTGCACGACGGTTTCTTCGACGGTCTTTGGCTTTCTGCCAACAAAGGCGTTCACCTTTTCGTTCGTACGCTCGCGGGAGAACGTTCCACAATTGTTCTGACCGATGTCGAGGCTCTGAACATCAACGGTCTCAGGGCTGGAAATATTATCTTGGAGCTTGTGCTCATTGGGCCGGATAAGCTGACCATGGAAGACATGACGCAAGTTTACGATTTGAAGCCTGACGAAGCGGAGAAGGCTCGTAAGCTCCTCAGCAAGGCGCAAGAGCGGAGCCTTTCTGCGCTTGAAATGAACACATCGTATGGGGCTGAAGGTAAGGTGCTCTTTCGCGCTATTGATGCAATCCCAGAGCACGTTTTGGCGTAGGCTTCTCAAGTGACGAAATCAGGCGATAACGCTCAGAACTCGGTCAATTACCTCCATGATCTTTGAACAGCGATTTCACGAACGGGCTGAGAGACCTTGATCGGCATCAAGGTTCCAGGGCAGCAATTCCTGGATCCGATTGACGGGGTGATCGGCGATCCGGGCCAATACCATTCGCAAGTATGCCTCGGGGTCTAAGCCGTTGAGTTTGGCTGAGCCGATCAAGCTGTAGATGGCAGCCGCACGTTCTCCTCCAGCATCGGAACCGGCAAACAAGTAATTCTTGCGACCAAGCGCGACGGCACGCAAGGCCCGTTCGGCGGCGTTGTTGTCGATCTCCAAGTGACCGTCGTCGCAATACCGGGTCAATGCTTCCCACAGTCCGAGCGCGTAGCGGATGGCCGCCGTTGTATCCGACTTGCGGGGCAGTTGGGCCAGACAGATTGTGAACCAGTCGTGTAGGGACTGGAGCAAGGGCCGGGCCCGTGTGCGGCGAACCTGTTGCCGCTCGTCTGGAGGGCGTCCGCGAATCTCTTTCTCAATGGCATACAAAGCTGCGATTCGTTTCAGAGCCTCGCTGGCGATCGGCGAAGCGTGCGCTTGTTGCAAGTCGTAGAACTTGCGCCGCACGTGCGCCCAACAGGCAATCTCTTGAATGCGCCCATCTTCCTTATAGAGCTGATTGAAGCCGGCGTAGGCATCGGCCTGCAGTGCCCCTTGAAACGTGCGCAGATGTTGTTCGGGATGTTCGCCCTTGCGGTCCGGCGAGTAGGCAAACCACACCGCCGGCGCCGCCAGGTCTCCCGCTGGCCGATCATCGCGAACGTACGTCCATAAGCCGTACCGTCAAAAAAGTCATCCCGAGCGATGTTGTCGACAGACTGATTTGAAAATGCTCAGGCTTGTTCCAGATTGAGGCCACGCACAATTCGCGACCAGAACAGAATCTGGGCGACCAGACTGAGTGTCCCAAACAAAACCAATGCGTCCATTCTCCCGGAGCAGGGCCAGAATCCCGCCCAGTGTCCTCCTTCAATTCGGCGCAATAGGTTATCCAAGAAAAGAAAGAAAAACAGCAGCGCCGCTAGGTTGTATCTCTCCTGGGAATGCTTTTGCACCATGGACTCTCCACCAAGACCAGTGCCCAGCCACCGTAAGCTTCAAAACCGCCAGCACCACAGAGAGGACGCCAAACACCCAGAATCCCGTGGCCTGAATCGGATGTTCCTGCCTACTGCTCATGCTGCCTCCCGCTCATAGTACTTCAGCAGGCCACCCAGCCGCTCCCGACACCGCACTTTTCCATCGTCCCTGCTGACGGCTCGCGTCCGCACCGGAAAAAGCAGTAAGTTGTTTTTGCCCTGGTGATTTCGTTCTTCATGATAATGAACTTCATAGTGACGCAGCGCTCGCCTCAGTGAACCTTCACCGAATAGGATCAGCTTCGCAAGGCATTCCTCCTTGACCGACCTGACCCAACGTTCTGCATAGGCGTTCAGGTTCGGACTTCTGGCCGGCAAGGCAAGGGCCTTTACGCTTCCTGCTTCGATCACCTGGCGAAAGGATGGACAGTACTTGCTGTCGCGGTCATGCAGCAAATATCTGCAATTGGTCAGAATGCCAGTGTCTTCCATGGTGACGTTGCGTGCCATCTGTTCCATCCACTCCTGATCCGGATGGCGGGTTACACCTGCCAAACAGATCCTCCGGCTCGCCAAGTGAATGAAAAACAGCACATAGTACGTTTTCAAGCCTCTCAGCGTAAGCACTTCCACGGTGAAGAAGTCAGTTCCCACCATTACCGCCATGTGAGCGCGGATAAAGTCTTTCCAGCTCGTTGCCTGCTTCCGCTTGGGAGCGGGCGGGATATCATGCCGCCTGAGGATGTTGCCGACCGTCTCATCCGAAAGCTTGTAGCCAAGATTGGCCATGGCTCCCACGATTCGGTCATATCCCCAACTCAAATTCTCCCTGGCCATTCGCACCACCACACGCTCGATTTCCTCAGTAACGGAAGGGCGGCCCAAAGACTTGCGAAACCTCGATCCGTCGAACTTCTTGGCGATGAGCTCTCGATACCAGCGGCACAGGGTATCTGGCTTGGCCGAAGCTGCCACATCGGCCAGGGCTTTCCGCCCCAGACGGTGGCCAATTTCAGCCAATGTGGTCTTTTCAGAATCAGAGAGCAGCAACCGGCCCTTGATTTGGGCTCTAAGAATCCGGTTCTCTGCAGCCAGATACTCGTTCCTCAGCAATAATTCCTGGTCTACTGTCCCAGTGATGTATGCCAGCATGCGAGCCCAGATCATTGACCGTCTCCCAGTCTCTTGTAGGAACTGGGATTCTACGCGTTCTTGGGGTTTGAAGAAAGCGAGATTGCTATCTCATGCGCACATCAGCAAGATGTGGTTCGGATATCGCTCACGAAGAAAGGCGCGTACGAGTGGCACACCAAAACGATCTAAATTACTGCCAGTCATCGACTTCCATCAAACGCGGATGAGTTTTTTGACCGAACGGGATGCCAGTCGCTCATACTCGCCTTTGCCATACTGTTGGTACTCCCGCTGCAAGATGCGCCGCGTGGCCGGTCCGCTCAAAGTCTCATGCGCCTCATCCACGCGGGCCAGCCGTTCCACATCGGCGGCGGTATAGCGC
>WNFE01002216.1_pt1 | contig 14300 bp, 13 predicted proteins | sample 5400451 | NCBI WGS metagenome assembly WNFE01 (sample SAMN13153344, study PRJNA577476) | soil metagenome | isolation source: 200 cm saprolite under Douglas fir tree site 2 hole 2 | place: USA:California | collected 2015-04-18 | reverse complement strand
CTGGCGCTCAGGAGAAGCGGGTCAGCTCCAGAGGGCGGACGCGGCGATGCCGTTGAGTGCAGCCGCCACCTCGACCCGGTCGCGCTCGCTCACCCCAGGGTGGACCGGCACGGAGACCATGTCGCGCGCAGCCGCCTCAGCCACGGGACAGGGTGCGTTCCGAGGGCTGAGATACGGCGGCTGGAGGTGCAGGGGCAGCGGGTAATAGACGCCTGTCCCGACTCCCCTTTGGTGCAGCTGCACGCGGACTTCGTCTCGGGACCAACCGGCGGGCACTCGCAGGGTGTACTGGTGATACACATGCCCGCGGCCGGGCGCGACGCGGGGCCGGCCGTACCACTTCGACACGTGGGAGTCGTAGTAAGCCGCCAGCTGTCGCCGCCGCTCGGTGATCTCGGCCAATCTGCCGACCTGTACCAGCCCGATGGCGGCCTGGATCTCTGTCATCCGGAAGTTGTAGCCGATGCCGTCATGGACGTAAGGCTGGTCGGCGTACGCCTGGTGACGAAGGCGCGCGCATGTCTCGGCAATCCGCGCGTCGTTCGCGATCACCATTCCGCCCTCGCCGGTGGTGATGTTCTTGGTGGCATAGAACGAGTAGACGGCCGTGCCGAACGCACCCAGTGGGCGCCCGTCGACGGTCGCGCCGACGGCCTGGCATGCATCCTGGATCAGGCTCAGTCCGTGCTCTTGTGTCAGGCCCGCGAAAGACTCCACATCCCCCGGGTTGCCGTGCAGATGGACGAGCACGATCGCCTTCGTGCGCGGACCTATGAGCCGCTCGGCCGCGGAGCAGTCCAGATTCAGGGTGTCATCGACATCGGCGAAGACCGGTACCGCTCCCGTGTGGGCGATCGCGTTGGCCGTGGCGATGAAAGTAAGCGGGCTGGTGATGACCTCGTCGCCGGGCCCGATCCCGTGGGCGAGCAGGGCCAGGTAGAGGGCAACCGATCCATTGCAGGTGGCCACGCCATGTTTGGCCCCCATCGACTTGGCGAACTGCTGCTCGAAAGCCCGCGTCCGCTCGCCCTGTGTGAGCACGCCGGAGCGCATCACCTCGAGGACGGCGCATTCCTCCTCGGGTCCGAGCTGAGGGCGAGCGATGGGAATCGAGCCTTGGTGGGCGAGCCGTGACTCAGGGCGGCGAGCGGTGATCACTTGTGACTCGAGAAGACCAGACGGTTCTCGTACGGGCAATGGGTCGATTCGACGGTGACATGGGACACCAGTCCATCCGGCGCCGCATTGGGCCATTACCAGGGATCAACCTGTGGCCTAGGTTGGTGAAAGCCAGATGGGCAGCGTGGCCGCGGTCATTGTCACCTTCAACCGCAAGCATCTCCTCGGCAAGTGCCTGGAGGCGGTCCGCGCCCAGACGCGGCCGTGCGAGCGGCTCTTCATCATCGACAACGCCTCCTCCGACGGCACGTCCGAGTTTCTAGCCGTGCAAGGCTTCCTGGACGGGTCGACCGAGTACGTCCGCCTGCCCGTCAACAGCGGCAGCGCAGGTGGTTTTCACGAGGGGATGCGGCGAGCCTATGAGGCAGGCTTCGAGTGGTTGTGGCTCATGGATGACGATGGCTGCCCTGCTCCAGATTGTCTGGAGCGGCTGCTTTCCTTCTCGACCGTCCTTGATGTCATCGGACCGGCGGTGGTTCGTCCAGACGATCCGACCCGGCTCACCTGGCAGCTGCGCAAGGTGCGGCCAGGTGGGCAGTTCAGGACGTGGCGATCGATCACCAACCTTGCCGACCTGCGCAGCCAGGCAGCCGGGGACGTTTATGAGGGCATCGCAGCGCTATTCAACGGGGTCCTGATCAAGAGGCAGGTTACGGAGGCAATCGGGTTCGTGCTCGCCGACCTGTTCATCTGGGGTGACGAAAACGAATACCTGATGCGCTGCAAGGCAGCCTGTTTCCGGGTTGGTGTCGCCGTCAACGCCTTGCACTACCACGCCTACACAAGGCCGCGTCATTCCAGCCGGTGGAAGTTCTATTACCTGTATCGAAACACCATGTACATCCACTGGAGATACGGACGGTTGGCCCTGCGGCCGTTGCTGAGGCCGTGGTACCCGATGTACATCTCCCTGAGGCTGCTGCTCGATCTCCCTTCGATTTCACCGGCATACGTGATGACGGTCCTGAGAGGGGCGCGGCGCGCTCTGAAGGGACAGTTGGTCGCCTATGAGGGCGGAAGCGGCGCTATGACGGAAGTCGTGGCTACGGCTCGCTCGGGGGTCGCGTCATAGTGCAGCCGGGCTTCCGGGCCACGATCGTGGTGCCGACGATCCGCGAAACGAGCGTCGGACTTTTCCTCGACCAATGGGCGTCGGAGTTCAGGGGTCATCGGGTGATCGTCATCGAGGACAACCCAGAGAAGACGTTCCCGCTGCCGGCGTGGGTTGAGCATTACAGCTGGCAGGATGTCGACGAGCGCCTCGGCGATCGGGCGTGGATCATCCCGAGGCGTTCTGACTGCGTGCGCTCGTTCGGGTACTACCTCGCCGCACAGGAGCAATGCGATTTCGTGGTCACGCTGGACGACGACTGCTATCCAGAGGAGTCATATGCGTCCTCGTTCCTCGCCCTGGTCCGAGACGCGCTTGACAGGCGGTGGGAGGACGATCGCTGGTGGAACACTCTCGACGGACCGGTCCTCCCGCGAGGCTATCCATACGAGATACGACACTCGACCTTGCCGACCGGGATTCACCATGGCTTGTGGTCGAACGTGCCCGATCTCGACGCCAGGACGCAGCTGCGTCTCCCCGACCACCGACTCCAGCCGGCAACCACCGTGCAGCTTGTGCCTCACGGCCGATTCTTTCCAATGTGCGGCATGAACCTCGCCTTTCGCCCGGCCATGATCCCCGCCCTTTACTTCCTGCTCATGGGCAAGGATCGCGATGGAGGTGCGTGGCCATTCGACCGTTTCGGCGACATCTGGGCCGGCATCTTCGCGAAGAAGGTGGCCGACCACCTCGGCTACGCGATCAGCTCTGGCGCCCCGTCTGTCCTCCACTCACGTGCCTCGAGCCCGGAGGTCAACCTGCAGAAGGAGACCCCCGGATACCCGGTCAACGAGGTGCTCTGGCGCCAGGTGAGCGCAATCGGTCTCTCTGCCACGACCGTCGCCGGCTGCTATGAGCAGATCGCGGACAACCTGGACATGAACGGCGAGTACTGGACCGCGCTCAGGTCTGCGATGAGGGTATGGGCCTCACTGTTCGCGCCAGCGGAGTGTCCGCCGGGATTGGTCGCTGCGGCTCCCGACGAGCGGCTGCTTCCGTCAGCGTCGAGGCGCTGAACAGCCCGAGCAGCATCGCGAATTCCTGCGACACCCCGGCAAAGAACAAGTACTCGGCGGTCAGACCCACAAACGCGAAGAACAGGACCATGGCCAGGCACGCGGCCGCGAGGCTCCGGCGCATGGGATCCGGGCTCCCTCGCGATCGCCAGGCCACGATCGCGACCGTCGCGAACATGGTGAGCAGGAGAGTGATGCCCGCGATTCCGGCGCGGAAACCCTCACGCAAGTACTCGTTGTCAACGAAGTTGGTGAGCGGGGTCGGCACCTCGCCGGGAATGACCGTTCCCGTGCCGAACAGCGGGCTCTCAGCGAGTGCCGGTACGAAAAATGCCTGCCATACGCGAATGCGATATGCAAACGATTCCGGGATGGCGAGGTTCTGTCCGGCTGAGGAAAGGACGCCTTGCGCCACCCCGCGAGCGCTGACCGCAGGCCAGAACAGGACCATCGCCACCGCCAGCGCCGCCATCGTCAAACCGAGTTGGCGTGGTAGGTGGTGCCCGTACCACAGGACCAGGATGGTCACGAGCGGGAGCGCCAGCAGTGGCGCCCAGGTCAGGCTGGCCACAAGGCCGCCGATGTTCACGACCATGACCAGGCTCAACCAAAGCTTGGGGAATCCCGGATGCCGCATCGTGGACAGAGTCAGCGCCAGCATGTAGTTGACGGTTGCGAAGGCTCCGACCGCGCTGTAGTGCCCGAGCGTGGATATCGGCCGGTAGCCCGGCTCGAAGGCGTTGTAGAGGTTGACCGGCGGAGGGTAGTACGTGGCGACGAAGTCCCTGACGCCAGGAAGGTCGGCCAGCTCGGCCACTGCGAGCAGGCTGACGAAGATGCTGGCGAGCATCGTCAGGTTCAGAATCACCCGAATGGCGTGGCTGGTGAGATCGACGCGCGAGTAGATCACGTAGACGAGCAAGAGCTGCAGCGGAGAGAGCACCGCGCGAAGCGTGTCGGAGTTGAACAGATATGGCGAGCGCGAAAGGATCAACACCAGGGACGAGATGACCACGACCCCGACGGTATAGGCGCCCACCGCAAGATCCACGGCGGTGATGGTGTGTCGCTGCCGGCGGGGAAGGTAGTGGAGGGCGAGGCCTGACACGACCACCAACAAGATGGCTTCGTTCGGGCGCAGGACCGGGATGATCGTGCCTCGACCGAGCCCAGTCGTCAACGAGATCGAGAAGGCGTACACCGCCAGGCCGATCGGGGGCCGCCATGCCGTCAGGGCCAGCAATGCGAGCGCGCCCATGAGGGCAAGGCCCGCGGGGTACAGCGCCAGCGCCTGGGAGATCGCCAGCTCGCTCACCGCTGCACCTGGGCTGCGGCTGCTGTTGCGACGGCAACCGCCGCTCCCGGCGCCGCTCGGCCGGCGATCGCGAGCGGGTCGAGATTCCTGATCCTCAGCACCGCATAGAGACCAAAAGCCACCAGCGCTTCCGACGCGACCACGGCCACGGCCATCCCCACCTGCTGGTACCTGGACACGAGGATGAGGGCAAGGGTGAGGTTGAGCACGCAGGCTGAGATGACGACGGTGTTGACGAGGCGGTCGAGACCAAGAGCCAGCATCCACTGGATCCCGAGCACGTTGCTGATCGCGATCAGCGGTGGCAGCAGGGCCAGGATCCGCAGGACCACGACAGCGCTGTCGAACCCGGGCCCGAGCGCGACACGCACCAGGATTGGCGCTCCGAGGAAGACGCCCAAACCCATCAAGCAGCCGGCGGCGCCAACAAGGAACAGGCTCGTTCGGGCCAGACGGGCGGCATCGCCTCGCGCATGTGACGCCAGGTGGCTGATACGTGGGTAAACAGCCTGGGTGATGGGAAACAGCATCGTCGCGAACGCTTTGCTGATCTTCTCCGCCCCGACGTAGTAGCCGACCGCCGCCGGCGAGCCGAACAGTCCGAGGATGAAACCGTTGCCGACGGTATAGAAGCTCAGGGCGCCCTGGTAGATGAACGTGGACCACCCCAGGCCCAGGGTTCGGACGACGAGTCGGGCGCTGGGTATGCGGAATCGGAACTCGCGGTACGTGACGGCCAGTTCGACGACGACGGCGCCGGTCATCAGGGCGCCCTGGATCGCGAGCACCTTCCACGTGTCCGCGGGGGACCGCACGAGGATCACGATGCCTGCCAGTGAAAGGACACGGGCGGCCGTCTCCCAGCGTGCGACGAAGGACATCCGTTCCAGCCCCTGGAAAAACCAGTTCAGGCTGTACGAGAGGGAGAGTGCCCACAGCATCGCGGGCCACAGGAGGTTCTGGTTCCGGTGGATTGGCGCCACCAGCGCGCTGAGCGGCACGACGACCGCAATCGACAGAATCGTCAGCGCCACCTTGGCGCCGAGCACGCCGGCGAGGAGGTCGGCGAGCTGGTCCGGGTCACTGCGATGACGCGCGACCTCTCGGGTCGCCGAGTAATTGAACCCGTAGGTCACGACCAGCATCACGTACCCGGCGAAGGCCTGCATGAATGCGAGGCTGCCCCAGTCCCGGGGGCCGAGGAGGCGCGCCAGGAAGACGATGGTTGCGATCGGCAGGAGGTAGCTTCCAATCTGAAGCACGTAGAGGCCTAGAGCGTTTCGGACCACGCCGTTCCGCAACAGCCGGGTCTGCGCCCAGGGCTTGGCTGTCACACCTCAGTTCTTCAGAAGGATTCCGGCCACGACGTCGATGCCAGACTGGCGGAGCAGGTCTGCCGTGCGTCGGGCATCTCCATAACGCGTGATCCCATGTGTGGCGACAAGCACCGACTGCTTGATCGATCGCCCGAGGGCAAGCGCCGCCGGACTCACATCCGGTGACGGCACCGACATCAGGACGAACTCGCCATCCTGCACGCCATCCAACCGTCGAAGCCTGGCCACGCCGGCGGGGCTCTCGCTCAACCCAGCTGGTATCGCGATGACGCTCAGCCCGGCCACCTCCGAACGAAACGGCTTGCGCGAACCATTGGCATGGCCGTCGAACTCCATGACGGTGACTCGCTGGCCGGCGGTCGCCGCCACGGTGCCCAGACCTGCCGCCACCGGGTCGCTGTGATCTCTCTCGGATGCGGCCACCACGAGCACCTCGCGCAGCGCGTCCGGCGACCTCGCCACCAAGTTAGCGAGCGCGCGCGAGTAGGAGCTCTTCGTCCGCGGGAACAGCAGTCGCTGCACGTTTTGAGTCACGAACGCCGGCGGGATCGATGCGGCCCTGGCCAGGCCTTCGGCGCTGACTATGCGATCGTCCAGCCGCTCTATCAGCAAGGCGGCGAACACGCCAACACCGAGGCCGGCGACGAGAGCCGCCCCGACATAAAGAAGCGGATTCGGGGACTCCGGCTTCGTGGGTGGCAGCGCCGGCTGCACGATCGTGGCCACGTTGGTCAGGCGATCCTGCCGCCCGTTCAGGTCCAGCAGCCGGGCCAGCGTCAACCCATACGCGTTCTGGAGCCGATTCAGCTCAGCCTCGTGGGCCGCGGCTTCGGAGCTGCCCTGGGCGCTGCTCGAGAGAGCCTTCTGTTCTGCGTCCATGCTGGAGGCCAGCTGGGCGAGCTGTTTGTTGAGGTTGTCGCGCGCCGGCTGGTAGAGCCTGACGACCTCGGCGGCGTCCTCGACGATCGTCGCCTGCGCGACCGCGTTCGCCAGCGCGGCCGCTGCCGCCGGCGTTCGGCCTTTGGCGGTGACAGCCACCTCGCTGGTGCCCCGGAAGACGGCGGCGCTGACGAGCTTGCCGATAGTCGTCTCGGGCGCCTCGAGGTCGCTCGCCGAGCACGTGACGTCGGGCGCAGCGCATGCCTGCTGAAGCGTGGGCCGGCTGGTCGCCGAGACGATGAAGTCGTGCTGGACCAGGTCGCCCGCGGCGATGCCCGCATCGAAATCTGAGGCGGTGCGAGCAGTGTCCAGGTAGATGATGGCGGTCGCCTCGTAGGTCTTCGGCATCACCAACGAGAGGGCGGCCGCCGCCAGGCAGAAAGCTGCTGCAGTACCCAGGATGACCCGGTGTCGACGCACGAGGGCGTCAAGAAGGGTGAACGCCGGCCTGTCGTCCACGTCCTAAGGGTCCGGCGCTGCCGACCGGCCGCCAACGCGCCCCCCAACCCCATGCGCCACGCGATCGAGCTGCGCGGATGATGGGCGCATAGCCTGAGGCTATCCGGTGGGGCCACCAGCAAGAAATGGGCGCGGGAAGCGCCCCGTGGGCGCCAGTCCCAGATGCGAGAACTTCCATGGGACAAAGCGGCACGGGGATGGGACCCGCGACACGGTGCCGAACCGCCACGCGTCAAACCATCGATCGGTAATGCCCATGTCCTCAGGATCGATCGCCTCCTACGGTTGGTGTGTGCGTGCGATGACGACTGCCCAGAAGCCGGCCACTACGACGGCGGTCATCGGCGCCGGCCCGTATGGCCTTTCGGTCGCCGCGTATCTGCACGCGCGGGGAGCGCCGACCCAGGTGTTCGGCGAACCGATGGAATCGTGGCTGAACATGCCGGCGCGTATGGCGCTGAAGTCGGTGTGGAGCGCGTCGAGCCTGGCCGACCCAGAAGCCGCGTTCAGCCTCGACCGATATTGCCGGGCCACGGGCGCGGATGCGACCGAGCCGATCCCGCTGGCCTTCTTCATCGGCTACGCGCAGTGGTTCCAGGAACACGCGGTGCCGGATGTCGACCGGGTCTACGTGCGGTGCGTCCAGCTCGAGGATGACGGCTTCCGTATCTCGCTTTCGGACGGGCGGACTCTGGCGGCCGGGAGGGTTGTGGTAGCGGTTGGCGTGCGCCAGTTCGCGTACGTGCCCCCGTTCGCGCGGGACCTGCCTCCACAGGTCGCCACCCACAGCGGCGAACACGTCGATTTCTCGCCTTTTCGCGACTGTCGCGTGGTCGTAGTCGGCGCCGGCCAGAGCGCACTCGAGTCAGCCGCGATTCTCAGCGACGAAGGTGCGAAGGTGGAGGTGGTCGCGCGCGGGCCGGTCCACTGGATCAACCGTGCCCTCTACAAGCGCGCGGGGCCTGTGGGCCGGCTTCTGTACCCGCCGACCGACGTCGGACCGCCGGGTCTCAACTGGCTGTGCGGAGCGCCGATGTTTTTGAGAACGCTGCCCGGAGGGTTGCGGAACCGGATCGAGACTCGCGCGGTGCGGCCGGCGGGCGCTCACTGGCTGCGTCCGCGAGTCGAGGGCAAGATCCCGCTCTCGGCGTTCACTGAGGTGCTCGAGGCGGAACCCCGCGGCGACGGGCTGCGGCTCCGCCTGAGTGACGGCACCACCCGCGAGGTCGATCACCTGCTGCTCGGGACCGGATACCGGCCCGACGTCCGCCAGATCCCATTCCTGGATCCGGCTCTCAGCCACCAGGTCGGCCAGCGCGACGGTTATCCCGTGCTCAACCAGTGGTTCGAGTCGTCCGTGCCCCGACTGCATTTCGTGGGCGGATTGGCGGGCCGGACCTTTGGGCCGATATGCCGCTTCGTCGCGGGTGCTCGCGTCACGGCCCGGCAGGTGGCGCGACGGGCGGCAGAGCTCAACTAGGTCCCGTTCCGGCGTCGGGCCGGGAGCCGGGCGTGCTCCTGCTGGGCAGCGACTTCAAGGCGCTGGGAGTTGCTCGCAGCCTGGGCCGGCGTGGAGTTCGGGTGGCGATCGTCGACACCCTGCCGCGATCCGCCTGGTTCTCGCGATACGTCGCCAAGCGCTTCAGGTGGGACGAATCGATGTCCTCCGTGGCACTGCCGGACTTCCTCCTGGAGATCGCCGGCCGAGGCGTTGAAGGCTGGGTGCTCTGGCCGGCGCAGGACGACGCGCTCGAGCTGGTGGCCCGGAATTCGAAGCGCCTTGCCACGGCTTACGAGCTGATCACTCCGCCATGGGAGGTCCTCAGGCAGGCTCATGACAAACGGCTCCTGCACGAGGCGGCCGAGGAAGTCGGTGTTCAGCATCCTCGCACCTGGTACCCGCCGAGCGAACGCTCGCTGCAGACGCTGCACGTCGAGTTCCCAGCGATCATCAAGCCGACCGTGTCGATCGACCTGCAGCACGCGCTCGGCCGCAAGGCTCTTCCCGTCCGCGACATGAACCAGCTGCTCGAGGGCTACCGGCTGGCCGCCGGCATCGTGCCGCCCGACCACCTGATGGTGCAGGAGATCATCCCGGTGGGCGCGCAACATTCAGTGGCGGCGTTTGTCGTTGACGGGCAGGTCGTGAGCGCGATGACGGCGCGGCGCACACGCCAGTACCCGATCGACTACGGCCTGAGCAGCACCTTCGTGGAAGCGATCGAAGTGGCCGGGTTGATCGAGCCGGCGTCCAGGATTCTGGGACGGCTGGGCCTTTCCGGAATGGTCGAAGTGGAGTTCATCCAGGACCGGCGCGACGGCCGGCCCAAGTTGCTTGACGTCAACCCGAGGCCCTGGGGATGGCACACCCTGTGCATCGCCTGCGGACTCGACTTCCCGGCCATGCAGTACGACCACTCCCTTGGCCGCCCAATTCCAAGACTCGTGCCGCGATACGGATCGCGCTGGATTCGCCTGCTCACCGACATACCCGCCGGCTTCCAGCATGTCAAAGCCGGGACCATGACGCCAGGCGCCTACATTCGATCCCTGTTCGGCGGCAAGACGGTCGGATCGGTCTTCGACGTGCGCGACCCTCTGCCCGCCGCCGGCGACCTCATGGTGGCGGTGTCCCGTGTCGTCGGGGCGTCGCTCAGGCGCTCTCGGACACGCCCCCATGAGCCTCCGTTGCCGTCGCCCGAGGGCTCTCGTCAGTGAGCTCCACCGGCTGTCCGCGCCCAGCGAGAGACCTGGCCGCCGCCTCCAGGACGCTGATCACGCGTAACCCGCACGGACCATCAGTCAGCGGTTGCCGCCGGTGTGTGACGCATTCGAGGAAGTGCTGAGCCTCGACCCGAAGGCCCTCGGTCAGGCTGAGCTGAGGTGCCCACATGTCGCCGGTGCGGTAGCCGATCATCGACTCGAGAGCGCCCTGGGCATCGCCGAGGGTCACTCCCTTGTCATAGACCTTGAGCTTCTCGCTCGGTTCGAGGTCGTCGTAGACGATCATCTGGCGAGCGCCTCCGATCAGGGTGCGGCGGATCTTCAACGGGGCCAGCCAGTTGACGTGGTGGTGAGTGATCAGGCTGCCCTCGAAGTAACAAGTCAGGTACGCGAGGTTTACGTGGTGCCCAGGCACATGCGCGGCGCCTGTCGCTGCGACCGCAACCGGCCGCCGTCCCAGGACGTAGTCCATGATCGCCAGGTCGTGGACGGCGAGATCCCACAGCACGTTGACATCGCGTTGAAACAGCCCCAGGTTGACCCGTGTCGAGTCGTAGTAGTAGAGCTGGCCCAAATTTCCGCTCTCGACCATCTGCTTGATCGTCTGCACGGCGCCGGTGTAGACGAAAGTGTGATCCACCATCAGCACGAGTCCGCGCTGCTCCGCCGCTTCGATCAGCTGCATCGCCTGTTCTGAGTCGGCAGTGATCGGTTTGGTCACCAGAACGTGCTTGCCCGCCTGCAGGGCACGCATTGCGATGTCGAAATGGGACGACACCGGTGTCGCGACGATCACCGCGTCGACGTCGGGGTCGCAGAGCACTTCGCGGAAGTCGGTGGTGAGCTTGACCTTCGGGTAGCGTGCGTGGACCTGGGTCAGGCGCTCAACTGACAGGTCACTGACGGCGACCACCCGAGCCGCGACCTGCTCGGCGAAGTTCCGAACCAGATTCGGCCCCCAGTATCCGTATCCGATCACGCCCACGCCCACCGACCAGCTCGGCTTGGCTCGTTGGAGACGCCGGAAAAGGCTATACGGCTGCCGGACCGAAGTAGCGCGGGCGCGGACACCGCGCCCCGACCTGGGCTCCGGCGCGACCGGCAGATCGATGCTCAAGCCAGCTCGAGCTTCCGTTTGCGAGCGCGCACCGGTGGGCGGCCCCACCATCGAGGACGAGGTCCGACCAGCCTGGCCGGATTTCCAACCACCAACGAATCGGGCGGGACGTCGTGTGTGACAGTGGCCCCAGCCCCGACCATGGCGCCTTCGCCGATCGTGATCCCGCAAATGATCGTGGCGTTGGCGCCGATGCTCGCGCGCCGGCGGACGATCGTGGGGACGACCTGCCAGTCTCCGACCTGCAGGAGCTCCCCTTTGTCATCGACCGCCGACGGATACCGGTCGTTCGAGAAACAAACATGGGGCCCGACAAACACACCGTCCTCGATCGTCACGCCGGTGGGAATGAAAACGAACGGCTCGATCTTCACGTTGCGGCCCAGCACGACTCCCCGCTGGATCTCGACGAACGAGGCGATCTTGCAGTTGTCGCCGACCTTGCAACCAAACAGGTTCACCTGGTCGGGGTGATGGATGACTACGTTCTGCCCGAGCTCAACATCCGGCGCGATCATGGGCCCGGCGACCAGGGCAGCGCCGATGGCCAATGCCTAGATCCGTCCATGTTCTGATCCTAGGGAGCGCCGAGGCTGCGGCCAATGGACACATCCGGAATGAAGGCGTGGGGGCGCCTACATTCGAGGCGCAAGTGTCACGGGGCGCCTGGGGCTTCGTCCCGGTTTTGGAGCCATGTGACTTAGGCGGACTCTGTGGAGCGCGGCCGGCTTGTTTCGCTGCCATTGCCCGGTGAGTCGGTCCGCTTCTCCAGCAGGCGGCTAAGTGTTCTCGGAAGTGTTTGCCTGGTCGCGCGGCTCTTTATGAGCAGGTCGAGCACACCCAACTCTCGGGCCCGCTCAAGATCGCCCGCTTCGACCGAATCTGTGAGCAGGATTACCGGCAGGCCGCGGGTCGCAGGGTGACTTCGTATCTTCTCGAGTGCGTCGATTTGTCTGAGGTCGCGCAGGGTGTCCAGCACGAGGACCTCAGGTCGCGAATTGAGCAGCCGCTCCTGAGTCGACCGCCAGTCATTGACCACCTCGACGTGCCAACCCACCGATTCGAGGGTCTCCCGGTAGAGGTCCGCGAAAGCGGCATCGCCAATAGCCAGGAGCACCCTGCCCGCATCGGGAGACCGAGCAGTCTCCCGACCACGGACTGAGTCACGCCGGTGGAGGTCGCCCATCTCTGGCGTCAGAGCTCGACAAGTGCTTTCCTCACCGCGTAAAGGACGGCCTGGGCGCGATCGTAAATCTGCAGCTTCTCGTAGATGTGACTGATGTGGTTGCGAACGGTCTTCTCGCTGATCTTGAGGTTGTACGCGATCTGCTTGTTGGCCTGGCCGTTGGCCATCAGCTTCAAGACCTCGACCTCGCGTGCCGTCAAGCCGTCGTAGAACTCCTTCGGCGTGCTGGCTCCCGTCAGCATGTCGAGCACACGGTTGGCAACGGCGCCCGCCATCACACGCTCCCCGGAAAGCGCGGCCACGATGCTTGCTGCAATCGCGCTCGGCTCGGCATCCTTGAGGAGGTAGCCGCTGGCCCCGGCCTGCAGCGCCTGGATGACGTAGTTGTCCGTCTCGAAGGTACTGAGGATCAATACCTTGACCTCGGGTTGGTCGTGCACGATTTGCCGGGTCGCCTCGGCGCCATCGAGGCCAGGCATTCTGAGGTCCATCAGCACGACGTCTGGCTTGAGGGCGGCGGCTTTCTTGACCGCCTCGAGCCCGTCGGCCGCCTGGCCGACCAACGTGATCCGCGGGTCCTCGTCCAGGAGGCGCGCCAACCCGCTACGGAACAGGGTCTGATCGTCCGCGATCAGGACGCGGGCAACACGTGCTTCGGTGACCACCGCAGCGCCTCCGTTGGAATACTGACGGTGACCGTGGTACCGGACGCGGGACGGCTCCGAATTGTGACCAAACCTCCGCACAGCGCAGCTCGCTCCCGCATTCCCACCATCCCCATGCCGATCGGCTTCTCGTCGATCCATGCGATGCCGCGGCCGTCGTCCCGGATCTTGACGACAAGCCGCTCCCGCGATGCCTGGAGGGCGACCTGGACGCTGCCCGCCCTGCCGTGCTTGTGGGCGTTGGTGAGCGCCTCCTGGATGATTCGGTACAGGTGGATTGAGGTTTCCGGCGGAAGGGTAGCCGGCCACGATCGCGACACCCAAAGGTTCACCTTGATCCCGGTGCGCAGCTGGTAGGTCGCCAGCAGTCGATCCGCGAGAGTCTGAGTCAGGCCATTGGAGAGCCCGGGCTCGCCGCGCAGGTCGCACAGAATCTGGCGCATGTTGTTGAGCACCTCCCGCATGGAGGTCTTGAGGTAGTCGAGCTGATCGACAACGTCGCGGCTGCCTTGCTGCTCCCGCATGAAAACGTCGGTTTGCACCAACATGCCGGTCAAGGGCTGCACCAGCTGATCGTGGAGCTCACGCGCGAACTCGCTGACGATTCGCTCGCGTTCGCTCTGGATGACCTGGTTGAAGTGGGGCAGCTTGAGGATCGGAGCCTCAGACCTGACCTCGACCGGGAGATCTGAAAGCTCGCTCACGGAGGGTTCTACGGGGCCACGCGTCATAGTCACCATTGGGTCATCGTCACTACGTCAACGTCCTCCAAAAAACATGCGCGGGCCAGACACCCAGAGCGTATTTGGTGTCGCGCCCAGCGGTCACCGTACAAATGGCAGATTGTTCGGTCATGCAATTGCGGTATTGACATCACTCGCCTCGGGTAACCAAACCCATCGCCGGCCGGCCACATATAAAAGGACGGGCGGCTGCCGAGATTGGTCGCGACCTAGGTGCGGATGATGTCCGGCAGGGCCCGACCGTCGAGAATGAGGTCGGCCATCAGCTCGCCCATCACCGAGGCAAACTTAAAGCCGTGTCCGGAGCAGGCGCTGAGGACCGTGACCCCGGGCAGGTCGGTCGGCGAGGCGCAGATGAAGCGTTCGTCCGGAGCGTTCGTGTACATGCAGACGCGGGCGTCGACCACCTCGCCCGTCACGCCTCTCAGGTTCTCGCGTGCGAATTCGCGCAGCGGCAGCAGGTCGGCGTCTCCGACCTCGCGGTCGATGGAATCCGGGTCGGCGCC
>WNFE01010876.1_pt1 | contig 14302 bp, 10 predicted proteins | sample 5400451 | NCBI WGS metagenome assembly WNFE01 (sample SAMN13153344, study PRJNA577476) | soil metagenome | isolation source: 200 cm saprolite under Douglas fir tree site 2 hole 2 | place: USA:California | collected 2015-04-18 | reverse complement strand
TCGGTATGGTGCGGGTCTTCGCCAAGGAAGCCAGTCGGGCGGTCGGCGCCGTGCTCGGCGAAGCCCGCGCCCGACCGAGACCGGCCGGCGAGTTCGCCGCCCCGCTGAATGACGCGGAGTCCGGTCCCGCGTGGACGCCTCCATACTGACAATGGCGATACTGACAATGGCGATCGGCGCGCGCCCGCCGATCATCTCGGGCCTGGGCTGAGATGCGTCTGGTGCGGGTCGGCGGACGCTACCTGGGGGGCCGCGAACAGCGGTTGTGGATGGCGCTCGCCTCCCTGCTCGGGCTCGCGACGGCGGGGATCCTCGTTGCCGTCGAGACTCCTGGGGGGCGGCCGCTGTATCTCGGAGCCGGGATGGTCGCCGTGCTGACGGCGCTCCGGCTCGGTGGACCCGTCACGCGTCGCTTGCGGAATGTCCGCAAGGGCCGCCTCGGCGAGCGTCTCGTCGTCGATCTGCTCCGCGGCCTGCCCGACGACTACTGGCTCGTCAATGACGTCACCCTGGGCCTAGCGCGAGGCAACATCGACCACGTGCTGATCGGCCCGTGCGGGGTGGTGGTCATCGAGACGAAGCGGTTCGCGGGGAACATCCGGTGCTGGGGCGACGATTGGTCCATCAACGGCGATCGGCGAAAGAGCGTCAGCCAGCAGGTCAACTCCGGAGCGTGCGCGGTGAGGTACTTCCTGAGCGAGCGGCACCCCGACCTGGCGCCCACGGCCTTGCGGTGGGTGGAGTCCCTCATCGTCTTCACCCACCCACTCTGCCGCCTGGAGGTGAACCACGCGCGGGCGACGATCGTCCGCTACTCGCAGCTGTTCCAGGTGGTGCTCGAGCTCGGCAAGAAGCACCGCATGGCGCCGGCGACCGCGGCGCAGCTCGCCCATACGCTGACCACCTCGCAGACGCGAGGCGCCGCCGAGGCGGGGCAGGGGTCCCTTACAGTCGCGTCTTGATCCGCTCGACGGCCTCTTCGGTCTGCGGGCGTGAACCAAACGCGGTGAGGCGAAAGTAGCCCTCGCCGCTCGGGCCGAACCCGCCGCCCGGCGCCCCGACCACGTGCGCCTCCGCCAGGACCTTGTCGAAGAAGTCCCACGATGAGACGGCGGGCGGCGTGCGGACCCAGAGGTACGGCGCGTTGCGCCCGCCGTAGACGGTGAAGCCCGCCGCCGCGAGTCCCCCGCCGATGATCCGCGCGTTTTCCATGTAGAAGTCGATCAGCGCCCGGACCTGCTGCTGGCCCTCGGGCGTGTACACGGCGGCGGCGGCCCTCTGGATGATGTACGGCGGGCCGTTGGACTTGATCGCCGTGCGGCGCGCCCAGAGCGTGTTGAGGCTCATCGGCGTGCCGTCGACTCCGCGTCCGCGCGTCTCCTTCGGCACGACCGTGTAGGCGAGCCGCATGCCCGTGAACCCGGCGTTCTTGGAGAAGCTCCGGCACTCGATCGCCACCTCGCGCGCTCCCTCGATCTCGTAGATCGAGTGGGGGACTTCCGTATCGACGATGTAGGCCTCGTAGGCCGCGTCGTACAGAATGACGGCGTCTTCGGCGCGGGCGTACTCGACCCAGCGCGTGAGCGCCTCGCGCGTGACCACGGCGCCGGTGGGGTTGTTGGGGTAGCAGAGGTAGATCAGATCGACGTGCCGGCGGGGCAGCGCCGGCTGGAAGTGGTTCTCCGCGGTGCAGGGGAGATACACGATGCCCGCGTAGCGTCCACCCGCGTCCGCGCGCCCAGTGCGCCCGGCGACCACGTTGCTGTCGGCGTACACCGGGTAGACCGGATCCATCAGGGCGACCACGCAGTCCGGGGCGAAGATCTCCTGGAGGTTCGCACTGTCGCTCTTGCCGCCGTCGCTCACGAAGACCTCGTCGACACCGAGCGTGACGCCCCGGGAGCCGAAGTCGTGCGTGGCGATCTCGGCGCGCAGGAATTCGTATCCGACGTACGGGCCGTAGCCCTTGAAGGTCTCGCGGCGCGCCATGTCGTCGGTGGCCTCGTGGATGGCGCGGATCACGGCAGGGGGCAGCGGCTGGGTGACGTCGCCGACCCCGAGGTCGATCACCCGGACGTCGGGATGGGCGTCGGTGAACGCTTTCGTCCGGCGCCGGATCTCGGCGAAGAGGTAGCTCTGGTTGAGGTTCAGATAGGACTCGTTGAATCTGGCCACGGCGTTCTCCTCGTCGACGGCTGCGCGAATTCTAGCAGAGCGTGTTACTGTTGGCGGCGTTCGGCCTCGAGGAACTCGAAGGAGCGCTCATGCGGCGACCGCCTCGTCTCGGTCTCGTCCCCGCGGCGTTCTTTCTCGCGGGGTGGCTCGGCGCTGGAGTCGTCATCGCCCGGCCCGCGGCCGCCCAGCCGGTCTCTGCCCAGCCTCTGGGAGAGCTCACCTACGCGATGCACGTGACGGTCGCGTCCGCCTGGTTCGATCCCGCGGAGAACACGGGCATCGCCACGCCGTTCATGGTGCAGGAGGCGCTCCACGACGCGCTCGTGAAGCCGATGCCGCAGAACCCCATGGCACCGAGCCTCGCCGAGTCCTGGACGGAAAGCCCCGACGGGCTCAGCTACGAGTTCGTGCTGCGCCGGGGCGCGGTCTTTCACAACGGCGAGCCGCTGACGGCGGACGACGTCAAGTTCAGCTTCGAGCGCTACCGGGGCGCCGGCGCCAAGATTCTCAAGGCGAAGGTGAAGACGATTCAGACGGTCGCGCCGAACCGCATTCGGTTCGTCCTGAACGAGCCCTGGCCGGACTTCCTGACCTTCTACGCGACCCCGGCCACGGGGGCGGCGTGGATCGTGCCGCGGAAGTACGTCGAGAAGGTCGGTGACGACGGGTTCAAGAAGCACCCGGTCGGCGCCGGGCCGTACAGGCTGGTCAGCCACCAGCCGGGCGTCGAGATCGTCCTCGAGGCGCACGAGACGTACTGGCGGAAGACGCCGTCGGTCAAGCGCCTGGTGATGAAGATGGTGCCGGAGGAATCCACCCGCCTGGCGATGCTGGAAAACGGCGAAGTGGACATCGCCTATTTGATCGCGGGACCGCTTGCCGAAGAGGCTCGCCGCACGCCGAACCTGCGTCTGATCGCGTCGGGCGGGCAGTGGGTCACGTCGATCTGCATGATGGACCAGTGGGACGCGAAATCCCCCTGGCACGACGTGCGCGTGCGACTCGCCGCCAGCCACGCCATCGACCGCAAGGCCATCACCGACAGCGAATCGCTCGGCGCCTCGAAACCGATCGGCTCGATCATCCCCGGGGTGCTCGAGTTCGCCCTGCTGACCGAGCCGCACGCCTACAACGCCGCGAAGGCCCGCCAGCTTCTCAAGGAGGCCGGCTACGCGAACGGCTTCGACGCTGGTGAAATGGTCGGCACGGTGCAGTTCGCGACCGCCGCCGAGGCGGTGCTCAACTATCTCGGGCAGGTGGGTATCCGGGCGCGCTTCCGCACCATGGAGCGCGCGGCGTACCTGACGGCGCAGCGGGAGAAGAAGCTGAAGAACCTCGTGTTCTGCGGTGCTGGCGGCTACGGCAACGCCGCGACGCGGGTCGAGAACTACCTGGTGTCGGGCGGGACGTTCGCCGCCGGCGGCTACCCCGACATCGACGATCTCTTCCAGCAGCAGGCGCGCGAGCTGAACCGCGGGAAGCGCCAGGCGCTGCTTCACCGGATCCAGCAGCTCGCCAACGAGCGGGTGGTGTACATCCCGCTCTACGCGCTCAGCTTCCACAACGGCGTGGGGCCGCGCGTCGCCGAGTCGAGCCTCGGCCGCATCCCGCTGCACTACTACACCGCGCCCTTCGAAGACCTGCGACTCAGAACCAACTGAGCCGCGGCGGAGGCGGCGGCGACGGGCGGGTGCGGCAGGGGTCGGCGGGACCCGTTCCAGTCAAGCGGCGCCGGGCGCCACGCGCCCGGATGGAGCCCAGCCGCCGCGGAGCAGCGCTCGCGTGCCGCGTGGTCCGGGCGACCCCTGCCGCACCCGCCCGCCGCCTCCGCCACCACGCGCGGCGGACCTTAAGCCTATGAGCGCGGGAGACTAGCGCGCCGCGGCGAGCGGCGGGGAATCGGCTCTGGCGTAGCTGACGGTGAGGATCTCCCAGAGATGGCCGTCGGAGTCCTCCCAGTAGACGTTCTTCCCGCCGAGGCGCCGGTTGATCTGCATGTCGTTCTCGCCGCGAGGTCGGCTCCGGTACGTGAGCCCGGCCCCCTGGAGGCGGGCGAAGATCGCGTCGAAGTCGGCGTCGCTGACGCGGAAGCAGAGGTGATAGCGCTCGAACTGCTCGCGATCGGCGAAGTCCACGGTCAGGGCGTCGTTGACATAGACGGGCGTGAACTCGCCCCGTGACTCCTCCCAGGGGACGCCCAGAAGGTCGGCCAGGAACCTCGCCGACTCGCGCCGATGGCGCGAGGGAATGATGACGTGGTCGAGCATGATGGCCATCGCACACCTCCTACGATGTTGGGCCCTTACTGCTTCTTCAAGCGCATGTCTTCCCAGGGGGCGGTGAAGTAGAGCTGCGCGCTCAAGCCGACCCCGGCCTCCTCGACCCGCGGGCCGATCCCGTGCAGCGTGGCCGGCTCGAAGATCCCCCCGTACATGACGCGCTCGTGCATCAGCCGCTGGATCTGATGCAGCAGTGCCTCGCGCTTCTTGCGGTCGCGCTCCTGCGCCTGCTGCCGGTACAGCTCGTCGATGTCCGGATACCCGCCGGTCGCGTAGGGCGCGGTGCTGATGACGAAGTTCTCGATTCGTGAGGCCGCGTTGCCCGGCGCCGCCGTGACGGTCACGAACACGCCCTGCCGGGTTTTCGTTCGCCACGCCTCCATGAAGGTCGCCCGCTCCATGGCGCGCACGCGACTGCGGATGCCGACCGCGGCCAGGTAGTTCGCCACGCTCTCCCCCATCGTAGTGAACGGAGGCAGCGGCGTGATCTCGCCTGCATCGAAGCCGTTGGGGTATCCGGCGTCGGAAAGGAGGCGCTTGGCGTGCGTGGGGTCGTAAGGATGCGGCTCGACGCGCAGGGCGAACTCCATGACACTCGGTATGATCGATCCGGTCAGGCGCGAGAAGCCCAGGCGCTCGGCCTCGTTGAGGGCCTGCTTGTCGACCGCCATGGTCGCCGCCAGCCGGACCCGGCGGTCGTTCCACGGAGACTTGGGATTCCACTGCTCGGGGAAGTCGAGCCACCAGGCCGCCGGCGGAATCACCTTGGCGAGGCGCAGCTTCGGGTCCGCCTTGACCGTCGCTGCTTCGACCCCAACCATCAGATAGCCGATGTCCGCCTCGCCGGTCTTCAGCATGGCCAGACGCGTCGTGCGGTCGGGCACGCCCTTGAAGACGACCGTCTTGATCGACGGCTTCTTGCGCCAGTACTGCTCGTTGGCCTCGAGCACGAGCTCGACGCCGGGGCTCTGCCGGACGAACCGATAGGGCCCGAGCCCCACGGGCTGCCGCCTGAAGCCCTCCTCGCCGACCTTCTCGATGTACTTCTTCGGCACGATCCAGGCCGCACCGGTGGCCGGGGTGGCGTAGAACAGCAGAAAGTCCGGCCACGGCTTGTCCAGCACGAACCGCACCCGAAGCGGATCGAGGACGTCGACCGACTTCACCCGGTCGTGCAGCAGCTTGGCGGCGGCGCCCTTGTAGCGATGGAAGCTGAACTTCACGTCGTCTGCGGTGAAGGGATCGCCGTTGTGGAACTTGAGGCCCTGGCGCAGCTTGAACTCGTACGCGAGCCCATCCGGGCTCTCCTTCCACGACTCCGCCAGACACGGCGCCATGTCGTTGCCCGGGAGGGGCTTCATCAGCGCGTCGTGCATCGCATAGAGGAACACGAACGGCGTGCCGATCCCCGGCGTCTCGGCCGGATCGAGGAACGTGGGCGCGATGGACGCGTCGAACGCGACCGTGAGCTGTCCGTCGGGCTGAGCCTGCGCACCGACCGCGCCGCACCACGTCGCCACGACGACGATGGAAACGAGGAGGACCCTCCGCGAGAGCCTACCCATGTCGCACCCCCTCATCCCGTCAACTCTTTGCATCAACCGCAAGTCGCCGCTCCCAGCGCACACCGCACTCGGGACATCTCATTCCCGCCACGCCCCACCGCACGCCGTCGACGGTTTCCTCCACGATGTCGCCCGTCAGGCCTCCGCATTCTCGATGCTCCGCGAAGTAAGCCTCCAAGCCCTGAACCAGGTCGGCGATGACCGCGGCGCGATGCCCCGTAGCGTGCGACACATGGAGCCCCTGCCCAGGCGACGGGCGATCCAGCCCGAGGGCTGGCGAACCACGAGGAGAACCTATCATGGTTCTCCCGCGGCCGGCTCTCGTGGTCAGGGCGCCTGCCGTTCCTCGACGGGCGGGCGGGTGCCGGCCGGGAAGTTGATGATGTCGCCCTGCGGGGTGCGGCCGGTGAGCGGCGGCGTGAACACCTCGTGGTCGGAGAGCCGGCGCTCCCAGTGCCCGGGCACCAGCACCGGAGATTCGGCGCCGGGGATTTGAACGTAACGATCGGGCACCCACATCATGTCGGGCGGGCGGACGGTCGGCGGCGGCGTCTGGGGCACTGTTCGTGTCGTCGAGTCCCGCAGATGGTCGAAGATGGCCCCCCCCGGCGTCGTTCCGCCTGGTGGCGATTTCATCTGACCGAGCGCCTGGAGCGCGCTGACGCTCAGGATGAGGACCGCGCCGAGAAACGACGTTCGCCACCGCATGCCGCTATTCTCCCACTCGCGGCGACGGCGTGCATCTCGAGTCAGAGCGCCTTGAGCATCGTGTCGGCGTCGCCGACCTCGAACTTGCCGGGCGCCTCGACGTAGAGGGCCCCTGACCACACCGTTGTCCACCAGCATCGAATAGCGCTGCGAGCGCTGGGGGCGTCGGCGATTCGCGACGGTTCAGCCTCGATCCACGTCTGCGGCGCTAGGCTCCTCGGCGCCAGGTTCGCGCATCGAGCCAGGCCGGTTGCCACCAGTTCCAGGCCACCAGTTCCAGCGGCCCATCAACCGCATCGTCGCCGGCACCAGCAGGGTACGGACGATGGTCGCGTCGACCACGACAGCGATGCCGATCCCGACGCCGACGGCCTGGATGATGACCGACCGCGCCAGCCCGAAGCCGAAGAACACGGTCGCCATGATCGCGGCCGCGCCGGTGATCAAGCGCCCGGTGCGCTCCAGACCCACCGCCACCGCCCCGGCGTTGTCGCCGCTCCGCTCGTATTCTTCCCGCACGCGGCTCAGCAGCAGGACCTCGTAGTCCATCGACAGGCCGAAGACGAGACAGAACATGATGAGGGGCGTGGCCGTCTGGATCGGTCCCGGGGTGAAGTCGAGCAGCGTGGCCAGGTGGCCGTCCTGGAAGATCCACACGAGCGCGCCGTAGGAGGCGGTGATCGAGAGCAGGTTCATCACAATGGCCTTCAGCGGGAGCAGGACGGAGTCGAGGAGCAGGAACAGCACGATATAGGTGATGACCACGACCAGGCCGATCGCCAGCGGGGCACGGCGGACCACCAGGCCGATGAAGTCCAGATCGAACGCGGTCTGCCCGGTGACCAGCACCTCGCCGTCGAAGGGCGGGTGCGCGCGCCGGATCTCCCGCACGAGCGCGCGCGCCGCGTCGCCGGACGGGCGCAGGCCCGTGCTGACGACCAGTATGGTGACGTGTTCGCCCACCGTGTGCCGAAGCGCGGTCTCGAGCTCGGGCGGTCGTGCCGCGCGCGGGAGCGCGGCGATCTGCTGGTACATCGCGAGGTCGAGCGAGGCGTGCAGGTCGACGAAGCTCTCGACGCGGAGGACGTGCGGGCGCCCGGCCAGCCAGCGACTGAGCCCGTGGGTCTGCGCGACGCGCGCCGGCTCCAGCGGCGATCCGCGGCCGGCGTCGAGCACGACCACGATGCGGTTGACGTCGCTTCCCGGAAACTCCCGGCGGAGAAGCTCGTCGCCGCGGCGCGACTCCACCGCCGGGGGAAGCGAGGTGGCGTCGCCGGAGCCGACGCGCAAGTGGAGGAAGGGCAGCCCGAAGAGGAGCAGAATCCCGACGACCGGCACGAAGACATGCCACGGATGGGCCATCACCGCCGCGGCCAGGCGATTCCAGAAACCGCCCGGGCCGGCGTCGGAGCGCTCGGGGTGCAGGAGCGGCACGCGCAACGCGTTCACGCGCGGGCCCAGGACGGCGAGGAGCGCGGGCAGCGTGGCGAGGCCATGGACGACGGCGAGCGCGACCACGAGCGTTCCCGCCCAACCCATGGAGCCGAGGTTGCCCAGGCCCAGAAAAAGCATGCCGAGCAGGCCGATCGCCACGGTGAGACCGGAGAACAGGATGGCGCGCCCTGCCGTGGCGAGGGTGCGAGCCAGTGCCTCCGGGGTCGAGCCCTCGCGAATCTCCTCGCGGAAGCGGCTCACGACGAAGAGCGAGTAGTCGATCGCCACCCCGAGCCCGATCATGCTGACGATGTTCGGCGCGTAGATCGAGACCGAGACGAAGCGGGCGAGCAGGAGCGTGCCCGCCAAGGCGCCCGCCATCGCGAGCCCGCCGACGACCAGCGGCAGCGCCGCGGCGACGAGCGAGCCGAAGACGAGCACGAGCAGCAGCGCCACGACCGGCAGGATCAACATCTCCACCCGGCCGAGGTCCTGCCGAGCTACCTCGGTGAAGTCGTGGTTCAGAGCGACGTTGCCGACGGACACGACCTCGAGGGTCTCGGAGCGCACCAGCGCGCGGAGGGACGGGTAGAGATCGGGTGGGAGTGCGGAGAACTCGAAGGACGCGAAGCCCGCCGCCGTCCCGTGCAGCTCCACCGTCACGAGCGTGCGCCGCCCGTCTCGCGAGACGAGCGGGACCGCCTCGGCGCGCCCGGAGCCGGGGGGCCCGTCGTACGCGGTGTGAACGCGCGCCACCCTCGGATCGCTTCGCAGTGGTGCCAGGGCGCGCTCCACATCGGCCCGGAAAGCCGGGGCGCGCGCGGACAGCGTCGGGCTGCTGAAGATCAGGCTGAACGATGGCGGCTCGCCCGGGAGTTCCATTCCGATCAGTCGCCGTGCGCGCCCCGACTCCGTCTCGGCAGGAATGTCGGGGGGATCGAGCCGGCCTCCCGCGTGAATCATCCACAGAAATGCGCCCAGCGAGAGGGCCGAGAGCGTCAGCACGCGCCACCGAGCGCCGTGCACGAACCGGCCCCATCGTGCGAGCAAGGCGCCGCTCGTCGCGACTTGCGATCGTCGGGGCGTGCTCACCGCGCGGCCGACGAGTCCCGGATTGCCGGCGCCACCTCTCCGGCCACCCGCTGGAGGTGAGCGATATCCAGCGTCGGCACCCCCAGCATGAGGTGCGTGATGCCCGCGTCCACGTGCTCGGCGAGCCTCGCGGCGACCTCGCGCGGCGGCCCGAAGATCGCGTGCTGATCGACGTCGAAGCGCGGGCCATAGTAACCGCGGAGGAACGCGTGCAGCGTGTCCCGTGCCCCCTCGCGGTCTTCATCGACGGCGACGTAGACGAGACGTCCGGCCACCAGCGCGTCCGGGTCCCGGCCGGCGGCGCGCGCCGCGTCCTTCACGATGCGCCACGCGCGGGGAAAATCCCTCACGGTGCCGAACGGTCCCATGATCCAGCCGTCGGCCAGCTCTCCGGCGCGGCGCAGCGCTCCCTCGGCGTGCCCGCCGACGTAGAGCGGTATCGGGGCGGCCGGGCGGACCATCGCGTTCTCCAGGCGGAAGAACTCGCCCTGCAGGTCCACCGGCTGTCCGGCCGGCAATCGGCGCAGCACCGTCACACTCTCCCGGAACAGTGACACGCGACGCTTCATCGGCACGCCGAGGCCCAGATACTCTTCGGGGCGACCCCCGAGGGAGACGCCCAGCGCCAGCCGTCCACCGGAGAGATGGTGGAGCGTCGACACCTGGCGGGCTACGACGGCGGCGTTGCGCAGGGTCAGGACGAGGACCGCGGTGCCGAGCTGGATGCGGCGCGTGCACGCCGCAGCCCACCCGAGGAGCATCAGGGGGTCGAGCATGTTCGCCGCGTGTCGGAAGAACTCCGCGTAGTCCTCGCCCGAGCCCAGCGGGGCGACCGCCGAGCTCGGCACGTGGATGCCGACGGACACGGGCTTCGTCACGATCGATGCGCGAGCTCTCGGGCCCGGATCGGTACCTCGGTGATTTCCGGCTGTCCGGCGCCGAGAGCGTCGGCTACCGCGTTGGCGATCGCGGCCGGGCCCGGCACCGCCGAGCCTTCGCCCGTGCCCTTGAGCCCGAGCGGGTTGAGTGGCGACGGCGAATCGCAACTCGCGACCGCGATCGCGGGGACAGTGTCGGCCCGCGGGAGCGCATAGTCCATCAGGGAGCCGGTGAGGACCTGACCGCTCGCATCGTAGACGATCTCCTCCCCGAGCGCCGCGCCGATCCCCTGGACGGCGCCGCCCTGCGTCTGTCCCTCGACGACGAGCGGGTTGATCTCGTGGCCGGCGTCGTGAACGGCCTGGTAGGCGAGCACCCTCACGGCGCCCGTCTCGCCATCGACCTCGACGGTCGCGACGTGGACGCCGGAAGCCCACGTCACGCTCTCGGGGCTCACATAGCGCGTGGCAGTGAGGCCGGGCTCGCCGAGTACCTTGACGGCGTCCGGGCGCTGCGCCAGCTTCGCGAGCTCCGCCAGGCCGAGCCCGCGGTCCGTTGCGCCCGCTACGTGAGCCCGCCCGTCGGCGATGACGACATCCTCGGGGTCGCACTCGAGGGCACGGGCCGCGACATGACGAGCCTTGTCACGCACCACGTCGGCCGCCTGCGCCACCGCGTTGCCGACGATGACCGCGACACGGCTCGCGTAGGTGCCGGCACTCACCGGGAAGCGCGCGGTGTCGCCCCCGCTGACGGCGACGCACTCGAGGGAAACGCCGAGGCGATCGGCACACACCTGGGCGAGCGTCGTCTCGTGTCCCTGCCCCTGGCAGGGCGCGCCTACCGTCACACGCACACGCCCGTCGCTCTCGACGCCGACGGTCGCGCCCTCGTGCGGGCCGATGCCGGTGGCCTCGTTGTAAGCGGCGATCCCGATGCCGAGCAGCCACCCCTGACGCCGCGCCGCGGCCTGCCGCGCGCGAAACGTCGCATAACCGGCGCCCTCGAGCGCTTTTGCCAGCAGCGCCGGATAGTCGCCCGAGTCGTGCACCATCGGCATCCCATCGCGATAAAGGAGGCCACGATCGTAGGGCATCTCGGCGGCGGCGATGAGATTTCGTCGCCGGAGGTCGGCGGGATCGAGGCCGAGCTCCCGCGCCGCGATGTCCATCAGCCGCTCGGCGACGAAGGTTGCTTGCGGGCGCCCGGCGCCGCGGTAGGGCGCGCTCGGCACTTTGTGGGTGACGACGACGCGCCCGCGGCACCGGAACGCCGGGACGCGATAGAGGCCGACCAGATGCGCCGCGGTGACGCCGGCCACGACGGCCCCGCGCGGGAGGTAGGCGCCGGCGTCGATCAGGAAGTCGTCGGCGAGACCCAGAATGGTGCCGTCGCCGGCGAGGGCGAGCGTCGCGGTGTGAAGCTGATCGCCCGCATGCGTCGTGCTGAGGAAGCTCCCGGACCGCGTGTCGTTCCAGCAGACCGGGCGGCCGAGCCGGCGCGCCAGCGTGGCGACGAGCAGCTCCTCCGGGTACACCGGCCCCTTCGCACCAAAGCCACCGCCGACGTCGGGCGCGGTCACCCGCACGGCGTCGGGCGCGAGCCCCAGGGCTTCCGCGATGCGTTGCCGCACGCCGTAGGGCATCTGGGTGCTCGACCAGACGTGCAGGCTTGCGGTCGTCGCGTCCCAGCGCGCGGCGACGGCCCGGGGCTCGAGCGGCAGCGCTGTGAGGCGGCCGCAGCGCACACGCCGGGTCACGACGAGCGCAGCCTGCCGGAGCGCCGCCTCGAGGTCTCCCATCTCGAGCGTGACGGTTGCGGCCACGTTCGAGCCCCAGTCGGCGTGGACCAGGGGCCCGCCGGGCTCGACGGCTCGCTCGGGATCGACGGCGACCGGAAGCGGCTCGTACGCCACGCCGACCGCCGCCGCGCCGTCGGCCGCCGCGTAAGGATCGGTGGCGACGACGACGGCGATCGGCTCGCCGGCGAACCGGACGACGCCGTCGGCGAGCGCCGATTGTCGATACGGCTTCACGGCGACCCCGGGAACGACGGGCGGCGGCAGCGCGTCGCGCAGCTCCGGAAGATCGTCGAGGGTGAACACGCCGAGCACGCCCGACAGAGCCCGCGCGGCGCTCGCATCGACACGGAGGATGCGCGCGTGAGCGTGAAGGCTCCGCACGACGGCGACGTGCGCCGCGTGATCGAGCGCGAGATCGGCGACGTAGCAGCCGCGGCCGGTGAGGAAGCGGAGGTCCTCGCGGCGTCTAGCCGGCCGGCCGATCATCCCGGAAACGGTTTGGCTCACGCGAGGGCGTCGAGCAGGGCTGGGGCCTCCCGCGCCTTACTCTTCCAGCGACCAGAGCTTCGGGGGCGCGCCCGGGAAGCCCAGCTCCGACCAGCGCGCGGCCACCGACTCGTAGACCGAGCGGCGGAGCTTCGTGCGCCGGGAGAATTGCTTGATGTAACGGTGCTCCATGCACGCGTTGATCAGCGCCTTGGAGCCGTAGGGACGCTCCTCGGGCGGGTTCTGCGTCGGATCGAGCCAGGTCGACCACGTCTGTCGGAGGATGTCGATGTCCTCCACCGGGTTACAACGGGTGGACATCGCCCACAGCACCTGATTGATGTTTGACGGATCGACGTCGTCGTCGACGGCGATGATCCACTTCGCGTAGTAGGCCCCACCGGGAACCTGAGCCGCGAGCGCCAGCGCCTGAGGCGCGTGGCCCGCGTAGCGCTGCTCCAGCGACACGACCGTCATCCCCCAGCCCCCGGCGGCGGCGGGGTGGCTGTACACGCCCTTGATGCCGGGCACGCCGACCCGGTCGAGATCGTTCCAGATCTTCGCCGAGCGCGCGATCGAGTAGAGGAGCGCGTCCTCGTTGGCCGGGTAGTCGGCCATCAGCGCATGGGTGAGGATCGGGTCGTCCCGATGGTGGATCGCCTTGACCTCGACGTTGAACGCGTAGTCTTCGGGGCGCCCGTAGTAACCGGTGAACTCGCCGAAGGGCCCTTCGAGCTTGATGGCGCTGGGATGGACGATGCCCTCGATGACGATCTCGGCGCGGGCCGGGTAGGGGATGCTGCCGACGTGGCCCTTGACGAGCTCCACCGGCCGGCCGGTCATCCCGCCGATGAACTCGAGCTCGGAGATCGTCTTCGAGAAGGTCAGCGAGGCCGCGATGAACATGGCGGGGTCGACGCCCCAGACGGCCACGATCTCGCACGGCTCGTTGCGGCTCCAGTAGCGCTCGATGTGCAGCCGCGCGTCCTTGCCCGGCGAGAGGTAGAGCCCGACGTGGTTGCGGTCGTGCACCATCTGCCGGTAGCAGCCCACATTGAGCCAGCCGGCGTCCGGATCGCGCGTGATGATCGCGTCGGCGGTGCCGATGTAGCGCCCGCCGTCGCCGGGCCAGTGGCGCGCCGCCGGGAAGATCGTGATGTCGACGTCGTCCCCGTAGCGGTGGTGGGCGTTGACCGGCGCGGCGTCGGGCTCGACCATCACCGGCGGCAGCGTGCTCGTGAACTTGCTCCGGCAGCGCTGGATCAGATCCATCGCGCTGAGCCCGGGCGGCTCACCGATGGCGAGCGCGAAGCGGTCGACGCTCGAGCCGATGATGTTCCACAGCGCCCGGAATCCGCGGGGGCATCCTTTGATGGCGGGGGCGCCGATCGCCTGATGCGCCATGTAGGTGATGGCGCCCATTTCTTCGTTCCAGTCGATCGGCTCGCGGATCCGGGTGATCTGGCCGATGGCCTCGGCCCGGGCGAGCCACTCACGGAGATCGCGCGGCGCCGAGGGCTCGGCCCGACCGGATGCCTCAATAGCGTCGTGGACCGCGCTCGTATCCTCCATACCAGCCCTCCTAGCGATTTCGCTCGAAGGCTAACACATCAGGACTTCGGGGCCGACTTGGGTCCGAAGGGCTCCGGACGGAATCCGCCGTCGCGAGCCTCCAGGAACGCCTTCAGGCCGCCCGACTGCATCGCCGCGATCAGCTCGGCGCGCTGGGCGTTGTAGGAGGCGTGCGCCATGCTCGAGAACGGAATGTTCATCAGCATGCCGGCCCCGAGCCCCATCGCGAGCAGGCCGTAGCAGGTGACCGCCTTGTTGAGCCGAACCGAAGGCTCGGGCACGCGGGCGATCCGTTCGGCCAGCGCGCGCGC
>WNFE01002214.1_pt1 | contig 14302 bp, 15 predicted proteins | sample 5400451 | NCBI WGS metagenome assembly WNFE01 (sample SAMN13153344, study PRJNA577476) | soil metagenome | isolation source: 200 cm saprolite under Douglas fir tree site 2 hole 2 | place: USA:California | collected 2015-04-18 | reverse complement strand
CCCTGGCGGGTCAACCGCTCACCATGATGGTTCAGAAATAGCGTCTGCTCCTCTGGATGACGTGTCATCAGGCGAGGTCTTGCCGTCGCCAGGTACTGTTTCGTGGCTTCCACAGTCACAGGAGGGAGTGGCAACACCCGCTCGCGCTTGCTTCGACCATTACGCCCGGGACAGACTATCGTCGCCCCCTCCGCATTAAAATCATGCTGGTTCAATGAAATAAGCTCACTAACACGCATACCCGTGGCACAGAGCATATGCAGCATGGCAAAGTCGCGCATCCCTGCTGGAGTCTCAGCATCCACCTGGCGGAAGAGAATGGCAATCTGCTCCTGGCTCAAAACATGGGGCAGCTCTCTCTGTATATGTGGCGCATCCAGCTTTTCAATTGGGTCAGATGAAATAACGCCTGTGCTTAGCATATAGCGGAAAAAGGTCTTCAGGGCAGCCAGTTTGCGCGCAATGGTGGATGGACGATACGCCTGGGCCTCACGCATCTCCAGAAGATAACCTTCAATATGTTCGTGCGTGACCTGCTGCCAGTTTTCTATCTGCTGCCGTCTGAGGTAGATACAGACCTGGTTCAAATCGTTACGATAGGCCACTATCGTATTCTGGTTGGTTCCATTTTGTCCCTGCCCCTTCAAAGAAAGCGAGGCAAAATACTCGTCAATAACTTCTTGCAACATAGAACACTACCACCTATCTTTAGGTATCCATATCCCTGGGAATGATGGATCTAAGTGACTTCGCAATTATAATCGATGGAATACAATAGAGCAAGCAAAATAGGAAGTATGGCAGAGCTTGCCCCCACTCTACTTCTAAAAGTGCTATAATAAACCTCAGAGGTATCCGCAAGGATTACCGTTACGCCTCGCACAACGACACACTGATCATCATAGAAGTGGGAAGCAGTCCAGGCTTTCTTTCCTTCCCTGGTGTTCTGTGAATCAATAAGGAGAAACATTATTAAGATGGGTAAATTGAATGATATGTTCACAAAGGCTCGCAGGGCCCAAAGCAGCGGAGGCATAGGTTTTGTAGGTAAAAATAAATCCCTGGCCAAACCACGAGCTGCGGCCCTCGTTGTCGAATTTCTGGATATTGACGCGGGGAATGCTGAATCGGCTATTACATCCGGGGCTGATGGGCTGCTCTTCACCTGGGACGGCAAAAAAGCATCGTCGCTTGAGACACTCAAGCAAGCCATTGAAGCCGCTCAATCAAGCGGTGAAAATGTTGTCAGCGGACTACATATTACAGGCAACTGGAATAAACTCGAACGCGAAAACTTCGAGCATCTCAAGGAACTGGGCGTGAACTACGTCGTGTTGCCATTGCTAGCTCCCGCACGACTACTCGCGCTCCAAATCAAGGATTTGGAGCTGGTTGTCTCTGTGCCGATGCAGGAAGGGGACATGTACCCGCTCTTCATACGCAACCTGACTGCTTTTGATAATATCGCGGGGGTGCGCCTGGACTTCTCACTGGCCACCGATATCGGCAGAATGTCTATTGAGGATGTTTTGCGCTACCGCGCCGTACGCGAAGCAGTGCGCTTCCCCGCCTTCCTGAACGTGAAAGGCGATCTAAGCGAAGACGATGCTTACACCCTTTTGACATTGGGCATTCAGGCTGTGATTCTCAAGGCCAGCGATGCCGATGCCACTACAGAGCAACAGATCAAAGCGCTCCGGGAACTGTTGGAGAAGGTACACCACGAAGAGAAAGATACTATGTCCGGCCTGACAAGCAGGGCATAGGTAAAGCGAACGAGAAAATCGAATGCTGGGGGCGGGAACGCGCGCGTTCCCGCCCCCAGCATTCGATTTTCTCGTTCGCTTTACCTACCAATACAACTGGCGGCGCGGTATGCGTCGTAACAACCCACGTGTTGTCTCCCAAACATGCGTTGGATTGACATTATTGCGCCAATAGTAATAACATCCCACCCCATCCGGCTCTACGTTCAGCATCTGGAAGAAAGCGGGCTCCAGTTCCTTCTCGCTGTTTTCGTCAAGATTAAAGTTCTGCAACCAGAGCTGACTGCGTTTATTTTGCAGGCGAACCGTCTCGACAACGCTCCGGCCCCACTTTTCTACTATTGTAACGTCCTCACTGAGCAAATTCCAGAAGAGATGACAGCCGATAGTATCCAGGTGTGGAAGCTGTGCCAGGTCCTCAACCTGGGAAATATCTTGCGGAAGTAATACCACCGTTGTTTTAATATGTTCATCGATGTGCTTGACGCGCTCGCACAACTCACCGAGAAAATCGATCATAGAGCGTCGTCGGAAACGCTCCAGGTCAGTCACATCAGGACAGAGAGCACGGCATACCGAACAAAAACACGTCACCTCGAGACTGCAAGGCTCGTCAATCAGAATCCCATTTATAGGGTATTTGGTAAGGTAGTGCTCAATTTCTTTGAAAAGCCAGCGACGAAACGATTGGTGATTAAAGCAGGAAATTTCATGATGGCGTCCATGGCGATCCATCACGCGCGATTGTGGATGGCGAAATGTATACCAGCTTGGCATATGTGTTGGACCAGCAAAGAGATTTCCATAACGCCCAAGGCTTAAGTGTACTTTTAACCCCACATCCTGAGCCTGCTGTAGGCCACGTTCCAAATCACGGGGCCAGCGTTGTTCCTCCATTTCATGTATAGCGTAGACGATACTTCCTGCACCTGCCGCGCGAATCTGATCAAAATCAAGTTTTACAACATCGGGATGCAACAACGAATGATAATAAGCGACTGTAATTTCCATGCAACCTACCACAAGATGGATGAAGAGCAATACAGGAAAAAAGGGTCGTAGAATATACCCACCTGTATAAGGCAGAGTATAGCATAGAAACGAACGGATGCTTGATAGACAGTAATTTAGTCCTATCACAGATTGCCAATATGCCCATGCACTGGACCAATGATCTTATTTTCCTATGTATGCTTGACAAGTATCTCATTTCTATGCACAATGCACGCATGAGTCACGCACAGCGAGCACGAACTTCTAGCGACGTTTGCTTTGTTCGAGCGTACGCAAAGATCAATCTAACACTCGATGTTCTAGGGCGTCGGGCCGATGGGTATCATGACCTGGCAACGGTTATGCAGACCGTTGATCTTTACGATACTATCTGCCTCACCGCTACCGAGGACAGCCGGGTACAACTGGCATGTACAAAGCCTGAACTAAGTAACGAAGACAACCTGGTTGTACAGGCCGCGCACCTGGTGCGCCAACGCCTCGCAATCAGGCAAGGAGTTTTGATCGAATTGCATAAACATATCCCTATGGCAGCCGGATTAGGAGGGGGAAGTAGTGATGCCGCTGCTGTCATACTTGCTTTGCAGCAGTGGTGGCGACTGCACCTATCCCTTTCAGACCTGCTCGATATGGCGACTTCATTGGGTTCAGATGTTCCATTCTTCCTGACCGGAGGTCTCGCGCTCTGCGAGGGACGAGGTGAACGGGTGACCGCTCTTGCTCCCTACTGGCCCAGGTCGATGCGCTGGTTACTTTTACTTAAGCCGGCTATCAGCATATCAACTGCGGCAGTATTTCGTAACCTGCCCGCCAGTGATTACTCTGATGATACACATAGCCGAGCGGTTAGCAGGGCATTAAACGCAGGGCAGACGCCACAGTTGGAAGACCTGCATAACTCTTTTGAGCGAAGTGTGCTGGGACGCTATCCAGAGGTCGCCCGTGCTAAGGGAGATCTACTACAAGCAGGCGCTCCATTTGTGCGCCTATCTGGGACAGGTCCAACGCTCTTCGCGCCGTTCTCTGAACTCGCCAATGCTCAAAAAGTGCAGGAACAATTGCAATCACAGGGATACGAAGTTTACCTGTCGCGTGCAATCCACCCCAATGTGGTGGATGTAAATGTTTATTAGAGCGAATATAAGGAGGCAACTTCACCATGGCTGATCAGTATTACTGTGTCAAGTGTAAAACAAAACGAGAGATGAAGGACCCACAGAGAGTTACCATGAAGAACGGTAAACCAGCACTCAAGGGTCAATGCGCCGTCTGCGGCACAACTATCAACACTATTCTCGGCTCTGAGAAAAAAGGCTAAAACTCTTGGGTCGTGATAAATCGCGTCCTAAAGGGGAAGGGAAGGGAAGTGGGGGCGGTGAGCAGGCAACCTGCTAGGGCGACCGCAAGGGTCCCCGCTCTACCCCACACTACTCCCGCCCTTACAATGATACGTAGCGGTTGAAGAACTTTTCGTAGTCATTGTAAGGGCGGGGGAGGAGTTGAGCGGAGTGGCGACCCTTGCGGTCGCCACTCCGCTCAACTCCTCCCCCGCCCTTACAATGACTGGATAGGTGTGAATCCGCCGCATAAGTGAATTCATAAACCCTACCCTCGCAATTCCTTGTGGTCCCCCTGGGGATGAGACGTATCAGGGAGAGAGCTTAATGACACTCCAATCACCCTCATTAGTTACACCAAGAAATAACGAGGTGCAAACTGCGTCAGCATATTATTACCGTCTTATGTTACATACTACGCATTCCGTTTGCTCTACTTAATAGAGTCAAGCAACGTGCCAGGCAAAATCCACGTGCCATTGTAGTGATAAAGCCGTGTTGTCTTGGTGATTTACTGATGACAACTCCCCTGCTGGAAGTCATTCGTTCCGCCTATCCCAATGCCACTATCACCTACGTAGCAGGCTCGTGGTCGAAGGTCGTACCAGAACATAACCCGGCAGTCAACTACGTGATTGATTGTGGCACAGTTGGTATACCCAGACGCTATAGCATCTCTGACTATATGAAACTTGCACGCGTACTGCGCAAACGCCACTTTGACCTGGCCTTCGTGCTGGATCGCTCACCCATGCTTACACTGCTGCCCTGGCTTGCAGGAATACCTCGCCGCGTTGGTCCTGATAGCCTGGGACGCGGTTTCTCGCTCACTGATCGAGTGCGGATCTCTTCTTCACCCGGCCGGTTGCAACACGAAGCTGAAATCTACCTTGATCTTGCCCGTGCTATAGGATTACCCATCAACCATCCGCGCATGCATTTTGAGCCAACAAGTGAGGAAAGACGAACTGCGAAAACATCCTCACAACTTCAGGTGGCACTGTTTCCAGGTGGAGGTAGCAATCCAGGCATGGAATTGACTGCCAAACGGTGGCCGCTGGATCGATACAGGGAATTGGCGCGAAAACTCGTATTGGAGTCAGGTGCACGAGTATTGCTGGTTGGAGGGCCGGGCGACTTGGCACTCAATCAACAAGTGCTTGAAGGACTTGATGTGCCTGCTGGCACAGTCGAGAACATAGCGGGGAAAACCAGTTTTGGAGAGTTGGCTGCACAGCTCGAACGCTGTGCCCTCTTCATCGGCAACGACAGCAGCCCGATGCACCTGGCAGCGGCTGAGGGTATCCCCGTTATTGCTATCTTTGGCCCTAGCAGCCCACAAGAATATGGGCCTTATCCACTGGACGACCCAAAACACATCGCACTCTGGCGTCACCCGACTGGTAAACCTTGCTTTTTCCAGGGCAAAATGCAGACGTGCGCGCAGTGCACATGCATGCAATCGGTGACCCTTGATGACGTGTGGAATGCGGTGCAACTCCTCATCCCCAGCACGCAGAACAAAGAGGTCGCACCTTGAAACGTCTCCTTCGCGCCTTGATTCTATTATTGGTACGCCTGTTTGGCGCACCGGGTGCGCATACAGCAGCACAAACAGCAAGAAAAAATCCTTCGACTGCACCACGCATCCTGCTGATACGCCCCGATCACCTCGGCGACCTGGTGATGACCACGCCCGTCTTAGCCACGCTTAAACAACATGCACCCGGTGCGCATATCACCATGATGGTAGGTCCATGGTCAAGTGAGGTTATCGCTCGTCACCCTGCTATCGATCGCCTGATAATCTGCCCGTTCCCGGGCTTCCAGCGTGCAGCACAAAAAGCATTGGCCCCGTATGTTCTGCTGTTCAGTATTGCGAAACAACTACGGCGTAGGCAATATGATCTAGCCATCAATCTACGCCCCGATTTCTGGTGGGGTGCCGCCTTGCTCTACCTGGCACGCATTCCACGGCGGGTTGGTTACGCGGTTGAGCCTGGAAAGCCATTCCTTACCCATGCTTTACCATTTCAGTCACCGGAACATGCCACCGTTTCTAACCTGCACCTCGCCAGTGCCGCCTTGCAGATATTGGGTTACCTACCACTTGAAGAACCATACACACCAGAGCGCTACCCACTACAGTTCATCCCTACAGCCGAAGAACACAAATGGGTCACCGAACTTCTGAAAAAAGAGGGCATCGAAACAGCTACTCCCATCGTGGTGATTCACCCTGGCAGTGGAGCAGCGGTCAAACTCTGGCGCACTCAGGGATGGTCAGCATGCGCGGATGCGCTCACAAAATCATTGACAAATAATCCACCCGTTCGTATTATGCTTACGGGCAGCAAAAATGAGCGGCCTATGTTGGAGGAGTTAGCGCGGGGTATGGAATCACCAGCGCTGCTGGTGACCAGCGCTACTATAGGCCAACTGGCAGCGTTACTAGGAAGAGCGCTAGTTGTGTTGAGCGTCGATAGCGGACCGCTTCACCTGGCAGTAGCACAGGGTACGCCCACGGTGCAACTTTTCGGCCCAACCGATCCGCGCATTTTTGGTCCCTGGGGAACACGCGAGCGGCATATCGTGCTGGCATCCACACACCGTTGTCCAACGTGCCCAACCATTCCCTGTGGACGCCTGGATTTTCGTCCACAGGAATTAGCAAATCATCCCTGTGTGCGTCTAATAACGGAGCAGCAGGTATTGGAGGCGGTTGATAAGCTAACCCCATTTTTGAAAGGCCATATTGATACCAGGCAAAGAGCGCAATAATGCCCTTTGACCCATTCATCCGGACACCCGTAGGGGCCGATTTATCGCGCCCAGCGCCGATTTATCGGCCTCGCTGGATTTTCGCTCTCCAGATGAAAAAGTTAAAAACCAATGTCACAAACATACGAACAACTGCATAACCTGGATAACTACGGCTATCCTCTGCCGCCAGGCTCGCAGCGAAGGCTGCGCAAAACAGCTATACGCGCCAGTAAGAATATCCTGCTCAGGTGTATCTATCTCCTCTTGAGTATCATCGGAGGTCTGCTCTGGCTGAGGAGATTGGGAAAGAAATTTCCTCCTCTGACGCCAGAGAATGCACATCCACGACGTATACTGGTGATTCGCCTTGATCTTATCGGCGATCTCGTACTCTCAACGACCGTCGTTCGGGCCCTGAAACGTACTTATGCAGAGGCTGAGATTGACCTGCTCGCGTTACCTACAAGTGCCAAGGTCGTCATGCACGACCCTGATCTTGCGGAGATCATCACCTACGATCCAAACGTCTGGCGACGTCCCAAGGCCCTGGTCAAAGCTAAAAACTGGCGAGATATCTATAGCCTGCTGCGTTTGCTGCACGCACGCCACTACGATATTGCTATCAGCGTCTTTGGCAGTTGGGCAGGCATAATAGCAGTGTTAAGCGGTGCGAAACGACGTGTCGGCTTCGGACGTGAAAACTATCCGGGCTTTATGACCGATAGTATGCCTGGGCGCCATTGGAATCCGGGTGATCACAAGCACGAGGTAGATTACTGCCTGGAACTGGCAAAGGCTGCCGGCGCAACTACCAGCCCGGCAGATCGCATACCGCACCTGTACGTTGATCCGCTGGCGAGCCAGCAAATCGAGCAACTATTAAGGCATGAGGGTATACAGGCGGGAAAACCCTTGATTGCCTGTCACGTTAGCTCAAATAACGGACAATCCAAGCGCTGGCCTATTCCCTACTGGGCGACTTTGATCGATAAACTGATTCGCGAGCAGGAGGTTCAAGTCGTTTTGACAGGAGCGCCCGTCGATTTACCGCTTATCGAAAGTGTGACCTGCCGTATGCAAGAGCGCGCAATCAACCTGGCTGGCAAAACAAGCCTGCCCCAGCTTGTCGCGCTCCTGCAACGAGCAGACCTGGTCATCAGTGGCGATAGCGGCCCCATGCATATAGCGGCAGCCGTTGGAACGCCACTTATTGCCATACATGGCCCTACGGACCCGGCATTATCGGGCCCTGTGAGTCCCAGGGCAACGATTTTGCGTAGTAATATTTGGTGCAGTCCATGCTACAATGCAATGGACACGGCCGACTGCCGTTTTTTCACAACGCAATGCATGAAAAATATCTTGCCTGGACAGGTATTCAAGGTTGCACAAGAAAAGTTGAAATATGCACACTAGACATATCACTCTTCCACCAGACGCACATATCCTGGTCGTTAAGCTGGCAACGATTGGCGACCTGCTCTTAGCCACGCCAGCGCTGCGCGCCTTGCGTGAAACCTATCCACGGGCACGTATCGACCTGCTCGTCACGCCCGCCTCTGCCGGCCTGCTCGATGGTTGGGAGGTTATTGACCACATTATCGTGCTGGATAAATATCTCTTTGACTATCCGCAGCAGTTGCTCAAAAACCCGCGCAATCTGCTCCGTCTCAGGCCACTCTGGCACGATTTACGCGATGGTGACTATGATGCCGTCCTCTTGTTCCATCACCTCACGCTCTTTTTCGGGCGACTGAAACACCAGGTCCTGATGCGAGCCACGGGAGCAAAATGGCGCATTGGTTTAGATAACGGGCATGGTTGGTTTCTCAATGTGCGTGTCAAGGACGAAGGTTTCGGTGCCATGCACGAAGCCGAATACAATCTCGCGGTAGCAGAGGCTGTAGGCGCGGCCACGAGCGATAAACGCCTGACTGTGCCTATAAAAGAAGAAGAGCGCCAGCAGGCCCGGCAACTTATTTATGGGGTCGATCCAGCAGAAAGCGTCAAACGCCCGCTCATTACCATGCACCCTGGCAGTGGAGGATATAGCATAGCCCGACGCTGGGCTCCTGAGCGTTTTGCCCAACTGGCCGATACACTTTATCACGATGCCGGCGGACAATTGATCTTATTGGGCGGCCCTGAAGAGGCGGAACTGCACCAGCAGATCATGGGTATGATGCACTCCGGAATGCCCGTACGCAGTGTTGCAGGTCAAGGAAGCATTCGAGTAGCAGCAGCAGTTCTCGAACAGGCTGATATCTTCGTGGGCAACGATTCGGGCCTGATGCACCTGGCGACTGCGGTAGGCACTCCTACCGTCGCGATATTTGGCCTGACGAATTCCCAGGCATGGGGACCTTACACAGGCGGCATAGCAGCGCGGCGGGCTGTCGTGGTAAAATTGGATTTGCCATGCATGCCTTGTTTCTACCGAGGCCATGACCTGGGAACGCCGGAAGGGTGCGTGTACCACGATTGCCTGGCGATGCTAGGTGTTGATCCCGTGGCGGTGGCTGCGAGGAGGCTATTGCTGGAGTCAAGAAAGCAACGAAGGATAGAAGAGGCAATTAAAGGAGATTGACATGAACACAACGACATATACATCACCAGTAGATAAGCTGCTTACTTTAGGCGAACCGGAGTTTGTATTGCCGGAAAAATGGCCTGACTATCTTGAACTTGGCCTTGGTCCAGAACATATTCCAGAACTGATCCGCATGGCAACAGATCGTGAACTACGCAATATCGAACCTGAAGAAGATGAAGAAGAAGATCCCGAATTTTGGGCACCTATCCACGCCATACGTGCACTGGGGCAGCTTCACGCTGAGGCAGCAATTGAGCCACTGGTCAACTTGCTTGCTGAACTGAAAGACGACGAGTGGATGCTAGAAGAACTGCCATCGGTCTACGGCTTGATTGGACCAGCAGCCATTCCCGCACTTGCGGCATACCTTTCTGATTCATCTCATGAAATGTACTCGCGTAGTTATGCTGCAAATGGATTGTTAGAGATAGGTGAGAGACACCAGGAGAGCCGCTCAGAATGTATCGCAGCTATCAGCAAACAATTGGAGGCATTTGAAGAGAATGATTATGAACTCAATGCTTTTCTGATCAGCGATCTGTCGCACCTCAAGGCAGTAGAGACTCTTCCCCTCATTGAGCGCGCTTTTGCTGCGGATAGGGTTGATGAATTTGTGATCAGCCTAGATGATGTACTTGTCAGGTTTGGCTTGAAGGAGCGCGAGGAAGTTCAATTTCAAAACCCATTCGGCAATTTTTTAGAGAGACGTGGTACACCTCTAAAGCCCGAGCAGATTAGGATCGTACCACCGAATACACCTGATAATCAGCCCTTTGCACAAAGAGCTACAGGCAAGACAATAAAATTCTCAGGCAAGAAGGTCACGAAAAAGCATAAAAAGAAAAAGAGGTAACTTCGCACGCATTCACAGGTAGGGAGGTAGATCATGCTACCCCCTGTACCCTTTTTACAGGTCTTGTGAAATTGCCAATCTCGACTTCGGGTAATTCCTGCTTAATTATCTCTATCATTGTACGCATACCCAAAGCCTTACCCATCGATTCTAGGGCTGGCATGCGCGGCAACAGCACTTCGGGGTCAATATTGAGGTTGCGCAATTGGATGAGCCGCAGGCCTGTCTCCTTCACGAATGAAAGTAGGGCCTCTACTTCGCGTTCGCGGTCGATCATACCTGGAAAGCAGAGCAGGTTGATGGAGCTATAGACGCCTGCATCACGCGCCCGTTTCAGTGACTCTTTGACGTCTTCAAAGCTATACCCGATGGGACGGTAGTAGGCGCTATATGTTTCTGGATGCCCAGAGATGGTGCTTGCACGGATAGTATCGAGTCCGGCATCGTAAAGCCGCTGCAGCCAGCGTGGATTGCTGGCATTGGTATTGATGTTAATTACCCCTTTACCGGTACGTGCTCGCATGGCTATAATCGCTTGTTCAATACGCCGCCACTGTAGCAACGGCTCACCCTCACAACCCTGTCCAAAGCTCACAATTGCATCTTCAGCCTCCTCAAGGTGAGGTATGGCTACTTCGAGTATCTCCTCAACGGTCGGAATAAAAGTCAGGCGGTCCTGTGGTGAGATCAGGTCTTCTTCTTCCTGTTTGGAGATGCAGCCAATGCAACGCGCATTACAGCCCGGCGAGACAGCTATCGCCATCTCCCAACGTCTGAAGAACAGGTTGCTGGCTGTCGGACACGAGTAATCGAGAGCGCAATGGGCATGTTGCGCTACAACACGATTAGCGGGTAATGCAGCCTGTTTCTCACGCACCAACCCGCTTAATACGCGCCTGTTGAATGCGCGAGGATGCCATTTGCGGGGATCGTCGGTTCGTAACGCTGCTACATATAGGCGACCGTTCATGCCGGCAACGGCACTGTAACCAAAGAAAGGCAAAGGCTCGGTATCCGGAACCTTTTCGTATGCAGGCAATAAAGTACGCGTATACCCGATGGGCAGTAAAGCAGCAGCAGCCCATCCACGCGATCTGAGGATAACGCGTCGCTCGCCCGAAAGCTTCTCTCCTACGGCGAGACGATCAGGCATCATCGAGAGCGTAACGCCATCGGGCAACGGAATAAGATCGGTGGACTCGAGAGGCTGATTGCCAAAAGCGAGGGCTCGCAAGCGCGGCTCCTCGCGTATTTCTCCCTCAGGAGTACAATATACGAGATGTGGAATAGTCATGATAATCCTTGTTACCAGCAAGCAGGCATTTTAAGTAGCCTGAGCAAATGAATATACCTAGTGTACTGGAGGCGGCGTTATCGGAATGCGTGAGCCTGTAGGCATTTCGTCTAAAAATTCATCATCGAAGTACCTGGACAGGGTTGCTGTCTGCGACTGAGTGGTCACACGCTGCTCAAGTTCTCGAGTTATTTCGTAGACAAAGCTGAGCAATATATGTTCGCCACGCATAGTCTGACATACATGACGAATACGCGGATGCTCCGACTCCATCCAGTCGTTGACCATAGCCTCAAGTGCAGCCATGCTGTCTCCGCATTGAGCGCTATCGAAGCCTTTGTACCTGTACACATCCTGATCCTTTCGACCTGGAAACATCATTAAGCCACCCAGACCAATTCTTCCAAAATGTCGAACGCTATTGTAACATTACAACAATTATTTTACCATACAGGCAATCATTCTCTGGATGAGGAAAGGAGTACTACCATGCAGCAAGAATATCCCATACTGGAATTCGATAAGACACCTGAAGCAATCCTTGAACCAAAACGTCTTATCAGCCCTATCGATATACCCGAACACGCCGTCGCCTGCTTTTTTCAAGATGTGATTTCCAAATTATCGCAACAACATAAGGCCACGGTCATCAAACACTTGAGAAGCGAGATCGGGACACATCCTATTTACGAACTTGATGTTGAGGGGAAACACCTGGCTGTCTTTCATCCTGGTGTCGGCGCACCGCTCGCGGCAGGTTTGCTCGAAGAAGTGATCGCCCTGGGGTGCAAAAAATTCATCGCGTGTGGTGGCGCCGGCGTACTCGATGGTAATATCGCCGTTGGACACATCATTGTACCCACCACGGCTTTACGAGATGAGGGCACTTCTTATCACTATCTCCCTGCGAGTCGCGAGGTCAGTGCCAACCCGGAAGCCGTGGCAGCCATCGAAAAAGTGCTGAAAGCACATAACTGCGAATATGTGCTCGCCAAAACCTGGACAACCGATGGCCTCTACCGCGAAACGGCGGCAAAGGTGCAGCGTCGCAAAGCCGAGGGATGCATAGTGGTCGAGATGGAGGCCGCGGCATTCTTCGCTGTCGCCCAGTTTCGCGGTGTGCCGTTCGCCCAGTTACTCTATGGCGGCGATGATGTTAGCAGCAGCGAGTGGGATTCTCGCCTTTGGGATACTCATACCAACGTGCGTGAAAAACTATTCTGGCTTGCTGCCGAGGCCTGCCTTTTACTGTAGGCTATTAAATTACCTTAATTGAGCGCAATGGCGAGGCTCCGCAGTTTGTACCAGAAATTATCAAGGCTCTGCAAGCAGGTTTAGACAACTACAACACTGGCAAAACACGTGAAGAAAGAGAAACAAAGAAATGAGCACCACCTACACGATCACAGAAAAGACTGGTTACACCCATGCTCGCACTTCTTCTTCATTTGAGGAAGCTAGAACCTTTCAAGATAACCATTTTAGGCTAGATAAGGTGGCAGTGGTAGCAGAAGCAAACTCCATTTTTCGAGATGCTCATATGAGATATTTTCATGGGATCGGAATGCCGGAAATCGACAATGACTACAGCGATGAAGAAGAACTGGAATGGAATGCCTTCTTTGCTCGGCCTGATGTGCAAGCTGAATTGGAACGACTTGCCGAAGAAGCAGAGCGACAATCTGCAGCGGGAGAAACAGAAGAAGGCGGCTTTGCGATTGAGTGAAAAGTGTACAGTCCATGTATGAACTGGGCATTGAGCCATCTTTTTGGGCGGAATCTGCACTTGCTTGATACGCACATAGGTGATTCTGAGCAACTATGATGTTTTATACTAGAGATTAGCCTCTAATTTGTCTTTCAGCAAGGGTTATGCTACTATTACGTGGTGATACTAGATGATTGTATTGGAGTAATGTATGGAGCAACAAGAACTACATGAACCAACCGTAAACCTACCCAAGGCTATTAAATGGATAGTTCCTGATTCTATCAGGACCGATCACGCTACTCATATGATAATACAGCAGCAAGGCTCTGAATTTACGTTTCTCTTTTTTGAGGCAACAACACCTCTTTTCATGGGTCCGCCCGAAGAGCAGATAGAAGCGTATAAAGCGTTGCCATATATAGAGGCAAAGTGTGTGGTTAAAGTTGTTATGAGTGCTGAAAATACAACACTTGGTGCAAATAACCTGATAGAAAGCTTGAATAGATACCATGCGACACTACAGCAGGCTATGAAAGGGCAGGAAAATGATGATACAGGAACTCACAGAAGCACCGATAGTTGAGTTTGGGCATCCAAGGAGCATTGCCTATACTCCTATTAAGGAAGCTTTCTTGACTTTGCCATCGGTCCCAACTGGTAGCGTTTCACAGACGACAGTAACGCCCTCGCTAAACGAGTATAGGTTAGTTTCTCTTGGAATGCTACTTGCTCAAAGATTAGCTAATACATTAGAAGAAATAAGGGCTTTCAATGAGCAGGCGATTTATCCTATCATTGCTATCCTCGAACCTTTTACAGAAATAACGAGCTTAGATTTACGTTTGCCGCCAATATCGTCTAACAAAGTAATCCTCAACGTGATAGACAGAGGAAGAGCAAAATCGAACCTTTCTCTACCCTGAGTGGTATGTTCGTGAAAATACTTGGGAGTAGTTAATTGACTGAGGAAG
>WNFE01011969.1_pt1 | contig 14315 bp, 14 predicted proteins | sample 5400451 | NCBI WGS metagenome assembly WNFE01 (sample SAMN13153344, study PRJNA577476) | soil metagenome | isolation source: 200 cm saprolite under Douglas fir tree site 2 hole 2 | place: USA:California | collected 2015-04-18 | reverse complement strand
CTCAATTCAGCCGCGATGATTTCATCGTGAATGCGCTGGCATTTGTCGGGATTCTCCAAGCTCAGGGAATCGGGGTGAACGCGAAACCCTCCGATCAATGCGTCTACCGAGTAAAGGCGCGCGTAGCGGAAAAAGCGCACCCAGAGCTCAAAATCACTACCCTCCCTTCGGGACGCATCCATATGGCTGCCGGCGCGTTCCCACAAACTGCGCCGCCAGTACGTTGATTCCTGTTGGATATAGCGATTGGACCCGGCAAGAAAACGCGGCCGCGACCAGCGCTTTAAGCTGCGGCTTACCCCCACTGTCATACCCTCTTCCGAAAAACCCGTGGGCCTGGCGGTGATCCATTCAACTTCCGGCAGTGCCTCAAATACGCTGCCAACTACAAACAACGATCTCGTGTGCAACATATCCGTTGCGCTGATCCAGCCCATGATCCCGCCGGAGGAGCGGGCGAAGCCGCGATTGAGTGCATCGTACATGCCTTTGTCTGGCTCGCTCGTCCAACCGCTCAACTGCCGCTCATATTTCCGTATGATCTCCACGGTGCCGTCGGTCGAGCCGCCATCCTCGATGAAATATTCGAGATTCGGATACTGCTGGGAGATCACCGATTGGATGGTTTGCTCGATGTAGCGAGCCGAATTGAAAACTGGAGTAACCAATGTAATCCTCGGCCACTCCCTGCGATCCGAGTCTTTCCGATCATGTCCCACCCTCATTTCCTACCTTCCGTCGGGCAAATCATTTGCATCGCTCAAGGGGCGATTCGCCATGCCAAAAAGACAGGAGCGCTTATAGCGTACCTGAGCTGCCGGCGCAACAGCTTCGGAGGGCCTTCGAAACGCCTGAAAAGCAGATGTGGGCATATATGTGAAGGAATGGTATTTTCGGTGGATGCCTGCGCCGTTCTTGCATGCGCCAGAGCGGCGCCTGGGCTGGCATCTTTGTTTCACCGCGGAGGCGACCTGATGGCTGGGCTGGCATCTTTGTTTCACCGCGGAGGCGACCTGATGGCCACATGGTTTCCGGGAGAGTCATGCCAATAAGTGTGAGCGTCATCGGCTTGGGGAAGCTGGGCGCTCCGATGGTAGCGGCGATGGCCGCGCGTGGACTTCGCGCCATCGGCGTGGACTCTGACGCCGCGAAAGTCGAAGCGATCGGGCGTGGCCGTCCTCCGGTCTTCGAACCGCGTCTGGCGGAAACTCTGATTCTGGCTCAGGGCCGGCTCACGGCCACGCAGAGCGTCGAAGACGCCGTTCGAGACTCGGACATCACCTTCATCGTCGTAGCCACGCCCGCAGACGCGGACGGCAGCTTTTCGTTGCGCTATGTACTGCCCGTCTGCGAGGCCATCGGCCGCGCGCTTGCCTCCAAGCGGAAATTCCACCTCGTTGCTCTCACAAGCACGGTGATGCCGGGCTCAACCGGTGGCGAAGTGCGTGAGACTCTTGAGAGAGCCAGCGGTAAATGCGCCGGCACCGATTTCGGCTTGTGCTACAGCCCGGAATTTATCGCGCTCGGGAGCGTGATCCGTGACTTCCTCAACCCCGATCTGCTGTTGATCGGGGAGTCAGACGGGCGCGCGGGCGCGCTACTGGAATCCCTGTATCGCAGCGTGTGCGAGAACCGGCCCCCCGTGGCCCGCATGAACCTTGTCAACGCGGAAATCGCCAAACTCGCCGTGAACACTTACGTCACCACGAAGATCAGCTTTGCAAACATGCTGGCCCGTTTGTGTGAGAAAGTTCCCGGAGCTAGCGTGGACGTGGTTACAGGGGCAATTGGCCTGGATTCCCGCATCGGGGGCAAGTACTTGAAGGGCGCGATCAGCTATGGCGGTCCGTGCTTTCCGCGCGACAATGTCGCGTTGATTGCGCTGGCAGATCGCGTGGGCGCGTCCGCCGACATGCCTCGCGCGACGCATGAGTTCAACCGCGCGCAGATTCAATATCTTGCAGATACCGTGGAGCAAAATCTGGGCCCTCGCGAAGCCGCCGGGATTCTCGGCCTCACCTACAAACCCAATACCGACGTGACGGAAGAGGCTGCGGGCCTGCTCCTGGCGCAAGAGCTAGCCAAACGCAGGGTTCGTACCATCGCGTTTGACCCCGAAGGCCACGTTCGCGCCGCCATCACCCTCGGCAGTGACGTCCATCTGGCAGCGTCGGCCGAAGTTTGTATTGCGCAAAGCGGTGTCGTCGTCTTGGCCACTCCATGGCCGGAATTCCTGGCCATCTCCGTGAAGCGCTGGGGCCGGAACGGCTCGCCGCGAGTCGTGATCGATTGCTGGCGAGCGCTGAAGCATCTGGAATCCGCCAAAGGGATTCGTTATTTCGGCCTGGGCATTGGCGTCCTGCGCGAGGAATCGGTCGCGGGAAGGGTGGCGCAGTGAAGCCCTGGACCATCCTCGTGACTGGAAGCAGCGGCCTGATTGGGTCCGAAGCGGTCGAGTATTTTGACCGGCGAGGCCACCGCGTCGTCGGCGCGGATAACAATATGCGCCGCGTTTTCTTCGGCCCGCCGGGTGACACGCTGTGGAATCTGGAGCGGCTCAAGCAAGTCACGCAACGGTTCACGCCGACCGCGCTCGATATCCGCGACCGTGAAGGCGTCCTGGCGCTGTTTCGCGAGCACCGCTTCGATCTGATCATTCACTGCGCCGCGCAGCCGTCGCATGACAAAGCCGCCGACATCGCCCTGCTCGATTTCGAGGTCAACGCGCTCGGCACGGTCAATCTTCTCGAGGCCGCGCGCCAGCACTCCCGCGAGGCCGCCTTCGTCTTCATGAGCACCAACAAAGTCTACGGCGACGCGCCCAACGAGAAGCCGCTGCGCGAGACCGAGACGCGCTACGATTACGCGGACCCTGCCGATTTCGAAGGAATCGACGAAAACTGCCGCATCGACCACACCTTGCATTCCCTGTTCGGCGCTTCCAAAGTTGCCGCCGACATTTACGCGCAAGAGTACGGCAGGTACTTCGGTATGGGCGTGGGCATATTCCGCGGCGGATGCCTGACCGGTCCATCGCACTCGGGCGTCGAGTTGCATGGTTTTCTTTCCTACTTGCTGAAGGTCGCCCTATCCGGCCAACCTTATACAGTGTATGGCTACAAGGGCAAACAGGTCCGCGACAACATCCACAGTTTTGATGTGGTGCGCGCGTTCGAGGAGTTTGCGCGCAATCCCAGGCCCGGCGAGGTCTACAATCTCGGAGGAGGCCGCGGCAGCAGCGTCTCCATGCTGGAAGCAATCGCGCGGATAGAAGACTTGACCGGCCGGAAAATCAAATGGACCTACTCGGAACAGGCGCGCAAGGGTGATCACATTTGTTACATCTCGAATTTGGCGAAATTGAAGAGCCACTATCCCGGCTGGAGCGTCACGCGCAGCCTCGACTCCATCCTTGACGAAATGGTTGCCGCCGAGCGCGAGCACAGCCAGGGAGTTGGAACGTAATCCGGTGCGACCATGATTACCTTTTTCTCGACGCCCAAACCATTTGTCGGGCACATCGGCGTCATTCAGCGGAACGCCGTCGAGAGCTGGAAGCGCATTCATCCCTCTGCCGAAGTGATTCTCTTCGGTGATGAAGAAGGCGCCGCCGAGGCCGCCCGCGATCTCGGAATTCGCCACGTGCCCGGTGTGAAGCGCAACGAACACGGCACCAAATTTCTTTCTCCTATTTTTGACGCCGCGCAAGACCTGGCGTATCACAAGTGCCTCTGCTACATCAACTGCGACATTATTCTCCTTTCGGATTTTCGCACTGCGGCCGAGCGCGTGACCGCTCTGGGCGGCAGATTCCTGATAGCGGGACAGCGTTGGGATACCGACATCACGGCACCCGTGGATTTTTACGCCGCGGACTGGGAAGCGACCGTGCGTCGCCTTGCTCTCGAAGCAAACCACCGGCGCCCGCCGCAATGGATCGACTACTTCACTTTTTCGCGCGGCCTTTACTACAAGAATACTCCGCCATTTGTGATCGGCCGTCCCGGCTGGGACAACTGGCTGGTATGGCACGCGCGGCATTCCGGCGCCCGCGTTGTGGACGCCACAGCCGTCGTCCAGGCTGTGCACCAGAACCATGACTATTCCTACCATCCCGACGGCGAGGCCGGCGTCTGGCAGGGTGAGGAAGCCCAGCAGAATTACGCGCTTCTCGACGGCGGACGCTGCTTTGCAACCATGGAAAACGCGACGCATCGACTTACGCCGGAAGGCCTCCGTCCGAACTATCATCATTGGGCGGTGATGGGGGAACGCAGGGTGACAGCCCTGCGCAATGCGGTCTGGTTCGGATTGCTGGGCCTGACGCGGCCATTGCGTCACCGTCTGGGCCTGCGCCAGCGCCGCGCGCCTGCGGCTCCGGCCGGAACAAAATAGGGAGTAGCACAGGCTTCAGCCTGTGTGGTTTTGATTTTCATGGGCGTGGAACGGCACACAGACTGAAGCCTGTGCTACTGGACAGAAACGCTAGCGAACTGCGCGCTGCCCGATTGCTGTTGGGGGAAACCGTAAGATCATGTCGAAGCCGTACGTCAGCGTCTTAATCGACACGTACAACCACGAACGGTTCATCGAGCAAGCCATCACCAGCGTGCTCGAACAGGACATGTCCATGTCGGACGTGGAGATTGTCGTTGTGGATGATGGCTCGGCCGACCGCACGCCGGAAATCGTCCGCAAGTTTGAGCCGCGCGTCCGCCTGGTGCGCAAACCGAACGGCGGCCAGGCTTCCGCATTCAACACAGGCATCCCGGAATGCCACGGCGAGATCATCGCGTTCCTTGACGGCGACGATTGGTGGGCGCCGGAGAAACTGCGCCGTGTGGTGGAAACGATGGAGGGCGAACCGGAAGTCGGGATCGTTGGTCACGGCTACGCATTTGCCTTTCCGGACGGTCGCCGGCAGTTGCACGTCCTGCGGGAAGGTTTCCGTTTCCGTGCGAACACTCTCGAGGGCGCACTTTTATTACGCGTCCGTGGGGCCTTCCTTGGAACATCCCGGATCGCGATTCGCGCTAGCGTTTTGCAACAAGTCCTTCCGGTCCCGGAAACGATCACGATCCAAGCCGATGAATACCTGTCCACAGTGGCTGCCGCTCTCTCCGAAGTGCGAATCCTTCCCGAGCCTCTGTTTTACTATCGCATGCATGATTTGAACGCCTATCAGATTTCGAACACCGATCTTCAGCGGCTCCGGCGCAAGCAGAAGGTGCTCGCAGAACTCGCGCGACACCTCAATGAAAAACTACCCCTGTGCGGCGTTGCGGCCCGTGTAGTTTTTGCGATCACCGGGCGAGTGCAGGCGGATGCAGACCAATTGCGTTTGATGCTCGATGGCGGCTGGCCCTGGGAAACAGTGAAAACGGAGTGGAAGATTTACGAAGTGATGTTCGCGGATGCGCCGCTATCGCACCTCGCGTTTAAAATTATGACCCTGTTGCCAGCAATCGCCGTGCCACCGAGATTTTATTACGGCATTCGACAGAAGCTTTCAAAGAGCGATCTCTATCTGCGCGCACGCAAGCGCTGGCTGCCGATTTCTGAAATGCCACATCTCCAAGGAGATTAAGAATTAGTTTCGTAAGGAGTCCAATGATTCAGACAGAGACGCCGATCAGTAGCCGGACAGGCCAACTTCATCACTGCATCTGGAATCACAAGAGTTTTCGCGGCCTTGGTTATTCTTGGGGCGGGCATCTCGAAAGCAATGTTTATCGAGCGAATTAAAAGAAAAAATGATTAAACCCGCAGTCCACAAGTTCTTCAGGGGTTTCGGCTTAGACATTATTCGTTACCGGGGTCAAGAGGACGAATACCCCGTCGACTTGCGCGATGATGAGACCAGCATCATCCGAGAGGTCCGTCCGTGGACCATGACCAGCGCGGAAAGACTCTACGCTCTCATTCAAGCTGTGCGATATGTGTGTTCCAATGGCATCCTGGGGGCAATTGTTGAATGCGGAGTTTGGAAGGGGGGAAGCATGGCGGCGACCGCCAAGACGCTTCTCCAAATGCAAGACGTGAAGCGAGATTTATACCTTTTCGATACCTTTGAGGGCATGTCCGAACCGACTTCCAAAGACGTCGATTACTCGGGCAAGAAGGCCTCCAAAATTCTGCAGGAGGATCCTGGCTTCTGGTGCGCCGACGCTCCCTTGGAGGGTGTTAAGAGAGTGCTCTATGAAACGGGCTACCCGGAGGAGAAAATCCATTTCGTTCAGGGAAGAGTGGAAGAAACCATACCTGCTTCGGCCCCCGATTCAATTTCTCTACTGCGGCTTGATACCGATTGGTACGAGTCGACAAAGCATGAGCTTGTTCACCTTTTCCCGCGCCTATCTCCAAGCGGTGTAATCATTATCGACGACTACGGCCATTGGAAAGGGTCCCGGCTGGCCTGCGACGAGTATTTCGCGGAGAAGCGCATCCATATTCTCCTAAACCGGATCGACTATACTGGCCGGATTGGCTTGAAGCTGTGATCTATAACCCTATGCGCGTGGTTGTCATCGGCGGGACCGGATTCATCGGCTCGCACTTAGCGGATGCTCTCGTTCGAGAAGGTTTCCGCATTCGCATCGTTGGCAACTTAAACCCGCGCGTCCACTTTTATCTCCGCGCCCGGAAGAGTTTGCTGCCCATCCCTCGGCTCGATCACACGGTCCGTCATTGGAAGGAGAATGTATGAGCCTGGCTCGGGAATACGACGGCTGGCACCAGCGTGTTTTCGACTCGGCCCCCGATCATGCGGATGAGACAAGTCCCTGGTACATGCTCGTGCTTGAGCATTTGATCCCGGTCGCGGGAAAGCAGGTTTTGGAAGTTGGATGCGGTCGAGGAGGATTTGTTCGTCTTCTGGCATCCCTCGGTGCGGTGGCCTGCGGAACCGATTTCTCCGGTTACGCTTTGGAGGTTGCCGCCAATCGAGCGGATGGCAAGGGCGTTGTGGAGGGTTCGATCGATTACGTGCAGGCCGACGCCCAGCAGCTTCCGTTTGCGGATGAAACGTTTGATATCGTCATTTCCTGCGAAATGATTGAACATGTTCCGGATCCTTTGGCGGCGGTGCGTCAGATGGCTCGCGTATGCCGCCCTGGCGGCCTGCTTTACCTGACGACGCCCAATTACATGAATCTGATCGGCCTGTATGAACTTTACGCTGCTATACGCAAGAAGAATCTGCAATCTGATTTTTCCCAGCCATTGGACCGGCATTGCGTGTTTTTCCAGACACGGGGATTGGTGCGTGAAGCGGGATGGCAAATTGTGGATTCCGACGGGACGGTTCATCAAGTGCCCGTGGGAGGGCGTGATCCTGTAACACTTCGGTTTGTTGAGAGGAACCGCACGATCAGGCGTTGTTTGAGCCCATTGGCGCTGCACTATCTGCTCATCGGACAGAAGCGGGAGCTTTCCTAGATGAAGATCGTGACACAAGGAAACCGTTCGATGCGCATTGACACAAGGAAACCGTTCGATGCGCATTGTCGTCATCGGCGGGGCGGGATTTATAGGCTCGCATCTTGTAGACGCCCTGGTGAACAACGGCTTCCGGGTTCGCATCGTAGACAATCTCGATTCTCAAGTGCATCCGAGCGGTTTGCCGCCAGTCTATCTAAATCCGGACGCCGAGTTCATTCAGCAGGACGTGCGCGACCGGGCGGGTTTGCAGAAAGCTCTTGCGGGGGCAGAAGCTGTCTTTCACCTGGCCGGGGCTGTGGGCGTCGGTGATTCGATGTACCGGATACGCCACTATGCCGAGGCCAATGTCCTCGGCGGAGCGAATCTCCTGGATATCGTTGCGAACGAGAAACACTCGATCCGCAAAATCGTGCTGGCGTCTTCGGTCACTGTTTATGGGGAAGGAAAATATTCCTGCCTGCGTCACGGCATCGTTTTCCCCGCGGTTCGCGAAATGGAAAAAACCGGGGGCCGCCAGTGGGAACTGCTTTGCCCTAGGCAAGACGGCGCCACACGCTGCCCCGAAACGCTTCTCCCACTGGCGACCGATGAGGAAAAGCCTGCCACGCCGGTGAGCATTTATGCCATTACAAAACGCGCGCAGGAAGAGATGTTCTTGGCGGTGGGGCGTACCTATGGGATTCCAGGGACGGTCCTGCGTTATTTCAATGTGTTCGGCTCCCGCCAGGCGCTATCTAACCCTTATACCGGCGTTGCCAAGATTTTCGCCTTGCAATTTGCCCAGGGAAAAGTTCCTCTGGTCTACGAAGACGGCTTGCAGACGCGCGACTTCATCCACGTGAGCGACGTGATTCAAGCAAACCTGCTTGCGCTCTCACGGGAGGAAGCGAACGGTGAGATCTTCAATGTAGGCACAGGCCAGCCTATTTCGGTCTTGGAAATGGCGCGTACGATCGCGAAGCAATTCGGAAGTAAGGCCGAGATCTTGCCTTCCCACGAGTGCCGTGCCGGAGATGTGCGTCATTGCTGGGCGGACATCACGAAAATCCGCACGCGCCTGGGATTTCAGCCGCGCACCATCTTCCCATCAGGTCTCGAGGATTTGTTGGCGCGCGCAGGGGGAGAAGAAAGTCCCGATCAGACAGCCTTGGGGCACACCGAACTTGTTCAAAGAGGCCTGATCTCTTGAGGGACTGAGTTGCGGATATTGATTGCGATTGGCGTGCCACGACAGCGAGAAGCAGGCGCCGCGGGAGTCGTGCTGAACCATGCGCGAGAGCTCGAGAAGCGCGGCCACCAGGTGGAATGCTGGTTTCTCGACGACGTTTTCGATCGGCCGGCGAGACCGAAACGATTCGAGGCCTTGTTTTTTGCGGTGTCCGTCGCAAGGCGGATCATGAAGGATCCGAAGAGGTTTGACGTTGTGAATATCCATGCCCCTTGGGGATGCGCGTATGGCGTGTGGCGGAAATATTTCCGTGCATCCGGCGCTCCCCCTTGTATGTTGACGATGCAGGGAAGTGAGGAGCGTTACGTTCAAACGATGAAACTTGAGGAACGCAAAGGTCGCGCGTCGAATTTCAATTTTAAGAACCGGGTGTGGCACCGCCTGTATCATCAGACGATGTACGATTTCTCGATCAGGACGGCGGACTACGGTGCAGTCGCAAATCGCGAAGCCTGGATTTGCGCGGAGCTAAAATACAAACGCGTTCCTGGCCGTATTTGGTATGTGCCCAACGCGACGGAGGAGCGATTTTTCATCAGCCGCGAATATCCGGACAAGTCGCCCATCGATTTGCTTTTTGTCGGCACTTGGCTCGATCGGAAGGGCGTGTATTATCTCGCGGATGCGTTTGGCCTGCTAGCGGGGAAAATACCCGGAGTCCGGCTGACGGTCGCAGGCTGTTCGGCCCCCGCTGATGCTGTAAAACAATATTTCGCACCGGAAGTCCGTGACCAGGTGTGCGTCATTCCGTTCATTTCGCGAGAAGACATACTCTCGGTATACGCCGCGCATGACATCTTTGTGTTCCCCTCTCTGGTGGAGGGCATGCCACTCACGCTCCTCGAAGCCATGGCAACAGGCATGCCAGTCGTCACCACGAACACATCCGGTATGGCCGATATCGTTGAAGACGAATTCAATGGCCTGCTCGTACAAGCAGCGGAGGCGGAAGGTTTGGCGCGGGCGATCGAGCGGCTCTGTCACTCCACCGAGTTGCGAAAACAACTCGGACTCGAGGGGCAGCGGACAGCGAGGCGTTATACTTGGGAGCAAATCACTGAAAAACTGGAAAAAGTATTGATCCTCGCGGCTCAAAATGGTCACAACTGAATTGATTTGTCGATGCCTGGGGAAACACGCAATGTCAGGGGATTGCTCTTGAAATATGCGGTTCTGAATCTGCCGTGCGAATCGAGTACGACTTTGAATTACGGGTCCAAAGATTTTTCTTTGTTGCGCCATCCGGCGTATGCCTGGCTGGGACTTCGCCCGGCGCTTGCCCAGCACACTGCCGCCGAGCACGCTGCCTTTGTTCGCTGGGCTACAGGGCGCAGGAGCCTGGTTGAAATTGGCGTGGCCGAAGGCGTTTCCGCGCTGGCGCTTCGCGAGGGCATGGCCGAGGACGGGACCCTATACCTGATCGACCCATTTCATCTGAGCCGCACTCCCACTTTGAATTTCACGAAGCGGGCGGCGCGACGAGCCGTTGAGACCCATCGGCGCGGAAAAGTAATTTGGATAGAAAAATTCAGCCAGGACGCGGCCCGAACGTGGAATGACCCAATTGACCTCCTCTTGATCGACGGAGACCACGCGGAGGCCGCCGTCGAGCGCGATTGGAATGACTGGAGCCGCTTTGTGCAGCCTGGCGGTGTGGCGATTTTTCACGATGCGCGCCTTTTTGAGGGCGGGTGGACCACCCCCGACTACGGGCCCGTGAGATTGGTCAATCGTCTTTTTAGAAACGGAAGCCCTCCCAAGTGGAGCGTCGCTGAAGAGACTCATTCGCTCTTCGTCCTTCAGCGAAGCCGGTAATTAGATTCGGGGGAGCCATGGCAATTTCGGGGAATGCATGATCACACTTGGCTTCAACTATTCGCAGATGCACGATTCCTCCGCGTGCATCGCGCGGGACGGCCAGCTGCTTTTTGCCGTGGCCGAGGAGCGCATCAGCCGGATCAAGCACGATGCCGGCTTCCCGCGCCACGCGATCCGCGCCTGCCTGGAGTTTGCGAAGGTGCGTCCCGATCAGCTCGATTTCATCTGCCAGGGCTGGCCCGCTCCGCGCAGCGTCTTTGCCACCGATTTGAAGTGTTTTTTGCGCGGCCAGTATCCCGTGACCTATCTGAATGTTTTGAATTCTGCGCGACTGTATGCAAGCATGGCGCACCAGAACGGCGGATTCCGCAACTTCACGAATCACTTCGGCCAGACCCGCGCCCAAATGCGTTTCGTTGACCACCATTTGGCCCACGCCATCAGCGCGTATTCGTATTCGGGATTCGACAATGCCGCGGTCGTCGTGATGGACGGGCGCGGCGCCTGGGAAGCCAGCTCCATCTGGTACGGCCACGGCGGACGCCTCGATCACTTGCTGACGATTCCATGGCCGAATTCGCTCGGCCTTTTCTACGCGCAGTTCACGCAGTACCTGGGCTTCGTGCCCAACAGCGACGAATGGAAGGTCATGGGCCTTGCGCCGTACGGAAATCCGGGCGTGAACCTGAACGAATTCATTTCGCTCAACCACGAGTCGTACCGCGTCAATGCGCCTTTGCTGCTCGGTCGTAGTAATGGCGCCTCGGCGATCTCTAAACGGCTGGGCCCCGAACGCACGCCCGAAAGTGAAATCGACGAAAGTTTCAAGAACGTCGCATTTGCCGTGCAGGATGCCTGCGAAGTGGCCATGCTGGCGCTGGTAAAACTCGCGGTGCAAAAGACGAATTGCCGCAACGTGTGCCTGGCCGGCGGAGTCGCGCTCAACTCCAAAGCCAACGGGAAGATTCAAGCTTCTGGCATGGTCGACAACATCTTCGTTCAGCCGGCCGCTTCGGACGACGGCGCGGCCCTGGGCGCCGTCCTCGCTCCTTATATGGACAACGGCGGCCGCCTCCCGATGCAGCCGCTTCGCCACGCCTACCTCGGCCCGGAATTTTCCGATGCGGAAATCGAAAAGGCGCTGCGAACCTACAAGCTCCGCGCGTCAAAACTGGACAACGCCGCCGCGACGACGGCCGATCTGCTCGCCGCCGGGAAAATCATTGGTTGGTTTCAAGGACGCATGGAATTCGGCCCGCGTGCGCTGGGCGACCGCTCGATCCTGGCGGACCCGCGCGATCCGGAAATGAACGCCAAAGTGAACAACGCCGTGAAATTCCGCGAATGGTGGCGCCCCTTTGCGCCTTCGATGCTGAGGGAAGTAGCGGGAGAGTATCTCGAACATGCGTGCGATTCTCCGTTCATGATCCTCACCAATCCTGTGAGGCCCGAGAAACGCGGTATTATTCCCTCGGTCACGCATGTGGATGGCAGCGCGCGGCCGCAAACCGTCGAAAAAGACATCAATCCCTTGTACTGGAATCTGATCAACGAGTTCGGGAAGCGAACTGGCGTTCCCGTTGTCATGAACACGTCGTTCAATTTGCGCGGCGAAGCAATTGTGAATACGCCCACCGACGCCGTGCGCACGTTCTTCAGTTCGGGAATGGACGCCCTGGTCATCGGGAGCTACATGGTGGAGAAATAGCATGGCCGCGGCGCGCAAATGGATCGGATCCCTACTGCTCGGACTTCCTGAGCCGCTGCGTTCGCTTCGGAACCTGCCGGTCCTCGGGAAACTCGCTCACCGTTTGAGCCACCGGATTCTTCCTTCAGATGAAAAAGTGTGGGCGCGCGTCGAACGCGGTCCCGGCGAAGGACTTTGGCTCGAACTCAATCCGCGCACCGGCCAGCAATACTTGCGCGGGGAAGTGGAACCCGCGATCCAGGAAATTCTGTCGAAGAGGCTCAAACCCGGCATGGTGTTCTACGATCTGGGTGCGAATATTGGCTTTTTCTCGCTTCTCGGCGCGCGCCTGGTCGGAGCGGCAGGGCAAGTCTTCAGCTTCGAGCCCGATCCGGAAATCGTAGCCCGCTTGCGCCGTAACATCGCGAGAAACGGTTTCACCAACGCTACTGTGATTGAAGCGGGCGTCTGGTCGGCGAGCGGTGATCTGATTTTTGTCGTTGCGGACCAATCGTCGCCGGATCGCGGTGTAGGGAAATTCGTCGCGGGCGAAAGCGCCGAGGCGGGGACGCCCACGCGTTGTGTGGCGCTCGACGGTTTTTTCCACAGCGCGCCCGCCCCGGACGTCATCAAGTGCGACGTCGAGGGCGCAGAAATCGAAGTGTTCCGTGGCGCGGCAAAACTGCTGGAGGCGCGCCATCCCATAATCATCTGCGAGATGCATTCGGACGCGAACGACAAATTCTTGCGGGAATACTTTGGCCGGTTCGGATACCGCCTTGAATCCGTGGATGACCTGCACGTTTTGGCGCTGCCGCGGTTGGTGGCGAAATGAGCGCGGAGCCCATCGTGGCTCTTGTGGGCCGGCGCGATGAGCCTACCGATGGCGTGGCCGACTATTGCGTGTGGCTTGGCGGGGCGCTCGGAGACTATGGCTATCGGCTTGAAACAGTCAGACTAGGCTGGCCGGAGCGAAGCTGGCGAGCCGCGCTCGCGGATTTGCGTGAGATGTCCGGGGCGTGGCGAGGCCGCTGGGTTTTGCTGCAATACACAACGCTCGCGTGGTCCCGGCGGGGTTTTCCATGGCAGACGCCAGGGATTCTTGCCGTTTTGAGGAAGAACGGCGTTCGCTGCGGCGTCGTTTTTCACGATTTCGCGCCGCTTCCCGGCAGGGGAATGATCAGCCGTGTCCGCGAGTATTGCCAACTTCGTGTTCTCGAGCGCCTTTACGAACAAGCGGACCGCGCCATCTTCACCGTGCCCGTTGAAAATATTCCGTGGCTTCCGCCACTGCATGAGAAGGCGGTTTTCATTCCCGTCGGAGCGAATTGCCCGGAGCCGCTTTCTGTTGCCCGCGCGGTCACGGCCGCGCCGAGAACGATTGCGGTTTACAGTGTGACCGGCGGAGCGCGGATGCTGCCTGAAGTCGCCGAAATCGGTTTTGCAGTAAAGCGGGCGAGTCGAGCCGCCGGCCCCTTACGGTTGGTTGTGGTGGGCCGCGGATCGCGAGAAGCAGAATCGGCGCTCCTGGCGGAATTTGCCGGCTCACCCGTTCGAATAGAAACTCTCGGATTGCTCTCCGCTGAAGAAATGAGCCGCACGCTGGCTGATTCTGACGTCCTGCTATTCGTCCGTGGCCAGATGTCCAGCCGCCGAGGCACCGCGATTGCTGGAATTGCATGTTGCTTGCCGGTTGTGTGCTACGCGGGGCCTGACACCGGCTGGCCCGTTACCGAGGCGGGAATTCTTCCCGTTCCCATGGGTGACCGGGAAGCGCTATCTGCGGCTCTCGAGAGAGTGCTTACCGACGCCGCGCTCCGCGCATCCCTTGCGGAGCGCAGCCGCCGCGCATACACACAATATTTTTCCTGGCGCGCGATCGCGGCACGTTACGCGGACGCCTTGGGAGAACGCGCTGAAGAATCGACAGGCAGTGTGGCTGCGGAACATGCGGCAGTGGCGCGGACCAGATAGGCGCAGGGAGTCAACGTAGGAAGATGGACCCCAAATTTGCAGAATGGTTCGCGTGCACGGAATGCGGCTCACCGCTGCGCGTGGAGGTATCTTCGTCCGCGCAGAACAACGGAACGATTACGGAAGGGCGGATGGTCTGCGCGTCCTGCGCGCGAACATTTCCGATCG
>WNFE01002207.1_pt1 | contig 14322 bp, 10 predicted proteins | sample 5400451 | NCBI WGS metagenome assembly WNFE01 (sample SAMN13153344, study PRJNA577476) | soil metagenome | isolation source: 200 cm saprolite under Douglas fir tree site 2 hole 2 | place: USA:California | collected 2015-04-18 | reverse complement strand
TCGTCGGCTTTGCCTTGCTCGTGGAATCAGAAGAGCTCTCGGCAACCTCGGCAGGCAAGTTGGAATTGGCTTTGTTTGTCTTCGGATTTGACCCCTGGGGTTCAGCCGATAGCAGAGAACCGGCAAAGATCAGCCCGACCAGTAGCGCCCTCGTACCCATCCCCACCCGAAACAGCCGCAAGGCGTGCAAGGTAATTCCTCCTTGGTTGCTCCTCAACTTGATAGACCTAGGGAGCGTAGCTTTTCATCGTGCAACGCCGGGGCCACTCTTCGCCATTGCAGGTCATTGATTCTATAGGGTTTAGTTGCCAGGGTGAAAGGCCCCCTCTGTCGCTCGGAATTCGACTTCCCGAAGAGAGAAAACTTCTTCACACAGCGTCGCCCCGAGCCCCGTCTAAGCATCGGTTTCGAGGGGCTGATCGCATCCAACCTAAGTGTGGCAAACGGAAACTTTCGCCTTGCCGGCAGGTGCTTCAGCGCTCTCTTTGGGTTTTGATTGCCGGGGGTGGCGTCAAGGTCGCCGCGCGCCGCAGCGGCTCCCTCAGGACTTGGAATCGTGGATTCTCGTTCGCGAAATGATTCCAGGTGTAGCCAATCGGATGGCTCTCTCTCTCATTCTTGCGGGTATTGTAGGCATCAGCCAAAGTTTGCCGTACCATGCATTCCGATCGTTATTTGCGATGTCATAGCCCTTTCCGCATCGCGGACTGAAATCGATCACTAACTTCGAGGGTTGGCCTTCCTCGGCCACCCAAAGCTGGACGGTGCTGTCCCGGTGGTAATGGCCGTCATTCTTGAACCTTGTTGATGAACTAGGATAGCTCTGGGCGATCGGTTACAATCAAAGTCGATTTGTGCGTACTTTAGAATGCGATGCAGCACGAATCTCCGGCCTCGCGTTTGCAGAGAGATTGATTTGGGTGGGTCGGTCGACCCGGCGCCTGTTGGAGGGCAGCGGGCTTGTGTTTCCGCATGGAGGGTGACCGCGGGTTCGAGATGGGCAGCCGGCACGTGTACTTCTGCGCCTTAATAGTCTTCCGGGTTGCTCCAGCGCTAGGCTATTTTGAGATAATAATAGAAGGGAAAGCGGAAAGGGCAATGGTCGAAGTCGAAGGCGGGGGTTGGCACGTAAGAAGCCGTCCCCGCTCAGAAAGAGACACTGCCGTCCCGGTTAGGCCAGCAAATGTGCGGGATCTACGGAATCCTTGATCTGAGGCAGCCGGGAGCGCCCCCTCAGGCGCTGTTGGCACGAATGGGCCGCGCCGTCGTGCATCGAGGCCCAGATGATGAAGGCCATTATTTCGGCCGAGGAGTTGCATTGGGGATGCGTCGGCTGAGCATTATTGACCTGTCCGGCGGCCACCAGCCGATCTCCAACGAAAGCGAAACGGTCTGGGTGATACTGAACGGAGAGATTTACAACTTTCAAGAGCTTCGCGCGGAGCTCGAAAGATCCGGCCATGTCTTCAAGACCCACACAGACACCGAAGTTGTTGTCCACCTTTACGAAGAAGAGGGCCTCGAGTTTCTGAAGCGGCTTCGCGGTATGTTCGGCGTGGCGCTTTGGGATGTGCCACGCTCGCGCCTGGTTCTGGCGCGCGACCGGTTGGGCAAAAAGCCCCTCTACGTTTGGAAGAGCCCTGAGCGGCTCTTGTTTGCTTCTGAGATCAAATCCATTTTGCAGGACGATGCTGTGCCCCGGCATCTGGACTACCACGCGCTCGGGGAGTATCTGGCGCTAGGATATGTGCCCGCTCCGTTGACCATGTTCGAGGAGATCGAGAAGGTTTTGCCTGGGCATTACCTGGTGATTGAAAACGGGCGAATCGTAGATCGTGAGTATTGGGACGTCCGCTTTGACCCGGTCGAGGATTGCTCTGAACAGGAGTGGGTCGAGCGTGTGCGCGAGAAACTGCTGGAAGCCGTGCGCCTTCGCCTGATAAGCGATGTGCCGCTGGGGGCGTTTCTGAGCGGCGGAATTGACTCCAGCGCCGTGGTGGCGGCCATGGCGCGGCTAACCGACCGGGCCGTCAAGACGTATTCCATTGGCTTTGAGGGCGAAGACAGCTATTACAACGAGCTGCCCTACGCGGGGATCGTGGCCAAAGCGTTCGCCACGGACCATCACGAGATCATCGTGCGACCGGAGGTGGCCGATCTTCTTCCCCGGTTGATCTATCACCTGGACGAGCCTATCGCCGATTCCGCCTTCATCACCACCTATCTGGTCTCCCGGCTCGCCCGGGAGAGTGTCACGGTGATTCTCTCGGGCGTTGGTGGCGATGAGCTTTTCGGCGGCTACCGGCGCTACCTGGGCGATGGTCTCCGGCGTTATTATCAGTGGCTGCCGCGCGGCGTCCGCCAAAAATGGCTCCCGGCGATGCTTGCCCGACTGCCGCAGGACCGGCACACCGGTTGGAAGAACTACGTCCGCTACGCGAACGCCTTCTTGAAGACGGCCGAACTCGATCCAGTCCGCCGCTATATGAGTTACGTGACCGTATTCTCGCCGGAGGTTCGCGCGGTCATGCTGCGGGAACCTGCGGCGGGGCCGTCGGACGGCCACGAGTGCTTCTCGGAGGTTTTGGCCAAATACTTCGAGCGGTGTCACACCGCCGACAACCTCCACCAAAACATTTACGTGGACCTGAAAACTTCGCTGCCCGACGATCTGTTGGCGCTCACCGACAAGATGAGCATGGCTGCCTCGATCGAATGCCGCGCTCCCTTCATTGACCATGAACTTGTCGAGCTCACTAGCCGCATCCCCTCTCATTTCAAGGTCCGCGGTCTGACAATGAAGTACCTGCTCAAGAAGGTTTTAGAACCCTGGTTGCCTGCGGAAATCCTGCGGCGCAGAAAGCGCGGGTTCGGCGCGCCGGTGGGCGCCTGGCTGCGGGGTGACCTGGATACCTTGGTACGGGAGACGCTCTCCGAAGAGCAAGTCAAACAGCGAGGGCTGTTTGACCCGCGAGTTGTAAGACAGATCATCGCCAGCCATCAGGCTCAGTCGAGCGATCACACGGACCACCTGCTCGCCCTGATCTGTCTCGAATTGTGGTGCCGCATCTTCCTGGATGGCACCGATTGGCGGTCGGCTCGAGGGACGCACGCGGCCCATGTGGGCCTGAGATGAACATCCTGTTCGTTTGCCATCGTCTTCCCTTTCCTCCCAACCGCGGAGGAAAGATCCGCCCCTTTCACATGATTCAGCACCTCGGCCGGAAACATTCGGTGACGGTGGCTAGCCTGGCGCACACGCAGCACGAGTTCGAGCAGGGGGCTGGACTGAAGGAGTTTTGCGCCGCCGTGCTTGCGGAAGTCCTGCCGAATTCCCTCCGCTGGATGCAAGCCGGCGCAGCGTTGCCGTCCAACACTCCCTCTTCGGTGGCTTATTTTCGTTCCGCGCGCCTGCATCGCCGCGTGCAGCAAGCCTGGCAACAGACCCGATTTGACGTGGTGATGGTCCACTGCGCTTTTGCAGCGCAATACGTGCTCGGCCTGCGGGGCGGCTTTCGGATTCTGGATTTCGGGGATCTGGACTCGGCCAAATGGTTTGACTACTCCGAGCATCGCGCCCTGCCGCTCTCGCTGGGTTACCGGACGGAGGCGAGAAAGCTTCGTCGGTATGAAAAACAACTGGCCGGGCAATTTGACCAGTGCACCGTGACCACCCCCGGTGAACTGGAAGAATTCAAGACTCTGCAGGTCGCCGTGCCTTGCCAGGTGATTCCCAACGGTGTGGATGCCGGGTATTTCCACCCACGGTCGCCTAGGCATGCGGATTCGTCGCTGATCGCTTTTCTCGGCCGCATGGACTACTTCCCAAATGTGGATGGCGCGGCCTATTTTGCTCGCGCCATCTTCCCTATCATTCGGCGGAGCCTGCCGCAGGCGAAGCTGCGCATCATTGGATCGAATCCGACACGCGCTGTCCGCGATCTCGCCCGGATCCCCGGCGTCACGGTCACCGGTGAGGTGCCTGATGTTCGGCCGCTGCTGGAGGACGCCGCGGTCGCCGTGGCGCCCTTGCGGATTGCGCGGGGCACGCAGAATAAGATCCTCCAGTTCATGGCCTTGGGCATCCCCGTTGTGGCGACGCCAGAGGCGGCACGTGGGATTCAGGCTGTCCCCGGGCGGGATTTGCTGGTGGCCAGCGAGCCGGAAACGTTTGCGAATCAAGTCATCGAGCTAATTGGGAACGAAAGGTTGCGGGAAGGGCTCGCTCAAGCAGGCCGGCGGCAGGTGGAAACCGCACACGCGTGGCCGCTTTCCATGAAGACACTGGACAGCGTCCTAGAGGCAGCCGGGGCGGCGATGGACGGACCTCAACTCGCAGGTGGCGTCGGCCATCCCTGAGTGGCGCCCCTCTGTACGCTAGCTCTCCCGGTCTGAGTTCTGTTCTTTTGACCGGCGCGTGGCATTGGTTTCCAGCCGTCGGAGAAGCCCGAAAACCCGAAGCAGTGCGGCGTAAGAGAGCACCCAGGCGGCCAACAGCAAGTTGTCGATTAATTTGCGCGGCCGGATCATTCGAGACTTGTCGGACGCCGAGGCTGCTGGCCGGGGATCCTACTTCGCACCCCGACCGTAGATGACAACCTTAGCGGTCTCAAACAGGATGGCAAAATCCAGCAGCAGAGACAAGTGTTTGATATAGAAGAAGTCATATTCGAGCTTGGTCTTGGCTTCCTCGATGCTGGAACCGTACTGATACTTGATCTGGGCCCAGCCCGTAATCCCAGGCCGCACCGAATCGCGCAGGGCGAAGAAGGGAATACTCTCCCCGAGCAGCCGACAGAAGTACGGCCGCTCGGGACGCGGCCCCACTAGGCTCATTTCACCGCGAAGCACGTTGAAGACTTGGGGCAGCTCATCTAAGCGAAAATTGCGGATGAGGCGCCCCACGCGCGTAATCCGCCGGTCATCGCTCGCCGCCCACAAAGGGCCATCGGCCTCCGCGTTCTGGTACATCGAGCGGAACTTCAGAATCTTGAATTCCCGGCCCCACAATCCTGTCCGCTCTTGCCGGAACAGGATGGGGCTGCCCGTCTCCAGCCAGATGGCCAGCGCCACCAGGGCCATGATCGGCAGCGTCAAGAGGAGGGCGGCCAGCGAGACGAGCACATCCATGGTGCGCTTCGCGGCCAGCAAGAATGGCGATTTCCGGAAGCCTTCCGACAGGATCAGCCAACTTGGCGAAAGATGCTCCAGTAGGATGCGGCCCGTGATTCTCTCGTTGAAGCTGTGCGCTTCTTCGACTCCGACGCCGGCAAATTTTAGGTGTAGCAGTTGCCGCACTGGCGTCAGGCCGCGCCGTTCCGAAAGCGAGAGAATGACGCAGTCGATTTTTTCCCGGGCCACGAGCGATTCCACGTCGCTGGCGGCTCCAATAATGCCGGGATTCACCAGCGACTTTCCGATGTCTTCGCCCTTCTCGTCCAGGAAGCCGACGACCTTCAGGTTCAATTCCGGCCGGGAGATGATTTCGCGCACCAGCGAGATCCCCACAGGGTTGGTGCCCAGAACGAGCACGCGTTCCGGGGCGTAAAAGAGCAAGCCGGTGGAGTCCATGAACAGGCGCCATCCCAACGCAAGCGTCAGGATCGTGGGAGCCGCCAGAACCGCGATGCCGCGGCCAAGGCTATGGTTGGGATCGAAGTAGTAGAAGATGGCCAGCCCCAGGCAAGCAATGCCCAGGGCTTGCAGCAGCCGCACGAACAGCTCGGTGCGCCGGCTGATGACCTGTGGGTTGTAGAGGTCGTTGTAATAGAGTGCCAACAGGCAAAAAAGGAGCACAACACCGAAACGGAAAACCGTTTGCGGCCCGCGGAGATAGGCGAGCGCAAGTCGCAGATCCAGGAAGCGCAAGCCGATCGCCACCAGCAGGCCGACGACGATCAAGAGAGCGTCTGACGCGACCATCAGGATCGTTGTTTGCGGAACCTTTTGCCCGCCGATTCGGAGCATGTGATACCTTGTTCTCTTTGCTGGGGATTAGGGCCGTGATGCCAAAGACGGCGTTCCTGCCTTGCCGACATTTGCGAGGAGAACCACTCTCCACCCGCCTCCGACACGGCTCAAACACCGTTGGTAGGCGGAGCAGGAATCGAACCTGCGGCCTCCCCCTTGTAAAAGGGGCGCTCTGCCAAACTGAGCTATCCGCCTATACCCTGCCATTTGTAACAAGCGCAAGTCGCACTCCAAACGAGAGGGATTTCCGCCCCCGGGGCGAAGTGGCGAGAACGCTATGAAGCTGAAGGATTTACTGTCATCGGCAAGGGGACCGGAGCGCAATTTTTGGACAAGAACAGCGAGAAAAAGGAAAATTGTTTCACACAAGGGAGAGCGCTTTCCTTCAATTTGCTGGAGGCACTTGTCCCAACGAGAGCCGTTCGCCACGTAACTTACGCCGCCATCGACTGGTCTATCTGGACTCGCTATAAAATTTTCGCGGCAGCCTGATTGCAGGTGGAAGGCCCTTGTACCGCTGTACAATTTGTGCCTATGAAACTGCCAGATGCTGCGTGCTCAAGACTCAATAATCTACGGCAAAAGGTCATTTCGGATGATGGAAAGTGTTTCGTCGAAGCCGTGGGGCTCGGAGGCTAATGTGAATGTCACAACGCGCTGGCACGACTGCTATTCATGCGGGTTTGTGGACACGCGACGCAGGGTCCTCTCTTCCATCGCGTGGCTTACGGCTGCGCTAGCACTCCTCCGCTGATGGCTATGGTCGTCCGACCGGCAGACCTCCGCGCAGACCGCGAGCTTCTCATCGATTTTCTTTTTCAACATCTCACCCCGCTCTCGGATGGCCGGAGGTTTGACTGGCTCTATTGCGGGAACCCGCATGGGCCGGCGCGAGCTTGGGTCGTCGTGGAAGGTGACTCGGGCGCAATCGCCGGGGCTGCCGCTGCGTTTCCCCGTCGTCTTTCCGTGCAAGGGGCGGAAACGTTGGGCTGCGTACTAGGGGACTTTTGCATCCATCCGCGTTACCGCAGCTTGGGCCCCGCGCTGCAATTGCAGCGGGCGTGCCTGGAGACCATGGACTCGGGGTCGCTCGCGTTCGGCTACGACTTTCCCAGCACGAGCATGGTGGCGGTTTACAAGAGACTTCGGATCGAGCCGTGCGCACAGATGCTTCGCCTCGCCAAACCGTTGCGCGCAGACAGGAAGATTGCCGAAAAGTTGAGAATCCGGCCGGTCGCTCGCAGCCTGAGCGTCATCAGCAACCTGGCGCTGGAATGGCGTGACCGCGGGCTCCATCCGAAGGACGCGGCATCGATATCGGCGCAGGAGGAAGCGTGCGGCGAGGAATTCTCCACTCTGGCGCGGCAGGTCAGCGCCGGATATGGCATCTGTGTCGAGCGGTCGGCGGGATACTTGAACTGGCGCTACAGAGCGCATCCGCATCGGCGGCATGAGATCCTGACGGCGCGCCGCGAGGGCGCCCTGGTGGGCTACTTGATCTTTACGCTGAGGGGTGAGGACGCTAGCATTGTGGATTTGTTCGGCTTCGAGGAAACTGAAATTCTCGGCAGCTTGATCGCCCATGCGGCAGACGTCCTTCGCGGACGCGGAGTGATCACGGTGAGCGCCCCCATACTGGCGTCGCATCCCCGGGTGGCGCTGTTCGAGAGGATGGGCTTTCGCGCGCGCGAATCCGTGCCGGTGCTCCTTTACACTCCGTCCGGACACGGGGCGGCGCAGAATGCCGCGGCGGTTCCGCCTTGGTTCTTAATGGATGGAGATCGTGACAGTTGAGGTTTTGGGAGATGACATGGTGGCCGGCAACGCTGTGAGCGAGCAGATCAGAAGGTTTATCCTGGAAAAGTTTCCGCTCGCGCGCAAGCAAGGGCTCAAGAGCAATGATAGATTACTCGAGGGCGGCATCTTGGACTCCCTCGGGGTGCTGGATCTGGTGAGCTTTGTCGAGCAGGAGTTCGCGATCCAAGTATCCGACGACGAGCTCGTTCCTGATAATTTTCAAACCATCGAGCAGTTGGCGGCTTTTGTGCAGGCGAAGAGCGGATGCGAGTCCTCGCCGCTCGCTGGCGCATGAGGTTGCGATGGCCCTGGATCCAACCGTAGAGCGGCCCGGTTTCGATTCCAACAGTGCGATGATCAAGGTGAGCACCTATAAGAGTTTTCAGGACCTGCCAAAGGCCTACCTACCGCTGTTCGATCAGTGGGCGGGACGCAGCTTTTTTTACGACACTGCCTGGTTCAAAAATCTGGTGGAAAACACAATGGGGGAGGCTGATCGGGTCCGCATTTACTGCCTCGAATTGAACGACGGCTCCGGCGCACCAGTTGCGGCGCTGCCCACGCGCTTTCGGATGGCCCGTGGCGCTCCCTGGCGGCCACGAAAGTTGACTTCGCTGACGAATTATTACTCCTCACTGTTCGGTCCGGAGCTAAGCGATGAGCGCGTGTCTGCCGGCGAGATTCTGCGTGAACTCGCGCGGGCCATCGCGGCAGATTCGCTTCGTTGGGAGGTTGTGGACTTGAAACCCCTCGCCGCGGATTCGCCCTTCTTTTCTCCCCTGGTGGACTCCTTTCGCAATGCCGGAATGGTCGTGCAGACTTATTTTTGCTTTGGCAACTGGTATCTTCCAGTGTGCGGGCGTTCGTACCGCGAGTATTTCGAGGGGTTGCCCTCGCAGGTGCAAAACACGATCAAGCGAAAGAAGAAGAAGCTCGCCCAACACGGCCGCACCCTTGTTCGGATGGTCACCGGCGGCGCGGACTTGGAGGCCGCAATTGATGCCTACCGAGCAGTGTATGCGGCTAGCTGGAAGGTTCCCGAGCCATATCCGGGTTTCATCCCTGGACTCATTCGCCTGTGCGCGGAGAAAGGCTGGCTTCGGCTGGGTCTTGTTGATGTGGATGGCGAACCCGCGGCGGTGCAGTTGTGGATTGTCAACGGAGGGGTTGCGTCTATCTATAAGCTGGCTTATAACGAGCGCTTCGCCCCTCTCTCCTTGGGTACGATCCTGACAGCACAATTGATGGAACACGCATTGGATGTGGATAAGGTCCGCGAAGTTGATTATCTCTCTGGAGACGACCGCTATAAGAAGGATTGGATGTCGCATCGCCGCGAGCGCCTTGGCATCTTGGCTTTCAATCCCTGGACCGTGCATGGGTTTGTGGAGATGCTCAGGCAAGTGGGCGGGCGCGCGTTGAAGAACACCTTGCGCGGTCGGTCGGCCGCTCATGGTCAAACGGCGACGGTGCAGCCGGATAGCGATGCGAGACAGTCGGCGGGGAACACCTCCACGGACCGCGAGCCGGTTTGACTGCGGCAGGGTTTTCCACGTGATGTACGCGTGCGGCGATATCGCCGACGAAATTGCTGTTCAGGATGCATGGAAATGGATTTCCTCATTCATCAAATGCTTCGCGCGAGCGACGCTCGCATGCCGGAGAAAGAAGCGCTGGTCCACGGAGACCAGCGGCTGAACTACCGTGAAGTGGCGTCGCGAACCGCCGGTCTGGCGCACGGCTTGCGATGTGCCGGCCTCGAGCGAGGCGACCGCATCGGCATCTATCTCGACCCCTCGGTGCCGCAGGTGCTCTCCATTTTCGGTGCTTCCCAGGCGGGCGGCGTCTTTGTTCCCATCAACGCGCTGTTGTTTCCCGACCAGGTGGCGCATATCGCCAAAGACTGCGGGATGAAGGGGCTGATTACGACGAAGGCGAAGCTGGCCTCGTTAGCCGAGGTGCTCCCGCAGATTTCTTCGCTCAAGTTCGCCGTGGTAACCTCGGAAGGCGAAGCTCCCGATACGCGGCTCCCGCTGCACGTTTTCGAGGAGCTCTGCCAGCTTGCGCCCCCACCGGACTGGCGCGAGACGTCGATCAGCAAAGACCTCGCCGCCATCCTGTACACCTCGGGTTCCACAGGCAAGCCCAAAGGGGTCATGCTGAGTCACGCCAATGTCATGGCCGGCAGCACGATCGTTTCGACTTATCTGGAAATCGCCCCTGCCGAACGCATTCTGGCCGTGCTGCCCTTCAGTTTCGATGCAGGGCTCAATCAGCTCATGACCGCCTTCCAGCAAGGGGCTACCCTGGTTCTAATCAATTTCGTTTTCGCTCGCGAGGTCGTCCAACTGCTGCTGAAGGAGCGCATCAGCGGCTTGGCTGGCGTGCCCACGCTCTGGAGCCTGCTGGCGCAGCCGAGCTCCGGTCTGCAGAAGCAGCCCTTTACGCACTTGCGCTACATCACCAATACTGGCGGCGCAATGCCCCAATCCGTGCTGGCCGTGCTGCGCAAGGCGCTTCCGACGACGCGGATCTTCCTGATGTACGGCCTGACGGAGGCTTTTCGCTCGACTTACCTGCCGCCGGAAGAGCTCGACCGGCGGCCCACCTCGATGGGCAAGGCCATCCCCGACACCGAAATCCTGGTCATCAACGAGAAGGGAAACCTTTGCAAGCCTGGCGAGGTGGGCGAGCTTGTGCATCGCGGGCCCACCGTTTCCCTGGGCTACTGGGGCCGCCCGGAGGACACCAACCGCGTGCTGCGTCCCAACCCGCTGTTGTCGAGGGAGTTGGGCGACTGTGAAAGAGTTTGCTATTCAGGCGACCTGGTGAAGATGGATGAGGACGGCTTCCTCTACTTCGTCGGGCGCCGCGACACCATGATCAAATCCTCAGGCTTCCGCATCAGCCCGACCGAAATTGAAGAGGCGCTTTATTCCAGCGGCAAGCTTCGCGGGGTTGCTGTAATCGGTATCCCGGACGAAGTGCTCGGGCAGGCCATCAAGGCCTTTGTGGTGCCGCGCGACGGCCTCGAGCTCGATACGGAAGCCTTGCTGGGGCACTGCCGGGAAAAGCTGCCGCGGTACATGGTGCCGAAGACGGTGGAATTTTTAAGCGAATTGCCGAAGACCACGAGCGGCAAGGTGGACTACCCCGCTCTGCGGCGTCGCGAAGGGCTGTGAGCATGGAGCACGTCGCAGCGCTCGTGGCGAAGTACTTCCCGGCCTCGACGGCAGAGCTTCACGTCGGCGGCCTTCCGGTCAGCGCCTTGGCCGAAAAGTATGGCACGCCGCTGTTTGTTTACGATGCGGGAGTGGCGGACCAGAAGTGGGCCATGCTGCGCCGCGCCTTCCCGCCCGCATTTTCCATCTGCTACTCCGTCAAAGCCAATCCCCACCGCGCCTTCCTCGAGCATTTCTTGGCTAAGGGGTGCGGCCTCGAGGTCGCCTCAGCCGGGGAATTTCATCAGGCGCTTGCCGCCGGATGCGAGCCGGCGAGGATACTCTTTGCCGGGCCGGGCAAGACCGAAGCGGAGCTGCACTTGGTTCTGGGTCAGGGTATCGGCGAGATCCACGCCGAGTCCTTGCTGGAAATCGAGCGAATCAGCGCCATCAGCCACGGGCTGGGTGTGCGTGCCCCGGTGGCCGTGCGCGTCAATCCCAGCGGGGAAGCACAGGGCGGTGCCATGCGCATGGGCGGCAAGCCGGCTCCCTTCGGGATTGATGAGGAAGAACTCGACCGGGTGCTCGATCGGGTCCTGTTCGATATGGTGATTGAGTTTCGCGGGGTCCACCTCTTCACGGGCACGCAAATCCTCGACCACACCGTCCTGCTCAGTCAGTACCGCAAGGGGTTGGAGATCGCGCACCGCATCGCCACGCGCATGCGTCAGCCGCTGCCCACCGTGGATTTCGGCGGCGGGCTCGGTATCCCTTACTTCTCCACCGAGCAGGAGCTCGACATAGAGGCGCTGGGCCAGGGCTTGGCGGCCTTGCTGGGAGAGATTCAGGGAGACACGCTGTTCGCGGGAACTCGCTTTGTGGTTGAGCCGGGCCGCTACCTGGTCGGCGAAGCGGGCATCTATGTCACGCGCATCAATGACATCAAAGTCTCGCGTGGCAAAAAATTTCTCATCCTGGATGGCGGGATGAACCACCACCTGGCCGCATCCGGCAATCTGGGCCAGACAATCAAGCGCAATTATCCGCTGGCGCTGTTGACCAAACTCAATGCTGCCGCCGAGGAGACCGTGGACGTGGTCGGCCCGCTCTGCACGCCGCTCGATGTTCTGGGGCGCGCCATGACCCTGTCCAAGGCCGAAGTCGGCGATTTGGTGGGAGTCTTTCAATCTGGTGCCTACGCTCGTTCCGCCAGCCCGCTGGGCTTCTTGAGCCATCTAACTCCACCGGAGGTCTGGGTGGATGCGGGCGGAGACCGCCTGGTTCGCCGCCGCGGCGAGTATGGCGACTACCTGAAAGACCAGTTTTGTGGCTCGACTTCGCATTGAGGGGCCGGATTGACGGCGAAAAACTGGTGAACTGCCCTAGGGCGTCGAAACCAGTGGGCGATGGCTTGCCTGACATGAAAACAGTGCTGTTGGTTGCCTATCATTTCCCCCCCCAAATGGGAAGCAGTGGGCTTCTCCGCTCCCTTAAGTTCTGTCATTACTTGCCGGAGACCGGCTGGCTTCCTGTTGTGCTGAGCGTGCATCCGCGCGCCTACGAGTGGGTGGACGATGGCCAGCTCAGTGAAATCCCTCCGGAGGTGACAGTCCTTCGAACCTTCGCCCTGGATACGCGCAGGCATCTGGCCGTGCGGGGGCACTATATCGGGTGGATGGCCTTGCCAGACCGTTGGGTTAGCTGGTGTCTCTCCGCGGTCCCGATCGGTTTATCGACCCTTTATCGAAAGCGCGTTGACGTCATCCTGACAACTTTTCCAATCGCAACAGCTGTCCTGATCGGATGGATTCTTCACGCCCTGACCGGCAAGCCCTGGATCGTGGATTTTCGTGACTCCATGACTGAAGACGCCTATCCGCGTGATCCGCTGACTCGCCGTGTTTACCGCTGGATTGAAAGACAGGCCGTCCGCCGCGCTGAGCGTCTGATTTTTACGGCCCCTTCGACTGTTCGGATGTATCTGAAGCGCTATCCCTGGCTGCGCCCCGAAATGTGCTTACTGATCCCGAATGGCTACGACGAGGAAGACTTCCAAGGTCTAGTTTTCCCGGAGTCCGGCAGCAGCCATGTGGGCCGTCCGATTCGCCTGCTCCATCTGGGCCTGCTCTATCCGGAGGAAAGGGACCCGAGGCCCTTCTTTAACGCCCTAGCTCGGCTGAAAAGGGAAGGGCAGGTGAACGGAGGCACGCTCCGGATTGACCTGAGGGCCTCGGGTTGCGAGGGGCTGTATTCGCAAATGATAGGGGAGATGGCAATCGAAGACATGGTCCGTCTTCTTCCTGCGCTGCCATATCGGCAGGCGTTGCAGGATGGCGCTGACGCGGACGGTCTCTTGCTTTTTCAGGCGGCATGCTGCGACCACCAGATCCCAGCCAAAGGCTATGAGTATTTGCGGCTCGGCAAACCGATCTTCGCGCTCACCACCGAAACCGGCGATACCGCCGCCTTGCTAAAAGACGTGGGAGGCGCAACGATTGTGGACCTGGCAGACGCCGAAGCCATCTGCCGCTCGTTGCCGCTGTTCCTAGATTCTTTGCGGAACGGCCAGCATCGATTACCGGATCCGCAAAAGGTCCTTCACTATAGTCGCAAAACGCAGGCCCAGGAACTCGCTGCCTGCTTTGCCGGTCTCAGGAGTTAACCCGCGGCCGGCCGCCCCTCCCCCACAAATCGCGGCGGCTCGCCCACCGCACTAGGAAGTGGGCAGGATCCGCCTCCAGAGAACTGATTCGGGGTGGAGGAAGAAATAATTCGTAAACTTCCCTTCCTGGTACTGTTCTGTCGGCGCTAATTTCCCCGCGTAAACAAAGGCGTGATAGCCCTCGGCATGAAAGAGACTGAAAACATCGGCGCTCGTTCTTTGGCTCACTTCGAGAAGCCACCCGGCATGCTGCGATCGAACCAGCTCCCGCCCGCCCTCCAGAACTTCCAATTCGGCTCGCTCCACATCACACTTAATGAAATCCAGCTGGGGGATCACCCGCTGTTTCCAGAGTGTGTCCAGCGAAAGAACCGTCGCAGACTCGCGCCGCCCCGAATCGCCTGGATGAGCAAAATGAGCCCAATAAGTTCCCGTAAAGGCTTTCATATTCGGAATGACCAGCTCGCGAAGGCCGGGCTGTGACCCCAGAGCCGTGCGAAAACAACGGACATTCTCAAGGTGCCCTTTGCGGACGACCGTCTCCAGAATCTCAAAGTTCTCCGCCAGGGGTTCGAACGAATAGACGCGGCCGTCGCGCCCTACCAGGGACGCGAGTTGCCTAGTGTAGTATCCAACGTTGGCCCCAATGTCGGCCACCGAGTCTCCGGACCTGATCAAGGACGGGAGCAGCGCGGCCTCGGGCTCCTCATGCTTGCTCGCCCTGAGAACATC
>WNFE01004799.1_pt1 | contig 14324 bp, 19 predicted proteins | sample 5400451 | NCBI WGS metagenome assembly WNFE01 (sample SAMN13153344, study PRJNA577476) | soil metagenome | isolation source: 200 cm saprolite under Douglas fir tree site 2 hole 2 | place: USA:California | collected 2015-04-18 | reverse complement strand
AGACTGCCCGACGTGATCGCACTGTTGCCGGCGGATATGATGACGCTGCATTCGTTCGCCGCCCCGGCGATATTGCGAGAGACAACCGGAGTTCCCGTCCCGGCGGAATTGTTGCGCGGCATGAGTCGGGTTCTGGCACTTCTCTGTCGTTCGCGGACCTCAACATCATGGCAGCTTTTAGGGGTAGAACGAACGTCGGCGGACCAGCAGGTGCCGGCGACCGTCGATCCGGAATTACTTGTCTAAAAGGTTATCGACCATTTGTACCGATATGTTAGGGCGCGTGTTGCATCTAGAAGCCAATCGCAACATCATCCGGACACGGCACCATGACTTCGCTCGGAACAGAGCTTGTTGCAGCCCCGCGTGGGTATTTCAGAAAACTCAAGTTCTCTTGCCGCTACCGACTCCTGGGGGTGACAGGCCTCCTTTACTGCCTCGTTCGCGAGCAATCCGGGAATTATGCCGTGATCACCGGACTGACCATGCCGGTGCTGCTCGGATTCGTAGGCCTTGGGACCGAAACGGGTCTCCAGTATTACACACATCAGCACATGCAGAGCGCTGCAGATTCTGGAGCCATCGGTGCTGCGATCGCCTATTACATACAAGGCAACTCCACTGGAATAGGGACCGAGGCAAACGCCGCAACCGCTATGTATGGCTTTGTTGCAGGTTCGAACGGCGTCGCCGTCACCGTCAATCAGCCGCCAAAATCCGGAACCCACATGACGACTTCCGGTGCGGTGGAGGTGATCGTAAGCCAACCCCAAACTCGGATTTTCTCGTCTACGTTCACCTCGGCGCCGCTCATCGTTTCTGCGCGTGCGGTTGCGATTTCCAATCCTGCGGGTTTGGGCTGCGTGCTCAGCCTTGATCGCAGCGCGAGCGGCGCCGTCACCATACAGGGAACGGCCGCCGTCGATCTGACCCAGTGTAGCTTGCTCGACAACTCCAGCAGTTCGACAGCGCTCACCGTGGGTGGCTCCGGCACACTGAATGCAGCGTCCGTGAATGTCGTCGGCGGCGTATCCGGAACCTCGGGCATCACAGCGTCGAACGGGATCAGCACCGGGGTCTCGGCGGTTACTGACCCATACGCCAACAAATCTGTCCCCTCCTATTCGGGATGTGATCACCATAATTTTTCCTCCAAGAAGACGGAAACCATCAGTCCGGGTGTCTATTGCGGGGGAATGAGCCTGAACTCAGGCGCCAACGTAACGCTGAGCCCCGGAATTTACTATCTCGACCAGGGCAGCCTTACGGTGAACGGCGGCGCGACCTTGAGCGGCACCGGCGTCACTCTCGTATTCACTTCCAGCACAAGCAACAGTTATGCCACGGCCAGCATCAATGGCGGTGCGACAGTCAATCTATCGGCGCCCCTCGAAAGCTCGGGGCTTTCCACAGCCGGAATCGTCTTCTTCAGCGACCGCAACATGCCGGCCGGCACAGCCTTCAAATTTGAGGGCGGCGCGACGCAAACGATCGACGGCGCCCTTTACCTGCCCAAAGGCGCCATCAGCTTTGCGGGAGGGGCGGGGACCAGCACGGACTGCACGCAACTCATCGGCGACACCATAAAATTTACTGGAAACTCGAATTTCGCCATCAATTGTCAGGGATACGGTACCAAGCCCTTGGGGCCGGGATTGGCAACGCTCGTTGAATGAGGCCGCAGCGGCGTACGACACGCCGACGTGGAAAGGCCGCCCGAGCACCGAGTGACGGCCTGGCGTATTGGGATGCAGCGCAACATGCTCGCGCCACTCGGGTTTCATTCCGAAGGTCGCTGCAAGCGGATAGGTGTCTCCGACGCGGCGGCGAGGGATGCCCATATCCGCTCCGCACAATTGTGTCCCTGCCTCGACCAATGTATTGAAGACCTGCTGCAGATCGAACGCCGAGCGGTTGATGACCTTCAGCACTTGAGGTCTGCGAGATGGAATGAAGAGATGGACGAACGGTCTGCCCGACGCAACCAAGAGACTGGATGCCAACATGGCCTTCGAGGGTCTGTCCGCTAGTCAGCCTGGATGCGCGCGGATACCCATGATGGCCCGGAGCAAATGCTCCACGTTGGGGGCCTAAGACATTATTGCAGTTCTCACGTTCGTCGGTCTTGGAACTCCGTCTTGCAACGCACGGCCGGGCCATACATTCTACACGACTGCGATATTGCGTTGAAGTAATCTCGAGGGGCTTTTCGTTGATTTGAGAATAATGATTCGCCCGTCTTCAACCTGAACGATGCCCGAGCGCTGCCATACGCTAAGGCATTTGTTGACTGGCTCACGAGCGGCGCCAATGAGATTGCCGAGCTCGCGCTGAGATAATCCAATTGTCAGCGCTTGATCCTTAGCGTTCGAAAGTACCTTTTGCTCATTCGCTATTCGCAGTAAGGCCCTCGCGAGTCGTGCGGGGAGCTGCAGCATCGCTACTTCCCCAATCCGCTCATCAGTCAGACGCATCCGCTGACAGAACACTTCGACAAGGCGAAGACAGGCGCTAGGATGCTTCTCCAGAAACGCCAGGACATTTCGTCTCTCTAAGATCGCCAAATCACAGCCGGTAATTGCCTGGGCATCTGCTGTACGCTCCTTGCCATCTAACATCGCAATTTCTCCAAATACTTCACCCTCCTGCAGAGTAGCTAATACAATCTCCTTGCCGCCAGCAGAGGATAAACTGATCCGCACTTTGCCATTGAGGACCGCCATCATGCTGTCTCCAGGAGATCCCATTAAAAAGGTCATTTGACCAGCATTAAAATGCTTAAGGCGTGCGCGAGCGACAAGTGCGTCACGATGAGCTGGCTCAAGCCCTTTAAAAAGAAAACAGCTCTCGAATGACCGAAAAGCGTTCCGAGAGGTGGCAGGATGGGTAGACGCCATGCCCGTTAACCCCACTAATCGCGACCGGTTCCATGCCGCTCCTTATGTAATCTGGCATCCGATGACCGCGATCAGATCGGCTAATCGTGGGGACCTATTTCGGGCATAAGCCCTTCGGTTTCCAATCGCGCGCCAAGGTGATCCACGGTTGGGACGTATCGTGAAGGACGATGAAGCGCGGGATCGGTCGGATCGACCGGCTTGATCATTCCGAACCGGCCGGGGCCGAAAAACGCGAGCCCCGACCGGAACATGGTGCAAACAACCGTCTCGGACCGGACCGCCTGTTTAGTTTGGGCTAAGAACCGCGTCGTCGCGCGAGGGAAGCCGCGAGCTCGCTTGGGGGTGACACGCGATTTGAGCGCGAGCGAGCACTCGTCGCGCTTGCGCGTTCCGCGAGTTCCGGTCTGTGCGGGCGAGCAACGGGGTGATTGTGGCCTAATTGCCACGCTTGCCGAAATTCGAACTGGAGGGCTTTACAGGCCCATATCCCCACACAATCGCTGCTGACACTGCCAACACTGATCGAGGAGATTTCGGACGGGCCATCGAAACAGGCAGTTTCGCGATGTGGCACCAATGCTTCCGATCCGAATCATCTGCGAGGCTGGCAATCCCATGAAACGTGTCGAAGGAGACCCGATGCCAACCATTGCCCTCGTCGACGACGACCAGAATATCCTGACCTCGGTTTCGATGGCGCTCGAGGCCGAGAGCTTTCGGGTCATCACTTACTCCGACGGAATTTCGGCGCTTCAAGGATTCAATACTAGTCCGCCGGATCTTGCCGTCTTGGATATCAAGATGCCGCGCATGGATGGAATGGAATTGCTGCGGCGCGTGCGGAAAACATCCGACCTGCCGGTGATCTTTCTCACCTCTAGAGAGGAGGAGATCGATGAACTATGCGGGCTCAAGCTCGGGGCGGACGACTTCATTCGCAAGCCGTTCTCGCGGCGAGTTCTAATCGAGCGGATCAAGGTCTTGTTGCGGCGAGGCAGATGCGGAACGGGGCCCAGCTCCGCCGATGCCACAGGCCCCGAGCCGCTGGACCATGGTGATCTCTATATCGATATCGGGCGTCGGATTTGCCGCTGGAAGGGCGCTCCGGTGACGCTCACCGTCACGGAATTCCTGATTCTGCAAGCGCTCGTGAGCCGCCCCGGCGTAGTCAAGAATCGTGACGCACTCATGGACGTTGCATACGGCGACGACAGCTACGTCGATGACCGCACGATCGATAGCCACATCAAGCGTCTACGCCGGAAATTGAGAGCGGTTGACAATAGCTGCGATGTGATCGAGACGCTTTACGGTGTGGGATATCGTTTTAAGGAGCCTCCTCGGGTTCAGCCAAAAAACGCGAGGGCCGAATCACTTGGGCAAAGCTGATCTGCCTGTCAAGAGCAATGGTGTTAAGGGGATAGCAAATTCCCGATGTTGTCGTTCTGCCCGGCCGGTGCGGGCGGGAGCTGCGCAGGCGGGCTGAGGCGTAGTGACTCAGCGACCGTTCCGAACGGGGAATGCTGGTGTACTCGCTTTTCGACGCACGGGAGGTTAGGGATCCCTGTCCTGCGCCTGTCACAATGAGGTCTCGGCCGGGTCATACTTCTGTCGGGCTCAGGGGCAAAAATAATAAGATTCGCAGGGGTGATCCCGTTAGAGGTGGGTCATGGGGGTACACACGAGGCCGAGAAGAATCTGTGACGGAGATATCCTAAACGAGCGTATCGGCGGGATCGGTGATGATATCGGCTCGACCGAGCAGCGTCGGCTTGACGGAAAACTGGAGTCGGTCGGCGCCGCCGCTGTTGTAACGGAAGCGTGGCTCGCTCCCCGGCAGGGCCGCAACAAGCTCGGCCTGTTCGGCATGCTGGGTCGCTTGGTGCTTGCAATATCAGCAGCCTCGATCGTCGCGTTTGTCGTGATGGGGCGGTTTTCACCCTTGTGGAAGGCGGATGGAAGCGGGGCAGCAACGTCATTCTGGTCCCGGCTCGTTGGAAGGACCTTTACCGCGGCGGAACCGCCTCAACGACCCGCGCCGCAACTCGTCGTTAGGCAAGTTCCATCCGGCCCGGATGAGGATTTGTCGCTTGGGTTGTCGGTTCTCGGCGAAACGAAGGGTGCCGCTTTGGTGATTACCGGCCTTCCGACCGGATCTGCGCTGTCGTCTGGTCGGCCGGTGGGGACGAATAGTTGGCGTGTATCGGCTGCGGATCTTGACAATATCGTGATCCGGCTACCGAAAGGGTTTGCCGATGCCATGGATCTCACGGTCGAACTCCACCTGCCCAACGAGACGGTCGCAGAAACTCGGTCGATACGCCTCGAACGGGCCCCAGCAGCGACTGCAGGCAGGCGCATGGCTGGCACTGAAACCATTGAACCCCAAACCGGCGAGACGCTCCCCGGTCAGCCGCAGGCCCAGTTGGTTGCGCCGCTTGATTTACTGCGAATCGAAGACGCCACACGCGCTCAGCAGCGGTTAATTGAGCTTGGATTTCTTTCCGGGCCTGCGGACGGAGTATGGGGGCCCCGATCGCGCAGCGCTCTTCGCGGCTTTCGAGTTGTAAACAACCTTGGATCCGACGATATTTGGGACGAGCGGACACAACGGGACCTATTTACAACATCGGTCGTTCCAGGATCATCTACAAATCAGCCTGGAACAAACGGGGAGGTCGTAGAAGCGACGCTTTCGCCACCACCTGGAGCAGCTCGGAACCCGCTAAATCATTCCGACGCTCTTTGGATACAAAAACGGTTGCGCGACCTGGGCTATTATTTTGGCAGTGGCGACGGTGTCTGGGGAGCATCTTCTCGAAGCGCGCTGCGTGACTTCAAAGCTATCAATGGCCTTCAAGAGAACGATACCTGGGACAAGGAGACCGAAGAGCGGCTGTCATCTGGCCAAAATATTCACCCAAGCGGTATATTTCTTGGCCAGTGGGGGCTCGATATCGCTCAGTGTCAGCAATTTCAGGATAGCAGCGCTCCAATCACTATAAATTCGCATCGCGCGGAAACAGTAGGCAGTGTATGTAATTTCCGGTCCATAAAGCGAGAGGCTACGAACAGCTGGCGTATTCATGCTGTGTGCTCCGCTGATGGAAATTCCTGGAATGCAAATATCAGCTTGAAATTGGTTGGATCAAAGCTGAGTTGGTCGAGTGAACGAGGCACCGCCACGTACGTACGATGCCCGCGAGAACTGGGTACTGCGATGACGGGAACGCGAGGCGGAACGCCCGTCCACGTCGGGAGCAGGTGAAATCCAGAGCTGAACGTTGTTTGTCCTTACGGCCTAGAGCGCGGACTCCCCGGTTTTAAGCTCTCTATTGGTCGGGAGGCAGGGCAGCAAAAACCCCCGGCTGGGGCCGGACTACGCCTCGGCGGTTTTTAGATTCATGACCAGCTCGAACTCCGTCGGCTGCTCGACTGGCAGATTTGCGGGTTTGGCCGCCGAGGATTAGTGCCCCTTTGTGCGGAAGCGCGCGAGCCTAGCCTAACCCGGAACTGGGCACACCCGATCAAACCGACAGGCGGGCCGGCGGCTGGCTGGAAGCCCTTGCTGGCGTTGCTCATCGATCATTAATGTCCGGCAATCGCCTGAGAAGGGGTTGTCTAATTTGGCTTTCATTCATCGAATTCACGACTTGTACTATGCGATGAGTTTCCATCTCTGGTTTTCTTTCTTGTTCTTGCTGGGATGTTGCCAGTCATGGTCTTTTAAGGATCAAGGTAAATCCGAGGCGTTGGGGCGGAGAGATTGGATGTAGCGAGGTGATCGACTCGGACCTGACCACATGGTCGCAATATTGTACGTGATCCAGCTCACATAAAAAGTGCTGCATTTTGTGATAAGTCGATTAATTGAAAAAAGCCGTTTAGCGACGGGCGCGGCGTCGTTCCATTCGCCAGATTCGCCGTAAAAGCCGAGAAAGTTTCCAATGACTCCGCTCCCTCAGAATTCCTTGGAGGATGCTCGCCGACAGCTTGCGAATTGCGTTCTGTTCCGTGGTTTAGTGACGGGTGAACGGGACACGATCGTGGATCGCGCACGTATGCGGCACTTCGCGGCCGGCGAGCCCATTTTTCTGATGGGATCGCCTGGTGCCAGCATGATGGCGGTCCTGAGCGGCACGGTGCGCATCAGCATTCCATCGCATGAGGGCCGGGAGATCGTACTCGCGGTGCTTCAGCCGGGAGAAGTGTTCGGCGAGATCGCGCTGCTAGACGGGAAGGAACGAACCGCTGATGCTCATGCCACGACGGCCTGCGCTTTGGCGGTACTGGAACGTCGAGATGTCTTGGAATTCTTGCAGCGTCAGCCCAACGCTTGGCCCAGGGTTGTCGAGGTGCTTTGTGACCGGCTGCGTGCAACCGACCGGCAGATGGCTGAAGTCGCCATGCAGCAATTGCCGGTACGACTTGCCAAGGTGCTGCTCCGCATGACCTATGTCGAGGCGCTAAGCCGCCCCGCCGATAGGGTTAAGGTGTCTCAGCGTGAGCTGGGCAACATCGTCGGGGCGGCACGCGAGAGCGTCAATAAATGTCTGAACGAATGGCAACGGTCGGGTTGGGTGTGCATCGAGCGAACATCGATCACCATCTCGGATCGGACTACCCTTGAGCACGTCGCGAAACAGGGCTGAGGAGTCGGTCGGCGCAACGTTTACATCTGCTAAAGGCGTGTAAGCCGAGTAACATCATCAGAAAAGTTGAGAAGCAATTCGTGTCCAGCGTCCCGGGATCGCCCCCAGCGACCGTTTCTGCGGGCTCTTTTCACCCGGTGGGGCAATGCAACAGCGGCTTCCTTTCTCGGCGGCATTCCTGCTTGCTCCTGCTTAAGTCGAGAAGAAACGGATGACGGTGCTGGTAATGACGGCCCGGATGCCCTCGCTGTCAGAAAGTAAAAGCGAGACCTCACCAATTTTAACTTGATCCGTGCCGACCGTTATCCGAGGGGGAATAATCATCTCCTGCTTTCTTAAACTCCTAAGCCTGAGACTGCTGATGATATCATCACCTTGGCGGGACCAAGCCGTCAGCGACACACCTGCTGAACTCGCCAAACCGGGAGGAAGGTCTTTGACAAGGGTCTCATTAAACTCTGCGATGAACTGAGTTATGTGCCGAAAACTCTGATTGGCTTTTCTAATCGCGACAAGTCTTTCAACCGTGCCGGTGAAAGGCCCAAGAATAGGTCCCAGTAGGCGTACCCAATTCATTCAGATCGCCGCAAAAAGCAATGCGACAGGCCGATTAGCCATATCTCCCTCCCTCAGTCCGTCCAACCAGAATCTCAAATCCTTGATTCTTTCCCAGTCAACCACCACAATTCAGCAGGGACCCTGAACCTTACATGAGGGCCCTTGGCACTCGCACCATTTTGCAGGACCAACAAATTTGTTAGCGGGACGTCTTCCCTTTGCAGGAACCGAAGCTGAGCAAGCCCAGTCCTTACAAGGACCGGCGTCTGTCCAATTTACTCCCACTTCAACGGAGCATTGGTTAACCCAATAGTCTTCCATCCCATCATACTCAATGGACAAGCAAGCTCCTATTGCCGCTTGTGAAAGGGCAATCAGTAAAGCCGCTGCAATAGCACAAGTGAGTAGCTTCATCTGAGGCCGATCAGGGATTCGCCCCGAGAACTCAGCAGCCGCGACATATGCTCTTCAGCTTCCTGTCAAGCGCCTGGTCGAGTGCTTTCTGTCTCTTCTCGGCGTCCGTTAGCTCCTGAGCCTGCGGCACCTCACCTGCTTTCGGCTGGCGGTGGCCCACTGGAGCCTCGCCCGAGGGGGCTCCTTGCGCTAAAGCACTGCTCCAAGTGGACGCTGTGACCAAAATCAGGGCTGATGCCACGACAGCCAACCGCATGACGCGCACTCCTGTTCAGACCGGTTCGTGATGCGCCTGTTCGATAAGTCTTCCACGAATCGAGATCGGTATTGGCATCTAGGGGGACGGCAAAGAATGATGCAGATGCTCGGAAACCTGATTGACCCTGTAGATTTTCCGGAGCTTGTCCAAAAGCTCCGGGTCACCATAGTCGAGGCTCACGATCTTCCCGAACTGCGACCGGTAACCCGCTTCGTGCTCTACAATTTCCCCCCAGATTTTGACCTTGCCGAGCAGTAACGGCCCGCTCACGCTGGAATCATAGCCGTATTCTTCCTTGGACCGAATTACGTCTTGGGAACGAATAAATGCCGTGCGTTCGCACGTCGCCGGAGGCTGGCTCGTCAGGGTGCCAGATGTAATCTCGCATGAGGACGCTGTGTAGCCGGTCATCGCCACTCCGAAACCAACGTGGATGAATCACCGCCCAAGCCCGGTATGCGATGATCTCCCCTACTCGAAGGCCCTCGTGCTTGAGGGTTCTCGCAAGCTCGTTTTGATTCCGGTTTATGACCACGACAATCATGGGCGACGTTATCCCGGCGCTGCACTACTCTACGGGTTGGGGCTCCGGTTTGCTAACGGGTGGGGCGTTGTTCGGCGCCTTGCCGGGCGGCGGTGGGGTAACCGGCTCGGCAGTAGGCGACACCGGCTCTTCCAGCGGTACGATCGTATACCTTCTGACCGGCTGTCCGATTTGTGCCACGGCTGACCCTCCCTTACGGATTGCCAGTGCCGCAATAGTACACCAATGCGTTCCCCTTTTCACCGGCCAGTCAGGTCGCGCCCACGAACGTCACGCCCGCTCTAAATGCAATTGGGAAGGAACTTTCTCGTCCCCTGCGGCAATTCACTCGAAACCCTCACAGCCGCCGATCCGCAGGTGGCGCGGCGAACTGCTTGCAGATAAAGTGTTAGCTATCCAAACGACGCAATAGGTCAGCAATCTTCGGCGGAATCGGCTCTTTCAGAAGGTCGCCATACATCTCCCGAATGTAATTGCCCACGCAAATCCTTATGGCACGGGCAATCCGGGCATCAGCATCATCAACGCTTATTGTCCATTCAGAAAAAGGATTTGATCCCGGAAAATCGGACGAAGGCCGCATGGCGCATCTCCATTTGGGATGCCCTCTCCCTTTGCGAGCCCAATTGTGGTCGGCTCAAAATTGTTCCTTCAAATGTCGAATTGCCCGACTCAACCCCGACAACAAAGCGACGCTGGTCGCTATGGCCGGGTGGTGGGTCATTTCGAATAAGGCAGGCCCTTGACTCGATGGTTTTCGGGACGGCCCAGGCGCATGCGCAACCCAAAACCGACCATCGGGAAGACGAAACAACTATCCCCCGTCATCCTGACGGGGTCTCCCGTGAAAAGCATAAAATCCACCGTTGTAGGCCGCCTCCGGACTCGCGAACGCAAGACGCTACTCGCAATCGCAAGAGTGCTCGCAGGAAAATGATGTACGACGTTCTTCGGGAAGAAACTGCATGTTCGAAATGACAAATGAAAATGTTGCAAGACTTCTCAGGGGTCTAACCATCGCCGTGGGGAATCGAAGGAATCGCGGAGTATTCGCGGTTCGGCACAGAATGGTATCCTAACACCAAATAGCGAAACCGGAGTCAAACCATCGCGAATTGCCAAGTCCGACCTGTTCTACGTGATGCAGACCTTGAACAAATTCAACCTGTCCAGGAGAGAGCGTCGGACGGTTTGGATGCGCCCGGAATTCGAAAACGGCCATCTACGCATTCCCCCTCTACCGCCCGCCTGGATCAATGGGGAAGCCGATTTCATGTCAGGGGAAAGTACAAAAGGGGAAAGCGGGAGGACAAGGGCTGTATCGCGCAACGAAAACGATGATGCGATGCCGGTCTTGAATGGGTCCCGAGCGGCATCTCCGTCCCCCACCGTTGCACTTCGCAAAGCACCAAGCCAGCCCCATCAATTACCGACCGACACCGACCTAACCCGCCTGCAAACCGAACTTGCCCAGAAGCTAGAGGAAGCCCGGGCCCTCGTTCAACAAATCGAGCGGTTGTCGGGTTTGAGGTTGGTGCTGGATCGGAACTTGCGGTTGGTTGTCAATCTCACCCCTTTGAAATGAATAAGAGCATGGAGCAATAATTGCTATTGCAGACGCGCCTTTCCGATCACGCCGCTGTTGGCACCGCGAGGGCGGGAAGGCATTGTAGCCGGGGCAACGGGGAAACCCCAAGCTTCAGCGGCGTTTCGCGCAGGCTGGTATTGAGCTTCCTAATTTTCTATAATTGGCTTCGAGCAAAGTTAGATATTCGACAATCATTTGACGTGATCGGGTGCGGTACGGAGAAAATAGCCTGATAATGCATGACCCCCATACTGAAATCATGGAATGCCTTGGACGAGTTGGCCTTAATGATGTCGTAGATCGTCGTAACAGTTCGGTCCACAAAGGCTCCTGTGTTTTCAAAAAGCTCACAGGTTATCTCGACATCTTTGACGTCAAACTCATTTGTGTTCTGTACCGTGAAACTGGCTACCATAATTGGGATATAGCCCTCTGCCGTCCAAGTCCAATCTAACAATTTGACACTCTGAAAGCGCTCAATTGCTGAGATATTTTTGTTTGATTCATCCAACCTCTTCGCTTCCTTTAGCTTCTTCGCCTCCTCCAGCTTCGTTGCCTCATTCAACCGCTTCGCTTCCTCTAATCTTATTCTCTCGGAGAGCATGATCCACCCACTGCAAAAAATGACAAGCACTGCAAGCCCGCTGATTGCTCTGCCAATGAGTCTGGGCATTAAACGTTTCACTACAACAGCTTCTCCCGACTCAGATAGCGGGGCATTTATCGGAGGCGCGGTTGGAATCTGTGATGCGTGCGGTGGTTTGTGTAACTTCTGGAGGCGCTCTGTTTCGGCTCGAACAGCAGGCGAGGATTCAATAAACAACTTGAAATGCTCGAAATCCCTAAAGCTCTGCATCCCCCGAACGGTTTCGCCTTCAAATGTACCGTCAGAGTAGAGCAACCAGCTACGATCCGAAAGCACGCCAACGTCGATAACCGTTCGCTCCTCCGGGTGTCCTTGCTGCTCATATGTGTTGGTAGCGTCGTCCCGCCCCATAGAACCCACCTTGCAACAGTTTCAACCCACCTTGGTTCCGTACCTGTTGGCCCACCTTACAAAAGGCGATCCTCGCGGCCGTCTGGGAACTTTCTGGGACGTTCTGGTGGGGGCTGGCATCGATGGAACGGAGCATAAAGGCTTCATGGACTCTTTTTCACGATGCTCTCTACTGTGCTAGTTTCTTCGGACGCATTCACCCCGTAAATCACTCGGAACTTCTCCAACAACTCCGGGTCGCCATAGTCGAGACTGACGATTCTGGCGAACTGCGAGCGGTATCCCCGTTCATGCTCCACCCACCTCACCCCAAATCTTGACCTTGCCAAACAACAGAGGCGAGCGTGGCGTAACAAATGCATACTCCGCCCTTGAACGGACCACCTTTTGGAAGGAGTAGATGCCGTGTGTCCGCACGTCACCGGAAGCGGGCTTGTCGGGTTCCCAAACGTAGTCCCTTACGTAGACGCTGCATAGCCGATTCTGGCTTCGACTGAACCAAGGTCGCTCGGCTACTTGCCAAGCCCGATACCCGATTATCTCGCCCGCCCGAATGCTAGAGTGCTTGATCGCTTTCGCCAGGTCATTCTCAGGATGATAGAGGGACGTGCCAATCGATGTGAACCTCCACATGGGGTCTACTCCGCCCGTTGCGGCTCGGGGCTGGTGATGGGAGTGGCAGGTTTGGGTGACCTGCTCGGCGACGGTGGCACAAGTGGCTCTGAAGTAAGCGATACCGGCTCCTCCAGCGGTACCACGGTGCAATCTGTCCCATGAGCATACCTCCTGGGTTTGGCGTCCCGACCTTGTTCCATTCTAAATGCGAATTTTGCCAGTCTGATGGCAGTTTTGCTCGGACTTGCCAGGACGAAGCGGAATTTCATGAAGCGAAATCGAACCCAGGCACATTTCCAAGGTTCCGCTTGACGCCTCCGTGGGCGGAGCGTTCACTTCGCGAGTGGGAAGGGGTCAATTGCCGAAACGGGACGCCCCTCATGACGTCCTTGATGGTGACACGTCCAAGCACGGGTCGTGAACTTTCCACGATAATCGACACGGAAGGCATAAACGATTTGCCGAAAGTTGGTACCTGGATGCGGCCTCTATCAAACACAGAGCCCAGCAATGGTGCGAACCATGAGTTTCCGAAGAGGCGTTAGTACCACTCAGTCCGCCCCCCTGAATTGGCGTCGCGGCAAGCATTGACGACGCCAGAGGATTTTCTTGCCATACCGATTGTTTTCTTCGGACCTCCTATCGCCCTGCTGTTGTGCGGTTTGGCGGCGAGGTGGGCGCTTCGCGGCTTTAAGTCTGAGGAAAACCCTGACCAGAGCACCACGAGACCGTCCCACGATAAGGTAGTTCAACTGCGGCAGGATGATACAGACGATTACGTGAGTTGATGTGTTTACGAACCAACCCGATTGCGGAGATTTTCTAACGCCGCATCCGTCGCTCCATTACTTCCCGAATAGATTCTGCGACTATGTCGGGCGGTATATCATTATTTCGCAGTAGCTTGATTAATGCCCGCTCCATATCACTTAGTTCGTTATCATCTGATGTATTGGAAGTGTTGGAAGTCTCGGATATATTGGAAGCCTCGGAAGTGCTGGAAGTGTGTGGGGTATTCTTGTTGCTTTCGTCCACCAATTCATTTTTGACATCACGAGCAGCCACCCCGACCAGTTGCCCCCAGACAGCCGCAACGCCGGGAACAACCAGCAGCACCACCGACACCAGCAGGAAACCAGCCGCCCACCCCCAAACTGCCGCAGCTTGATCCTTGCTGACCGACCCTGCGACTGTGAACAACATTATGCCAATACCCAGCATCATCAGGGCGGCATAGAGGGTTCGTCTTCGCATTGTGGGGGATAGGATCAGGCCGGTGGAAGGCTTGGTCGCCTGAGAGAGTTTCATCTCGTTTGTTCACCGGGTCAAAGGTGGGGCCTGGGAATGAACGCCTATCTTGATTTCCTTACCTCCACAATTCTTGCACCGAAATCGAATATTCCCGATGAAGCTCTCCCGACTGACCCCCTTACGCTGAAGCAACAAGCTAAAAGGGTAATCTGTGATCCTGCCGCATTCACACGTCAGGCGCAGAAACGTATAGCCCTGGTCGATTGCTTCCCCGACACAGCGCGTTTTCCAATAGCCATCGAGGTCCATCATGGCAGAGAAGCCCAGGAGCAAGTGTGGAAGCAAGGGCTGTGGCTGGTGGGGCCTGGTCTATTGTGCCACAGCGAATTGGCTCAGGCTGTCCGAGGCATTTCCCAGCCGCCAAGTCTGATACATGATCAATGAAAAATAGAAGACACAGAAGATATAATGGAAGTTAACGATGGGAGAGTGCCACTACCCCAAGTGAAGGAGGCTTCCCGAAGTTTAGATTTCTTACTTGGGTCA
>WNFE01003094.1_pt1 | contig 14329 bp, 19 predicted proteins | sample 5400451 | NCBI WGS metagenome assembly WNFE01 (sample SAMN13153344, study PRJNA577476) | soil metagenome | isolation source: 200 cm saprolite under Douglas fir tree site 2 hole 2 | place: USA:California | collected 2015-04-18 | reverse complement strand
GATGAAAGAGGCGACTGACGAAGCACGGCAGCACGGTCTCGCCACGTTGCATCCGCTGGAGGTGGAAGACTGGCAAGCACAGTTCGTGGCGCTGGTGGCACACGCGGATGCGACGACCCCCACCGCTCAGGCTCCGCCCGGCACCAAAGGACGCGCCAAACAGAGTGCGGCGCGCAACTTGCTTGACCGCTTGATCGGCGACCAGGAGGCCGTGCTGGCCTTCTTGCACTGCCTCGTCGTGCCTTTTGCCAACGATGTGATTGCATACTGCACTCCTTCCGCATGGTTAGCGTGTCTGTTGAAGCTGACGTTCATACTTGTGATGAGGGTGTTCGCCGGGCGGTGGGAACAACATGATCCCACGGCCATCAGCATGGTACATGGGAATGCACCCAGCTCGCCCCCAATTCCTGATCGTCTCTGGAGACACTCCATAGGCTTGAGCGGCTTCAGTGGCGGATAAGAAGCCGCGTTCTCGAAGCCTGGCTCCATGATCTTTCAAGTGATTGTAGCGTCGTAATGAGAGAACACGTGTGGCGTGAAACAATTTGCCTTCATACGTGCGCCAGCCCCGCAGGTTCAGTTGTTCCGCCACTTCCGCATCGGTGTACTCATCGAGCAAGTGGTCCATGAGCGTGATGACCTCCTGCGCTGAGCGACGACCCTGGCTGATCGGAAGCGTGAACGTCTGGGTAGCTCCTCCTGGAAAACGCAGCTGAGCGGTAATCACCTCGTCTTTGCGCAAGGTAACGTCTTCGAGCAACAAACGCACCATGCGTTTGCGGTCTCGATCGGACGTTCGTTCATCGTGCCAAACCCGTGGAAAATCTTCTACAAGGTTCGTAATGGCCTGGCGTTCCAGCGCAGTGAGGCGACGTTGTTCCTGTTCCTGCTGCTTTTGAACATCCTCCTGAATCTGTGTGTACTCATGTAAACGGGCATTCCATTCGGCTTCCAGGACGGAGGCCACCAATCGATTCTCAGGATCAACGCGCACAAAGCGACGTTGTGCCAACTCTGCCGCATAGCGTGCTCGTTCAACCTGCTGGTCTCGGAGTCGCTGTGCCGCTTCCACCTGGGCATGCAGTTCTTCATACACTTGGTGTGCTGTGTCGAGCGTAAAGGGAGTCATGCGAGCGAGTAAGAGATCTGCAATGGTCGTATCGAGCCCTGCACCCAGAATATGCTGACAGGTTTCCTCGCTGGCATGCTCGATCCGTTCCTTCTGACACACGTATTCTGGGATGAGTCGTGTTCCATGCTCTGCTTGATGATAGCGCACCGTCATGCGATTGCCGCATTTTCCGCAGATGACCAATCCTTGCAAGAGTGCTGGCCCTTCTCGCGCAGGGCCATGTTTGCGGTCGCCACCAAAGACCTGACGGTTCTGCTGTAATTGCTGACGATTCGCTTCAAACTCCTCCCAGGTGATGTAGCCCACATGGACATCCTGGAAGAGAAATGGCCATTCTTCCTGCGGCACCGTCTCCACATGCAGCGAACCGTCCAGCCCTTTGCTCGTATGGGTTCGTCCATAACAGAACGCCCCAGCATAGCGCGGATTCCGCAGAATTTTCAGCACGCCATTGTGTGTCAGGGCGGACCAATGGATCGTTCCAGCATGAGGGCCGGTACGAACACGGTGTGGAAAGAGAAGCTGTTGGTCCCGAAAATACTTCACCGTGGCCCAGGCAGACGCTGTCCGTTTGAAGGTCGCGAATAGCACCCGAAAGGCGTTTTGAACCTGAGCATCGGGATCAAGATGGACGGTCTTCTCTTCCACATACACCAACCCGACTGGCAACTGGAGCTTGAGCGCGGCTCGTTGCGCTTGATTGAGAATCCCTCCTCTCAGACGAGCACGCAGAATGTGGAGTTCGGCCTCGCTCATCGTCCCTTTCATTCCCAGGAGCAACCGATCATTAAAGGTTGCAGGATCGTAGAGACCATCTTCATCCAGAATGAGGGTTCCCGTCATGGAACACAACTCCAACAGATACAACTCCAACAGATGATGCCAATCCAACGAACTGCGTGCTAACCGTGAGACTTCCAGGCCCATAACCAACCCAACATGGCCAAGTCCCACCTCTGCAACCAGGCGCTGAAAGCCTTCTCGATCAACGGCGGAAGCTCCGGAGTGACCAAGATCCTGATCAATCACGACGACCCGCTCAGTCGGCCAACCGAAGCCGCAATCGCTCGTTCGCGTAAGGCATAGTGTCGTGCGGTACTTTCCGTATTTTCCAGGACGGGGATAGCAAGGTACTTTGCCGCACGTAGAGCATCGCCTGCCGTTGGACATGCCGGGCAGTCACTTTTTGAGACATTCCCAGAAGGAGCGTCATGCAAACACCTCTGCAATCATCGTAGCAACAAGCGTCGAGAACGGCGTCGAGTTGTCAGGAAACGTAGGCGCAGGGAAGCGCGCTGACGATGACGTTGGCAGTGGCCGCACCGTCGCCAGCCAGGTGATCAGCCCTCCACACAGGATGTGAGCAAGCCCAGGTGGGCGAACGGCTGAAGGGGACAAGGCCCACGCCCGTACCGGTTCATAGCCAAGTTCATTGCGGTGCGTCTTCACGATGGCCCCCCTTTTTTCGCCGACCGGGCGAGGGCGCGTTCAATGCTGCGTGGATGAACCGTCAGGTGATGCTCTTCTTGTACCCACTGCGCCAGTTGAGGTGGGGAGAGCGTCTTTGCCAACGGCTGAAGCTGTACAATGAGCTCTTCGGTGAGCTTGTGGGCATGACGCGGCCCGGTTGGCTCAGGCAGCAATCCAACGATCCCCGCCTGTTCCCAGGAAGTTTGGGCGGCGTAAAAGGTGGGACGGGAGAGGGCAAACAACGAGGTCGCGTGGGTGACAGAATAGCCATCAACCCATACCCGTCGTAAGAGCTCATATTTGACTTGCACCAGATCCCGTGGGTCAAAGAAGGACGATCCACTCGTAAAGAGTGGGTCTCGCACCTGATCGGGATGCGGATGAAGCGTGTGCGATTGGCGCAAGAGCGCAAGCTTTTCGTCTGACATAGAGACCTCCTGAAAAAGAATATCAAGTGGTTCTAGTATGCCTGTTTTCCAGCGATATGTCAAGGGAAAAAGATGCACTAGTTTCTTCAAAATGAGATCAATTACTGCGAGAAAGAAGCTACTAGAGCGTTGCTCTTCGGCGTTATTTCCTTTACACTTCCGGCAAAATTTGCTTAACACGTGGCTGCCTCCTTTTGCTCCTGGTCGATTCGTTGGAGCAGGTGAGTTAGAGCCAGGAGATCCGTCACCCGAAAGACGGCACGACCATCGGCAAGCACCACGCTGGGATCAGGAGGCACAAGGCTCGTCCAGGCTGCCGGGAGCGTCCGCACATGATCAGGGGTCTCGTAAAACGTGACACGATATTCCCCCCAATTGTGGCGGTAGGTGAGGATTTCAAACTGTTGCCCGTACAAGGGATGAAAGGGATGGGTGACCGTGAATATTCCCTCCTCTAAAGATGGAGACGGTGTAGTTGACGGCTTTATCCAATAACCAGGCGGAGAGAGATCTGCGGATGATCAAAGTCCAGCAAAAGGTTTCCGGTTGCTTCCGCACCGAAGTTGGGGTTGCGATGTTCTGTCGCATTCGCAGCTACCTCTCGACGTTACGAAAACAAGGGATTGAGCTGTTGGCTGCACTCAATCACACCCTTTCCGGTCATCCCGTTCTTCCCGCTTTTGCATGTCCCTACTGAATAGTTACCAAAATCGCTAGGATCTTAGCCTATCCTCTGAGTCGTTCGTAGAACGCGAGCAAGGTCGGCTCGCCCGACAGCATGTAGCCGAGCAGCACAGCAACAAAATCGATGAGCTCATGACTTCCCAAAGCGGGCGCGGGCGAAGCGTACCTGTTCCTGGATCTGTGTCAAGATTCCCGTGTGGGCGAGAACCCGAGCAAAAGCAGCAACTTCCCCCATCCAGGAAGGGGTCGCGGAAAGACGAGTGGGGAGCAATCTGGATGGTGACTGGAGCCTGCCTCATGCTGAGAGTGCCTCCTCCTTTACTGGAAAGCGATCAATGGGGAGACCACTCCAAAGCGGAGAGCCTCCGCTTCTTGGTTTGCCTTCACATTGGAATGGTCTCTTTCTAACGAGAGCGTCCGCGCATCTCGTGATCAGAGGACGTGATTGCTCGGAACGCGCGCTCCAGCCTTCTAGAAATGGCCCCACCCGTTGTATGTCGTTGTATCCAGGACAGCGAACCAATCGAAATCGGTGAAGCTTTGGGCGCCCAGTGCCATGTAGGACCCGTTCTTCTGACTGCCAGAGCGAATCGGAAGTGCCGCCATTTCCTCTGTAGGAAGCCCTTGCCCTTGATGGGTGGGAATGAACCGCACTGGCCCAGGAGCGGATGTGAACCGCGCCTCAAGCGTCCCGGCTTCTGGCTGGTCGATCCCGTTGGCTGGCGAGGAGCCTACGGCCGAGCCGATGACGGCATAGCGGCGACCGAAGAGTTCATGAAGATGAGATCCAACGGGCCACCAGATCACCGTCTCATTCCCCCATTGCCATTGCACCTTTCCACGCTTGAGATGGGTATTGTGGGCAAAAACCAGAACGTTGCCTCGCCCCTGTTCACGGGAGACGATATACGCCAGATTCTCTGCCATCATGGCGGCACGGATGCCGAGCAGTCTCTCCTGGCGTTTCTCCGACGGTTGCGCGAGCGTAGCATGATAGTGTAAGAGTTGTCGTGCCACCACAGCAGAGTGGACGGCTTCTCGATAGCGGCTCTCGTCGCTCTTCGCGACCAATTCGGGACGGCGCATGTGCAGCTCTGCAATCAGCTCCTCGGTCTCGATCCGTAATGCGGTTGCTTCCGGTGATCGACCTATCGATTGCGTCGGGTCGAGCGCGGCAGCCGGATTCTCCCAGGCAGCGTCCTGTCCGAGTAGCGGGTCGATGCGCTTGCGATACTCCTGGCCGAGGGCCTCATCTCTCTCGCTGAGGTAATCGAGCGCAACGTGGAGGGTCTGGCGGGGACTATCTGTAATCACATCGGTCGGGCTATCGAACCCATAGAACTGGAGTTTTCTCTGGTGCGCTGGATCAGCATTGTAGTGTCTCATCCACTCGACCAGTTCTCGATTCGCTTCGAACTTTCCGAAACCGTGGCTCCATCCCGTATCCTGCACCGCTGCGTAAGATGCCGGACCGCGGCCAAGCACGTAGTCGTTGATGATGGATCCCCGAGGAAAACTGCTCTCAACGGCAATAGCGCTGTAGCCATGGGCTTCGACAAGGCGTTGGAAGAGCTGGTTGCGAAGGACCAGCAGTTCTTCCCCTCCATGCAGTGCTTCTCCAAAGCCAAGCAATGCGACCGCATCGCCAAGTGCGCTGATCACCGTATCAACGGCGGCGTTGAAGTCCGGGCGAGAATCGAGCGAGCATGGGATTGCCTCGTGTGCCATCCAGTCGTCGAGTGTCGCATATACTCCTGCTGCGTGCGTCATGAGTCTACCTTTCATTGTTTTCACTGTAAATGCATCCAATGAGAAATCTCCTCCTCCTGCTGCTTCTCTCCCCTGCTCTCGTCTACTGCTCTCGAGAGCAGGGAGCCTGGACAAGTGAGAACACGCTCCAGGCTTCGGCAGGTCGAGCATTCGGCTGCATGCATGCATCTCCGATCCTCGGCTTTCCGGGCTTTTTCTGGATCACATGCTTAATCTACAACACAGATGCAAGATTGGAGGGTTAGCAAGGGTAATGTTCTTGTGTCATGTGATATAAAGAGAAATGTATTTGAGAGAAGTCTCTATAACGCACCTGAGAGTTTTACATGGAACTTCGTCATGCTTTGCGTACTATTGATCTCGCCAGAGCTGCAGGAATCAGCGTTCAGCAGGTGCGCAACTACGAGAGCCTGGGCCTGTTGCCGCAGGCTTCACGGAGCAAGAGCGGCTACCGTCTCTACACACAGCGCCATCTTGCCGCGCTCAAGACCGCTCGTGGCCTGGTCGGCGGCTATGGAGGGCCTCGAATGCCGAAGATCATGCAGGCCCTTCATCGGGATGACCTTTCAGCAGCACTGGCAATGATCGACTCGCGCCATGCCGAGCTTGCCAGCAAGCGCCGAGAGTGCGAGCAGACGCTCACCGCCCTGCATGCATTGGCCGCGCAACCCGAGCCTCGGCAAAGTGCCCGCCCTCCTCAATCGTTGCGGGTGGGAGAGGCGGCTAGACAAGTTGGCGTACGCGTCTCAGCCCTGCATTTCTGGGAGCAGCAGGGCCTTTTGCATCCGTTACGCGACCGGAGCAGCCACTATCGCCTCTACGACGAGCAACAGATGCAGCGCCTGCGCGTGGTGGTTCTCCTCAGAGAGGCCGGCTACAACTTCCCCGTCATTCGGTCAGTCCTGGACGAGATGGCGGCAGGCCGACCAGAAAAGGCGATTGTGGCGGTAGAGAAGAGGCGCGAGGAACTGACGTGGACAAGCTGGAGGTGCATCGAAGCCTTGGCTTGCTTCCAGCGCTATGTGCATGAGTTTTGTGGAGAGCTTCTCGCCAGAGACTCGCCTCCGGGACGGTATCCAATGGGGAGATTTTCCATAGCATATTGTGACACAAGGCATTAATTGGCTGCCAAAAACGGCATAACTTAGCCGAGTCCTGTGGATTGTACTTGAGTCTTGCGCTGACGATACATAAGTTTTGCGCATAGGAGGCTAACGACGTGGAAGGCCTTGTAGAGCCATGTGAACAAACAATTATGAACGAAGCAGGATTTGTTGCCTCACTGGTTCGGAATGCGGTGAAGCCGCTCTTCATGCTGGCTGACGCCTATCCTTCAGACGGCGCAAAACTTATGTACCGAAAACGCAAAACTTACGTACAATCTTCAAGTCCACAAACTTTCACGCTCACGTTGTCGTCGCAAGAGCGCCTCTGTAACAGCATTTCCTGGCCGGAAGTGCAAAAATCAGGCATAAGTTGGCCGAGAGTGCTTTTGGTGTGATATGGTTTAGTGGAGAGACAGACACATGTCGGTATCTTGCTCAACCTGCCATTTTGCGTGATCCGAAAGTACGTGAACTCCTGCGAGAAGTGTGTCACGAGGTAGAGGAGCGTGCATAGGGTCAACACATCTCAACCTGAAAACTATACGGTAACCGTGTTCGAGCGGAAAAGATGAAAGGGGCTAGCTCCATGGCAGATTCCGTAGTTACACCCGGGCAGCACTCGGTAACCGCCGCGCACCAAGAACGACCTGTCAGCACCCTGCGCTTTGACCTGGTCATGGGCCTTTTAAGCATAGTGTATGTCAGCGGGGTTTACCTCGACGGATGGGCTCATGCTCATGGGTTGGTGGACAGGACCTTTTTCACCCCCTGGCATGCTGTGCTCTACACTGGCTATCTCGTGAATGCCATGGTCCTGGTCGTCGCCCTTGTCCTCAACCACGCTCATGGCTCTGCTTGGAAACACGCCATGCCAGCAGGCTATGAGGTCTCGTCGCTGGGTATCCCACTGTTTGCTGTGGCTGGCATCGGTGACCTGGGGTGGCACACCCTCTTCGGCTTCGAGGTGAACGTGGAGACCGTCCTGAGTCCGACGCATCTCCTGCTTGCACTCAGTGGCATCCTCATCATGGGTGGACCCTTTCGCGCTGCGATGCTTCGCCCGACCATCCCTGTGCAGGGAAGCTTCACCAGCACACTGGTACACAGATGGAAGACCCTGTTGCCCATGCTCCTCTCGCTGACGGCTATCCTTTCGGTCTTCACGTTCTTTACCCAGTTCGCTCATCCCTTTGTCACCACTGAGGCGGTCATCACCTTCTACACGGTTGAGCAGGCGCTCTTAATAGCGAGTATCTTGCTCCAAACAGGACTGCTGATGGGGATGAGCTTCCTGCTGATCCGACGCTGGCGGTTACCGCTGGGAGCACTGACGCTGATCTTTACCTTGAACGGGAGTTTGATGAGCGTCCTGGCCGATCAATATCGCCTCATCCCGATGCTGCTGCTGGCAGGCATCGTGGCTGACCTGTTGCTCTGGCTGTTGAAGCCAGCAGCAACGCGACCGGCGGCGCTACGGCTCTTTGCGTTTCTGGTGCCACTCGTGTTGTACCTCTGTTACTTCCTCACACTGATGCTCACCGACACGGTGATATTTAACTGGTCAACTGATTTGTGGTTGGGAGCAAGCGTCATGGCAGGGATGGCCAGCCTGGTACTCAGTTACCTGCTGGTACCTCCAGAGGGGTCTGCTGAGAAAGCTGCGTGACTTCGCCCGTGGTGAAATACTCACCCTCGATTGATGCGTTGCCTCTCTTGTTGAGCGTACAAAAAGTAGGATTGGATAGGCTGATCCCGACGCGAAAACCCGTTGAGAAAATTGCCAAAAAAACCATATCTTGGCCGCTGCGGCCATTTTATGCCGTGAGTCGCACCATTTTATGCCGTGAGTCGCACATATCCACGCGTCCCTTCTTTTCTGAGAAACCATTTCTTCTCGTCTTCTTTCGGAGACGAGACAGTTTCTTGCTCGCGCGTCACGCCATTATTGTTCAGCTATGATCCTCGTTGCGCAACCCGTGGGCGATAGGAAGGATGGAATCACATCGTGGACCAGGAAGACTACCTGCGAGAGGCCTATGGCCCTCTTGCCCCGCATCGAGAACACAACCCGGGGGAGCGCATCACGTACCGCCTGGCAGGTGATTCAGGCAAGTATGCGGGTGTGATACTGTGGGTGTGTGAGGCCACGCGCGAGGTCGGTCTCTGCTACATCGTCCTGCGAGACAGCGCAGGTGACTCATTCCCTGATGTGGTGTTTCCTGCCTCAATCGTTAGCCACCAGACGGTTGACGACTAGGATCTGAAACGTCATGGCTGGCCACCACTGACGATTGCTCACCTCGGATGATAGCCCACGCGATATGCTCCGCTTCCCGAATGAGTCGCCCTTCTGCCACATCAGCAAAGTGCAGCCAGCACGCGCGCCCTCCTCGCAGGATCACATCATGCCCGCCTCCTGGGTGCTTGATGCGCAATGCTGGATAGCCGAGTTGCTCACCCAGGCGCATGAGTGACACATCCACCACAAGGGCCTCGGCCTGGGCACGCAGCTCGAGATCGATGATGGCAACAAAACGGCGTGCAAACCCCTCGCTATACTGGCGGGTGAGTCCCACAAGCATCTCTTGTGTAGCTGGCAGGTAGTCCTTCCACAATGCACGCAGGGAAGCCAGGTAGGCTTGTTGCTTGCGCTCCTGGTACGCTCGCTGCTTGCAGGAATCGTCGCAGTATTGGCGCTGTCTATGCCCGCCGCCGATCTGGATGATTTCAGCACCGCAGGCACGGCACCGCGCTCTATCACCATAGGCCATAAGGCTACTCCCTTCTCACACCCACGAGATGCGCAATGAGTGACCAATGAGGATCGCTTCTGACCGCTTTTTGTGCTATGCTGTGAGAAAAGAAGCGGAAAGGAGCAGACGCTCTGATGGCTGAACCCAACTTCACGCTCACGACCTTCTACACCTCCTGGAAAGCGTACCAGGAGCACATCACAGGAGCACTCGCCCCACTCCCTGCCGCGCAGCTCCAACTGCGCGCTGCCCCGACCCATCGCTCCATCGGCGAGCTTGCCCTGCACATCGTCGGCTGCCGTGTCCACTGGTTCACCGAGTTCCTGGGGGAAGATGGCGGCGAGGAAATGAAGGGCTATGCGGAGTGGAATAAACAAGCGCTTCAACTGGGGGCGCCCATTCCCCCTCCCGCCGAGCTGGTGCAGGCCCTCGAATGCACCTGGCAATTCATGGAGGAGTGTTTGGCACGCTGGAGTCCCGAGGAGATGCGACAGCTCTTCCCCGACGAACCAGTGGATGTCTCGCGTGCCTGGGTGGTCTGGCATGTGATGGAGCATGATCTGCACCATGGTGGCGAACTCTCGCTCACCCTCGGCATGCATGGACTCCCGGCGGATTTCCCTGGCTAGAGCCAGGCAAAGGACGCGGAGCTGGCCAAAAAAGCGCGAGCTGGCTGGTGCATCCCCGCAACGTGCCCTTGCCCTCTCTAGCCACCCACCATCAGGCCGAGCTGGCGCGCGAAGTCGTTGGGGACCCCAAAGAGTGTGAGCGTGAGCTGACCAGCAGCGCCTCTTCGTGCATTGCGGGCCAGGCGCGTCTCCCACGAGAGCCGCATGTGAGCACGTTGCGCGCGGGAAAGGATCACCTCCGCGGGCGACGTGACAGTTGGTGGCGGAGCGCATCCAATGTCCACCCGCTGGGCACGCACCAGCTCCAGACAGGCGCGCCGATGTTCTCGGCGACTCCAATCTCGCGAAGCCGGAGCGGCGCAGAGCCAATGGGGAGCGGATGGAGCAGCAGACTGATTCGCCGTGGTTTGAGCGTGGCCTCCCCATGCCACTGACACTGGGAGCGCACGGGGCAATCGCGACAGTCGCGGATTCTGGCACTGTAGAGCACGCGCAAACTGCCATCGGTTTCCCGGCGGTGCTCCGTAGGGCGCAGCGTTTTGCCCTCTGGGCAGAGCAGCGTCCCGTCGGGGTGGAGCGTGAAGTCCTCTCCAGAGAAGCGGCCTTCCTTCCACGGCAAGGCAACAGCAGGCGCGCTGTAGCCCTGCACCGGTGGCTGCGTGGCTCTGGTCTCTGGCGCTTCTGCCACGGCGGGGGCAAACTCGGTGGTGCGCAGCGGCTGTGGCTTGAGCTGATGGCCCAGTTCGAATCGCAGATTCCAGGTCCACTGCGCCACGATGTGCCAGGCTTCCTGCCCCCAGGCCGAGTGAGAGGACCAGCGGTCCGGGTCCTGCTCTCTGTCTTCATCAGCTAAGATTGGCTCGAACGCCCCACGGTGCAGATACAATTCGACGACATCGCAGGTGGTGAATGGAGGCTCGTGGGAGATTCGTGAAGAAGAGTTCGTAGACGACGCCCGCACGCGTGACGCCGACGGTTTTCTTCTTCTTCGTTTTCTTCCTGTCCTGGTCAGCCGGATGCGTTGCCACCACGACACGGCAAGACATGCCCTCGGGTCCCACCGGGATCTGTGGGCAGTCGTAGAGGCTGCGCACGGTCTGGCTTTCGGGGCGCTGCTGGAACTGATCGGGAGGGAGGTGCAGACGCGCCCGAACCAGCGGGTGATCCAGCACACTGTACTCTTTGCCGCGGGGAACATCGGCGAAGCCCGCCAGATCCGCAAGCACGGCTCCCAGGCCATACTGTCCATCCAGCCGCACCAGCGCGCGCCTGGGGAAGCTGATGAGCCGCGAGGGAGCGAGTGAGGGCAACGAGCGCTTTTCGCAGTTCCTCTCGATACCGTCCATTGCCTTTGTTTCCAAAACTGCCGAGCCAGTGATAGCTGTGGGCTTGGCTGATGGTTGTGCGGGTACGAACCACTTGCCCGCGCTTGCGGCCCGTGTAGAAAGGCGGCACACACGTCATCTAACCGCCGAGAGGCTGGGGGCAAGTCGTCGCCCTGGGGCAAAGCGCGTTGCCGAGCCGCTTCTCGCGTCCCGTCGATATCAAAGACGACCCAGGTGTTCCCGGACCGGTCTGTCAGCCCTCCCGTTTGCTTGTCGGGCGTGGGTGGCCGATCGAGCAGATCATCGAGAAAGAGCGTGCGCAGCGCTTCAACGGGGGCTTCGCAGAGCGCTGCTAAAAACCGCGAGAGAGCCGAACGAGAGGGCAACCGATCACGCTCAAACAAGGCCATGAACGGAACTGCAAAGGGCTGGAGCCTTTTGTAAAACTCTTCCAGGGTACGTTCTCCACTGATCGCGTAGCGCGATCTGGACGGCACAAAAATCGATCACCTCATACCGTCCGAAACGCCGCCGCGCAAAGCGGACATGCTCGCTGATTTTCGTGAGAATACCTTGCTTACGTAGATACGCCGCCATCAACGTCACCTCCCCAAACCAGGATGGAGTTGAGGGAACAGACTCAGGCGAAGTTTGGATGATCACCGATCCATCGACGATACTGGTCATATGTGCCTCCTTGGAGAGTCGGGAATTGGTTTTTCCCTCTCAGCGAGGCACATATTTAGCCTTGCCTGCTACCAGTTCGTCACTCGTTGCGCATCACGTGGGCACACAGAGTCAATCGTCACGGCCCATTGACTATGACGATTGAGATCTGAAACGTCAAGCACCAGGCACGTTACGATTGTAACATCCTGGCCTCCTTATACCATGCATACTGCACATCCGCATGCCGCCGACATATCCCATGACTGTCCCCAGGCGCGGGCGCTATCCCTTGTTCTTTCAAGCACCAGGCGCAATCAAGGGCAGGTGCAAGAGCAGGCATTGGGCGTTCCACCATTGGTCTGCGTCTTCCAAGAACACGTGGCGATGGTGGCGGCTGTGCTGCTAAAACCTGCTCCAGCGTGACTTCACCTCGGCAAATCGGGCACAACTGGCGCGGCACATTCTTGCGAGCCTTCAACTTCTTTTCGAACTTTCTTCCACCTGCCCACGTCTTAGCCACAACCCAACTGAGTCCTGCCCGGCGCGCTGCATACGTGAGCTTTGCGCCGTGTGATGTACCATGTTGTGCCAGGCGCTCGCTGACGGAATCCGACATGCCCAGGTAGTGAGCTGCATGGGCAAGCTTTGCAGATTCGCCGGTTGTTGGATTGTAGAAGTGCAGTAAGTAACAGCGGTTACGAAACAGGATCGCCGGTGTGGTATCATTGAACATAAGGAAACTGAACCCTTCCTGCACTGGCCCAGCTCGTTCTTCTTGGCGGGAGTGTGAGCTGGGCTTTGTGCTGCTTTGGAACAATCAAAATGGGCTATTGCGCCCCGGTCATCAAATCGTAGAATGCGCTGGTTTCCTGATCTGCCTGATTGCGTTCCTCAGACTCAACGAGCAGGAGCTGCTGCACCCCTGGATCCTCGATATCGCTGCTTGAGGTCAGAACAGCATCCCAGTCGATGGTACGCGCCTGATGCTCGGTACCGTCCTGGATGTAGGTAAAAGGCTGCTGTTCACTCGTAGGAGCTGGCGCCGGCTCCCCTACATGTGATGCATGCCGAAGCGAAACGCGCGTCTCGTAGGCATCGAGATACAATTCGACTTCAATCCACTCCTCGGGGTCGTTGCCATCCTCAAGAGGCCACTGGATGGCGTACTCGTTCTGTACGGACTGATAGCCAGGTCCGCAGATCTCTGCATCCCCGGGTACCTCGATGATGGTAAGGCCGAGCGTGCCACCAATAGCCGCGCCGTGTAGCCTCAAGAACTGTTCAGCTTCATCGGTAACGTGGCCAGCAGCGATGACTGCTTTAGACATTGGTTGCTTCCTTTCAGGTGAAGTAGGTAGGGGAGCCATGTGGACCAGCTCCCCGGGATAACTACTTGTTGTTGGCCTTGACGTAGGCATTGAGGCCCAGGATGACATTCGTTCCTGGGATAGGAACATTGCCGCCGGTGGAGGCAACAATCACACTTTTGCCGCTACTCGATAACCCGCCTCGATGAGAGAGGTCAATCGTGATAATGGCCTTGTCGCCTTTGACTTCGATGCTGATGTTTGTTCCGATTTCTGCCATGATGGGTGACTCCTTTCGAGAGTGAAATAGGGGAGGTTTATGGCCTCCCCAGGTGATTAGTTTACCACCAGGAGCCGTCGCTACACTGGTGGGTGACGTTGCGGCGCTGGTCGGCTTCGCGCTGCTCAGCACCATCATCAATGATGCTGAATGGGCGAGGTGCGTAGCGCGTGGGTGGCACCATCATGAGGCGCTCGTACTCGGCGCGCTCTTCTTCAATGTGCTGTGCTGCAATCTGCTCATCGCGCTTGGCTTGGCGGTAGAGCATCTCGTTGGCCAGCGCTGAACGAATATGCCAGCAGCACATGCCGTTCTGATTGGCGCGGCAGCGTGGGTCGCAGGCGAAGCGGGAAAAGTCGCGGTTCCAGGTGACTTTGTACTCTTTGTCTGGGTCGGTGGCGGACTTGACGATACAAATGACTTCGTTCGTGGCACAGTTGACGAAGCGCGTGGCTGCGTCTAACTGCTTAGCGGTGACTCGGTACTGCTCGTTGATGGACTTCATTGTGAACCCTTCCTTTGACTTGAGAGGCTTTCGCCTCAACTCATCTTCTATACATATATTAATCCATTTTAAGCCATACGTCAATAATTTTTCGTATGAATTTGGGCAAAATGTTGACAATTTGGGAAAACTCGTTTATACTTGGCTTAATAAGAGAGAGCGACAACATCTCTTCAGAAAGGAGTTTTCATATGTTGCTGGAAGATAAAAATGTCTACACCATCGAGGAACTCTTCGACGCATTACCCATCCCCATTGCAGAACTGGC
>WNFE01002204.1_pt1 | contig 14329 bp, 13 predicted proteins | sample 5400451 | NCBI WGS metagenome assembly WNFE01 (sample SAMN13153344, study PRJNA577476) | soil metagenome | isolation source: 200 cm saprolite under Douglas fir tree site 2 hole 2 | place: USA:California | collected 2015-04-18 | reverse complement strand
GAGAACCTGTTCTTTCCGCGCGAGGTCGAGGTCTCCTTCTTCGGCCAGATCGACCCGTACGCGCGGGCCGAGGTGCGTGTCGAGACCGGCCAGGACTCGCGCAGCGGAGGGATGACGGTCAACCTCGCCGAGGGCAACCTCTCGCTGACGGCCCTGCCCTACGGCACGCAGCTCAAGATGGGCAAGATGCGCAACCGCTTCGGCTACCTCAACCAGGTCCACGCCCACGACTGGCCCTTCATCGACAATCCGAACGTGCTCCAGCAGTTCTTCGGCAAGGAGGGCCTGGTCGAGTCGGGCTTCGAGGCCACCTGGGTGCCGCCCCTGCCCTTCTTCCTCGAGCTGCTGGGCGGCGTCTTCAACGGCGAGAACGAGGTGGCCTTCGGGCGCGACCAGATCTCGAATCCGCTCGTGACGGGCCGGGTGCGGACGTTCCTGGACTTCGAAGACTTCGGCGCGATCCAGCTCGGCTCTTCGATCGCGGCGGGCCAGACGCCCGAGCAAAAGAGCAGTACCATCGTCGGCTTCGACGCAAAGTACAAGTACACGCCGCCTGGCTGGCAGCGTGCGGCCTTCACCCTTCTCGGCGAGTACCTCATCTCCCTCCGGGACGTCGTCGTCACCGACGCGAATGGGTTCGACGGGACACGCCATCGCAACAGTCAGGGCTACTACATCAACGGCGAGCTGCGGCCCTTCAACCACGGGGAGCTGTCGAAGTGGCAGCTGGGCTTCCGCTACGACCGGACACAGTACCCGGCCGCCCCGGGAACGGAGTGGGCCGTCCAGCCTTACCTCTCGTACTATCCGTCGGAGTTCCTGCGCTTCAGGCTCGGCTACAAGCAGACGACCCGGAGCCAGTGCTGCAGCTACCTGGACTTCCAGGACAACGGCGGCAGCGCCCGGCAGGTGAGCGAGTATTTCCTCCAGGCCACATTTATAATGGGCGCCCACCCGGCGCATCCGTTCTGATGACGAGAGGATCCATGATCATGCGACGACTCATCCCTATCGCAGTGGCCGTCATGACTGCCTGGGGCGCTCTCGGCGCCCAAGCCGTCCCGGCGGCGGACAAGCTCCGTATCGTGGCGAGCACGACAGACCTCAAAGCCCTCGCCGAAGTCGTCACAGGTGACCTCGCCGAGGTTGACTCCATGGCGCGGGCAAACCAGAACCCGCACGACCTCGAAACGCGCCCGAGCCTCATGGCCAAGCTCCGCCGCGCCGACGCCATGATCGTCAACGGGCTCGAGCTCGACAGCTGGGCTGACGTGGTCGCCCAGGGCGCGAACAATGCAAATGTCGTCCCGGGGGCGCCCGGACGCATCGACGCCTCGCGAGGCATCCTCGTCCTCGAGGCGGCCAAGACGCGCGTGGACCGATCCATGGGCGACGTTCACCCCGCTGGCAATCCGCACTACACGCTGGACCCGGGGATGGCGCCCCAGATCACCGGGAACATCGTGGAAGGTCTCGTGAGAATCGCGCCGCAGCACCGAGCTGCCTTCGAGCGCAACCGGCAGCAGTTCCTTGCCAGTCTCGACGAAGCCATGGGGCGCTGGAACAAGACGCTGGCGCCCTACAAAGGCTCCCCGGTCGTCGTCAATCATGCCATGTGGATCTATCTGCTCACACGCTTCGGGCTCGTTCAGGTCGGGACCGTCGAGGAGCGACCCGGGATTCCCGCGACCGCGAATCACATCGTCAAGCTCATCGGCTTGATGAAGGAGGACCGCGTGAAGGCCATCGTCGCCGAGCCGTGGAGTGACCTGAAGCTGATTCAGCGGATAGCCCAGGAGGCCGGTGCCCAGACCGCCATCCTCGCCGCCACGGTAGGCGCCGTGAAGGGCACCGACACCTTTATCGAAGCGGTCGATTTCAACGTGAAGACGCTCGCCCAGGTGCTTAAATAGAACTGTGGCCCAAGACCTCCTGGCGCTGATGTGGGTGCCGTTCCTCATGTGCCTGGTGCTCACGGGCATCCACGCCTACCTGGGTCTCCACGTCATCGCGCGGGAGGTGGTCTTCGTCGACATCGCGCTAGCGCAAATCGCCGCGCTCGGCGCGACCGCGGCCTTCCTGTGGGGCTACGATCTCGACTCGTGGGGCTCTTACGGCTTCGCCCTGAGCTTCACCATTCTGGGTGCCTCAGTGTTCGCGCTGACGCGAAGTCGTGAGAGGCGGGTCTCCCAGGAGGCCATCATCGGAGTTGTCTACGCCGTGTCCGCCGCGGCCGCCGTTTTGGTGGCCGACCGCACGCCGCACGGGGCCGAGCATCTCCGCAGCATGCTGGTCGGAAGCATCCTGGCGGTGAGAGGACGCGAGGTCCTTGAGGTCGCGAGCCTGTACGCCCTCGTCGGGCTCTTCCACTGGCTGTGCCGGCGTCCCTTCTTTCTGATTTCGGAGTCGCCCGACCGCGCCTACGCCGAGGGCCTGCCCGTCCGATGGTGGGACTTTCTTTTCTACGCTTCCTTCGGCGTCGTCGTGACGAGCTCGGTGCGCATCGCCGGCGTCCTGCTGGTTTTCTCCTACCTGATCGTGCCGACGCTTGCGGCCAATCTCCTGGGGGGCTCCATCGCGAGACGGCTGGCCCTGGCCTGGGGCTTCGGCACTCTCGTGAGCGTCGTCGCCATGGTCACCTCCGCCATCCTCGATCTTCCCACGGGCGCGACGGTGGTCTGCGCGTTTGGGCTCATCCTGCTTCTCCTTGCCGTCGCCACGCGAATATCCGGTAGGGCCGCCCCAGAGTGAAGGGCGCGGCCGGCCCATGGCTCCTGATGGCCGTCTTCTCGATGTCGGCCTGCCAGCAGTCCTCCGTCCCCGATGGCAAGCCAATGGTCGTGGCCAGCGTCTTTCCCGTCTACGAATTCGCGCGGCACGTGGCGGGCGATCGCGCCCAGGTGGTCTCGCTCGTGCCGACCGGCGTGGAGCCTCACGACTGGGAGCCTTCGCCCCGGGACATGGCGCAGGTGCGTCGTGCCCGTCTCTTCGTCTACAACGGCGCCGGCTTCGAGCCATGGGCGGAGAAGGTCAAGGCCGAAGTCGACGGCAAGACCACGGCCGTCGTCAGCGCCACCTCGGGGATCCCGCTCGTGGGTGGCGACCCGCATGTGTGGCTCGACCCCACTCTCGCCCGCATGGAGGTTGAGACGATACGCGCCGCGCTCGCGCGGGTCGATCCGGGCGGAACCGAGGTGTACGCGGCCCAGGCCAAGGCCTTCGCGGCCAAGCTCGACGCGCTCGACGAGCGCTTCGCGGCGGGGCTCCGCGACTGCGTGAGGCGGGAGGTCGTGGTCTCCCACGCGGCTTTCGGCTACCTGACGCGTCGCTACCGCCTCGAGCAGGTGCCCGTCATGGGCCTGGCGCCCGAGTCCGAGCCGAGTCCGGCCGCGCTCGCCGCCATCGTCCGGCTCGCGCGCCAGCGCAAGGTCGAGGCCGTCTTTTTCGAGACCCTCGTGAACCGGCGTCTTGCCGACACCCTCGCGCGCGAGGTCGGAGCGCGGACCCTGGTGCTGAACCCGATCGAAGGGCTGACCCGCGAGGAAGCCGCCGCCGGCAAGGGCTACCTCGACCTGATGGCCGTGAACCTCGCAAATCTCCGCGAGGGCCTCGGCTGCCGTTAGGCCAAAGGCCGGGCCATTGCCGCTCTTCGAGTACAATCTGAGGACATGGGCGGGCATCCGCACCACCGTTGGCGCGCGCTGTCCCTGGGAAGCGCCGCGCTGTTCGTCGGGCTCGGAGTCCTGGTCTTCACCATCGGACTCCTGCCCGGAGACTCGACGCTCTACGAGGAGGTCATGGCGCACCGGACGCCGGCCATCACCGAGTTCTTCTCCTGGGCCAACGTGTTCGGCTCCTGGAAGGGTCTCCTCCCCGCCGCCATCGTGCTCTTCGCAATCTCGCCCGAGGCGAGGAAGCGCTGGTGGCTCGTCGCGCTCGTGCTCCTCGTGGCGCCGGTGTTCGAGCACGCGGCCAAGGTCCTGGTGGGACGGACCCGGCCGCGCGGCTCCGCCATGGGTTTCCCGAGCGGCCACATGACGGGGGCCGTGTCCTTCGCCGTCATCGCCATCTACTTCGCCGTCAAGGAGCGCTGGAACCGCGGCCAGCGGGTCGGCCTGACCGTGGTGGTCGTCGTCATGGTCGTGCTCGTCGGGCTCGCCCGGCTCGTGCTCCATGCTCACTGGCCGTCGGATGTGCTCGGCGGCCTCCTTCTCGGCTCCTCCTGCGCGGCGGCCGGCGCGTGGTGGGATGCCAAGTGGAGCGCGACCTGATGCGCCCCTTCGTCGAGCTCGAGGGCGTGGGCGTCTCCTACGGCGAGGTCCGCGTGCTCGACGGCATCAACCTGACCGTGGAACCCGGCGATTTCCTCGGCATCATCGGCCCCAACGGCTCGGGAAAAACCACCCTCCTGCGCGTCATGCTGGGACTCCTCGAGCCTCAGGAAGGCTCGGTGCGGCTATTCGGCCAGCCGCCGGCCTCATTCCGCGAGTGGCGGAGAGTCGGCTATGTTCCCCAGCGGGCCGTGCTCGATCCTTCGCTGCCCGTGACCGTGCGGGAGGTGGTTGCCTCCGGCCTCGTGGCCGGCCTCGGCCTCTTCCAGCGCGTGGGCCGCGCGCAGAGACTGCGCGTGAGCGAGGCGCTGGCGCACGCCGGCATGGAGGCGCACGCGGGGGCGCGCATCGGCGCGCTCTCGACGGGACAGCAGCAGCGCGTCCTGATCGCCCGGGCCCTGGTGTCCGACCCCGAGCTGATCATTCTCGACGAGCCCACGGGAGGCGTGGATCCCGAGGCGCAGACCTCCTTCTATGCCATGCTCCATCACCTGAATCGCGAGCGCGAGGTCACCCTCGTCCTCGTCAGCCACGACATCGGCGTGGTCGCCAAAGAAGTCACCAAGCTCGCCTGCCTGAACCGGCGGCTCATCTTCCACGGCCGCCCCGGCGACTTCCTGGGCGATGCGGCCCTGACCGCCCTGTACGGCCCCTCGGTTCGAATAGTCAGCCACGACCACTAGTTATGCCCGACTTCCTGCTATTCGGCTTTATGCAGCGCGCCTTCGCGGCGGGCGCCGTCATGGCCGTCGTCTGCCCGCTCATCGGCGTCTTCCTGGTGCCTCGCCGGCTCTCGCTCATCGCCGACACGCTCGCCCACGTCGCGCTCGCCGGCGTGGCGCTCGGGCTCCTGGTGGGCGCCTCTCCGGTCCTGGGCGCCCTCGTCGTGACCGTGGGGGGGGCGCTCGGGATGGAGAGGCTCCGCTCGCGGGGGGCGCTCCAGGGGGACGCAGCCCTCGCCGTATTTCTCTCGGGAGGATTCGCTCTGGCCGTGGTGCTGATCAGCCTCGCTCGAGGCTTCAACGCCGATCTCTTCGCCATTCTCTTCGGCAGCATCCTGACGGTCAGCCCCGCCGACGTCTGGCTGATCTCGGCTCTCGGCGCGGTCGTGGTGACAACCGTTCTGCTCTCCTACCGGCGGCTCTTCGCCATCACGCTCCACGAGGACCTGGCGCGGACGAGCGGCGTCCCCGTGACCGCGCTCAACCTGATGCTGACGGTGCTGACCGCGCTCACCACCGTGGTCGCCATGCGCATGGTGGGCGTGCTGCTCGTCAGCGCCATGATCGTGATCCCGACCCTCACGGGCTTCGCCCTCGGCCGGAGCTTCCGCCGCGCCACGGCCCTGGCCATCGTGATGGCGCTCGCCTCGGTCGCCATCGGTCTCACCGCGGCGTACTACCTGAGCCTGGCCGCGGGCGGCGCGGTGGTGCTGACCGCTCTGCTGCTCTTCGCGCTGGCTTCACTGGCCCGGCGCGTATCGTGGGGTCCGCGGGCGCGTCTCGCCGCCGTGACCCTGCTCTGCCTCGGCATCGTGGGGGGCGCGGCGGCCGACGAGGGCGGGTGCAGGCGCTGGCGCACGGCCTTTGCCACCATGCCGGTACGCATGTTGACCCTCCAGATGGGCGCCAAAACCATCGCCTTGCGCGTGAAGGTGGCCGAGACCTCCGAGCAGGGAGCGGCCGGCTTCCAGTGCTCGACCGCGCAGGAGATCCAGCAGACGCTCATCCTCTTCGACTTCGGGCAGGAGATCTATACCCAGTTTCACATGCAGAACGTCCCCGCCGCCCTCGACATCGCCTTCGTGAAGGCCGACGGCAACATCTTCTCCATCCTCAAGATGGACCCGAGTCCCACCGCGCTCTACGGTCCCATGGGCAACTTCCGCTTCGCGCTCGAGGCGCGGGCGGGCTTCTACGAAAGCCAGGGCGTCCGCCAGGGAGAGGCGCGCCTGCTGATCCCGGCCGCCAAGTAGGCCGTGCACGCCCGCCACACTCCGTCCTCGCGTCACAAGGGTCGGCTCCGGGCAGTCCTCGCGCTCAGCGCCTCCTTCATGGTGGTACAGATCGCGGTGGGCTGGTGGACGAACTCGCTCGCGCTCCTTGCCGACGCGGCCCACCTCTTCGTGGACGCGGCGGGCGTGGGGCTGTCGCTCCTCGCGGTCTGGTTCGCCGAGAGACCGGCCACGGCGGAGAAGACGTACGGCTACTACCGCGTCGAGATCCTCGCCGCCCTCGTCAACGGCGTCGTCCTCTGCGTGCTGGCCCTCGCCATCCTCGTCGAGGCGTGGGAACGCCTGCGCGTGCGCCACGAGATCTCCGCGGGGCCGGTGCTCGTGGTCGCGGTGGCGGCGCTCGGCGTCAATCTGCTGGCGGCCCGACTGCTGCACGCCGGCGCGGGCGAGAGCCTGAACGTGCGCTCGGCCTACCTCGAGGTGCTGGGGGACGCGCTCTCGTCAGGCGCGGTGATCGCGGCGGCGGCGGTGATCCTGGTCACGGGCTGGACGGCGGCGGATGCGCTGGCGAGCGCCGCCATCGGACTCCTGATCCTGCCGCGCACCTACGCGCTGCTCAAGCAGGCGGTCAACGTGCTCCTCGAGGGCGTACCCGCCCACCTCGACCTGACGGAGATCGAGGCCGCGCTCCGCGGCGCCCGGGGCGTGAAGCGCGTGCACGACCTCCACGTCTGGACGCTCACCTCCGGGCGCGAGGCCATGAGCGCCCACGTCGAGGTCGAGCCGGGGACGCCTCCGAGCCGGATCCTCGACGAGCTACACGTAGTGCTCCACGCCCGCTTCGGCATCGACCACACCACCATCCAGATCGAGAACGAAGCCCCCGCCCTCCTGCAGATCACTCCGCGGGCCTAGCGGGGCGGCGGGGTGGCTGCGCGACGGCCTGACGGCCGAAGGAGCCTCCGATGCTCATCCAGCCTATCGATTACTTTCTCGTAGCCTGGTTCCTCCTGGCTGGAGCCTGCACGGTCTACGTCGCCATCGATCAGTACCGGAACAACCCCGAGCCGGTGGTGATGAAATGGGGCTTCATCCTCGTCACGCTCTACACAGGGCCGATCGGGCTCCTCCTCTATGTGCTCGCGGACAAGGAGCCCCGCCCCGGCGAGCACGAGGAGTTCATACGGCCGCTGTGGAAACAGGGTGTCGGCTCCACCATTCACTGCGTGGCCGGCGATGCCACCGGGATCATCCTGGCCGCGGCCACGACCGCCGTGCTCGGATTGCCGATGTGGATCGACCTGATCGTGGAATACCTGGCCGGCTTCGCCTTCGGCCTCTTCATCTTTCAGTCGTTGTTCATGCAGTCGATGATGGGTGGGACGTACTGGGAGAACGTGCGCAGGACATTCCTTCCCGAGCTCATCAGCATGAACTTCATGATGGCGGGCATGGCGCCCGTCATGTGCTTCCTGATGATGAGCCGCGACATGCGCGCCATGGAGCCGAGCCAGCTCCTCTTCTGGGGCGTCATGTCGCTCGGGGTCATGGCGGGCTATACCGCGGCCTATCCGTCGAATGTGTGGATGGTGGCCAAGCAGCTCAAGCACGGCCTCACGACAGAACGGAGCGAGGGCACTAAGCCCGCCCATCACGCGGTCCATGAATCACGCACAAGCCGCCCCCATCACGCGCGATCCGATGTCACGCGCCCGCAGCTCGCGGCCGTGGGCGGCGTGTCGCTCCTCGCCCTGCTCGTCGGAATGGTCGCCCCCGCCAATTGGGTGAACCTCAGCCTCTCAGCCCGCGACGTGGGCGGCGTGATCATGCCGGCCGGCATGATCATGGACCGAAATACACCGGCCGAGGCGATGCGAGACATGGCGGCGGCCGACCCGAACAAGGTCACGGCGGTGCACGGCCTGGCCGCTCGTGGTGACCAGGAGCTGCCCTTCCGAATGGACGGAGGCGTCAAGGTGTTCGAGCTCTCGACGTCAGTCGTTCGGTGGACGATCCTGCCCGGCATCACGGTGGATGCCTATGCGTACAACGGACAGATCCCGGGCCCGCGCATCCATCTGCGCGAGGGCGACCGCGTGCGAATCCACGTGCGCAATGGGCTTCCCGAGGAGACGACGGTTCACTGGCACGGCCTGATTCTGCCCAACCAGATGGACGGCCCCGCCGATATCACACAGGAGCCGATTCCTCCCGGGGGCGCCTACGTCTACGAGTTCACGGTCGAGCAGCACGGGACGTACCTCTACCATCCGCATGCGAACCCCGACCGGACCCAGGCGCTCGGCCTGTACGGCGCGCTGATCATCGATCCCGCGCGGGCGGCGGACGACATCCGCGCGGATCACGAATACGTGGTCCAGCTCCAGGAATGGTTGAAGCGCGACGGCTTGACGTATCCGGCCATGCCGATGGACGGCGGGCACCCGAACTATTTCACCATCAACGGCAAGGCCTATCCCGCCACCGAGACGGTGCGCATGACGGTGAATCAAACGCTGAAGATCCGCTTCATCGGCACCCACAACGCCTTCATCCATCCCATGCACGTTCACGGCGGCCCGTTCCAGATCGTCGCCGTCGACGGCCAAACGCTTCAGCCGTCCGCCCGCTACCTGGCTGATACCGTCAACGTCGGTCCGGGCCAGCGCTTCGACGTGCTGTGGACCGCCCGCCGGCCCGGCAAGTGGCTCGTGCACTGCCACATTCCGCACCACACCTCGAACAACAACACGGAAACCCGGGGCGGCGGCGGATTGATGGCGGTGATCGAAGTGGAGTAGGCGAAGCAGATGGAGCCACATCCCGAATCCCGGTTTGTGTCGTCCGAGCAGCGACTGCTAGCCTCAGGCGGCGCCCTCGAGCAGCGTGTCGCGAGCGTGCTTCAGGCCTTCGACGCCCAGGGCAACCACCGCACAGGAACGGCCGTCGACGCCGCGTCCGCGGAATGGCTGGCCGATCAAGTGCGGCAGTTGGGTATAGAGCCCTCGCTGGAGCCCTTCGGGTTGAGCCGCGTTGATCCGCAGCTGGCATACGCGCGGGTTGCAAATCATCGCGTCGACGGCGTTCCCATGTTCGATACCGCCTTTACGAGTCAGGAAGGAATACGTGGTCGGCTCGGGCCGCTCGGCAGCGATGCGGAGATCGGATTGGCCGAGACTTCACCGGTTAACGTCGCGCACACCGCTGAGGCCGACATAGTCCCGGTGGTACGTCAGAGCCGGCATAAGGCGGCGATCCTGATCACGGGCGCGACCCGGCCGGGCCTGTTTCTGAGTAACGCGCCGGCTTTCCTCAATCCTGCTGGCCCGCCCATGCTGCAAGTTTCGAACGTAGAGGGTGCGTGGCTGAAGCAACAGGCGCAACAACGCGCCGATGCGACGGTCATGGCATGTGTCACGCGAACGCCGGTGCAGGCATTTAACGTCACAGCCAAGATCTCCGGACACGACCAGAGCCTTGCCCCGCTTGTCTTTATGGCGCCACGTAGCGGCTGGTGGCAGTGTGTAAGCGAGCAGGGCAGCCGCCTTGCATGCTGGCTAGAAATGATGCGGGTCTTGACCACGGCCAAGCCGTCCCGCGACTGCCATTTCGTGGCGATGAGCGGTCACGAGCTTGGATTCATGGGCATGAACCCCTATCTCGAACGCCGCCAAGATTTGATCCGGCGTGCCGAAGCGTGGATTTTCCTCGGTTCGGACATCGGGGCGCCACGACAGCCGAACCTCATTCACGCGTCCGACGATGCACTGGAACACTGGTTGGTCGTGGCATTGGCGAAGCAAGAACTGACTGTTGACGCAAGGGAGCCGCACAGGGCAAGAGCGCGAGGCGAGACCGCCGCCATCCAACGCAGCGGTGGGCGGTTCGCCACGCTGGCGTGCGCAAGTTCCGTCTTCCACAACGTAGGCGACCGCTGGCCGGAGGCCGTCGATGTCTCACTGCTGGCGCGCTACGCCAAAGCGCTCGCCGACGGCGCCCTTGAGCTTGCAGACCGCAGGTAGTCGCTTCGCCTCTCGCTCTGACTATTGGCCGCGCGCTACCACCAGCCGCGCCACCAGACGAAGAAACCCGTGACGGCGAGGAGCGCCACCAGGTAGATCCACCACGACTCGTACCACGCCGAGACCCCGAGCTTTTCTTGATCCGCTTCCCAGCGGAGGCCGTCCCGCCAGCCGAGCTCGCCACGAAAATACTGGTGAAAGGCCTGCGTCACACGCGGGAGCGGCAGCCTGGTCTCCGCGCTCCGGTAGCGATGCTCGACGGAGCCGTCCTGGTAGGTGAGCGTGAAGCCCGTGGCCGCGCTCCCGCTCGCCTGGAGATACGTCGACTCGTCGCGCGCCAATGTCGCGACGAGGTTGCGCTGCCCGTCGAGGCCGGACAGCACCGTGCTGATGGTGGCGCTGTCGGGCGTGTCGTAGGCGAAGTCCAGCGTGCTGAGCGTGAACGACATCAGTACGAGCGGGGTAGGCCCAGGACGTGCTCGCTGAGGTAGTTGAGCGCCATCTGCTGGGAGATGGGCGCGATCTTGTAGAGACGGATCTCGCGCCACAGCCGCTCGACGTAGAACTCCTTGGCGTACCCGAAGCCGCCGAAGGTCTGGAGCGCGGCGTCGCAGGCCTGGAAGCCCGCCTCGGCGGCGAGCAGCTTGGCCGCGTTGGCCTCGCGGCCGCAGGGGCGGCCCGTGTCGAAGAGCCACGCGGCCTTGAGGCACATCAGCTCCGCGGCGTCGAGCTGGGCGAGCGCCAGCGCCAGTGGATGGGCGATCGCCTGGTTCTTGCCGATGGGGCGGTCGAAGACGATGCGCTCCTTGGCGTACTGGACGGCCCGCTCGAGGGCCGCCCGGCCGATGCCGACGGCCTCGATGCCGACCACGATCCGCTCGGGGTTGAGAGAGTCGATCAGGTGGTAGAAGCCCTCTCCGACCGTCCCCACCACGTTCGCCTCGGGCACCTCCAGGTTGTCGATGAAGATCTCGTTGGAATCCACGGCCGCCCGCCCGAGCTTCTCGATCTCGCGCACCGTGATCGCCTTGCGGTCGAACTCGGTGAAGAAGAGTGTCATGCCCCGGAGGGGCTTGGCGGGGTCGCGGTCGCTGGTGCGCGTGAGGAGCAGGATGCGGTTGGCGTGTTGCGCGTTGGTCGTCCACACCTTGCGCCCGTTGACCACCCAGCGGTCACCTTTCTTCTCGGCCCGCGTGACGATGCGGGAAGTGTCGGTGCCCGAGTTCGGTTCGGTGACGCCGAAGGACATGACGGTCTCGCCCGTGACGATCTTTGGGAGCTCGCGCCGCTTCAATTCCTCCGTGCCGTAGCGCACGACGGGCTCGGGTGGGAAGCAGTAGAAGTGGATGGGTGAGGCGCCCGACGTGCCGGCCCCGGACGCGCAGATCTCGTGGAGCATGATGGCCGCCTCGGTGACCCCGAGCCCGGCGCCCCCGTAGGCCTCGGGGATCATGAGGCCAAGCCAGCCGTTGTCCGCGAAGGCCTTGACGAACTCGTCCGGATACTCGTGCTTCGTGTCCTTCTCGAGCCAGTAGTCGAGCGAGAAGTTCCGCGCGAGCGCGGCGACTTCCTTGCGGATCAGCTCCTGCTGCTCGGTGAGCGCGAAGTCCATCGTGGCCTCCCTGACCCTCTCTGGCCGAAGAATAGCACGGACTTGCTCGCGCGAGAGCCCCGGGGGTATCCTCGGGGCGTGGAAACGACCCACGCCATCCAGGACTACCTGGGCGCCATCTACGATCTGGCCGGCAGCGACAAGCCGGTGATCGGCGCGCGCCTCGCGCGGTACATGCACCTCTCGGCGCCGTCCATCACCGAGGCGCTCCGCCGCATGCAGCGCGAGGGCTACGTCAAGGTCGCGGGCAGGAAAGAGATCCGGCTCACCACCAAGGGCCTCGACATCGCGCGGACGATGGCGCGCCGTCACCGCCTGCTCGAGCGCTGGCTGACCGACGTGCTCGGGCTCGACTGGTCCCGCGCCCACGACGAGGCGCACCGGCTCGAGCACGCGCTCTCCCCCGTGGTCGAGGAGCGCCTGGCCGAGATGCTCGGCATGCCCTCCACCTGCCCGCACGGCAACCCGATCCCCGGCATGCCCGAGCCCGAGGCGCACAATCCCTACCCGCTCTCCCAGGCGACCAAGGGTCAGGCGCTCGTCGTGGAGCGCATCACGGAAGAGGCCGAGGCAGACAGACAGCTGCTCAATTTCCTGTGGGAGAGCGGCGTCCGGCCGGGCAGCCGGCTCACGGTGTCCGAGGTGGCGCCCTATGCCGGGACCATCTCCGTGCTCCTCGACGGCCGTACGGTAACCATGGGGCTCGCCGCCTCGCACAAGATCTGGGTCTATGACCCGCTGCAGCTCACGCTCGCGGGCAAGCCCGCCCGCGCCCGCGCCACGCGCAAGAGCGCCAGCGCGAGCAAGATCAAAAGCTAGATGGCGGTCAAGAGACTCTACGCGCTCCAGAATGGCTTCATCGGGTTCGAGAAGACCGGCCTCTTCTTCGGCGAGCGCTCGGCCGAGAAGGTACGCATCCCCATCTCCTGCTACCTCGTGCGCACGGGCGACACGACGATCCTGTTCGATACAGGCGTCTCGCCTCGCGCCGTGCCCGGGCTCCTCCGCACCGATCCCATGGCGGGTTTCACCGAGGCCGACCTGCTGGTCCACCGCCTCGATTCGATCGGGCTCGAGCCCAAGGACGTGGACGTCGTGGTGCTCTCGCACCTGCACTTCGACCACGCGGGCGGCGCCTTCCTCTTCCAGGATTCCGAGCTGGCCGTCCAGCAGGACGAGTTCGCGTATGCGAACTATCCGGCGGGCTTCTTCGCGGGCTTCTACTACAAGAAGAACTTCGACCTCCCCGGCTATCGCTGGCGGCTCCTCGACGGCGACGCCGAGATCGTCCCGGGCGTGACCGCGCTCCGGAGCGACGGCCACACGCCGGGGCACCAGTCGCTGCTGGTCGAGCTCCCCGAGACGGGCCCGGTGATCCTGGCCGGCGATTGCTGCTACTGGCAGGAGTCCATCGACAAGGAGATTCCGCCCGGCGTCGTGTGGGACCCGACGCGGGCCATGCACTCGATCAAGCGGCTCAAGACGGTCGCCCGTCTCATGGGCGGCCGCATCTTCCCGAGCCACGACCCCGCGTTCTGGGCGTCCGCCATCAAGGCGCCCGACGCCTACAGGTAACCACCCCTCACCCTGCCCTCTCCCCTGAGGGGAGAGGGGTTCGATCCGAATCTTCCCTCTCCCCCACCGGGGGAGAGGGTAGGGTGAGGGGGCATCGGCAAAGGAGGAATAGATGGGAGTCCTGGACGGGATCAAAATTCTGGAGCTGGCGCGCGTGCCCCCGGCGGAGATGCCGGGGATGATGCTCGCGGACATGGGCGCCGACGTCCTCAAGATCGAGACGCCGTCGGAGACGCAGGAGGACCCCGACTGGCAGCGGCGCTCGGCGTTCGTCTACGTCAACCGCAACAAGCGCTCGCTGGCGTTGAACATGAAGGAGCCCGAGGGACAGGCGCTCTTCAAGAAGCTGGCAGCCGGAGCCGACGTCATCATCGAAGGCTTCCGCCCGGGCGTCATGAAACGCCTCGGCGCGGACTATGAATCGATCCGCGCGATCAACCCCCGTATCGTGTACTGCTCCCTGTCGGGCTTCGGCCAGAACGGTCCCTACCGCGACTATCCTGCGCACGACATGAACTACCTGTCCCTGGCCGGAGTTCTCGCGCTGATCGGCGAGCCCGACCGCAAGCCCGTGATCCCGCTCAACCTTGTCGCCGACTACGCGGGCGCGAGCATGCACGGCGCGCTCGGCGTCATGTTCGCGCTCTTCGCGCGCGAGCGCACGGGCAAGGGCCAGCTCGTGGACGTCTCCTACCTCGACACCTCGGTGGCGCTGCTCGCTGCCACTCCCAACATGCGCTTCTTCTTCAGCGACGGACTCGCGCCCAAGCGCGGCGAGGGCTTCCTCGGGGGCTCGTATCCTTACTACGCGATCTACGACACCAAGGACGGCAAG
>WNFE01002654.1_pt1 | contig 14336 bp, 12 predicted proteins | sample 5400451 | NCBI WGS metagenome assembly WNFE01 (sample SAMN13153344, study PRJNA577476) | soil metagenome | isolation source: 200 cm saprolite under Douglas fir tree site 2 hole 2 | place: USA:California | collected 2015-04-18 | reverse complement strand
AGCCGTCGCAGGAACGGCGATGCAGGAAAGTGGGGAATGATGCTGAACGAATCCGTCGGCTGGTTCCAGGAGAAGATGAAATAGAAAAGATACACGAACAAGGCAGCCCACAGCGTTGCCTTAGCCAGGTTGCGCCAGGCGCGGCGCCGCCAGGCACGCCGTGCCGCCTTATCGGTTGACTGCTCCGGAACCCCGCGCCAACGCAAGCTGAGAGCGAAAGCGATAAAGACGAAGAACAACAGTCCGGAAGAGAATTTCGAGAGAAAAGCGCCGGCCAGAGTAAGACCAAACTTGACCACGGTGCCGCGTGAGGGAGAGCGCCACATCTCAGGAAGTTGCCAAACGGCGAGGACCCAGAAGAGAGCAATCACAACGTCAGTGAGAACGAGCGGGCCGAACGCGAGGAACGCCGGCATGCTGGCAAAGGCGCAGAGGCACAAGAGCCCTCCCCGGGTGTCTCCCAGTCGCGAGCCACAAACGTAGATCACAAGTCCCAGCAACAGCGTGAGCAACAGCATGGGCACTCGAGCCCACCATACAGTGGGGTAGGGATCGTTCCAGCGCATGATCAGCCAGTGGCCGAACACCCACTCTCCCAGGAATTCGCGGAAAATCTTGCTGCTGAATGTCCATGAAGTATGGGAATAGTCGGCATGCACTCCCCGCAGCACCAGCGGAAGCGCAGCCAATACTTTCGCCAGCGGCGGATGTTCTTCGTTAATACGGAGGTCGAGCTTCTGCAAGTAACTCACTCCAGCGCCTACGTGCGCTACTTCATCAATGGTGACGGATTCGCGTCGCGCGGCCCCACCCGCCAGCAGTGCCATCATGGCGAGCAGGAGGATGACGGCTGCGGAAACGATTCTTGGCTGCTGCTGCTTCAATCCCGGATCATCGGGGATTGGACTGCTCTCTGAACGGTGCATTGAGCCCCTTAGTATCATGCGGGAGTATATACCGAGGACTTCCTCTTGCTGCCAAACACTCCGACTGAGCGGACTGACGAGCGACTGATCGTGAGAGCACTCGGAGAAAAGTAGTTTGATAGAATCGTGTCCGGCGATGGAGTTCGCCTTTAACCGCCCGAGTTGGGCTGATGACTCCTACTGCGTTGCAGGAGATCATCATGCTGGCCCGCTTCTTGATCACGCACCTTTCCTCGGAGCTTTCACACCATCACGGTTTCCCTTACGGAACATTGGCAGTCAACGTGGTGGGCTGCCTGATCGTCGGATATGTGCTCACCTGGACTAGCGATCACGAGCATGACCGTTGGCGACTACTAATGGCGACAGGGTTCTGCGGGGCCTTTACAACCTTCTCCGCGTTCGCCTACGAAAGTATGGCCTATTGGCATGAGGCCAAGTTCGGTACGTTCGCGCTGAATTTGTTCGCCAATAATCTCTTGTGCTTTGTCGCTGTAATTGTCGGAATACGACTGCATCGGGGATAGTCTGTAGCGCTGATGAAAGGGTTTCTCCCGTAAATACGAATGATGGGAGACCACTAAGAATGGAGCGGGAGACGGGGATCGAACCCGCAACCCCCGGCTTGGGAAGCCGATGCTCTACCATTGAGCTACTCCCGCTCTGCCAGCAGAGTATATCGTAAAGTCTTTTGTCCTCACCCCGACGTACTCAAACGCGTGGGACATTCAGAATCGGCGTCGGTGTCATCACCCCAACCTTGCCAATAGGATTTGCGTCGAGTGCCACGACAGATCCGTAGTCCTTTGTCCTATCCCAAGCTTCTTGCTCCGAGACTCCGCACAAGCTTGTAAGCACGACGCGAATGAAACCAGCGTGCGCAACCACCGCGATCGGTGTTTTCGTCGCTTCATCTAGCAAGTAGGCAATCTCTCTACCCACGCGTGACTCAAACTCCCGAAATGGCTCTCCTCCGGGCGCAGTCGCATTGGGATATTCGCCTGCCCATCTCTTTGCCAGGACCGGGTCGCGCATTTCAATTTCGTTCCATGAAAGACCTTCCCATAGGCCAAAGTGGATTTCGCGCAGTCCTGGACGAGCGTGGAGTCCTGCTTCGAAATGTTTGGCAATCGCCTCGGCAGTTTGTTGGGCACGGCGAAGGTCGCTCGTATAGACTCGGCGGATTTCGTGTGCCGACAACGCATTCACCAGCCCCGCGAGTTGTTGACGACCTCGCTCATTGAGTTCCGGATCAGAATGGCCACAGAACCGGCCTGCCAGATCGGTTTCGGCATGGCGAACTAGAAAAAGATCGGTCACACGCTCCAGACTCCACAAAAATAAACCGCAATCTCGGTGAGTTGGTTCGTAGCTCCAAAACAGTCGCCTGTGACCCCGCCGATCCGGCGGAAATAATAGAGGCCGCTCAACGCGGTTATCGCAAACGTCACAAGGACCGGAATCCAGAACTCTGCTCGCATTAGATAGAGAACGATAGCAAAGCTCAGCACAGTACCTGTAAAAAGAGATGTAGGAGAGGTTTTCTGTGCAATCCTTGCTCCCTGTCCGTCACTCTCGCGCGCCGCCGGTACGAAGTAGCTCAATGGCAGAGTTGTCCAGCGACATAGAACGTGTGCCGAGACTACCCATGCTGTAAAACGATTCACTGGAATAGTCGATAGAAGGAGGAACCTGGCCAGCACAGAAATCACGAGAGCCAGTGCCCCGAAGGCTCCGATTCGGCTATCCCGGAGGATCGTGAGAACCTGCTCCCGACTCCAGCCGCCACCAAAAGCATCCGCCGTATCCGCCAGGGCGTCTTCGTGAAGCCCGCCCGTAGCGAGCACAAGAAACGTGAGCACCAGAAGCGCGACCAAAGCTCGGTTGAGATGTGATGCCAGCACGCGCTGCAATAAGGAAGCACATAGGCCAACAGCAAGGCCAACAATGGGGAAGAACTTTGTAGAGCGCGATAACGAATCTGGCTGGTAAGTAAAACCCGAGATCGGCAGCCGCGTAAGAAATTGGAAAGCAACTAACAATTCTTCCGCCAATCGCCTCATACACTGGCTCCGCTAACGCCCGCAGAAGCGAAGGTGGCCATGTCGGTGTAGAGCCGCAAAGCCGACTCAATGATGGGCATCGCCAACACGGCACCTGTACCCTCACCAAGCCGCATTTCAAGCGTCAAAATGGGGTCCAGTTCCAAATACTCAAGCAAAAAGCGATGACCGGGCTCTTGTGAACAATGTCCGGCGAACAGATACTCTTTTACACGCGGCTCGATGGTGTCCGCCACAGCCGCCGCTGCCGTCGAGATAAAACCATCCGTGATAACCGGGATCTGATATCGTGCCGCACCCAGGATTAGTCCAACCATGGCGGCGATTTCCAATCCCCCTACGCATCGCAGAACTTCAAACGGTTGCGCTTCAGAAATTCGGAGGTCTTTGGCGGAGTGCTTTTCGCCGAAGTGCTTTTGGCCGAAGTGCTTTTTGATGACAGCATCGACGATTCTGATCTTGTGCTCGTGAGCGCTTTTTCCCAACCCTGTCCCTTTGCCCGTGACTAAGGCAGGAGGTTGGCCGGTAAGGACGGCTGTTATCACGCTCGCTGAAGTCGTGTTGCCGATTCCCATCTCACCCACCGCGATCAGTGTCTGCCGCTTCTCCTGAGCGCCGGTTGCCAGTTCTAGTCCTATCTGCAAAGCTCCCAGCATTTCGTCTTCGGTCATGGCAGGTTCATGAAGCATGTTCCGAGTGCCGGGGCGGACCTTTCGTTGCAGAAGGCCCGGCAGATCGCCGAAATCCGCGTCCACACCGACATCCACAACGGTCAGTTCGGCATGGTGCAGCCTCGCCAGGACATTGATTGCTGCCCCTTCCTCGAGGAAATTGAGCACCATCTGCTGAGTGACTTCCTTAGGATATGCACTGACTCTTTCAGCCACGATGCCGTGATCGGCCGCAAACACATAGGCGGCCTTGCGCAGCGGCAAGTCAGGGTTGCCTTTTCTAATCGCAACAAATCGCGCCGCAATGTCCTCGAGCCGGCCAAGACTGCCCAGTGGTTTAGTCAGATTGTCGAGATGTGCGCGGGCCTGTTTCCGCCATTTGGGGTCGGGCGCAACCATCTCACCGATGACTTCGGCAAGCGTGCCTGAGGTGCCTGCGATCATAGTATTTTCTCCAGAGCAATCTGATTCTCACCAAGTAATTTCGGGTGGCGTCGAGGAGGACAATCGAAAGCCCTCTCCAGGATGTCGGGTTGCAGAATTTCTTGCGGATGGCCTTTGCGCGCTTCCCGGTCAGGTTCCAGCAACAGAACGGAAGAGAACGTGCCTGGAATCAATTGAAGGTCGTGCATCGCAGCCAAAATCGTAACTCCTTCATCATTGAGGGCGCGGATGCAATCCAGTAATTCGAGCTGGCGGCCCAGATCGAGGTTTTGGGTAGGCTCGTCAAGCAGCAGCAAGCGAGGCTCCTGTGCCAATCCAAGGGCAATCTTGACGCGCTGCCGTTCTCCTCCACTGAGTTCATTGAAGATGCGATTCCGGAGGGAAGTGACATCCGCCAGTTCCAAAGCGTGCTCGACGGCCTGGCGGTCCCGACGCTTGAAACCCGCGAACAGGCTAAGATAGGGCGTGCGTCCCTGCTCAACGATTTGTTGCACGGTGAAATCGAACGGTACTTCGAATCGCTGCGGAACAAGCGCTACCAGTCGCGCCGCATCTCCTCGGCGGAGACTGTCCAACCTGCGCCCTGCGAGCGAAATTGTGCCGTGGGAACAAGCAAGCACGCCAGCGGCTAGCCGCAGGAGTGTGGTTTTCCCGATTCCATTTGGACCTATCAGTGCCCCAGATTCACCCTGCTCTACAGAGAAGCTGACATCCTCAACGACAGAACGTCCCTCGTAAGAAAATGACACATCAATAAACTGGAGCAATGCAGTCACAACGCGTACTCCCGTCTAGTCCGGCGCAAAAGATAAAGGAAAAATGGGCCGCCGATAAATGCGGTCAGAAGCCCAACCGGAACTTCAGAAGGAGCAAGCATGGTGCGCGCCAGCGTGTCTGCCAAGACCAGGAAAATCGACCCCGAAATAGCCGTAACTGGCAAGAGCCGAACGTGGTCAGGGCCCAGAACCAGTCTCGCCATGTGAGGAACGATCAGTCCCACAAAGCTGATCACTCCTCCCAATGACACCGCGGCCGCGGTTATGAGTGAACCGGTAAGAATGATGGCTAGGTGTGTCTTTTCAACCTGCACGCCGACTTGGCGGGCATAGTCGTCACCGAGCGCCAATGTGTTTAAACGCCGTGCCAGGGGAAAGCAGGAAAGCAGACCGCAACCGATCATCAAAGCAGTGACCTCGAGTTGAGTCCACCTGGGCACCGCGATGACTCCGGTAAGCCAGGAGGCAAGCACCCGCGTCCGCAGCCCAAAATTGTCGTCGAGCACTACAAGAAAATAAGTGGAATAACTCAACATCGTGCTCACAGCGAAACCGGCGAGCAGGAGCGTAACCACCGGCACCCGCCCACCAATCCGGGCCAGCCAATATACGAGTGCCATGGTTGCCACTGAACCGACAAACGCCATTGCGGCAGTCGCACTGAACCCGAGAAAAGAAAAACGAGGAAGCAGAAAAAGTCCAATCCCGGCCCCAAGGGCTGCTCCTCCCGAGGAACCGATCACGTACGGATCTGCCATGGGATTTCGGAACAGGCCTTGAAATAGGAGTCCGGCTACGGAAAGTGCGGCACCCACCAACGCCGATGCGAGCACCCTCGGAAGCCGAATATCGAAGAGAATGACGGAATCCGTGCCCCTAGAACGATGCCAATCGAGCAATGAGCCGAGCACTTCACGAACTCCGATCTTGGTCGCGCCCATCCCAACCGAGAGCACAACTACGAAAGCCAGGGCCACAAACAACAATAAGAGGGTAAGTATAAAGAGCATGCGAGCTGGGAATCTTGGGCGATCCACTGGTGCTGCCGAGCCCGCGTGAATCTTTTCTGTTATTTCAGTTTCCACGACTCTCCTCCAAGCGTTATGCGAATGCCCGAGCGAAAAGTAAACGGGAGCGCTGGAAAACCAAACGCCTCGTCGTAATGCTCGCCCGGCACATTTTGCAGATCGGCGTAAACACTGAGCGCGTGGCTCACCGCATAGCTACCCCCAAGGTCGAGCTGCTGATAAGCCGCGTCGAGATTACGATTCGGCAGGAGCAGGCTTGTGCCCCCGTTCTTGTCGAAGAGAAAATCGCTGTCATCTCGTTTGCCCACGAAGGTTCCAGTTAACGAGGCTGTCCACCGCGAGTGGCGATACGAGACCGCGAGGTAGCCGGTATGAGGCGCGCGCCGAAATGGCCGGGCTCCAATCAGCGGCGAGAAAACTCCGATCCGGATGGTGGAGAAGTTGGATGCGAGGTTATAGGTTGGGACAAGCTCATCGCTGCTAAATGAACGTTGCACAACCGCATCCAGGTAAGTGTATCCGCCACGAGCCACGAGGTTCCGACCAAGCCGGTATTCGAGTTCCGCTTCCGCTCCCTGGGCTCGGAACGCTTGGGAATTGACCGTAGCTCCAAATTGGAGTGCAGTGGCGACAGCTGGCGGGACGCCGAGGTCAGTCAATCCCTGCATCGGAACAAACTCAATCAGATGGCTGAACTCGTTGTGAAAATAGGTCAGGCCCAGTTTTGCCTGTCCAGCAAATAGGGTCTGCTCTAGACCGCCGTCGTAGGTGCGGGAGCGCTCGGCTCCAATAGGAGCAACGCGAAACTGCGAAATGAGCTGTGCTCCGCTGCTGAGTTGCTGAAGCAGGCTGAACAGGGAGTTACCAGAGTCAAAGATGCTGGGCTCCTTTATTCCCGTTCCAAAATTGACCCGAAGCTTCGTCCCGCCAAAGAATCTGGACGAATCGGGGCGTAGTAAGTAGTAGGCAAGCGATGCGCGGGGCGTTGCTTCCACACCAAAGACTGCGTTTTTCTCAATGCCGCTCCCCAGCGTGTAATAGAAACGGTTGGCGAGACTGCCTGCGATCTGCAGGGTGTAGCTGTAGTTGCCACGATCGGTGGGACTTCTGCCGAAGCTTGACTGTGTGAAGCCCCGCGCAGCTTCGTAGCGAAATCCGAATAGTGCCGTCAGTTGCGGCTTAACCTGGTATTCCGTCTGGGCGTAAACAAAATCCCGATCGGTGCTGGTTACAAACTGAAACGGATACGTCTGAGCCGGCGGAGCAGATTGGAAAAAGGCTTGTCCGGAAACGGCATAGCCGTTTGCCCCGCGGATGTTGACCGGCGCACCAATGTACTCCGACCCCAAAACCAGCGAATCGTACGGAATGCCGGTCGGGGCGTAGTCGGTAAACTGAGAGCGCAACCGAAGCGCTCCATAGCGCAACAAATTGTGCCAACGTTCGGTGGTTTGCTGCTGGAAGGTAGCGCCGATGTAGGTTTGCTGCTCTTTCTGACCCGCATCGTCGGGGATCCCGAAGAGCTGAATGGCATTGGGCTCTCCGGCCGCAGTCGCTAAACGCCGGACTGTGACTCGAAACTCGGCGTTCGGTTTCGGAGTCCAGCCAAGGTTCCCGGCGTAGGTTCCATTGTGGAAGGAACTGCCGGGAATACCGTTGGCGGTGTCGAAGCGCGCAAAGTCAGAGAAATAGTCGAACTGTTTATAGCTTCCACCGAGGATTCCTTCTTGCCGATAGCTCCGGAAATTCCCCCCGTCGATGGAGTACGTGACTTGAGGTAAAGGCGTGATGCCACGCAGAGTGTTCATGCTTACCACCCCGGCAAGCGCGTCCGAACCGTACAAAGCGCTATTCGGTCCGCGCAACGCTTCGATTTGGTCGATCCCAGCCGTGGCAAGTACGCCAAAGTCGACCGCTCCACCGATATCGTTGGCGGGAATCCCATCAATAAGGACTTTGTTGGCATCACTGTTGCCGCCGCGTACGAACAACTCGCCCAGACCACCGCGCTGTCCGGTGTGGGTGACTTGCGCGCCGGGTACTAACCGCAGAGCTTCGTGGACGTCCAGCTTGTCAGCATAGTCGTCTCCAGAAAGTAGCGTGATTGACGCGCCTACCTGGGCCTCTGGCGTTGGCGTGCCTGTCGCGGTCACAGTCACAGCCTGGGACACGACGCCGATAGCGAGAAGCATATCAACATTGGCATTCGCGTCTTCCCCAACATAGAAAGGCTTACTCGCGGTCAAATCGAATGAGGGAGCGCTGGCCTGGACTTGGTAACGGCCCGCGGAAACATTGTGGAATTCGTATCTTCCTACTCCGTCCGCAGCCGCTGAAGCGACAAGTCTCTGGTGCGCAATGAGAATGAGCTCGACTCGCGCATTCGGAATGACGGCGCCGAGCGAGTCAGCGACTGTCCCGCGAACAGTTGCGGCGTGAGCTGCCACTACGAGCACACTTGACAGCACGAGCAAGCAGAAGAACCTTTTGCGTGGGGGTTCTTGCTTCAAATATTTCATTTTCCCCTCGGAAGTTGGTTCCGGCAGAACCGGTCTCCTGACTTAACGCCTCCACGAATCTGGGCTCCTTCCCAGGGAGTCGCTCCCCAGTGGCTGCAAGTCATCTGCTTGCCCAGTTCTCGGCGTTCACAGTTACGGGGTAGTGGCGGAATTCCACCGCGCTTCCCGAACATTCTGCCGTTGGTTTTGGTTAAGAGCCCTGATCGCAAGCGATCATGCTTTACAAATCAGGCTCACGGATGAAACTGTTTCGCTAAATCCTCCAGTGCATCGAATGCGATCGGACTCGGATACTCGATCCGATCGTCCGTGTAATAGACGCGGCCCTGTTGAACCGCTCTTAGGTGTTCCCAACCCGGACGCACCTTCAATTCCTCGACGGTAATTTTCGATCCGTTCTCAAGCAGGAGCGCATCTGGTTGACGACTCACAATCGTCTCTACACTAACTTCTGGCCATTCTTGCGAGATATCGTCTGTCACAGAGCGGCCACCAGCGGCTTCAATGAGCTCGCTGATGAACGCGCGCCTGCCGATGGTCATAACCGGGTCATACCAGATCGCCATGAACACTCGCATTTTGGGCTTGTCGGCGACGCGGGCCTTCACTGCGTCCACACGCTTACGCAACTGGGCGACTACGGAGTCGGCATCTGTTTCGCGGTTTAGTGCCCTGCCCAGGTTGAGAATCGATGCGTAGATTCCCTCAATACCGTGCGGGTCCACCATGAACACTGGAATGCCCAGGCGCTGCAGGTGTCCTGCGAACTCCAGGGTATTCAGTTCGCCGCTGCCGAGCACAAGATCCGGATGCAGGGCAACAATCGTTTCGATTGAGGGATTAAGCGGGAGTCCGATGCTCGGCTTTTGAAGAGCCTCTTTAGGGTATTTTGTGAAATCACTGATGGCAACAACATCCGCTCCGGCGCCCAGCGAATACGCAATGTCCACTACATTGGGGACCAGACAAACCACTCGATGAGGATGATCCGGAACCTCCACTGTGCGGCCCAGTTCGTCCTTCACCGTTCGACTGGCAAAGCACGGCCCTGTGATCGCACCCAGCAGGATAATAGTCCCGAGCCGGATTCTCATCGCGCCTCCACAAAACGCGCAGAATCAGCCTCCTGCAACAAGGATGAGACTAGAGATGGATTGGACCGAAAATGCAGATGGATGTAGGTCCCGAGCACGCGCCCGCGGACGAAGCCTTCGGGCTCTCTTCGGTTGGAAAGCGAGTAATGAACGCGATAGATGCAACGCAAAGAATCGTGAGCGAGGATGCGCGAGCAGTGAAAACTGTGTCCACGAACGAGGGTCCCCTTTTCCCCAAGCAGACAATCGTGGGCGAACTCCACATCAGCGTATCCGAAATGAACTAAGGCCTTTGTCATCTCGATGGCGACAGGAAGAACACCGGCCATGGGGTAGCTTTTCGCATCAAGGGTTGTCAGGGTTTCACCCAAGAGCATCAACCCGCCACATTCGGCATAAATGGGCTTATTCGCTTGCGCAAAATCACGGACGTCCTGGAGCAGACTGTTGTTAGCGCTTAGTTCAGCCGCGTATAGCTCTGGATATCCACCGCCGAAGTAGAGAGCGTGAAGATTCTCTGGTAGCGCCGAATCCGCAATCGGACTGAATTCCACGATTTCAGCACCATTCTCCCGGAGGAGGTCGAGATTGTCCTCGTAATAGAACGAAAAAGCCCGATCACGGGCGATACCTACGCGGATGCCTTTGTATTTGGGTGCAGTAGTGACTATGGATGCCGTCTCAAACCGTTGGTTGCAGGCCGTCGCATTCAGCAACTGCTCGATGTCGAGACGATTCCCCAAGCGTGTGAGAGTGGAGATGCTGGCGCTAATTCCCTCGGCAGCGGTGTGTAGCCCAAGGTGCCGTTCGGGGATTGCCGCATCTGCTTCCACCGGCAACCAACCCAGCACCGGAACCACGGAGGACTGGCGAATCGCCGCTTCCAGCACGCGAAAGTGGCCATCCCCGGCCACTCGGTTCAAAACGACGCCCGCAAAACGCAGCTTCGAGTCGAAAGTCTCGAACCCTCGAATCACAGCGGCAATGCTGCGCGCGCTGTTTCCGGCGTCCACGACCAGAACGATCGGCAAGTCCAACAGCTTGGCAATTTCGGCCGTGCTGCCTTCTTCGGAACTGCCGGTCACACCGTCGAAAAGCCCCATCATTCCTTCGACTACAGCTACATCGCAACTTGCGGAAGCACGAGAGAGAATTTCGCGATTGGCTTCAGCATCAAGCATCCAGGTATCGAGATTGCGCGAGGTGCGACTTGCAGCAACCGCGAGATGGCCGCCATCGATGAAGTCAGGACCGCACTTGAAGGGCTGCACGGTCAAACCTCGTGACCGCAGTGACGCAATGATTGCGAGTGCAACCGTGGTCTTGCCCACACCGCTGGCTGTGCCCGCCACTACAAATGCGTTCACGAAAGCACCTCAGCCGTTCCCTTGAGGGCTAGAGGAAGTCCGGCGACCATGAGCAACACGTTATCCGCGGCAGTTGCGACCCGCTGATTGATCTCTCCTAGCAAATCACGGTAGATGCGTCCCGCGGGAAACGCAGGAACAATCCCGCTGCCGACTTCGTTCGATACCAGCGCAACCGAACAAGGCGCCGAGCGCAAGGCCGCGTAAAACCTTTGCAGGCGTTCTTCAATGGAGATCAAATTCCCGTGCTCGGCTTCGAGGAGATTCGCGGCGTACAGGGTAAGACAATCAATCACTGCGATCCGGCAATTGGCCCCTTCTTCCGCCAGCACCCTGTCGAGGTCGAGCGGTTCCTCGATCGTCCGCCACTCCTTGGGACGTTCAACCTGGTGGCGTTCGATCTTACAGTGCATCTCTTCGTCTGAGTCTGACGGGCGGGCAGTCGCGACAAACGCCACCGGCGAAACGGCCGCTGCGAGTGTCTGGACGTATCTGCTCTTGCCGCTTCGCGCACCGCCCAGCACCAATGTGACGGCTTTTCGAGATACGTCGTTCATGCTCACCTGGGCATGTAGTCGTGGCCCTGACGCGAGCGGGATTCTACAGGCAGCTTTCAGACGCGGGTTGAGGACAAATCGTCAGAACGCTCTCCGACTCTCCCATCGAAGTCGAATATGCCTTGGGGTTAGCGTCTGGCCGGTCTCCTGACTTACGCTTCGTCGAACCTGAGCCGCCTTCCCGGAACCTTGTCCAGTGGCATGATTGAGCTCAGTTCTCAGCGAATACAGTTGCGGGGCAGTGGCGGATTCGAACCGCCTTCCCAAATACCAGACTTGTGATTTATACCGAGAAAAAGAAGAAACGTCAAACTTCAGGTGAGAGCTTCCGTGGCTCAACCTCACCATCCTGAAAATCGCTCGAACCTAAAACAGCCAGCTACAGGCGAGTCCAACTGTTTGCGACTACTTCTTGCGGCCGGTCTTCCTGCAGCAACGCGTACATGATCTCCAGTCCAGTAACCAAACGTGGTCCCGGACGAGAGAAGTACGCGCTTGCATTCACTGCGTATACCCTTCCGGCGCGTACAGCCTTAGCTTGTTTCCATCCTTCGGGAAACTGCGTGGCGTGGTATTCCGCGACCGACCATTCCAGGTTGTGACCGCACGGCATGACGAGGACCACGTCGGGGTCAACGCGCAAAACCTGGTCCCATTCCATGCGGTAGCTGTCCTTTCCCAGCCTGCCGAGCGGATCTACGCCGCCCGCCAAGTCAATCATCTCAGGAATCCAGTGCCCTCCGTTGAAAGGCGGCGACAGCCATTCCAGACAGACTACTGTGGGTCTCTGTGATTTGGTCATCTGGCCAACCTTGTCGATCCGCTCCCGCAGACACAACACCAGCTCGCGGGCTTCGGCATCCCGATCCGTAGCCTCGCCGACACGCAAGATGTCGTTCAGCATATCGTCCAGGGTGTGCGGGGTTAGCGACAGCACTTGTGGCTTTGAGGAAAGCTGGTGAACAGCCTTTGCCACATACGATGTGCTGATGGCGCATACGTCGCACAGCTCCTGCGTAACGATAAGGTCCGGCTTGATTGCTTCCAGCTTCGCGATATCGATTCGATAAAGGCCCTCCCCGTGAGAGGAATTCGCGTTCACTTCGTGGTCGATTTCGGCTGACGTCAGATGGTGAGCAAGATTTGTGTCGACAACTATTGTCTTCCTCCCAGCTTCCGGCGGGAAATCACATTCGAAGGTCACACCCGCAACCGACTTTCCCAAACCCAGCGCATACAAAATCTCCGTAGCTGACGGCAAGAATGAGCAAATCTGCATGTGGCCTCGCTGCTGTAGGTGAGTTCCAGACTCACTTTGCTAGAAGTGTACTTCGGTCAAACGAAGGCCGTCGAGCGAAGGGACCGATCAGCAGATTGTTGAGGATAGCAAAATCGAAACTTTTCCTGCTTAACAACTCTTAAGGAGAAAAACTGCCGGTGGCCCAGGAGGACTTGAACAAGTTCATCATGCCGCGTGCGCACTCTTCCTCGAGGTCTTGCGCTGCCGCAGTCCAGTCGATTTGTTCTTAGCGCAGGGAACAGGAATCATCCCCCTGACCACAGTACCGCTATGATCGGAGCGGATATCCAACGCACCGGAAAGTTCTCGCAACCGTTCCTGCATCCCCGCTACGCCTACACTCGCAATGCTGCTTGATTCTTGAAGTCGTTGCAGCTGTTCAGGCACAATACCGCGACCGTTGTCTTTTATCTGCAAGGTTACGCAGTCGATCTTGCTTTCCAAACTGATGTCTACAGCTGACGCGTGGGCATGGCGGTGAACATTGGTCAGAGCCTCCTGTAACACCCGAAAGAGCGCCATCTCGATCCGTTGCGGGAGCCGGCCAAGATCGGGAGGTAAATCCAGATTGATCTTGATACCGCTGCGCTCAGCAAAACCATCGATGTACCAGCGAGCCGCAGAGGCGAACCCTGCCTCGTCCAACAATGGCGGGTGTAACAGGTAAGAAATGGTGCGGGTTTCCGATATGCATCGATCCAATGTCTGCATCGATTCGGCCAGAAGCGCTGCTCGGTCATCTGCCTCCAAATCGTTCCCTCTCAGCACATCCAGAATCAATTTAAGCCGAACGTGATATTGACCGAGGGAGTCGTGCAGTTCGCGTGCAATCCGCCGTTGCTCATCATCTCTTATTTCAAGCGATCGGCCAGAGAGCTTGTGCTGCGATTCTTCCAGCCGCTTTTGTTTAGTCGTATCTACGACAACGGCGCCAATTTGCTTCGTGTTGCCCAAGCAGTCTTTGATGGGGAAGCAGTTTCCGATCCAATGAGCTACTTCCGCCTTGTTCGGCAGGTGTCCAGAGAGTTGCAGGTCTAAAACGGGTTCTCCGCTCGCCAATACACGTTGGAGGGCAAGCTCCCAACCGTCCATGTTTCCTGGAATCTCTAATACCGTTTTGCCGGTGTGTGCCTCGGCCGGCAGCCCGTCCATCACAGAGAGTGCGTCGTTCACTACTTGGAAACGCAAGTGGCTGTCGAATATGCAGAGCCCAACCGTGGAAGCGTTGAAGAAAGCGGCTAGCAATTGTTCGGCCTCAGGAAAAGCCTCTGGTGAGAACAGCCCCCAACGACCGGACGACGCAGTTGCCCCATTCTCCATTTTGGTGCTCCCCAAGTGAAACGAAAGACTCCCTCCTGAATGTATTCCCACGACCTATGCAGCCCGCGGCTGTATGGGTAGGGTGACTCGGTTACGCCGCCGATCAATTCTCAGATTAGATCGCTCCCTCGAAAGTCGTGGCGCAATGGTATTACTTTCCAGAGACCGGGCATGGGTTAGGTAGGTGCTTATCGAGGCAATGACGATCCGGGCTTCCACCTGAAGCAAGTCGACGCCGACCAACGAAACTCTTGCCCACGCATCGATGACG
>WNFE01002275.1_pt1 | contig 14337 bp, 10 predicted proteins | sample 5400451 | NCBI WGS metagenome assembly WNFE01 (sample SAMN13153344, study PRJNA577476) | soil metagenome | isolation source: 200 cm saprolite under Douglas fir tree site 2 hole 2 | place: USA:California | collected 2015-04-18 | reverse complement strand
GCCGCCTTGAAGGTCACCATTTGCATGATCCACTGCCCCGCTGGGTTGAGGGGAGCGGTCGCATTGTAGGACCCAGTTGCGGTCACCACCTGGTCTTCCAAAATGTCAGCGTCGGGAACCGTAATCATCCGGTTGATAAAGCCGGTGCCTGGCCCGGTCGTGCCGGTCTGCACCAGGTTGGCGCCTACAATCAACTCCGTCGCGCTAGTCGTCGCCTTGCGCCGCAGCTTTTGCGTCCAGGGGATTGATGGTATCCAGGCCGCTGTATTCTGCAATTCGAACATCAGGGTCGTGCGCACCTCCCCCACTGAAGTTTATGGTGACGGAATTGGCGTTGGCCCCAGCTGGTGCAATGTTTTTCGCGTAATAAATCGACTGTGTACCGGCAACGCTCTGCAACGTCGGACCGACAGCTAGGGTGTAGGCGTTGCCCATCGTATCGTTCACCGAGGTAACGGTCGTATTCGTGTCATTCCACCCTACGACGACCAAATTCAGATCCCCGGGGCCCTGGAATCCGGTAAAAGGAACGTTGACGCTGGTGATTGATCCGTGCGGGGTCGCAAAATTCCCTTGCACAAACCCTCCCGTGGTAACGAGAGTGCCAATGGTGTAGACGGCAGTCGTAACCGGACTCGTGAGGAACCCGGTGCGGACCGCGATGGCATTCACTGTCGTATTGACACTCACGGCGAAAGGTCCAGTGTAAAGCGTCGATGAGACAGTCGGGATGCTGCCATCGAGCGTATAGAAAATCTGTGCGCTGGAATCGGCGTCCGTGATGGACACCGTTTGCGCAGCGCCGTAAGTGCCCTGCGGCGGAGTAATGACCGGCGCCGCTAACCTCGCTGGATTGGAAGCCAGCAAGCCGTAGACATCGACCTGCCCCTGCGCTCCTACAAATACCTTTCCATTCACAATCGTAGGTGTCGCAAATTTTACGGGCAAACCTCCCTGATCCCGGTTGTTTGCCGCCTGATTGCTGTTGTAGAGCTCCGTCGCAAGATTTGTCGCGTTGTACGCGTGCAACAAACTACTTGCGGCCGTCTCGACCGCCCACATGATCCCGCTGGTGGCTGTGGGACTGGCTGCCGTAATCACAGGCTGCGCGCCGCGCGGTCCGTAGGTAGTAGCCACCTTCGATGCAGGCGTGGTCGTCAGCAAACCATTGCTGAAATTGAACATTTTGCAAAAATCATTGGTTGCGCACCAATAGAGGTGGTTCTGCCAAAAACCGGGCGTGATGTAATTGTTTTCCACGTACGCCAGGGGGATCGCCGTTGGGTTCGTTGTGATGCCCCCCACGGCGTTCCAGATTTCCTGAACGATTTGGCTGTCTGGTTTGGTGTACGAGCCGTTGAACCCGCCCATGCTATCGCGGTCGAGCACGTAGATCGTTCCGTCTTTGCCGCCAGTGACCAGCAAGTGGGGATGCGCCGTCGTTCCGGAGGAATCCGGCAATAGGACAATCCCCGCGGATGAAATATCCAGATCAGCAGTACTCAGTGCCGCCTGGTTAAAGGGAGCGAAGAAATCCAAAACACTCAGATTGCTCGCTGTGGAAAGCTTTATGATGGAGTCGCCATAATCTGAGCTTCCGTTAAAGTCTCCATTGCCCGTATTGATAAAGATGTTCCCGGCTGCATCGACCGGCGGAGCCTCTCCGGGAACCCAAACGCCTCCACCAACACCATTCGGGGTAGTGCAAAATACTGACACCTGAGTCAGATTTGTCGCGTTGTAGCCAACCAGCCAGCCGTGCCAGGGAAAAAAGTCGCCTTGGGCGCCGATGCCGATGTACACCACGCCATTCACCAGCGCCAAACCCGGCCGCTGCCAGTGCCAATTCGGATTCATCGTAAGCACGCCGCCTACGCTGCTGGTTCCCGTGCCCGGAACGGTAGCCGTGACCGCGACCGGGGGAACCTTGTCTGCGCCCGTCGTTATGTCCAGAGCGTGAAGACGGAAAAACTGGACGCCGTTCTCTTTGGTCTTGGCCACCACATACATCGTGCCGCTCGTGCCGTCAATCACCGGCGTCGAAATGATCCCAATCTCTGGGATGATGTCCGTGACCCCCGAATCCGCGGTGGCTTCCGTGGTGATCCCCGCAGTCAGATTGACGAGGCGTACCTGCCATAGCGGTGTGGCCGTATCCGCATCGAGCGCATAGATGCTGTCGTGCATCGTGACGATGTAGATGACGTTGTGGATCCCTTTGCCCGGAATCGACACGTTCGACTTATACAGCGGCTGACCGTACACGTACCCGTCGACCACAAACGAGTAGAGCTTCCCGAAGGTCGCGGAGTTCACGTTGCTCAGAGTCAACGTGGTCTCATTGAGATTTTGACCCGTTCGGGAGTTGTCATACCGCGAAGTCAACACGTCCACTTGGGCTTGGACAGATCCGGCACACAATGCCAGGGCGAGCGACAACAGTAGCCTTTTTGTCAAGGATCGACTCCCTTTCGAGAAAAAATGGCGGGCCAAACGGGGTTGTTCAGCGCAATCGGTTAGCCAATGATCTAGGCGCCCAGTGCTACCCCTCTTTCAATTAAAGTTCATGTTCATAATAACTTACGGTATGGTCGGGGATCACAGAATCTTGCCTAATTTCTGTACTTGTCAGATTTTGCGCTTTCACTGCCCATTGATGGAAGAATGTTGCCAATTTCCCCGACTTGGAAATAGAGCCCGCAAAAACTGGGTCGCGATGCTGTGGGAAACGGCCCGCTAGTTCCGGTACTTCTAACTAAGGATTCTACCGCCCCGCACCCAGGGGGAAGTGGGGGATTCATCCGTCCGCAGGCTCGTCGCGTGCCGCCAAGCATGGGTTGCACCCTGCAAATCGTTCGTGGAAGATGTATCCTTCTTCGTTGATAGCCGAAAGGAGCTCGTAGAATGAAGTGGTTCGTCCGTTTTTCTGGATTGTTCTTAGTTCTTCTATGCTTTTTGTCGCTGGGACCATTCTCCTCGGTAGCGCAGGATGCTCGGGAAGTCCAGGATACTGCCTTCCCTGTTCCCGAAAGTCTCGTCGTAAGTGGTATCCCCCAAGTCCCAATGCGGCTTGTGGGCTCGGCGGAACCTTACGGTTCTTATCGAGCAGCTGCCTTTGCGGATTGGAATCCCGCGCGGCGAGAAATCCTCATCAGCACGCGCTTCGGTGACACTCCGCAGCTCCATCTCGTGAAATCTCCCGGCGGCGCTCGCCGGCAGCTCACGTTCTTTGCGGATGCCGTGACGGGCGGGCGCTTCGATCCGGAAGACGGCGATTACGTCGTGTTCATGAAAGACGTGGGTGGAGGCGAATGGTATCAGCTTTATCGATACGAGTTCGCGACCGGCAAAATCCGCATGATGACCGATGGAAAAAAATCGCGCAATCTGCTTGGTCCCTTCTCCTCAAAAGGCACTCGCCTCGCCTACATGTCCACCCGCCGCACCGGAAAGGACCTGGACCTGTGGGTCCTGGAGCCGGATGAAGCGAAAAAGAACCGCATGTTGACTGAGCTCACTGGCGGTGGCTGGCAGGCTCTCGACTGGTCCCCGGATGACAAACAGATCTTGCTGAAGGAAGAGGTTTCCATCAACGAGTCCCACCTGTGGCTCGTGGATACCGCCGATGGCAAGAAAACCCCTCTGACTCCGCGGGACGCCGCGGAAAAAGTTGCTTACGGCGAGGCCCGCTTCAGCGAAGACGGCAAAGGCATTTATCTCACCACAGACAAGGACTCGGAGTTTTTCCAGCTCGCTTATTTTGATCTCGCGACCAGGCAGTTGAAGACCCTGACCTCAAAGATTCCTTGGGATGTGGAGCATTTCGATCTTTCGCGGGATGGCAAGCGCATCGCCTATGTGACAAACGAAGATGGCGTTACTGTCCTTCATGTGCTGGACACCGCCACCTTGAAGCAGCTCTCGCTTCCGCAGTTGCCCGTCGGCCTCATTAGCGGTGTCCGCTGGGCCCGCAATGGGACTGAATTGGGCTTTGCCCTGACCTCGGCGCGCGGCCCGGCCGACTGCTTCTCGCTCGACGTCGCTACTGGCAAGATCGAGCGCTGGACCTTTAGCGAAGCTCCCGTCCGGACCGACGCGTTCCGCGAGGCCGAACTTATTCACTGGAAAAGTTTCGACGGCAAAGCGATCTCCGGATTTCTCTATCGCCCGCCGGTCAAGTTCACCGGCAAGCGGCCCGTCCTGGTGATCATTCATGGCGGGCCGGAGGGCCAGTCGCTGCCGACGTTTCTCGGGCGCAACAACTACTTTCTGAATGAGCTCGGCATTGTCCTGATCTATCCCAACGTTCGCGGCTCCACCGGCTACGGCAAGAGCTTTTCCCTGCTCGACAACGGCTTCAAGCGAGAGGATTCCTATAAGGACATCAACTCCCTCTTTGACTGGATTGCCGCCCAGCCCTATCTTGATCCCGACCGCGTCGCCGTCACCGGCGGCAGCTACGGCGGGCACATGACACTTGCCGTTTCCACCTTCTACAGCAACCGCATTCGTTGCTCCATCGACGTTGTGGGCATGTCCAATCTAGTGACCTTCCTCGAGCACACCGAAGGCTACCGCCGCGACCTTCGTCGCGCCGAGTACGGCGACGAGCGCGACCCCAAGATGCGCGAATACCTCGAAAAACTCGCGCCAATGAACAACATCGGCAAAATCAATAAGCCCTTGCTTGTCGTCGCTGGCATGAACGACCCGCGTGTTCCGGTCAGCGAATCCGAACAGATCGCAAATGCTCTGAAGAAGCAGGGCACGCCGGTCTGGTATCTCATGGCCAGAGATGAGGGCCACGGCTACCACAAGAAGTCCAATCTGGACTTCCAGTTTTACGCGTCTATCATCTTCCTCGAACAGTATTTGCTGAAATAGTCCGTAGTAGCTCGATCTGGAGGCGCCGTTAATGACGTTGGGGGGCGTACGAATTAACACGGAATATCCTTCGGAAGAGATCAAGGGATTGAGAAATACCCGCAGAAAGCGCTGCCGACTTGAAGTCGGCATGCCGTTGGGTAGCGGGCGACGGACATGGGTGATGGGCAGAAGTATCCTTGCGCCGGCCGAACTCGACAACACGAAGATGGCTAGGGTAAATATGCCAAAGGAGGTCACAGAGTTAACGGGTCCCGCAGAGGTTAGCCATCTTTGGCTCCTCCTGTCCGGGCTGTGGTAGAAGAGCTGTGAGGTTGATTCAAAACAGAATTCGACCGAATCGTAATGCAGAGCCACTTAGCAAATCCGCGCTCTCTAACTTATTCATATATAAGAATTTAAGTGCTGCTTAACGAGCATGCTCGGCAAATCTGAGAAGACCAAGGGCATCCTGGTGCAGTTCGCTTACGCAAGGAGGATCCGCGTTAAAAGATCCGTAACCCGGGCAGGAGGGATTATCGAGAAAACTCAGGTGGCAAAGATTGTGCTCTAGCGAATCTGACCTAGTGGCGTTTCAAGGTGGTGCACCGAGAAAGACCTAAGTGAGTCTCGAGCCATGCAGATTGGAGTCTGAAGGGCAAAAATGAATGAGGGCAGGCCGGACTGGCTACTTACTTCAGCGGGTGTTCTTTGGACTCCGCATTTTGTCTTGGGGGTGGGATTGCCCCTTCAAGGATCAAGAAGACTCTGCGCAAGATTACACCAGATAGGATCAGTACAAATCCGACGAGGAATAGCCCCATGGTCTCAGGAAGGGAAGCGAGTGATGCTAGAATTATCTGCACGCGGTGGTAGGAGCAACTCGGTATCCAAAGACGCCATTTCGTAACACTATGAAAAGAAACAGGTTATGGATTGTCTAAAGATGGCAATTTCCAAACTGTGAGAAGCGGAGTCGCAAATTGATGCATACATTTTCCAGCCTAGTAGATTGCCGAACAGCGATAGGAATCGCTGCCCGATGTCCAACATTAGCGGGGCGGAACATGAATTGATTTGATTGTTACGCAACTGTAAGGAAGGAAATGACTGTTTTTCTACTAGAAATGATAAAACTGGACTTAAGATGACGGTGGATTCCTTCGGCGGGATTCTTGAAGGGATACACGACAAGCGGTCTAAGCTTCTCTCGGGGAAAGGCGACCCTTGCATGTTGTTGATGAATCAAAGCTAGAGGGTCAAGACAGAACGGAAAGTCCGATCGGGGTGAGGTGGGGGGCCTTTCCACCGATCGCGAATCCCAAGAGGGAACCGGTATAACCAGGTCAGAAGGAAGTTGGCTTCGATGTCGTTATCACAAGACTGGATTGGCGAACATCCCGGATTAGCCGGCAGACTGGGCGTGAGACTCCGGGAGCGAGAAAGCACTCCTGCTCTAAATCTGGTAGATATCACGGTCATTTCACTCGTGCTTGCCTTTGGTGCGTTGCAGTTCCATTTCTGCGAGCGCGCGAAAGATTTCCTTTACGAAGATGTGTTCTACGCCGACTGTGCCCGCTCCCTCATCCAGCATGGCTTCTATGGAATTAACGGCCGCCCCGAAACCAACCAACCCCCTGGACTCCCGGCAATTCTTGCGCTTTTGTACTTGGCTAAGCTTTCCACTCATCTCGCCTTCCTGCGTGCGATGGTGGTCTTCGAAACAATGGGAATTCTGATCAGCTACCTGTTGTTGCGGAGGCAGGTACCCAAAGCAGTCGCCGCTGGCATCTGTTTGCTTTTGATTTCCTCTGTGGTCCCGTTCACTCTTGCAACCCAATGGGTCTTCCCCGCGTTCCCCTATTTCTTTGTGACAATGAGCGCTCTGTTCGTGGCGATGAAACTCGATGAGGCGACGGATGGAAAATCGCGGGTTGGATGGATGGTGCTCTTGGCGGCGCTCGTTGCTGGGTCGCTCATGATTGGGACGGCTGCAATTGCGCTATTAGCTGCCATCTTCGCTAGGCTGGTTATAAGTTCTTTTCGGGACAGGGAAATGGCATTCCAGCGGCTGAAACCCTATCTTATGATTCTCCTTGTGGGATTGGCCGTGCAGGGGCTATGGATGCAACGCAAAACTGCACCGCTCGAATGGCCAACACCGGGTTATCCGCGACCATATTTGCAGCAACTCTGGGTGAAGAGTGGGAATTACCCGGAATTGGGGATGGCGACGCTCCGAGATATCCCAGTCCGAGTCGAGAGGAACGTATTTGACACAACCAGAGTGATGACTCAGATCCTTTTTCGGAGATGGATCGCTTTGTCCTGGCTGTCGTTCCTCGTCTTGGGACCGATGTTGCTAGCTTTACTAGGCTGGTTTTACTCCGTCTGGAAAACGGGTGGCGGGATTCAGGAGTGGTATTTCGCAGGATACGAATTCATCTACCTGCTCTGGCCCTGGACGATGGAAGTGAGATTCATCCTCCCTGTTGCGCCACTGGTTTGTTTCTACATTTGGCGGGGTGTGGAGGCAGTAGGATTTCTGGCGAAAAATAAGGCCCGTCTATTCGGCCTTGCATGGCTTCCGGCTTCCATATTTCTGGCTTTTAGTACCTGGTCCTGGATGCATGGAAGGGGAGAATACTCCGACGTGCCTCACGGAGGATTGCAGGATGAGTTGTCTTTTGCAACCTGGTCGTTCACTGGCCTCGTTGCCGGGTGGATGATCTTGCGGGGCGCGGCCTGGCAATCCACAATAATTCGCGTCTGGGAATGGTGCATAAGGCCGGTAGGGCCTTGGAGGATACGCCCATTGCACCTGTCACAATTATTGGCCGGAACCGCGGCAGTCATCCTTGTCATCCAAGGCCTGCCGCCACAGTTGGAGGTCGGCCGAGCGAATCTGGACCTAACTTCAGCGATGAACCGCGTTCCCCCAGATGTGGAGGCGGCAAGCTGGGTGCAGATGAACACGAGCGCAAATTCCATCGTAATGGCGAGGCAGGTCCCGACGGTTTCCCATTATTCCGCTAGAAGAGTAGTTTGGTTTCCACCCAGCTCGAATCCTCAATTGCTGATGGAAGGAATCAGAAAGCACCGCGTGGATTATGTAGTGGTGACACAGCGTAGGAGCAATTACTATCTACCACCTGATAGCGATTGTTTCGCGCCGCTGCTGGCAGCTTATCCGGATGAATTTCGCAATGTGTACCAAGCACCGGCCTTCAAAATCTTTCGAGTCATTGCAGAAGCTCCACCAACGTCCGCCGCGCACTTAGGCCGTGATTGAGACTTTCAGTTCAGACCATGGTTCAAAGCCAGCGGCGTGGATTGTGGCTCAGGGGTGAAACTGCACCGGCGCAGCCCAAGTCTGTGAACCGGCGACCATACATTTTGCAATTGCATCGGCTGACATGCCAATGGAGCGTTCGTTCGGATGACCATCCGTCGAGCTAAGAGTCAACTCGCGAAAAGAGAGCCCCTCCCAGGTATGCTCGAGAGAACAAATAGGGATGCCGCGCTGGCTTGTTTGACGAAGGAAATCAGCGTAACGAACCTGTGCGCGAGGTTGCAATGTGACAGCCAAGTCATATGGAACGACGAAGACCTCGGCCCCTTTTTGCCGACCAATTTCTACGAAGCTTGCTATGTCAGCCAAATGCTGGGACATCAAGACGGGATCGGCATAGGCAGCGAACTCAGAATCAGTCATTTCACTTGATGCGGCACTGGGTACCGAAGGGCCGACTCCACGAAACCGATAGTAAATGACCCGAATCCGCGTGAAGAGATCCTGGAAGAGATACGAATTTAACCAAATGGATCGAACAATGGGGTTGCGCAGGCTCGTGGCTTTGATTTGGGGTAGGAGATAATCAATATCATTGAAAATGTAAATCAATACTACGGCATCCGGTCGGTACTTAATAGTTTGGTTCAGATAAGTGATCTCGTCCAAAGTATCTGCACCGGGCTTGCTGGCATTGACGACCTCCCACCGTGCCCCTGTCGCCTTCGCTAAACGAGACGCGACCTGTTCACCAATCCGGTCCTCAATGTGCGGTATTCCCCAGCCAAATGCGAAGGAATCCCCCACGATCAACATTCGTCTAGCAGCGGAATCCCGCGCCAGAGAGTGTTCCCCGTCACGAAAGCCTTCGCTGTTGAGCCTGACGAAACGTCTCTTCCAGGCGAACGCCGAATACGATGGCAAGCCCTGCATCGCCGGGGCCACGGCAACCTTTACTCGAAGGAATCCTTCCCCAAGCAAAGCAATTCCGATCAAAGTGCCGAGCAGCATTGCGAGCCCGCTCCATTTTTCGTCAAGTCCGGGAATACTGGCTCGCGCGACGGCGACGAACAGAATAACCAGTGAAACCCACTGGAGAAGAGCGGCTGCGGGCATGGCGGAACCGAAAAGTATCAAATCTTTGATATTTGTCGCGTTTTCCCGGGAATCAAGAGCGTTGAGGAAATAAGCCAAACCCCAACATAGAAACGCTAGGTCAACAAGCTGGGCTCGTGGTAAGAGCAAGAAAACTACCAGAAGAACCATCGTCGCAATTGCGACTGAGATGATGAAAGAGTACGACCACAAACCGAAAACATCTCGGTGATAGGAGCGATATTGAAGGAGTCCGGCGACGAAAAAGAAAAGTCCAAGAATCCTTCCGATCCGGAAGGAAAGAAAAAAGCCGGCCACACTACGAACGGTACTTGCCAATCATAACTCCCCGAATTTGGACTGGAATCCCAAACTGAAATTGACTCAACGCACGTGACCTTACTCCACGTCCATCTTCCGGTCAAGTCTGCGTTCCCAGCACCTAGAGGCGAACCATATCCCCGATGCGATGCGCCAGCATGGCAAAACCCGACCCCGACCTGAGTCGTGATTTCAAGAGAAACTTCGTGATAGCCGAGCTTTTGTCCGGTCGAATAAAGATGATCTATCATGACCCTGATTTGTGGGGGCAAGAAGCTTTTAAAGTCAACCAGCCAAAAATTCTGAAATTCGAAGAGAGTGGTTACGGCTTTGCTCAATCTGCGATTCTTGTGTGAGGTATGGCGGTGTGCGAGAATGTGCCGCCTTCAGTCTTGAGAGTGAGTCTGCAAAGATTGAGTAGAGGCAGACGTCCAAGGGGAAGCCAAAGCTTCCACGCGGTCTTCACTCGCGATCAATCAGCCTGGGTCAGAGAATCAGTGGCACTACGGGGTGGCTTCCATGATCGATGGCATTCGAACCGAGCGAGTCAATTGGGTTTTGCTCGCGTCTATGGGCCTCGTAGGGTTTCTGTTGCGACTGGCGTGCACGACGGGTTTGATCGGTTCGGACGACTTGGTCTATTCGAAATACGCACAAGAGATAGCCAATTTTCGCTATGTACCAGAATCGATCCACTATGCGCTTCGCTACGGCCTGACAATTCCGACAGCGTCGGTCTATCGGTTATTGGGTGTCCACGAATGGACGACCATCGTTGTGCCCCTGCTTTTCTCAGCTGCATCAGTACCGTTGTTGATGATTCTGGGAGCACGATTGGTGGGGACGCGCAGTGGATTACTGGCCGGCGCACTGCTTGCAAGCTTCTCGGTGTCTTTGTTCTACGCCACGATCCTTGTCCCCGAACCGGTCGCTGGCTTCTACATTCTTCTAGCGTTGCTTTTTTATACCGAGACCGACTTGAGGCGGCCTTTGCTATTTGGGTTTCTCGCAGGATTGGTATTGGGTGGATCGTACGTTACCAAAGAGTCCGCCGCCTTTGTGGCAGTGGCCGTTTTTCTGGATGCCGCGCTGAGGCGAAAGTGGTTGGTCGCTCTCGGATTAGGAGCAGGTGCGTTCGTAATCGTGGCTGCCGAGCACACATACTATCTCGTCGCGACGGGTGACCTGCTCTATCGATTCCACGCGATGAAGATCCATGAAGCAACTCCAATGGTTCTCGTCGTGAATCAAAACTTGAAGTACCGCCTGCTGAAGTCCTATCCAAGGCTCATGCTTTTCCCCAATATGAGATTCGGACTTCATTCGATTTTTACGTTGCTGGCCACTCTCGGTCTGTTGAAATGGCGTCCCCCTCGAGTCCAGCTGCTCATCTTGTGGGCGGTCGTGCCATGGCTGTACTTGAATTTTGGAAGTTCCAGCCTAACCCATTACACAGCGCTGCCCGTAGCGGACCGCTATCTTGAATTCTGTTATGCACCGCTTTTTCTGCTAGCCGGAGCGGTCCTGGATCACTGGATGACCGAGCACAAATGGACGAACCGGCCGATCGTTGCGAGTTTGGCTTTGGTGGCCGCAGTGGGGCTCTGGTGTGGATACACATCGCGACAGCAAGGATGGCTCACTTCAGACATTGCAATCCTGCGCCGCATCGCAGCCGATGCCAGCCAAAAACACTTGGCTCGGGTGCAATTTGTAGCGGATCCAGACAAAAGATGGCAACAATCGATGGCGATCCTTGCTCCAAGGCTGCAGGTTGTCAGCGAGCGATCTGAAGCGGACCTCGTGATTGGGCCGGATGCATTGGGTCTGCCGTCGGCCGTCTCCGTCTCGAACGCTGTCGAAGGACCAGCAAAATAAGAACGGTCGAGCTCGGAGAAGAGTGCATTATTCGATTCGACTGAGCCAAGATTCTCGCCAGTAATGATAGATGGCTCTCGGGCACAGGCGATGATAGTCGGATGCACATGCCACACCTTCCAGGACGATGCAGGGTGATTTCATTGGCATCATTTTCCCCGTCCTTTCATCTACTATTTGATAAACTCGTTTTAATACCCGGAATGTTCCGCCACAATATTTGACCATCTCCGAATCAAACAACAGGCCGCGATTCCTGTTTCGGCGGTCAAGGGTCGCCAGGATTTCGGCTTTTGACTTGACCTGCACAAACTCGCCCGGATTCAATTTCAACTCGGCAGTAGGTGTTGTGACGAGTGCGCCTTCGATATGCGGGTATTGCACGCCTTTTCGAACACCCTGGAGCTTGTTGAAGACGAGAATCAAGAGCGATCGAAAGATCTCCAGAGTGCCGAGCATCATTTCGAGAAGTTTTTCCGACTTAGATTCCGCAATTCCGCGTGAGAGATTTCCGGACAAAATGTCGCGAAGATATTGCCGTAAGTCCCAGTCCGAAAGGTGAGAGGTGAACTTTCTCAATTCAGTAGCCTGGCACGTGTAGAGTGAGTCCGCACTCGAAGGGTCAACAGAGGAACACGCAGCTGCGTGAAGTTTTTCGACGGAACAATTGACGACCGGAAGAGAAGAGAGGGGATTGTCGCTTACCGAAGTTTCGACAGGGCAAATCAAGGATTCATTCAGAAGATTCGTGTCGACTCGTTTTAGCCAGACTTCGCGCCAAAAAATCATGCAGCCCGCATCACAGTTCCCGTGCGCCCGTCCATCACATCGGACGCCAGTAAGATGCACGGCGTGCTCCACGCGCCGCATGCTCCAGTCCTGGATGTTGTCGCAAGTCTTGTGGGCCTTTTTAAAAACACGAAAACGCTTTCCGCAGTATTGCAGCATTTCGGGCATGAAGGGCATGTGGTCCAACATGCCTTTCTCGTCCAGAGTAGCGAGGATTTCCTGCCGGCTGCGAACCTCCACGATCTCTCCAGCTACGAGATTGAGTTCCTGATTGGGAATCGTTTGTCCCATTTCTGCGTATCTCCCTTTGCACCTTCGAAAGGCCGTAGAGCTCGGGATGTGCTGCTTGAGCAAATCCGTTTGTTCCTGGCCGACGGCTCATTTGATGAAATCAAAAGTGATAGAAAATTCTTGGATTATCAAATGTTCCGTTCCAGAAGAGCGGCATAGGCCGGTCCCAGGCGGTTCGCCATCGTCTGCGCGATCTGGCGGACAAGAATGTTCCAGTCGTGCGACTTTGCCAAAGCCTGCCGAGCGGCGCGAGATTCCATCGTATTTGCCATCGGTTCCAAAGATTGAGCAATGGCCACGGTCCATTGCTCGGCGTTTTCGGGCAACCGTACCGAGTCGCGAAAAGCTACAAGCGAGGGAATCGGCGTACCTACTACGGGCCGTCCGCTGGCCAGGTATTCATGGAGTTTCAAGGGGTAGATATATTTGGTGTAATCATCGTTCCGGTAGGGCATGACACACACATCAAAATGTTGAGGATAGGCAGCTAACTGGAGTGCCGTCTTGCTTCCGAGAAAGCGCACATTCTTTCGACGTGACAATTCCTCGACGTGTCCCAAAATTTCCGAATGAGCATTGGTCGAACCTACGAAAACGAAGAACCAGTTCGGATGACGAGCGGTCAAATCACGGAGGAGTTGCCAGTCCAATTGCCGCTTGATGTGCCCGCTGTAACCGATCCGAGGGTGAGGTATCTCACGAAGATCGTCCGGTTCCGGTACGGGCTGCGCGTACGCGTCGAAATCAACACCGTTGGGTGTGAACGAGGTGTGCGGGTTGATCTTCCCCTTCTTTTCGAGCAGCGCTGGCGAATGGATGAAAACCTGATCAACACGCGCGATTAAGTTTCTCTCCTCTTCCGATATCGGGGTATCCACTGTCGAGAAGGTGTATTCGTCATCGATGTGATAGCAGCTCAGGTCAGCGGGAATCTGATCGAGCGCCGCGGCAAACTCCGGTCGCCAAAGGTAAAGAGCAACCTTCGTACAGCCCTTCCTAATTAAAGTCTGGCGTGCCGTTTCCAGACGCTTGCGCAGGGTGTATTTGGCCAGTTTGCGAGGCGAATAGAGAAGGGGCAGAAAAGGAGAAGCTGTGTGAACTACAAAATCGCTCTCCGGAATGGGAACCCCATCCGGAGACGGCAGCAAGTTCCGGAGTCGGAGCGATTTTCGCCAGTACTCGGCGGGATTCATCCATACAACGGGAAAATAGCGCGCCAAGCGCGTCATTACCTGGTGGCGCGGCTGCCATTGCCAATGCCACAGATCCGGCACGAGCGCAAGGACACCCACGTCAGGGATCAAAGCGGATCTTGAAGGGGCGGCACCAGCAAGCAACCCAAGTGATTCTTCCCCGCTCCTCAAATATTCGGCGACAGTCGGGTTCATATCAAGTCTTCTGGACTCGCATATTCCATGCCAGTCGGTAGCAAGCACCCACAAGAAGTGCCCAGAGGAGTCTCCTCTCCTGTTCAATCCTCTGACCACTGAAGAGATCCCGTAGAAGGCCCCTCGTCAAAGATAAAACTTCCCAGTAGGCAATCTTGAGAATATCCCGGTCACGTTTGAGGATATGCTTGCAGTAAAATGCGCCTCGTCCAATGAGATAGTTCCGTGTCAAAGATTGAACTTCCGCATCGCTCCTCCGGCCGTGGTTATGAAACACGAGAACCGCGGGCGAATAAACCATCTTGAATCCTTGCTTGTAGATTCTGTAGAGAAAGTCCATGTCCTCGAGAGCTCTTGTTCGGATTCCCGGGCCCAGTAAGGTATCGAATTCTTTAACCCGCTCGCAAACACGCCGATGCA